>ERZ772958.603-NODE-603-length-15683-cov-14.137190_pt1 | contig 15683 bp, 11 predicted proteins | sample MGYA00580681_ERZ772958 | MGnify/ENA primary metagenome ERZ772958 (study PRJEB29015, sample SAMEA2738089) | human oral metagenome | biome: human oral; feature: human-associated habitat; material: saliva | place: China | collected 2275 ...
CGGTAACGCATCCCGCGACGCAATCGTTGCAACCGCAATGAGCGGCCTGGGTGGCGCATACGTTTGGGGCGGCAAGACCTTCGGTGCATGGGACTGCTCCGGCTTCACCTCTTGGGTTTTCGCTCAGCACGGCATCAAGCTGACCGCTTTCACCTACGCAATGAAGAACGAGCTGCGCCCGACCTCTAACCCCCAGCCCGGCGACATCGTCTTCCAGAACGGCTACAGCCACGTTGGTATCTACCTGGGCGACGGCAAGATGATCTCCGCTCTGAACCCCACCAACGGTACCCTGGTGCACCCCACCTCCTGGATGTCCGTTGACGGCTACTACACCGCTCTCTAAGCCTTAGCGCATAGAAGCTGGCTCTAGCCCAACATACTTCAAAAAGGCGCCTACCCCACACGGGGTGGGCGCCTTTTGCGTGCCCGAGATTTGTGTATCCGAGATGTGTGTACCCGGGAGGTTCCACAAAAATACCGCCGAGAGTGCACCTTGGCGTGGGTGCATTCTCGGCGGTATGTGTTTGAGGTGTAGGCGGTTAGGGTGCCAGAGCCTGCAGAAGCCTCTGCGGGTCCTGTTCCCACTCGCTGAGCTCAGCACGCAGATTAGCCCGCGCGGGCTCCTCCCAGAGCTTGAAAGCCTCTTCGGAAAGGAAGATGCGCTCGCGACCCAGAATGGAACGTAGGAAGGTCGTACGACCGGTACGGAAAGCCTCATTGTCAAAGTGGGAGTATTCACTGCGCACCCCGCGCAGGTAGCGGCGATAGCGCGCCGAATCAGCTGCCAGAATAGCCATATCGGCGTCGAGGAACAGCTGAATATCCGCCGGTTCATAGCCCGCCGGTAGGTCGGCAGACTCGGGCAGTTTGTGGGTTGCCGTGGCGCGCACCAGAAGACTCACCATCTGCAGCTCCTGATCGGTGAGCAGGCCCGCGGTAACCAGCGGCTTTAGGGAGGTGCTCGCCAGCTGCTCGCTGCGGCGCTCATCCTCACCCGGCGCGCCCTCATAGACCGCGTCGTGGAACCACGCCGCCAGAATCAACGCCAGGGGAGTAGAACCCTGCGCGCGATGTGTGTAGAGGCGGTCCAGATCGGAGAGCATCTGCGAAAGGTGCCCGCTGTGGTGGTAGGCGCGGTGCGGCTGCTCCCACGCCTGCAGCAGACTCTCACCCAGTTCAGCCACCTGCGCCGTGAGTTGAGCTCGCAGCGCGGCAGGAGCCTCCACGAGCTTGAAGCGGGGCGTAAATGCCGCCTCCCAAGCGCGAAGCAGACGCGGGCGAATCTTCTCGGGGCGCTCCTTGAGCGGAATGCGCAGACCGCTCGCAATGAGCGTGCGAGTCAGTTGCGCGCCGCTGAGCTCCTTCGCGCCCGCCCGTACCAGGTCCTCGTAGAGGTGCGCTGGAACATCGTAGTGGTCGCGATCGAAGGCGCGCTCACTGATGCCCGCCGCTGCGGCGAACTCGTGCAGTTCCGCCAGGGACACATCGGAGATGAGGTGTGAGAAGACGGTGCCGTGTGCGGGCCAGGTGGGCGGGTCAATGTAGATGCTCATTCGTACATTGTAGGAGCGGTTCTGCCGCCGGGTGCGGGTGTCCTCAGGCGGTGAACACGGGGTGGTGAACAGGGCTTGGACGCGGTATGAGCGTGGGGCGACTATCGGTGGATACCGACGGCTCGTCGTGGGCTGTGCTGACCGGAGGTGCGGGGTGCTTTATACTGAATAGGTACGCCCTCGTAGCTCAGGGGATAGAGCACTTCTCTCCTAAAGAAGGTGTCGGACGTTCGAATCGTCTCGGGGGCACACAGAACCGGCATTCACGCCGGTGCGAGAAAACCGCCCGTCGCTTGCATTAGCAGGCGCGGGCGGTTTCGCTGTCCTAGCGTAGCGTGAATATGCTATCTAGCAATCGTATGGGGAACACATTAAAGTTTGGCAAGGTCTATCTTGCCCAGCTGCAGAATTTTTTGGCGAGTTACCTCATCAGCCATAAGCTCAGCAATATTGTGCGGAACAACCTGCCAAGAAACACCCCAGCAATCTACACACCAGCCGCAACGCTCTGCCTCAGGTATAGCCGAGAGTTGCTCCCAATAGTAATCAATCTCCTCCTGAGTGCGGCACGAAAGAATGACTGAAACTCCGGGTGTGAACGTGAAGTCATGAAAAGCGCCGGAATCTGCTGCCGCCATCCAGGTGCCGTGCAGGTTGAAGTCGGTGAACATCACTGCATCTGCCTCAAAGGGGCTATTTTCTGGATAGTAGTACAGGGTGCCGCGGCGAGCGTCATCAAAAAGGGAAATCCAGCGGTTGGTGGCTTCCTCTGCATTGCCGTGGTTTGTACCGCCAAACATGAAAAAGGGCACGACGAAGGGCCGCGGGTCGCCTTCAGGGTTGGTAAGCATCAGCTGCCAGGTCATACCGAAACGATCACGCACCCAGGCGTAGCGCGGGGAGAAAGGATACTCACCCAGTTCCATCAGCATACCGCCGGTACTTAGTTCGTCGTAGAGTTCATCGAGGTATGCTCGCGCCTGCGCCTCACCGCCGAAGAGGAGCGGGTCAAAGTTTAGGATGCAACTGATGGACTGGTTCGGGACGTATTGGTCATCACCGTTAATGAGTGAGAGCTGGAAGCCGTGGATGCTTAGAGTCGTCGTGAGTCCGGGTACCTGTTCCATGATGGAAGCATCGCGAAAAACCCTGGTATAGAACTGCGCGGCTTCGTCGGCTGAGCCATTGCACCATAGGGCTATTGAGAGGCTCGGAGGTAAGGTCTGGGTCATGCGGTCATCCTAACATGACTATTCTGTACCACCGGTGTGCCGTTGCCGATTTAGGACGTGCGGCGGATGACCGAACGGGTGGGAGCCGCGCAACAAATGCGGTAGCATGGAATATCGAACGTGTATTCTAGGCAGCGAGGTAGATGATGAGCGACAAGCCCGAACAGCAGAAGCAGCCCTTCACCGAACAGGACGGCCTGTTCGCCGCCGAACTCGTCACCCCCTCAGCACCGGTAGCGGATGATGAGCCGCCCTTCGACCCCTACTACGACGTACCCCCTGCCGAGGACGACTACTACGCCCCTCCCATGGGCGCCCCGATGATGGAGGCGGGGACGATGGAGGCACCCGCCGCCCTGCCCACCGGCATGCCCGCCTACGGTGCCCCTGCCACCAGCGCACCCGTTCCTGACCCCGGCGCACCCGCGTCCTTCACCGCCGCAGACCCGCTCGGCGACTTCATGCCGCCCGCCTATCGCGTCGGCGGCTACGGCGAGGACTTCGACCCCGCCGACCCCTACGGCGAACGCACCCACAGCCTCAATGCTGTGGATCCCGCCTCCCTCACCGCCGGGCTCAACGAACGCCAGGAAGAGGCCGTGCTGCACTCCGGCTCGCCCCTGCTCATCGTCGCGGGCGCCGGCTCCGGTAAGACCCGCGTGCTCACCCACCGCATCGCCTACCTGCTCGCAACCCACCGCGCGACCCCCGGCCAGATTCTCGCCATCACCTTCACCAACAAAGCTGCAGCCGAAATGCGTGAACGTATTGAGGCGCTGGTCGGCCCGCGCGCCAAGCACATGTGGATTTCTACTTTCCACAGCTTCTGCGTGCGCGTGTTGCGCCGTGAGGCCGCCGTCCTGGGTCTGAAGTCCACCTTCACTATCTACGATTCGACCGACTCGCAGCGCCTGCTGAGCCTGATTATTAAAGAGCTCAACCTGGACACCAAAAAGTTCACCGCCAAGGCCGTGGGCAACCGAATCTCCGCGCTGAAGAACGAGCTGGTCAGCGCCGAGGCGTACGCATCCCGCGTGGCGAGCGATAACCCGTACGAGAAGACCATCGCGCAGATCTACGCTGTCTACACGCAGCGTCTGCGCGCCGCCAACTCCCTCGACTTTGACGACCTGATTGGCCGCACCGTCTTTTTGCTCAAGAAGTTTCCCGAAATCGCGAACTACTACCGCCGCAAGTTCCGCCACATCCTCGTGGACGAGTACCAGGACACCAACCACGCCCAGTACCAGCTGGTGCGTGAACTGGTCGGCGCCCACGCGAAGGCACCGGCAGACCGCGGCCCCTACCCGGATGCCGTGCCCCCCGCCGAGCTGACCGTGGTGGGTGACTCTGACCAGTCCATCTACGCCTTCCGCGGCGCGGATATTCGCAATATCACGGACTTCGAGAAGGACTACCCGAACGCCCACACGATTCTGCTGGAACAGAACTACCGTTCCACACAGAACATCCTCTCCGCGGCGAACGCGGTCATTGAGCGCAACCCCGACCGTCGCCCCAAGAAGCTGTGGACCGCCTCCGGCGCGGGCGCGAAGATTATCGGTTACGTCGCCGAATCTGAGCACGCCGAGGCACGCTACATCACCCGCGAAATTGACCGCCTTGCCGATGAGCACGGCGTGCAGCCCGGTGACGTCGCCATCTTCTACCGCACCAACGCGCAGTCCCGAACCCTCGAGGACATGCTCATGCGTGCCGGCCTACCCTACCGGGTGGTTGGTGGTACCCGCTTCTACGAGCGTAAGGAAATCAAGGACGCCCTGGCGTACCTGCGCGCCCTGAGCAACCCCGATGACGACGTGAACGTGCGCCGCATCCTCAACGAGCCCAAGCGCGGTATCGGCGCCAAGTCTGAGTCCGTGGTGGCGGAGTACGCGAGTGCGAACCGCATCTCCTTCTACGCCGCCGCACGCCAGGCCGCCGACATCCCCGGCCTGGGTGCCGCCGCCGTGAAGAAGTACGCCGAGTTCGTGCGCCTCATGGATGACCTGGCGCAAATTGCCCGCACTGAACCGGCCGCAACCTGCCTGGAGGCGGTCCTGGAGCAGACCGGGTACCTGGCGGCTCTGCGCGCCTCCAAGGACATTCAGGACGAGTCTCGCGTGGAAAACCTCTCCGAGCTGCTCGACGCCATGGTCGAGTTCGAGACCGAGAACCCCGGCGCCGACCTCGAGCAGTTCCTCGAACACGTGGCTCTGGTCGCCGACGCCGACTCGATCCCGAACCGTCCCGCCAGCGCGGAGGGTGAGAACGCCTCCGCCGCGCAGATTGCCGCCGAAGCAGCTGAGGCGAAGGCACAGGGCATGGTCACCCTCATGACCCTGCACACCGCCAAGGGCCTGGAGTTCCCCGTGGTGTTCCTGACCGGCATGGAGCACGGCCTGTTCCCGCATCAGCGTGCCCTGACCGACGAGAAGGAAATGAGCGAGGAACGCCGCCTGGCGTACGTGGGCCTGACCCGCGCCATGGAGCGCCTGTACCTGACCCGCTCGGAAACCCGCACGATGTGGGGTAAGAGCCAGTTCAACCCGCCCTCGCCCTTCCTAGAGGAGATCCCGGAGGAGCTCATCGAGTGGAAGCGCACCGCCGGTTTCTCGGGCTTTGGTGCCTCCGGTATGGGCGCGTATGGCGCTCGCGGTTCCTACGGCGGTGGCGGCTATTCGGGCGGTTCTCGTTCCGGCTACGGCTCCGGTGGCTACTCGGGGGGCTACTCCGGCGGCTATGGCTCGGCTGGTTACAGCTCCGGCGGTTCGCGTGGCTCCTACGACCCCTATGAGTCTCGCCCCGCACGCCGTTCTGAGCCGTCCACCACGGATATTAACGGCTCGGCAAGCTACGGGCTGGCGGCGGCAGCTGCCTCCTCGAAGGTGACGAACCGTTCCCGCGTGCACCAGAGCAAGGAAATCCCGACCCTGGCGGTCGGCGATACCGTGCGCCATACCAAGTTCGGTGAGGGCCGCGTGCTCGCCGTTGAGGGTAGCGGCGATAAGACCGTGGCGAAGGTTCGCTTCGGCTCGGAAGAGAAGCGCCTGCTGCTGCGTTACGCGCCGCTGGAGAAGGTGAGCTAACGCGTCAGGGGCGAGAACCTGACAATGCCGATGGAGGGGCGGGTACATGGGGTGCCCGCCCCGCTTTCGTGGGCTGTGCCGGGCGTGTTGTCCGCCTGCTGAGAAGGGCGCGGGGGTGCTTCGGCACCGGGCGGTAAACGCCGCTTTTTCGCCGGTATTTCGCGGCGGATGGGGGAGTGGCAGCTCCAGTTAGTTACCCGGTACACACCCTTTGGGTGGAATCTACCCAAAATATTTGTGAGCTGAGTCGCTAAAATCTCAGATTTGGGGGTCCGTGAGTGCGAGCTCACGCCGAATCCGATAGAGTAGAGACGAGAGAAATTCCCCGCGTCAATGATGCGTGTGCGCCGGGTGCGAGAGATACCTATCGCACGTACCGGACACACAGGGGAAGACACCTCTAATGACCAGGCCGAGTGCACCAGTACTCGGCACCACTTCGAAGAAGAAGGACACCTGTGGACCTTTTCGAATACCAGGCGCGCGAGCTCTTCGCAAAGCACGGTGTACCCGTGCTCAAGGGCATTGTTGCGACCACCCCTGAAGAAGCAAAGGCAGCAGCTGAGGAAATTGGCGGCCTGACCGTCATTAAGGCTCAGGTTAAGACCGGCGGCCGCGGTAAGGCTGGCGGCGTTAAGCTCGCAAAGTCCCCCGAAGAAGCTTACGAGCACGCTAAGGCAATCCTCGGCATGGACATCAAGGGCCACACCGTTCACCGCGTGCTGGTCGCTGACGGCGCAGACATCGCCGAAGAATACTACTTCTCCCTCCTGCTGGACCGCGCAAACCGCTCCTACCTGGCAATGTGCTCGGTAGAAGGCGGTATGGAAATTGAGCAGCTCGCTGCTGAGCGTCCCGAGGCACTGGCAAAGATCGAGGTTGACCCGCTGGTTGGCCTGGACCAGGCTAAGGCTGAGGAAATTGCTAAGGCAGCAGGTTTCTCCGCAGAACTGCAGGAGAAGGTTGTTCCCGTTCTCGTCAAGCTGGGCGAAGTTTACACCAAGGAAGACGCAACCCTGGTTGAGGTTAACCCCCTCGTTCTGACCCCCGAGGGCACCATCCTCGCCCTGGACGGCAAGGTCTCCCTGGACGACAACGCAGAATTCCGCCAGCCCGAGCACGAGGCTCTCGTGGACAAGTCCGCTGAGAACCCGCTGGAAGCTAAGGCAAAGCAGTTCGACCTGAACTACGTGAAGCTGGACGGCGAGGTCGGCATCGTTGGTAACGGTGCAGGTCTGGTTATGTCCACCCTGGACGTCGTTGCATACGCTGGTGAGAACCACGGCAACGTCAAGCCCGCAAACTTCCTTGATATTGGTGGCGGCGCATCCGCTGAGGTTATGGCTGCTGGCCTGGAAATCATTCTGGGCGACGAGCAGGTCAAGAGCGTTTTCGTGAACGTCTTCGGCGGCATCACCGCATGTGACGCAGTGGCAGACGGCATTGTGAAGGCTCTGGAGATTCTGGGCGACGCAGCAACCAAGCCCCTGGTTGTGCGCCTGGACGGCAACAACGTTGCTGAGGGTCGCCGCATCCTCTCCGAGGCGAACCACCCGCTGGTTGTTCTGGCTGAAACCATGGACTCCGGCGCTGACAAGGCAGCAGAGCTCGCTCACAAGGCGTAATCGCCAGCAAAGGATTTCAAGGAAGTAATATGTCTATCTTTGTGAACAAGGACTCCAAGGTCATCGTTCAGGGCATCACCGGTGGCGAGGGCACCAAGCACACCGCACGCATGCTCGCAGCAGGTACCAACATTGTGGGCGGCGTGAACGCTCGCAAGGCTGGTACCACCGTTACCCACAAGGCGAAGGACGGCTCCGACATCGAGCTGAACGTGTTCGGTTCCGTAGCTGAGGCTATGGAGAAGACCGGCGCGAACGTCTCCATCGTCTTCGTTCCCCCGGCCTTCACCAAGGCAGCAGTTCTCGAGGCTATCGAGGCTAAGATCGGTCTCGTCGTCGTCATCACCGAGGGCGTTCCGGTTCAGGACTCCGCAGAGTTCTGGGCAGCTGCTAAGGCATCCGTGGACGAGAACGGCAAGCAGATCACCCGCATCATCGGCCCCAACTGCCCCGGCATCATCTCCCCCGAGGAGTGCCTGGTCGGTATTATCCCGGCGAACATCACCGGCAAGGGCAAGATCGGTCTGGTCTCCAAGTCCGGTACCCTGACCTACCAGCTGATGTACGAACTGTCCGACATTGGTTTCACCACCGCTATCGGTATTGGTGGCGACCCCATCATCGGCACCACTCACATCGACGCTCTGGAAGCTTTCGAAGCTGACCCCGAGACCGAAGCAATCGTCATGATTGGTGAGATCGGTGGTGACGCTGAGGAGCGTGCTGCAGAGTACATCAAGGCAAACGTGACCAAGCCCGTTGTTGGTTACATTGCAGGCTTCACCGCTCCTGAGGGTAAGACCATGGGCCACGCAGGCGCTATTGTCTCCGGTTCCTCCGGTACCGCTCAGGCGAAGAAGGAAGCTCTGGAAGCAGCAGGCGTGAAGGTCGGTAAGACCCCCTCCGAGGCTGCAAACCTGATGCGCGAAATCTTCGCAGCGAAGTAAATAGCATAAAACGCGGCAGATGCCGGTAGTCCCCGAGACTACCGGCATCTGTACGTTAAATCAGGTTTTTGAAAATAGTTCAGTGAGCTGAAGAGCCTGCTTTGTTATATATATCATGGTGAAAAAGGTGAAAAGTCTATGCTAATAGACATATAATAAAGCCCATTGAGCCTAGTCAGATTGTTATACATGTAGGCTCTATCTATATTTCATCACATACGAGGAGAACATTCACTCATGACTCAGCCCATTTCCCGTCGCTCTGTCGCTAAGGCAGGCGTCTGGTCTGCACCTGTTATTGCAGCTTCTGCTGCTGTGCCGGCCTATGCAGCATCTACCAGGAGCGATGATTCTGAGGAGAAGCTGACTATCCAGAGCGGTCTGTTTGTCAGCGCTCAGTACGGTGGCGGCTTTGTTGGTTACGCTTCGTCCACCAGCACCGGTCCGATTCACCCGACCACTCCTGAGGCGTACTTCGCATCTTCTTCTAAGCCCGAATCCGACCTGAACTGGGACGATAGCGCTTCCAAGCCCACCAACCGTGACCTGTTTATCAACGGTGAGGGTACCTTTACCCCGGTTAACAACTCCCAGACTGCATCCCCCGGCTCTTACGTGGCATCTAGCGGTTTCTGGTGGTCTGTTCCGACCACCGCGCCCAAGACTGGTACCGGCTACGTTGCAGGTTCCACCGCAACCCTGGCTGCTGGTGCAACCTTCGTGACTGATGTTGAGTACACCGTGCCTGCTAATGCCCTGAACGCTGCTAAGAGCGGTAAGATTAACGGTCAGGCATGGACCCCCAACGGCCGTGCGCTGAGCGGTAGGCTTACGGAGCTGGTTGCTTCGGCAGGTCAGGCACGCTACCTGTCGGTTGCTCAGGCAGCAGGCAACTGGTCTGCTTCGGTCCCGACCGTGACCAAGAATTCTGATGGCACCTACACCTTCAAGGGTCGTATTACCTTCACTACTACCAAGGCGTACACTCTGAAGCAGACCGGTAACAAGCTGTACGGTCAGGTTGTCATCATGCCCGGTATTGTGTCCTTCAGCCCGGCACAGGGTTGGATCTCCTACAAGCAGACCTCCAGCATCCAGAATGCAACCATTACCTACTCGGGTAACGGCTATACCGATACTAAGGCACTCTCTGGCGCTGAGGCTACCACCCAGATTAACCCCTAGTCTGGTTATGTTGTGGGGCCTCAGCTTAACGCCCCGTGGAGTTTTCCCCCACAGTTGCTTGCCCCGTGCTGAGCGGTGTAAGTATAGAGAGTGATGGAATCCCCCGGTAGATACACTGAATGTATCTGCCGGGGGTTTCTTTGCGCTTAGGCTGTGGTGCTTACAGGGAATGCAACACATGCATGAGCGGCTATATACACTTGGGAGAGCTTATTTGGGGTGTTGCGACTAGCCGACCGTCGTACCGAACGCCAGACCCAGCAGGTAGGTCACAAACGCCGCACCAAAACCAATCAGAATCTGACGGATACCGCGCTTGAGCGGGGAAGCACCCGACAGCAGACCCACCACGCCGCCGGTGAAGCCCAAAGCCGCACCCACAAACAGCAGGGACAGCACCATCGCGAACACGCCCGAGAAGCCGAAAATATAGGGCAGAATCGGAACCAGTGCACCCGAGGCAAAGAACGCGAACGACGCAGCGGCGGCACCAATATCGGTACCCAAAGCCACGTTCTCCTCACGGTCCTCATCCTCACGGTGAGACAGCGACGGATCGCAATCACAATCCAGGTAGCCGAAACGCTCCATCGCACGGTGATGCGCCGCCTCCGGCTCCATGCCGCGGGCACGGTAAATCAGCTCCAGCTCGTTCGAATCCAAATCCAAATCGTGAGCAACGCGCAGGGTCACCTGGGTCGGCTGGGAGGCATCCAGCAGTTCACGCTGAGAACGCACCGACACGAACTCACCCGCCGCCATCGACAGCGCACCCGCCAGCAGACCCGCAATACCCGACAGCAGAACCATCGAACTGGACGCACCCGAGGCGGTAATACCCATAGTCAGCGCCAGATTCGACACCAAACCGTCGTTAGCACCAAAAACCGCTGCACGGAAATTACCCGAAAGCTTCTCCCTGCCACTGGTCGCCAGGGCACGGATAATTTCCTCGTGAATCGCCTCGTCAGCCGCCATTTCCTCGGTAGCGTCCGGGTCCTCAGCGTAGGGGGAGCGGGACTCGGCGCGCTGAGCCATCGCAAGAATAAACACCGAACCGAAGTTCTTCGCCAAGAACTGCAGTAGCTGCGATTGCAGGGAGGGGCGCACGTGCACATTCGCATGCTCACCGAGCATGTCACGCCAATGCTGCTGGTGACGCTTCTCCGCCTCAGCAACCTGCAGCAAAATCTCACGGTCGGTCCCCTCGGCACGGCGAGCCAGGTAGCGGTAGATGCGCGCCTCCGACTCCTCATCGGCAAGGTAGCGGCGCCAACGCTTAATCTGCGTGGGGGAGGGGGAGACGACGGCGCTATGGCGGGTGGCCTGCGAAGCCTCGGTAGCGGTGTTTTCCGGCTGAAGCTTCTCGGTTTCTTCGCCGTGCTCGTGCTGGGTGCTCTTGTGCTGGGGGTGCTCGTGCTGGGCGTGCGTGCTCATAGTTCCCTTTCCGCGGGTGCCGTGCGTGCAGGGCGGGATCCCTGCGCCTGATGATGCGTTCATGTCTGTGTGCTCTGTCATGAACAGTGAACCACTCTAGAGCACTCTGAACAGAAAATCTAGGACGGCCTAACCCGATAATAATGTTCGCCTCAACGTACTCTAGAGTACCCCGCGGGCGAGGCGAAACGTCGGGAAAAAGCACCGAAACAGCACAGAAACCGGGCGAGTGCACCCTCCACAAAGGAGAGCGCACCCGCCCGGTTTCGTGATTCTAAAAATTCGTGTCTTTAGAACGCTGGCTTAGATGTTGCCTTCGCCGTTTTCCAGGAATGCGCGGATGAACCACTGGAACTTCTCCAGCTCAGCGGTCTGACCGATCAGCAGGTCCTCGGTGACGGGGTCGGACTCGCCGGCGAATGCAATCGCCTTGCGGTGAGCCTCAATCACGCGGGTGTAGACGTCGTTCAGGGCGCGCAGGTGGTCAGCAACGCGTGCGCGGCCGACGGGGTAGTCCTCAACGGTGCGCTGTGCGACCAGTGCGCCAGCCAGACCGTTGGGGGTTGCGCCCAGGGTTGCCATACGCTCTGCGATAGCGTCAACGAATTCGCGGACGGTGTCGACCTGGGGGTCAATCATTTCGTGAACGGCGATAAAGCCGGGGCCGGTCACGTTCCAGTGCGCATGCTTCAGCAGCAGGTGCAGGTCATTCAGGTCGTGCAGACGTGCCTGGAGAACCTCGGAAATGCCCTTGCCTTCTTCGATGGTCAGACCGGGTGCGGTGTAGTTTGCGAATGCCATGATGGTCTCCTTCATGATGCTGTAATGCTTGTGGTTCGGTGGGGTTTGTATCCCCGCCGAATCGTTATTATGAGTAAATCATTTTAAGAAACCAGTGTCAAGTTTATTTTGAGTAATTCGTAATAAATCGTCATTTGTGTGTTGCGCCAACCTCAAACCCTCACCGCCCAGGCATGCGCAAAGGGCGGGACGCGCGGTATCACATCTCACGCATCCCACCCTTTACGGTGAAGCGTATTCAGTTTTCTGCAGAGCTTTCTCTACAGAACTTTCTCTGCAGGGCATCCAGCGTGCGAATCGGGCGGCTACGCCAGCGCGCGAACCGCCTCCAGGGTCAGCTCCTCATGCTTGAGGCGCACGGTGCCCAGCCCCTCCGGAACCTCCAGCTCGCCCGGCACAACAATGACGCGCATACCCGCCGCGGTCGCACTGCGCACACCCGAAGGGGAATCCTCAAGAGCCACGCACTGAGTCGGATCAACGCCCAGGCGCTCCGCCGCCAAAAGATAAGGCTGCGGGTCCGGCTTGGGGTGGGTGGTCTCATCGTTACCAATAACCACCGAGAACGTGCCCTCGGGCGCCGCATTCGCGGTGCGGCGAGCCACGGAGGTGGTCGCATTCGTGACGACTGCCGCCGGAATCTGCGCCTCGCGAACCTCTGCGAGGAAACGCTCAATACCGGGCAGGAACTCGACCGGCTGCTGCGCCAGAGTCTCGTGCACCTTCGCCACCAGCAGATTGTTAATCTCCTCGTCCGGCAGGTTCACGCCGCGCTCGCGCAAGCGATCCAGGGTGAACTGCATCGACAGGCCCAGACAGTCGAGGGTGTCCTGCTCGGTCCAGGTACCGCCAAATTCTGCGGCGAGAGCCACCTTTGCGGCAGCCCATACGGGCTCGGTATCGACGAGGGTTCCGTCGTGGTCGAAGAGAATGGCGGCGGGGAAGGTGTTCGTAGTCGTCATGCCTTAAGCCTACCGGTTTATTTCTGGGGCGAGCGTAGGACGACGTCCCCAGTCGTCACCAAAAAATCTGTACCCGCATTCTGGGGGTTCTTGGCGATAGTGAGCAGTGCATCGGCGACGTCCTCACGGGCAATCGTCGGGATGCCCGCAGTTCGCTCGACCTTCACGATGTCATATACCTTCACCCCGCCCCTACCGGGCTTATCCGTCAGCCTGCCCGGATGCGCACGCGAAATATACGGCTGATACTCGGTGACCAGGGCGTCCGCCTTAACCTTGTCGGTGAAAATGCCGCGCATGATGACCTTACACGCCAGGCGCATGGGGAGTGAGGCGGTCCGTACCGTATTGCCCACGCCGTAGGCGCTCATCAGAACGCAGTGCTTCACGCCTGCTCCCGTGACCGTCTGCATGATGAGAGGCAGACGCTCCTGCATGAACGTGGAGGAGAGAAATTCTCGCACCGTGGCTTTCTGCCCCAGGATGCTAACCATCACGTCCTGCCCGGAGGATGCTGCGGCAAGCCGCTCGGCATCGTCTAGGGTTCCCGGAATAATGGTGAGATTTTGATGCGCCCCCAAAAGAGACAGTGCCTTATCGGGGTTGCGCACGTAGACGGTGACCGCGTACCCCTCCTCTAGGGCTTTGCGGGTAAAGAGATAACCGGTGCGGCCGGTTGCGCCTAGAACCAGTATTTTCATGTGGGTCCCCATCGTGTCTGTGATTGTTGTGGGAACTCGCAAGTGCCCAGTGTCGTCACTATAACAATAGGGCTTTGGGTGGATCTTGTGTTTTCGCCTCTTTATTCGCGTGAAGAGCCTCTTGGTCGTTGTCGAAAATTTATTCTTAAAAATCATGGTTAACCCCTTGCGCAAAATAATTGAGTGTAGTAGACTCAAGTTATGTAATGCAGGGGCACATAGGATAAGCCCCCTCGAAACACGAAAGGAACGTCATGGAGAACAAGTTCACGACCAAGAGTCAAGAAGTCATCTCGGCGGCAAATACTAATGCTCAAACCGCCGGTAACCCCACTATTGAAACCGCGCACATCCTCAAGGCCCTCATGGACCAGCGCGAAGGCGTCGCCGTAGCAGTCCTCAAGGCTGCAGGCCTGGATGTAGACGCTATCTCTGAGGCGGCATCCGCCGAAATCAAGAAGCTGCCGAAGGCATCCGGTGCTTCCGTGCAGAACGCCTCCCTCAGCCGTGCCGCGCTCTCCGCTCTGCAGGCGGCACAGACCCGCGCGGAAGGTTTCGGTGACAGCTACGTCTCCACCGAAATGATTCTGCTCGGCATTGCCAGCGGAACCGATAGCACCGCTGAAGCAATGCACAAGCTCGGCGCTACCGCAGAGCTCATCGCACAGACCATCCCCACCGTCCGAGGAGACCGCACCGTGGATACCCCCGACCCCGAAGGCACCTTCCAGGCGCTCGAAAAGTACGGCACCGACCTGACCGCCATTGCCCGCGCGGGTAAGCTTGACCCGGTCATCGGTCGTGACTCTGAGATTCGCCGCGTCGTGCAGGTGCTCTCCCGCCGCACCAAGAACAACCCCGTTCTGATCGGTGAGCCCGGCGTCGGTAAGACCGCCGTCGTGGAAGGCCTGGCACAGCGCATGGTTTCCGGCGACGTGCCCGAATCCCTGCGCGGCAAGACCCTCATCAGCCTGGACCTGGGCTCTATGGTCGCAGGTGCAAAGTACCGCGGTGAATTCGAGGAGCGTCTGAAGGCAGTCCTCGAAGAAATCAAGAAGTCCGAGGGTCAGATTGTGACCTTCATCGACGAGATTCACACTGTCGTCGGTGCGGGCGCATCCGAAGGCTCCATGGACGCAGGTAACATGCTCAAGCCCATGCTTGCCCGTGGCGAGTTGCGCCTGATCGGTGCTACCACCCTGGATGAGTACCGCGAGAACATCGAGAAGGACCCCGCCCTGGAGCGCCGCTTCCAGCAGGTGTACGTGGGCGAGCCCAGCGTAGATGACACCATCGGTATTCTGCGCGGCCTGAAGGAACGCTACGAGGCGCACCACAAGGTGCAGATTGCTGACTCCGCGCTGGTCGCCGCAGCAACCCTGTCCAACCGCTACATTCCCTCCCGTCAGCTGCCGGACAAGGCAATTGACCTGATTGATGAGGCAGCATCCCGCCTGCGCATGGAAATTGACTCCGCACCGGAGGAAATTGACCAGCTGCGTCGCGCTGTGGACCGCCTCACCATGGAGGAACTGGCACTTGCCGGTGAAACCGACCCCGCATCCGTGGAGCGTCTGGAAGCGCTGCGCAAGGACATGGCGGACAAGAAGGAACAGCTTGACGCCCTCAACGCCCGTTGGGAAGCCGAGAAGGCAAACCTGAACCGCGTGGGTGACATCAAGACCCAGATTGACGAGCTGCGTTCCCGCGCAGAGGTTGCACAGCGTGAAGGTAACCTCGCTGAGGCATCCCGCCTGCTCTACGGCGAAATTCCCGCAAAGCAGGCTGAGCTGGAAGAAGCACAGCGCGCCGAGGACAACGCCAAGAACGAGTCCATGGTCTCCGAAGAGGTCACCGCGGACGATATCGCCGAGGTTATCTCCTCCTGGACCGGTATTCCTGCAGGTCGCATGATGCAGGGCGAATCCGAGAAGCTGCTCGAAATGGAGAAGCGCATCGGTGCCCGCCTGATCGGTCAGGAAGACGCAGTGGTAGCTGTCGCTGACGCTGTCCGCCGCGCTCGTGCCGGCATCTCCGACCCGAACCGTCCGATTGGTTCCTTCCTGTTCCTTGGCCCGACCGGTGTGGGTAAGACCGAGCTGGCTAAGGCACTGGCTGAGTTCCAGTTCGATGACGAGCGTGCCCTGG
>ERZ772958.605-NODE-605-length-15662-cov-6.169667_pt1 | contig 15662 bp, 9 predicted proteins | sample MGYA00580681_ERZ772958 | MGnify/ENA primary metagenome ERZ772958 (study PRJEB29015, sample SAMEA2738089) | human oral metagenome | biome: human oral; feature: human-associated habitat; material: saliva | place: China | collected 2275 ...
CGCGATTGCAACAATAAGGTCGGGCATCCACCCGGAATTGACGATCTGCTGGGCAAGTTCGCGTGAAGCATCGCCAAACTGTTGCCAGCTCAGGTTTTCGCGGTTCTCACCGGTATTGGTAGTTGCGCCGTCGTCGAAGGGGGTGGAAGCAGTCATGCGATGAGTCCTTTGAATGGGATCAAAAAGATCGGGTGAATGGACATATGTTAACGCGTGCGCTTCTTGAGCGCACGTAGCTGGCGAGCGTACTGCCCACCCGGCTCACGCGCCTGCCCGTTAAAGGACCACTGGAAAATCCGCGAGGGATCGAAAGTGCGCGAACATGCGCCACAGGAAGTGACCCTGCGGGGCATGGAATACAACTCCCGAACAGCCCCACACACGGGACACACTCCCCTCCACGCGGGCCGAGGTGCAGGCAATCCTCCTGAAAGACGCGCACGATCGGGCGAACCTAACTCGCGGGCTTTCGCCTGCCACACCTCGTCGTGATTGTGACTGGATCCCACAAGGGCATGGGCGATCTCGTGGAGAATGACTCCGCGAACTGTTGGCGCGTCATACAGGGCGGTCAGTGGCCCAGACAGGGTGATTTCGTTGCGGGAATGGACGCACGAACCTGCTCGCCTGCGCGCACGATCAAAACGAAAAGACCACTCACTCAAGCCGTGCTGGTTCATCAGCTCGCGCGCCATCTGCTGCGCGTCTTCACGTTCCACGCCTCCCCCTAGATGGCCTCGTGAAGGCGATCGATCGCGGCGAGCATGCGCTGCGGGGAAATCTTGCGTGCGGTTCCAAGTTCTTGAGCGAAGAGGGACACGCGCAATTCCTCGCGCATCCATAGGAGTTCTTCGAATGCGGCCTCGTGGCGCCCATCGAAGGGACGCGTATCCATGAGCTCGCGCAACTCCTCAACTTCCTCGTCAATCTGGGACAAGGCCGCGCGCGATTTCTCGTCGCGAGAAACATCCGCGGGCGAGCGCAGAGCCTTGCGCAGCCGCACGGATTGCGCCTGAATGTAGCGAGGAAGGTTGAGCAGTCGCTCCAGAGGTGTTGCGGCAATGAAACCATCAAAAACCAGCGAGGACGCGATCGCCTGAACGTCACTGCGCAGGCTCGCATACGCGGGGCCGCTGGCCTCGGCGAGGTGATCTTGCAGCTGTGCCCACGATTCCATCGCGCGGACAACTACTTCGATGATCGAGTAGACCTGGTCCTCGTGGCGGTCACGAATACGCGTGGAAAGATCCTCAAAGGCCGAGGCATCGCGGATCGCCCATAGCCCGTGGTCTCCCGCAAGGGTGTCGCTCAGGGCGCGCACGCTTGCCAATTGCGCATCGGCGATGAGCGCCTCGGTACTCGGGTACGGCGTGGAGGTGAGCATGAGGGCCTCACGCCCCGTCCAGCGGGTGGATACGCGCTTTGTGGATAGGCGAATCGCGCGCAGGACAAGGTTCGCAATGCCCAGGCGGTGTTCGCTTCGCGCCTGAGAGGCATTCGCCATGACGCGCACTCCGGCTAGCGGATTATCGCGATCCCCCTGGGGGACAAGCGCCGGGAATGCGCGGATGAGCAAGCCCTGCGCGCGCGATTCAACTGATTGCGGAAGGGGCGTACTGGGGAAGGCCTCAAGATTATCCGCGAAGAGTTCCCCTTCGCCGCTTTCCATCGCCGAGGCCGCACCTGCAGGCGCTGTCGAGCCTGCGTTGGATGCAGGCGAATGGTCGCCGCTGGCGGTTTCTGCTTCGGTAGGCACCTCGCCTGCCTGTGGCTCCCCCTGAGCCTGCGCTGCCCGAGCGGAGCGTTGTTGGGCCTCGCTCAGGGCTTGGCGGACAGCGGTGCGTAAGGCGCGATCGGTTGCTCCGGCAAGAGTTCGCTTGAGGTAGCCAAGGTCCTTACCGCTGCCCAATTCGCGGCCATTGTGATCGTGGACGACGAAAGTCATCCGCAAGTGATCGGGAAGAGAATCCTCCATCGCGCGTAGATCCGAGTCGCTGAGGTCAACTCCGCGTAATTCTCGCAGTGCACGCGTGAAGAGGTCGTTAAACGAGGCCGATTGTGCAGTATGTGCGGTGCCTTGCTCGGAAGGGGTGTCCTCGGCTTTGGCAGTGCTGCCTGGAGCTGTCGGCTTGGGAGTCTTCGCAGGAGCTGTTGCAGTCTCTGAAGTCTTGCGCGTGCTTCGCGCTTGCCCGGTTCGCTCGCCCCACGCAGCCAATCGACCCAAAGCTGCGCTCAAAGACGCGGGGTCTTCTTCTTGCTGCTGCGTAGACTGCGCTTTCTTTGGCGCAGGGGCACTGAGGTCAACGCGACCGCAACGCGCATCCTCGATCCACGCTGCCACGCTCTTTGCGACCTCGGGAGCCGGGGCAAGCAGGCGCCGCTTTGCTTTGGGGAGCGCGCGGATCGCCTCGGTGATGAGTTCTTCACGCATCCCGGGCACTAGCCAGTCAGTCCCCTCGTCGCTCACGCGCCCCAGGGCCTCGATCGGGATGGACATGGAGACTCCATCGCGCGGGGAACCCGGGTGGAACTCGTAGGACAGGGGAAGACGCAGCTCGCCCTGCGCCCAGTGATCGGGGAAGCCCTCGCCGGTTTGGCCGAGGCCTCGGGGAAGAAGAAGCTCGGGCGGGTAGTCCAAAAGCTTGGGATCCGTGCGTTTTTTGTCCTTCCACCAACGGTTGAAGTGCCCGGTGGAAATGATCGACGCGGGAAGAATGTCGTCAAAGAATCTTTCAAGCGCCATTTCATCGGCGACGAGGCCGTGGGTGCGGCTCCTGCGTTCCGTTTCGCGTGCGCGCTCGATCGCCTCGTCGTTGCGCCGCTGGAAGGCGTGGCGCTCACGCCACTGACCTTGAACAAGGGCATGGCGGATGAACATCTCGCGGGCAAGCTCAGCCGCAGTGATAGGAACACTGACAGCCGCTGCGAAGGGTGAGTCACTGGGCATTGCACCACGAATTGAACCCAGGGGAGTGGCCCCTAGGCGTCCGAGAAGAACCGGACGGTCCGCGATTAAGGTCAAGCCGTAGAGCATGACTTTTTCTTGGACGTAGGCTGCGCCTCGCGAGGAATTCCAGGTCGGCTCGGAATAGACGCGAGTGAGGAGATCCTTGGCAAGGGGCTCGACCCATTCAGGGCGAATCCGCGCCACCGTTCGCGCGAAAAGTCGCGAGGTTTCGACGAGTTCGGCCGTCATCACCCAATCGGGGTGGCCGGTGATTCCAGAACCCGGCCAGATCGTGAAGTGGGTTCCGCGGCTCCCCGTGTAATCGCGAGTCACCGGGTCCCAGGCTCCTAGGCTGGATAAGAGCCCGACAAGAATTGAGCGATGAATGTCATCAGTATCAACCGCGCTTGTCGATCGTGTATAGGCGACGGCGGCACGCGCGGCTGCGTCGGCGATTCCCGCGCGCGAGGCCTCGTCAACAACATCCCCGGCCGAAGGAATGCCGAGGGGCTCGGTGTGGATGCCGATAGTGCGGGCCATATCGCGTAGTTGATGGGCAATGTCGCGCCACTCGCGGAAGCGCAGGTAGTGAATGAATTCGGCGCGGCACATGCGCCTAAAGGCTGTGCCTGACAAGTCGCGCTGTTGGATGTGGAGGTAGCGCCAGAGGTTGAGGTAGGTGAGGAAGTCCGAGTGTGGATCGGTGAAACGCGCGTGTGCGGTGTCGGCAGACTCCTGGTGGTCCAGAGGTCGTTCGCGAACGTCTTGAATCGATAGAGCCGCGACGATGATGAGAATTTCCGATGCGCAGCCCGCATCCTTGCCCGCAAGCAACATGCGCCCCAGACGCGGGTCAATGGGAAGACGAGCAAGATCACGGCCAATAGGCGTGAGCTCAAAACCACTTTGCGAACTCGAAGAATTCTCCAAAGCGCGAAGTGCCCCAATTTCGACGAGCAGATTAATGCCGTCGCGAATAGCGCGCGAATCAGGAGCATCGACGAAGGGGAAGGAAGCCACATCACCCAAGCCCAAGGCACTCATCTGCAAAATGACGGACGCAAGCGAGGTGCGCAGGATTTCCGGCTCGGTAAAAGGTGGCCTCGACGCGTAGTTTTCCGCAGAATACAGGCGAATTGCAATACCGTCTGCCACGCGCCCACAGCGTCCAGAACGCTGGTTTGCGCTTGCTTGCGAGACTTCTTCAATGGGGAGGCGCTGCACCTTCGTCTTGTTGGAATAGCGCGAAATACGCGCCAAACCCGGGTCAATGACGTAGCGGATTCCCGGAACCGTCAGCGAAGTTTCGGCAACATTCGTCGCTAGGACGATGCGGCGGTGAGCGTGTGCCTCGAAAATTCGATGCTGCTCCGGCGAACTCAGACGTGCAAACAGGGGAAGGATCTCGATATCCGCCGGATTCTTCGACCGCGATATATCACGCGGCGCACGGTTGCCGAGGTGATCGTGAAGAGCCTGCTCAACATCGCGGATATCGCGCTCGCCGGGCAGGAAAACCAAGATATCCCCGGGGCCCTCGCTGCACAGTTCATCAACCGCGTGGCAGATTGCCGTCTCAAGGTCGATCTCGACCCCTGCACCGTAGCCCTCCACAGCGAGAGGGTCATCCGCGTCCTCTAAAACCAGTTGCTCGACGCCGCTGCCGGTGTGGTTCTCTTCTCCGGTTGCCGAGGCCGTGGGGGAGGAAAGCGCGTCAGTATCCTTCGTCGAAGTCGAGGAGTACGACGATGGCGTATCAGCGGCAAGCGGGCGATAGCGAATCTCAACAGGGAAAGTGCGTCCCGAAACCTCGATGACCGGGGCTGCCTGGAGCAGCGTACCCTCTCCGATCGGGCCATCCCAGGTGCCAAAGTGCTGGGCAAAACGGTCCGAATCGATTGTTGCCGAGGTGATGATGACTTTCAGATCAGGGCGCATCGGGAGCAACCGCGCAAGGTAACCCAAGATAAAGTCAATGTTCAGGCTGCGTTCGTGAGCCTCGTCAATAATCAAAGTATCGTAGCGGCGCAGCATCGGGTCTGACTGGATTTCCGCCAGCAAGATGCCGTCCGTCATCAGTTTGACGAGGGTCGTGGGGCCGACCTCGTCGGTGAAACGCACCTGATAGCCAACGACCTCGCCGGCTTGTTTACCGACCTTTTGCCCCAGTTCCGAGGCGATCCTTTCCGCGACAGAGCGCGCGGCGATACGCCGAGGCTGGGTGTGGCCGATCATCCCGGCGATTCCGCGGCCCAATTCCAAGCAAATCTTGGGGATCTGCGTCGTCTTCCCCGAACCGGTCTCACCCGAAATAATGACAACCTGATGCTCGCGGATTGCCTGGGCGATTTCCTCACGCCTAGCAGTGACGGGAAGATCCGGGAAAGAAATGACCGGAAGCGCAGCGGCCCGAGCGGCAAGCTGTTCGGGCGTGAAAGGACGAAAAGGCGCGGGCGCATGGGCCAGGCGGCCCCTGCGTGAGTGTGAGCGCCGACGTCTGGGCTGCTGGGAAGAGGACACCCCTTCAGAGTATCGAAGAACGACTAGGCCAGCTGGGTGTGTGCGTTACTGGCGAAATTCTCCGCTGGGTTCGGCCCACAGCTGTGCCCACTCCAGCGCGGCCTCGCGAAGGATTTCGGGATGCTCGCCCGCACCAAAGGAGGTTTCGTGGATCAATTCCACGCGCGAGCCGTCGGGAAGGCGAGGGAAGGCGTCACGAGTGAGGTCCACGAGGTCTAGCTCGATATCGTCAGCATCGTGGAGGATCAGGACGGGAGCTCCCGAAGGATCGATGATGCCCGGGTCAACCATCGACAGGTCCGCAAGTGTCTGCTTGGAAATCACGAAGGACTCGCGGGGCCCCTCGGAGTCGTCGGGGATCCAGGTGCGACCCGTGTGCTCCAATTCGTCCAGCTGATTGCTGGAGAAAATCGCGCTCCAATCGTAGGAGAGTGGGCCAAGGACAGGTGCCGATAAGAAGAGCGCGGTCGCGTGGCTCAGACGCGCCGCAAGTGCGGTCACCGATCCGAAAGAGTGGCCGTGAATGAGCTGGTTAGTGAAGCCCTGATCCGCAAGCCAGCCCGATGCTGCTTGGAGGTCTTCGATCTGGGACTCGCGAGAAATCACCTCATCATCAGAAAAGCCATGCCCCGAATAATCGAATTGCAAAGTCGCGTAGCCCGCCTTGCGGTAGGCGCGCGCGAGATCGTCAAAATGGCCGCCGGAATGACGGTCTGCAAGGAAAGAGTGAGAAAACAGGACAACGGCGTCCCGAGAATCTACAGGCTGAACGAAAGTTCCCGACAGTGTGATCCCACGGGGAGTGTTCATACGTACTTCGCTCATGACTCCACCGTATCGGTTTCTTCTCGGATGCGAAATACCTCATCTCACAACGTGCGAAAAGGTAAACAAGTAGCGAATAGCTTTCGCCACCCACTAGGCTGGTTTCTATTCCAGACTCACATCGCACGACGGCGCGTTTAAGCGCCTGCGTTGAAAGAAAGGCGTCTCGTGGGAACGAAAATGGGAATCGCCGTCGGTTTCGGTATCGGCTACGTCCTAGGAACTCGAGCAGGCCGCGAACAATACGAAAGAATCTGCCATTTCGCCGCGAAAGTGCGCCGTTTCCCCGTGGTCGCACGTCCACTAGACGCAGCCGGTGAAAAGGTCTCCTCCCTCGTGCGCACCCAGGGAGAGAAGGTCACCGATAAGGTCGCCGATGCCGTCAAGGAACGTCTCTTCCGGATGCCGGCCCAGGCCTCGGAAGACGACGAAGACCTACCGACCTACGCGGACTGAGCGAAGAGCACACTGTCAAACAATGACTGAATCCCTCAACACAGCAAGCGAGCCTACGCGTGCGCAAATTCGTCGCTGGAGGCGCTATCTCGCTGAAGAACGCATGGAAGCGCGCACCTATCGTGCGCTCGCGGAACAGCGCACCGGCGAGGAACGCCAAGTCCTCTTGGGCCTCGCCGAGGCAGAAGGTCGCCACGAAGAATACTGGCTCTCTTTGCTGGGTGAACACGCACTACCAGCGCCTCACCCGCCGCTGCGTACCCGCATCTCGGCAATGCTCGCCTACATGTTTGGAACGATTTTCGTCCTAGCCATGGCCCAGCGCACCGAACAGCGATCCTCGTATGACGATGATGATGACGCTCCCGCCCAAATGGCAGCCGATGAACGGATTCATGGTGAAGTTGTGCGTTCCCTTGCCGAGCGCTCGCGTCAAACACTTGCGGGAACCTTCCGTGCGGCAGTTTTCGGCGTGAATGATGGTCTGGTTTCCAACCTTGCGTTGATTTTGGGTGTTGTCGGCGCGGGAATGAGCACGTCGAACATTTTGACGACCGGTATTGCCGGCCTCCTTGCAGGTGCGCTGTCGATGGCCGCCGGCGAGTGGGTGAGCGTGCGCTCGCAGCGTGAACTCCTTGATGCCTCCATTCCCGATCCCGAGGCTGACCGTTCCCTTCCTTCCCTCGACGTCGACGCGAATGAGCTTGCCCTGCTTTTCCGCGCGCGCGGTGAGGACGCAGAGCATGCTGATGCGCATGCCGCTGAGGTTTTCCGTCAGCTTGCCGAGGCCGAGGGGCGCATGGGTGAAGACGCCGGGGATGTGCGCGCTATCCGTCGCCCGATTTTCGCCTTGCAAAATGAGGAGGGCGTGGGAGCAAGCGAAGAAGTCGGAACCCCGATTCGGGCGGCGGCCTCGTCGTTTATTTGTTTCGCGACCGGCGCCTTCTTGCCGCTCATTCCTTACATTCTTGGCCTGAACGGAATGCTCGCAGCGGGGGTTGCGGTTGGACTTGTCGGGATGGCGCTACTGTTTACCGGCGGCATCGTTGGTGTGCTCTCGGGCCGTTCTCCTACGCCGCGTGCCTTGCGCCAACTTCTCATTGGCTTTGGTGCTGCTGGTGCGACCTTCGCCCTCGGTCTGCTCTTCGAGACGAGCGTTGCCTGAGGGGCTTGACTTGGGGTGAGCTGAACTGAGCATGTCCGGGACACTGAGCTCGGCCTCGGCACTCAATCTTGGGTTCTGAGATCGTCCCCGTCGCTCCTTGGAATCTGTTGAGAAGTGGATGACAATAGGGATCGTGCTCGATACCCTCAATCAGACCCTGCCGGATCTCTTCCGCGTCATCGACCTTCTTGGCGTGCTGCTCAACGGGATTCTTGGCGGACGCATTGCGCGTATCAAGCGCTTTGATGCCGTGGGTTTCATGGTTCTTGCAATCATGTGCGCGCTCGCGGGAGGCATGCTCCGTGACATCATGCTCGATCAAGGCCCGCCCGTTGCTCTGACCGATCCCTTCTACTTGGGAACCGCGCTTGTCGGTGCGCTTGTTGCCATGCTCTGGCGCTTGGACTCGCGTTTTTGGCGAATTGCCCTAGTCCTGGCTGATGGCACGGTCCTGGGGTGCTGGGCCGCTACGGGTGCGTTGAAGACGATCAATGCCGGGCTCGGTGTCGGGCCGGCAATTTTGCTGGGAATCATGACTGCTGTGGGAGGCGGAATGATCCGCGATATCTCAGCTGGAATGGTTCCGCAGGTCTTTGGCGGGAACAATCTCTATGCAACACCGGCCTTCGTTTCTGCCGCGATCATGGCTGCTTTCGGACAGTCGGGTCTGGAACAGATCGGCATGTTGATTGCGACAATCGTGGGATCAAGTTTCACGGTTCTTGCACATTGGAGAAAATGGCAGCTTCCGTCGCATAATGACTGGACACTGACAATGACGGCGACGCAGCTTCGTGCATTGCTGCGCCTGCGTTCCGTCGATCATGAAGATGCAAAGAGAATTATTGAGGAACATTCGGATCAATGAGCAATGAGGCACGTACACCGATAACAAACACACAGGCAGCAGCCACAACTGCACAGGGCCAAGCGCCGGTTCTTGGCGGAAACAAGTCCGGCTCGAAGAAGTTTAAGTCCTTCCACCTGCAGATGATGGCGCTGGGTAGCGCAATCGGCGCCGGGTTCTTTGTGGGCACCGGCGTTGCCGTCGCCGAGGCCGGTCCCGCGGTGCTGATCTCTTATATCCTTGCTGCGCTGATCGTTGTTGCCGTGATGTATTCCCTTGCCGAGCTCGCTGCAGCGATCCCTTCCTCTGGTTCTTTCTCGACCTACGCGGAAGCTGGTATTGGGCGCTGGGCGGGTTTTACTTCCGGCTGGCTCTACTGGGTCATGCTCATCATGGTGCTGGGATTGGAAATGACCGGCGCCGCGCAGATTTTCACCCACTGGTTCCCGGGTGTTGCTCAGTGGGTCGTGACCTTGGTGATTGTCATTGTTCTGGGCGGCATTAACCTGCTGGCTGCCGGGCACTTCGGTGCTGTCGAGGCGGGCCTTGCGGCCTTGAAGGTCCTGGCGATTGTTGCCTTCTTGGCTATCGGTCTGTTCATGCTCATCGGTTTCATCCCGGGGCGTACGCAGGGCTTGCACGAGGCCTTTGTCGGGAATGGTGGCTTTGCGCCCGCGGGCATTTCCGGAATCGCCGTCGGACTCCTTGCGATCATCACCTCCTTTGGTGGCCTCGAAATCGTCACCATTGCCGCTGCCGAGGCCGACGACGCACGGCGCGCAATGTCCAAGGCAATCCGTTCAGTCATTTGGCGAATTCTGGTCTTCTACGTTGGTTCAGTGACCCTCCTGATCTGCTTGCTTCCGTGGAACTCCGCGGAAATGAGCAAGCGCCCCTTCGCGGCTGTCCTCGAAATGGCGCACTTCCCGGGGGTCGGCGTCACCATGGATATCATCGTCTTCACTGCGCTGGTCAGTGCCTTCTCGGCAAATATCTACGCTTCTTCCCGTATCGCCTACTCCCTTGCTTCTCGTGGCATGGGTCCGCGTTGGCTTCTCGGCTCGAAGGTCGAGGAAGTTGCGCACACTGACAATGAGTCCATTGAGGTTGCCGCTCTACACGGTGATATTGAGCATGGTCGCACTCCTCGGAATGCAGTTGCGGTCTCGGTTGTGTTGTCCTTGATCTCGGTCGCACTCAACTGGCTCTTGCCCGCTGTGATTTTGCAGATTCTGCTCAATGCGGTTGGAATGGTCTTGCTCATTGTGTGGATCATGATCGTTATTGCGCAGATCCGCCTGCACCCGTCTTTGGAAGCACAGGGAGCTTTGTCGCTGCGCGTTCCGGGATGGCCGTGGGTTCCGAGGCTGTCGCTGCTCGGCCTCTTCGCGCTTATTGTCCTTATGCTCTTTAATGCTTCGGGACGTGCACAGCTGCTTGCGATGGGTTCACTGACGCTGCTTTTGGTCGGTATCTACTTCGTGGGCGAGAAGCTGCATGAGCGGAAAGCTGTGTGAGCGGATAGCGAGTCGCGCATAGATCGGCTGATGTGCGGCCTGAACGCCTGAACGCCTGGATGCCTGGGCGTTTAGGCGCCGGAACGTCTGGGCGTTCGAACAGCACAGAACTGCACTGGGGAAGCCCGTCTCCTGTTAGGAGGCGGGCTTCTTTTATCCACAGGGTGTAGGTCCTTTCGGCGTTTTCCACAGATCTGGGTGCTGTAGCGGGAAATGATGACTCCCTGCGGCATAGTGTGAGGGAGGCATGGATGTTGTTTCCCTTAGGGTGTTGGTAGTTCTCAGGAAAGCCGGGAGGTGAGGAAGATGAAAAGAATCCACAGTGGACGTCTGGTCATTGTGTTCAGTGTCTTCCTCGCGGCTCTCGCGCTGTTGGTGGGATTCTGGTGGCGCGCCTCGGGGCCCACCCATGCAACAGGGCCGGCGGATGTGACCTTGGGAAGCGCTGATGATAGCCGCCGCGCGCTTGAAGAACTGCGCGTTATTGAGAAAGGCTCAGAATCCGTCCCGCAGTATTCTCGAGATCAATTCGGTCAGCGCTGGGCCGATGTGGACCGCAATGGTTGCGACACCAGAAACGACGTATTGAAGCGGGACCTGCGTGATCTTCAGATGAAGCGGAGCTCACCGCAGTGCGTTGTTGTGTCGGGGGTATTAAACGATCCCTATACCGGGCGCCAGATCGACTTCCAACGAGGCGAAGATTCCTCTGAGGCCGTCCAGATTGATCACGTTGTTGCCCTTGCGAACGCCTGGAAGAGCGGGGCATGGCAGTGGGATGCGGCGCGGCGTCAAGACTTCGCGAATGATCCTTTCAATCTGCTGGCTGTTGATGGCGCGGCGAATCAAGACAAAGGCGCGAGCAGCGCTGATCAGTGGTTGCCGTCCAATAGCGCGTACCAATGCGCCTACGTCCAGAGGCAGATTGCAGTGAAAACTTCATGGGGATTGGGGGTGACTCGGGCAGAAAAGAAGGCAATGACATCGGTTTTGGAGCGATGTCAGTAGTCTTCATCGAGCAACCAAAACACCAACTTTCCCGTACCATCAGGCCGAAAAGTCAACACTCCAGCAACACGCTTTGTCCACCCTCCAAGTTGGTCGCCACCAACTTCAATACCGACTTTCCCGCACCACTACACCAAAAAGTCCCCACATAACCAACACGCTTTGTCCTTTAACCCGCGTCGGCGCATTCGAAAGCGGGTAAAGCAAAGCCCCGACCGGTGGGACGCACCGAGCGGGGCCGCTTGCGCGCTCGAAGGGACTCGAACCCCCAACCTTCTGATCCGTAGTCAGATGCTCTATCCATTGAGCTACGAGCGCAAAGCCGATTGATTGGCCGAGAAATAGTTTAAGCACAAGCTGCTCTGACAAGCAAACTCATAAATGCGTCATCAATCACATCCCCTGGTTTTCTGCTTCCCTGTGCCACGGAATTACCGCGCGATATCACGGAAGGAGGTGCGGCCTCGTCAACCAAGAAAATAGCAACGCAAATGGAGGGAGCTTTCATTTGTTGGTCAAAATGAGTAAAAATGAAGAGGTCCATTTTTGAGTGACGTGCAGGAGCACAGCCATGGCAAATAGCCAGCCAAAAATGTCCACCATCCACATCGACCCTGTCAATGCAGTCCCTTCTTTCCCCAAGCTCACAATCCTTGGTTTTCAGCATGTCCTGGCGTTTTACGCCGGGGCAGTCGTCGTTCCGCTGGTTATTGCCACCGGATTGGGACTCGATTCGGCAACCACTGTTCACCTGATCAACGCGGACCTCTTCACCTGTGGTATCGCCTCGATCATTCAATCTGCAGGACTCGGACCCAAGATCGGTGTCCGCCTGCCGCTCCTTCAAGGAGTCACTTTCACTGCAGTCTCGCCCCTGATTGCTGTCGGTCTGGCGGCAGGCGGCGGAACTCAAGGCCTCGCAACAATGTATGGCTCCATCATTGTTGCCGGTATTGCAACCTTCCTTGCTGCGCCCTTCTTCGCGAAACTGCTGCGTTTCTTCCCGCCTGTTGTCACTGGTACTTTGCTGACCGTCATGGGCACAACCCTTCTCTCAGTCGCGGCAAATGACATTGTTGCCTGGGGAAGTGCAGCGGCAAAGGTTGGCGCGGACCCCATTCCCGGAACCTTGCGAGGCCTCGCATACGCACTGGGAACCCTTGCAGTCATCGTCATTATTCAGCGCATTTTCTCTGGCTTCATGGCGACTATCGCGGTCCTTCTGGGCTTGGTCGGAGGAACCCTTGTTGCGTGGCTCCTTGGAGACGCAAACTTCTCGGCTGTGGGGGAGGCGGCACCGGTGGGTGTCACCACCCCCTTCTTCTTTGGAATTCCGAAGTTCTCTGTCGCTGCGATCATCTCAATGCTGATCGTCATGGCGATTACGGCGGTCGAGACCACGGGCGATGTTTTCGCCACGGGTGAGGTTGTTGGAAAGCGCATTACCCCCGCGCATATCGCTAACGCCCTGCGTGCCGATGGCCTTTCCACCGCTCTGGGCGGTGTCTTGAACTCCTTCCCCTACACCTGCTTCGCTCAAAACGTTGGTCTGGTACGTCTGACTCGAGTGAAGTCCCGTTGGGTTGTCACCGCGGCCGGTGTCATCATGATCATCCTGGGTGTACTCCCCAAGGCTGGCGCCGTCGTTGCGTCGATTCCCAAGCCAGTGATTGGTGGCGCTTCCTTGGCGATGTTCGCTGCCGTTGCGGTTGTTGGTATCCAGACTCTGTCCACGGTTGATATGCGCGATAACCGCAATTCGGTGATCGTGTCGACCTCGATCGGTCTGGGACTGCTGGTGACCTTGAAGCCGGACTTAGCAGGATACGTACCTTCGTGGGCGCAGATTCTGTTCGGATCCGGTGTGACTATCGGTTCGATCTGCGCGATCATCCTCAACATCATCTTCTTCCACATTGGCCGCAAGCCCGCTCCCGCGGTGTCGATGCTCGACGGTCGTCCGCTGGATTTGGATGCAGTCAATAGTCTGGGTGAAGAGAAGTTCGTTCGCGTGTTTGAGCCAATGTTCTCCGGTGTGACCTGGCCCCTGGAGCGAGCATGGGCCCGCGCGCCTTTCGCTAACGTGTCAGAGTTGCGTTACGCCTTCCAAGATGCCGTTGCTCAGGCAAGCCCCGAGGAACAGGAAGCACTGATTGCCGGCTACACCGATATCGTTGACCTCTTGTTGTCCGACGAGGCCGATGAGCAGGCTTTGGTGGACACCGGTTCCACCTTGCTGGGTGACCTTGACCCTGTGAAGCAAGAAGAGCTTCGCGTCTTGGGTAAGGCCTACCGTGAACGCTTCAATCGTCCGATGATCGTCTGTGTTTCACGCATTGATTCAGCGGATCAATTGTTGGCTGATGGCTGGCGTCGTGTTGAGAGCTCGGACTTGCGCGAAATGCGCGTGACCCTCAACGAGGTCATTGAGATCGCGGATAACCGTTTCGAAGCCATGGTCGCGGATGCCAACCCGATCCACTCTGCGTGGATGCGCTCTTTTGACCAGCTTGACTGAGAAGCTTCTCAGGCAGCGGCTCATGCCGCCGCTTTGTGGCTAAGGCCGTGTGCCCCTGGGTGCTGCCGCACCCAGGGGCACAGTCGTACCTGTACGCACCCAGGGGACCCGTTAGTTGGTGCGCGTTGCCCGGTGCGGCCTCGTTCCCTCCCTCTCTCCCTCCCTCCTGGTTTAGCTCATTCATTCCGGGTCTATTGCTGTTCTAAGGCGGCAGGTGAGCGAGCTAAACCAGGAATGAGAGGGCTAAGGGGGGAAGGGGAGAGCTAAAGCATGACTGCGCGATCTAAGCCGCGGTGCGCGCACTGTTAAGACCGCAAGGTTGGGCAGCACAAAGCGAACTCGCGAAAGCACGCCCCTGGAGACATAACGATAAAACACACAAAAGGGCCGGGCCCCGACTTTCGTCGAGGCCCGGCCCGAGCTTTGCGGTTAGGCCCGCACTCGCGTCATGCGATTAGTTGCGACGCTTGCGAGCGGTGCCAAGGGCACCCACGCCAGCGGTCAGCAGCATGGCCGTGAGGATTGCGATCCACTGCGCATCCGAACCGGTCTTCGCCAGGATCGACTTCGCGGGCTGCGAAGGCGTCGGGATCAAGGTGAGCGGGAAGTCAATATCCAAGTTGACCTCGCCCTCCGTCACGCTAACGGACTGAGCGGTCGACGCGGCCTCGTAACCGGAAGGAACCTCGATCGACACGGTGTAGGTGCCGGGGAGGACTCCCTCGAAGCGGTAGCGACCATCGGAGTCGGTCGTCGTGCGCGCAACCTCGGTGCCGGAAGCATCCTTGAGGATCACGGTCACGCCGGGAACTCCGGGCTCGCCATTGTCAACGCCGTTGTGGTCTTGATCGTTCCACACGCGGTCGCCAATCGTCGCCGGCTTGACGAAGCCAAAGTCAACGCCCTGGACCGAGGAATCGGTGATGGTCACCGGTGCCTGGGTTGCGCCGCGTCCGGTGTAGGCCTGGGTGTTGGTCAGACCGGCCAAGACGCCCGTGTTCGGATCAACGATCGAGACACGGTAGGTGCCCACTCCGAGGCCAACAAACTGGTAGTTGCCATCGGCATCGGTCACGGTCGTCATGGGGTTGCCATCGTGATCGAGGACGGGGTTGCCATCGCCATCGAGCAGGGCGACAGTCACGCCGGCGAAACGCTCTTCGGTCGAGCTCTTGGAGAAGCTTGCATCGGAGTCACGGTAGATCGTGCCACCGAGGTTGTAGCCGCCCTTGAAGGACGCCGAGGACTCGTTGTTCGTCGGGTTGTCGCCCGCCTGATCCTGGTGGGAGATACGCGCGACGTTCGTGACGAGCGCGCCCGCACCTTCACCGGTGATCTCGACGGTGATTTCGATGGATTGATCATCACCCTTGGCGATGGTCTCTCCGGAGAGGTTCCACACGCCAGCGGTCGCATCGTAGGTGCCGTCACCTTCAGCCTTGACGAACTTAACGCCCGCCGGGAGTTTGTCGGAGACGGTGACACCGGTTGCCACACCCGGACCATTGTTGGACAGGGTCAGGGTGTAGGTGACCTTCTTGCCAGGGGTGAACTCGAAGGTTTCCTGATCGACCTCGTCCGGATCGGTGATCGCCTTCTTGATGGCGGTGTCAGCCGAGATTCCGAAGCCCCAGTCCTGATCAAGGTTCTGGTTCTTCTCGCCCGTCAGCGTCACCGACGCCGTCAGCTTAAACGCCTGCGCCAGCTTCTCCTTATCAGCCTTCACCTCATCGGACACAACGGTCTTGGAAGCCACATCACCCGACGGGTCGTGGGTGAGAACATCGAGCAGCGGTTCGGCGGCCTGGAGAGTCTCAGGATCGATACTCACCTTGTAGTCGCCGGGCAGCAGGTTCTCG
>ERZ772958.607-NODE-607-length-15649-cov-6.730281_pt1 | contig 15649 bp, 13 predicted proteins | sample MGYA00580681_ERZ772958 | MGnify/ENA primary metagenome ERZ772958 (study PRJEB29015, sample SAMEA2738089) | human oral metagenome | biome: human oral; feature: human-associated habitat; material: saliva | place: China | collected 2275 ...
GGATCGTCATGACGACCTCGACGGTGGGCTTGTGCTCGGTGGGGTGCTCGTCGACGGGGATGCCTCGACCGTTGTCGACGACCTTGATGCCGCCGTCTTTCTGGATCGTGACCTCGATGTGGTCGGCGTAGCCTGCCAGGGCCTCGTCGACGGAGTTGTCGACGACCTCGTAGACGAGGTGGTGCAGACCCCGCTCACCGGTGGAACCGATGTACATGCCGGGGCGCTTCCGGACCGCTTCGAGCCCTTCGAGGACGGTGATGTCCGAGGCTCCGTAATCGTGATTCACAGTGGCGTCCTGGTCAGACACGTGTCAGTTGCTCCTCAATCTGTGCGCATCGGGACCTCAGTGGTCCGATGTCTCCGTCCGGCCCCTTCACACGACGATCCTGAGGAGGATCGTGCGCACACGTAGGTGGGTACATCAGGACGGTCCTGGGCGCACCTTGGGCGGTTTCACCGCATTCTAGCGTAGATGGGCCCGTGAACCGCGGCACCGTGAGCAGCTGGGGGCGTGCCCGTGGTCACCTCTGTCTCGCGTGGATCACCGCATCGCCCGGCGCCTGGCTCCAGCTCCGTGTCTTTGCGACGATGACGGCCGCGGCCGGTGCGTTGCCAATGATACCCGCACTCCCACTATCCGTAGGTATCGCGCGGACCGCGGGTGCCGCGCAGGCCGACTCCGCGGCGCTTCCAGGTCGGGCCGGCCGGCCCCAGGATCCGCAGCTCCACCGCGTCGCCGGTGCTGATCCCTCCGGCCTGGCGGCCGCCGGGACCCGAGCGCAGGGCCTCGACGATCCTGGCCTCGATGGTGGGTTGGAGGAGCCGCAGCTGCTGGGCCCAGCTCGAGGACGAGGCGCGCAGGGTGATGCGACCGGCGTCGAAGGACTCGATGGTGCAGTGCTCGGCGACCTGATCGCCCACGATGGCCCGCCACCGGGCGACGACGCCGGCCACCGCGAGCTTTCCCGCCCAGCCGTTGTCGGCCACCATGCGGCGCAGCTCGCGCTGTCCGGTGCGGGGGTCGAAGGGGGTGGGGCCGGGCCGGTCGCGTCCCCGCGCCAGTCCGGGGCCGCGGTCGGCCGGGTCGTCGGGGTTCTGTCCCAGGGCCCGGGCCAGCTCGCGGCACTGGTCCCAGGGCGCCGCCGGCTGTGCGTCCTTGGCCCCGGAACCGCCAGCCGGCTCGCGCAGCCGGCGGGCCGGCACGCGGCTGTCACCCTTCTCCCAGGCCTGGGCGCGCTGGCGGGTCAGGGCCCGCTGCGCCAGGACGTCGGGCAGTGGGCCATCGCCGGTGGACGCGGACGGCTCAGCCACGGGTGACCTCACCGTCGGCCACGCGATACCGGGCGCCGGCGAGCTCGGCGGGGACGTCGTCGTCGACGGCGGCGGTCAGCAGGACCTGCTGGGCGCCGGCGACCATCTGGGCCAGGGCGCGGCGGCGCTGCTCGTCGAGGGAGGCGAAGACGTCGTCGAGGATGAGGACCGGCTCGCCGTCCCCGCCGTAGGCGTCGATGTCGGTGCGCAGCATGTCGTAGGAGGCCAGGCGCAGTGCCAGGGCCAAGGACCACTGCTCGCCGTGGGAGGCGAATCCGCGGGCGGGCAGACCGGTGAGGAACAGACTCAGGTCGTCGCGGTGCGCCCCGACGAGGTTGGCGCCGCGGTCGATCTCGCGGGCGTGGAGCTCACCCATGGCGCTCTCCAGGCGCGCGGCCAGGGCGGTCTCATCGAGGAGCGTCTCCTCGCCGGCGAGCCAGGCCGTCTCGTCGTGGGGGTCGGGCTCCGGGACTCCCTCATGGGTCAGCAGGCTCGAGCGGTAGGCGATCTGGGCTCGGGAGCGCTGCCCACAGGTCCCGGAGACGGTCTCGTAGGCGGAGGCCACCCAGGTGCGCAGGCGCCGCACGACGTCGACCCGGGCGGCGATGAGCCGGGCGGCCGCCGCGGCGAGCTGGGCGTCCCAGACCTCCAGGGTGGAGAGCATGGAGGAGGTCGAGGAGCGGGCCGCGCGCGCGGACTTCAGGAGGCTGGCGCGCTGGGCGAGGATCTTGTCGTGCTCGGCGCGCACCCCGGCCAGGCCCGGGCGCAGCGTGACGACCAGGTCGTCGAGGAAGCCCCGGCGGACCCCGGGCTCGGCGCGCACCAGGGAGAGATCCTCAGGGGCGAAGACGACCGCGCGCAGCACCCCGAGCAGGTCTCGGGGCCGGCAGCCGCCCCGGTTGAGGCGGGCCCGGTTCGCCTTGCCGGCGATGATCTCAATCTCCAGGACGCTGGGTCTCTCCCCGTGGACGGCCCGGGCGCGCACGACAGCGCCGGCCGGCTGGGCCTGCCCCGGTGCCGCCCGCCGGACGAGGGCGGTGTCCGCGCCGATCCGGTGGGAGGAGAGGGTCGCCAGGTAGACGATGGCCTCGACCAGGTTGGTCTTGCCCTGCCCGTTGGAGCCGACGAAGGCGCTGGGGCCCGGCTCCAGGGACAGCACCAGGCTGCGGTAGGAGCGGAAGTCGTCCAGGGAGAGGTCAGAGACGTACATGCCCCGTCGAGTCTCAGGCCCCGAAGCGGATCGGCATGAGCAGGTAGCGGAAGGAGGAGTCCTCGGTGCCCCCGATGGAGTCCATGCCGGTGAGCACCGCGGGCTTCGAGGCGTGGGTGAAGTCAAGGCGGACGTAGGGCTGGTTGAGGGCGCCCAGGCCGTCGAGGAGGTAGCCGGGGTTGAAGGCGGTGGAGATGTCGTCGCCCTCGAGGTGGGCGACGAGCTGCTCGGTGGCCTGGGCGTCGTCGCCCTGTCCGGCGTCGAGCTCCAGGTTGCCCTGGGTGAAGGACATGTGGATGGGGGTGGAGCGGTCGGCGACGAGGCTGACGCGGCGCACGGCCGCCATGAGCTCGTCGGTGCCCACGGTGGCGTGGATCGAGGTGGACTCCGGGAAGAGCCGGCGCACCGGCGGGTAGTCGCCGTCGGTGAGCAGGGAGGTGGTGCGCCGGCCACCGGCCTCGAAGCCGATGAGGCTGGAGGCGGCCGACTCGCTGCTGAGGGCCACGGTCACGTCTCCGGAAGAGGTCAGGGACTTGGCGACGTCGGAGAGGGTGCGGGCCTTGAGCAGGGCCGTGGTGGACAGCTCGGTGTTGGACGGCGACCAGGTCAGCTCCCGCATGGCCAGGCGGTAGCGGTCGGTGGCCATGAGGACCAGCGAGCTGCCCTCGACCTCGATCTGGACGCTGGTGAGCAGCGGCAGGGTGTCGTCGCGGGAGGCGGCGATGGAGACCTGGCCGACGGCGCGGGCCAGGTCGTGGGCGTCGATCGTTCCGGCGACGGCGGGCATGACCGGCAGCGCCGGGTAGTCGTCGGCGGCCATGGCCGCCAGGGAGAAGCGGGCCGATCCGCAGGAGACGGCGACCTTGTTGCCCTCGACCTCCAGGTCGACGGGCTTGTTCGGCAGCGCCTTGGCGATATCGGCCAGGAGGCGTCCAGAGACGAGGACGACGCCGTCCTCCTCGACATCGGCGGCCACCTCGCAGTGGGCGGAGACCTCGTAGTCGAAGGAGGCCAGGACGAGGCTGGAGCCCTTGGCCTCCAGCCTGACTCCGGCGAGCACGGGTACCGGCGGGCGGGCGGGCACGGATCGTGCAGTCCAGGTGACGGCTTCAGCGAGGATGTCTCGGTCAACCCTGAGCTTCACGGTAGGTGCCTCCGTCAATCGTGGTCGGTCGGCCGGTAGGCGTCGTGGCACTACTGAGCCGAGAAAAATACGTGGTGCCGGCAGGTCGCCGGCGGACAGTCGTCATGGGAACGGCGTCGCTGGGAACGCAGTCCTGGGTCGAGAGTGTAGACGGTAGTCCGTGGGAGCCACCCTGTCACCAGCGATCACCCATGCTCATCCCATGAGCCTTTCCGAATGACAAGCGCCCGGGGCCTGGTCCGGTCCCGTTGGCCGATCGTGCTTCGCGATTTCTTGTCATCTAGATCTGTAGGGGTAGTAGCACGTGTGGATGCTGGGGATAACAGGATTTTTCGCCGTCATGACGCCAGTGACGCTGGGGAATGACACGTGGGTGGTTCTGGTGAGTCAGGCACCGTCTCGGTGGAGAGAGCGAATGACATCCATGTCATTCCACAGCGGGGGTGCGCTACCTCCACAGCGACACGCTCGCTCCTCCACGTGCCCTCCTCAGCACCGTCCACAGCGGTGGTTGACGTGGTCCGGTGAAAGCACTCTTGGCAACCATCCGCGCCGTTCGTTCCTCGCGGCGCTCCCGCCAGTCCCGTCCACGCCTTCGAGCACCTTCACCGGACCACATCTGTCAGTCGCGTGAATGATGCGTCCCGTCGTCGGCTCAGGCGGGTGACTGGGCGGCCTGCTTGATGCGGCTGGTCAGCTCGGTGACCTGGTTGAAGGTGGAGCGCCGCTCAGCCATGAGGGTGCGGATCTTCTTGTCCGCGCTCATGACGGTGGTGTGGTCGCGCCCGCCGAACTCCCGCCCGATCTTGGGCAGGGAGAGGTCGGTGAGCTCGCGGCACAGGTACATGGCGATGTGGCGGGCCGAGACCATGGTGCGTGAGCGGTTGGCCGAGCACAGGTCATCGATGGTGATGCCGAAGTAGTCGGCGGTCTGCGCCATGATGAGGGAGGTCGTGATCTCCTGGCCCTCGGGGTCGGAGATGATGTCCTTGAGGACCATCTCGGCCAGGGTCTGGTCGACGGGCTGCTTGTTGAGGGAGGCGAAGGCCGTCACCCGGATGAGGGCGCCCTCGAGCTCGCGGATGTTGGTGGTGATGCGTGAGGCGATGTACTCCAGGACGTCGAAGGGCAGGTCGAGGCCCTCGGCGGTGCCCTTGCGGGAGAGGATCGCGATGCGGGTCTCCAGGTCCGGGGGCTGGACGTCGGCCAGCAGGCCCCACTCGAAGCGGGAGCGCAGGCGCTCGTCGAGCCCACCGAGGGCCTTGGGGGGCTGGTCGGAGGTGAGGACCACCTGCTTGCCCGAGGAGTGCAGGGAGTTGAAGGTGTGGAAGAACTCCTCGAGGGTCGACTCCTTGCCCTGGAGGAACTGGATGTCGTCGACTAGGAGGATATCGACCTCGCGGTAGCGGCGCTTGAAGCCCTCCATGCGGCCGTCGTCCTGGTTGCCGTCGCGCACGCAGGCGATGAAGTCGGAGACGAAGACCTCGGAGTTGACGTACTTGACGCGGATTCCCGGGTTGAGGGTCTGGGCGTAGTGGCCGATGGCGTGCAGGAGGTGTGTCTTGCCCAGGCCGGAGCCGCCGTAGATGAACAGGGGGTTGTAGGCACGGGCCGGGGCCTCGGCCACGGCCAGCGCGGTGGCGTGGGCGAAGCGATTGGAGGAGCCGGTGACGTAGGTATCGAAGGTGTATCTCGGATTGAGCTGGGAGACGTCGTGGGCCGCGGTGGGCGTCAGCAGCCCGGTGGGATTCTGGGGGCCGGTGCCCCCGGGGCTGTAGGTGCCGGGAAGTCCCGACCTGCCGGGAAGGGAACCCGACATCGTCGACGGCGCCGAGGCGGCGGAGGCCTGGGAGTGAGGCATCGGTGAGGGGGCGGTCGCCGAGTAGGGCGAGGGCTCGGCGAGTTGCTCGCCGTAGGCGGGCACCGTCGGTGGAGCGGGCGCAGCCGGCACGGTGGAGGGTCTTGACGGCTGGGGCGGGACCGAGGGGGACGGGGAGGATGCCGGTGCGGGGGCGACGGTCGCCAGGTTGACGGGTTCGGGAGCCATGGGAGTCATCGGTGCGCGCGAGGCCTCCGAGGAGGTGTCGACCGTGACCTCCATGGGCATGGGACGGCCCCAGACCTGGGTGATGGCGGCGCTGATGGGGGCACGTGCCTGCTCGACGATGTCCTTGGCGAAGGCCGATCCGACGACGAGGACGAGCGTGCCGTCGACGTCGATGAGGTGGGTCATGCGGATCATGGACATCTTGCCCTGGCCCAGTTCTCCGGAGCTGGAGAGCACCTCAAGGGCTGAGAGCCATTTGGTGTTGGCGGCGTCGGGCACGACGGACTCCTGATCGGCATGGTTGGTGAACCCGGTGACTGCAACCCGACCGACGCCGGCCGGGGCCCTGTGTCGATGATGACAGGGTTGTGTGGAACTGGCGAACCGGAAGGTCTTGACCAGGCGTCCCATCATGCTGGTTCTCCACAGCCTTGTCCACACCTGGGGACACACCGAGCGATGCCTCACAGATAACGTTCAGAATAAACTCTGAAAACAGTAGGTATCGATGGTCCGGATGATCTGCTGCGAGCCCGCGGAATGACACATGTGTCGTCATTGACGGGGCTTTCGAGGAGGTGTGAGCAGGTCCAGGAGTTATCCACATATCCGCAAGGGTGTGGACGGAGTCCTTCCCACAGCCGTGGACACGGACGACCCCGCTTGTGGACGGAGTGTGGAGAGGATGTGGATGACGCCACCGGTCACAGTGGTCACAGTCGGCCACATTCGTTTGACCGGCAAGAGGGCCAAACGTAGGCTGTTGCAGACGTTCGCGCGGAGTCAGGTCCCGATCCATGGGGCAGCCGCACGAGCGACAGTGCCGCGAACCTCGCGATGCACTGTTCCGATCACCTCAAGCAGGAGTTAAGCCCGTGAGCAAGCGGACCTACCAGCCGAACAACCGTCGTCGTGCCAAGGTGCACGGCTTCCGTAAGCGCATGTCCACCCGCGCAGGCCGCGCCGTCCTCGCTTCGCGGCGCCGCAAGGGCCGCGTTCGCCTCGCCGCCTGAGGTGCTCGGCGCGGCGCACCGATTAGCGCGGGGTGAGGACTTCACTACCGCGATTCGTCGGGGTACGCGCTGCGGGAACCGCAGGCTGGTCGTGCACTACCACGCCGGCGGGAGAGGGGATGACTCCCCGGCTCTCGTCGGCGTCGTCGTGCCCAAGAAGCAGGTCCCGCTGGCCACTCGTCGCAACCGCGTCAAGCGCCGGGTCAGAGCCCTTATGGCGCAGCGGGTCGGTTCCCTGGAACCGGGAGCTCGCGTCGTCGTGCGCGGACTGGCGGGTGCCGACGGCGCCGACAGCAGCACCCTGGGACGTGACCTGGATCGGCTTTTGAGCCGGTGCCGGGAGCGTCAAGCTGAAGGGCACCGGCGGTGAGCCGGCCGGTTGCGGGCGTAGCGATGAGCGGATGGCTGACGCGAGTCCTCGTGGCTCCGGTGCGTTTGTACCAGCGCTTCATATCGCCCGCCCTGCCGGCCTCCTGTCGCTACTACCCCACGTGCTCGGCCTACGCCGTCACGGCGCTCAAGGTGCATGGTCCGATCAAGGGCCTGCTGCTGGCCCTGTGGCGTCTGCTGCGATGCAACCCGTTGACCCGCGGTGGAGTCGACCATGTTCCGGACAAGGGGCAGTGGCGATACCACCATCCCCGTGACGTTCCGCGGTTCATGATCGAGGACCCCTGACCGAACCCGTTGAACCGGCGGTCACGACGCCGGCTCAAACTCTGAGCCCACACTCATACCTCTCGCACGAGAACCCTCATACAAGGAGTACGGATGGACACGTTGCTGTGGCCGCTCAAGGTGGCCGTGGCCTGGGTCATGGTCACGATCCACAAGGCCCTGGTCCTCATCGGCTTCCCCGACGGACCGGGTGTTGCCTGGGTGCTGTCCATCATCGGTCTGACGATCGTGGTGCGGCTGCTCATCATGCCGCTGTTCGTCAAGCAGATCCGAGCCTCCCGCGGGATGCAGCTCCTCCAGCCCGAGATGCAGGCCCTTCAGGCCAAGTACAAGGGCAAGAAGGATCCCGAGTCGCGCCAGCGCATGAACGAAGAGATGATGGCGCTCTATCGCAAGCACGGGACCAACCCCATGGCCTCCTGCCTGCCGATCCTGGTGCAGATGCCCATCTTCTTCGCTCTGTTCCGGGTGCTGGCCTCACTAGGCGCGGTTGCCACCGGCAAGTATGGCCGTCCCTCGATCGGTCCGCTCACGCAGCAGCTGGCCGAGCAGGTCCAGGCCTCCAGCGTCTTCGGTGCCAGCCTGTCCTCCGACTTCCTGGGCAGCTCCGACACGCGGGTCAAGATCGTCACGGTCGCCATGATCGTCCTCATGTCGGTGACGCAGTGGTACACCATGGCGCAGCTGTCGATGAAGAACATGTCGACGGACTCCCTCAACTCCGACAACCCCATGATCCGTTCCCAGCGGATGATGCTGTACGTGATGCCGGTGATCTTCGCCGTCTCCGGCGTCCACTTCCAGATCGGTGTGCTCGTCTACTGGGTGGTCTCCAACCTGTGGACCATGGGCCAGCAGTTCTTCACCATCCGCAACATGCCCGCCCCCGGCAGCGAGGCCGAGAAGAAGTACCGCGCCCGCATCAATGCCAAGCGGGCCCGCAAGGGACTGCCCTCCCTGGAGGAGGAGGAGCGAGCCGAGGCGATCGCCAAGGCCGAGGCCGAGGGACGCACCGGAGGTCAGCGGGTGCAGCCGGTGCGCAAGAACCGGCAGAAGAAGTCCGGCGGTCAGGGCGAGTCCCGCAGTGAGGCCTTCGCTGACGACTCCGATGTCGAGCAGCTTGAGGACGCTGATGAGGACAAGGACTCGACCTCGTCCAAGAGTGGTGGCCTCAGCGATGAGGAGATCGCTCGACGTCGTTATGAGCGCCGTGCCCGTCAGCGGCGCGAGGCGGCGGCCCGACGCAAGGCCCAGGCCAAGAAGAAGCGCAACCGCTGACACGTGTTCAGCGGCCAGATAACCCGGTTCCCATCACAGATACGGATGACATGATGAGTGAGCAGCACAGTAACGACTCCTCCCACCAGGCGGCGGATGAGGCCGTGAGCAGCCCCGTGAGCAACACCGTCTCGCGCCTCGAGGAGGAGGGCGAGATCGGTGCCGACTACCTCGAGGAGCTCCTCGACATCGCCGACCTGGGCGGTGACATCGACATCGACATCGATCACGGGCGCGCCTCGATTGCCGTGGTCGCCTCCGAGGAGGGTGACGAGCGCGAGCTCGCCGACCTCGTTGGACGCGACGGCGAGGTTCTCGAGGCCGTTCAGGAACTGACCCGCCTCGCGGTGCAGGCGCGTACCGGCAACCGCTCCCGGCTCATGCTCGACATCAACGGCTACCGCGCCGATCGACGTACCGAGCTGACCAAGGTTGCCCAGGAGGCGGTCACCAAGGTCCTCACCTCGGGAGAGGCCGTCAGCCTCGAGCCGATGAACCCCTTCGAGCGCAAGGTGTGCCACGACGTCGTCGCTGCCGCCGGACTGGTCTCCGAGTCCGAGGGCGCCGAGCCGCACCGTTACGTCGTGGTCCTGCCTGCCGATGAGGAGGGCGTGGACGATGACGCTGAGGACGCGGCTGACGACTCCGCTTCGGAGCAGGCCTGAGCATGAGTGAGGAGCAGCGGGCCCAGGTGGAGGAGCCGACGGCGGAGATGCGGGAGATCTTCGGGGTCTCCTTCTCCGCGGCGGAGCACTTCGCGCAGATGCTCGCTGAGGAGGGTGAGCTGCGCGGTCTCGTGGGGCCGCGCGAGCTTCCCCGCCTGTGGACCCGGCACATCGTCAACTCGGCGGCCGTGGTCCCCTTCCTGCCGGCCCGGGGAAGCGTGGCCGACGTGGGATCCGGGGCCGGCTTTCCCGGCATCGTCGTCGCGCTGCTGCGCCCTGACCTCGACGTGACGCTCATTGAGACGATGGAGCGGCGCACGCAGTGGCTCTCCGACGTCGTTGAGGAGCTCGACCTGGACAATGTGACTATCAGGCGGGCCCGGGCCGAGGAGATCAAGGACCGCTATGACGTGGTGACGGCTCGCGCGGTGGCGAACCTGTCCAAGCTGGTGCGGTTGACGGCGCCTTTGCTCCGACCGGGGGGTGCCCTGCTGGCCCTCAAGGGCATGAGGGCGCAGGATGAGGTCGACGACGCCAAGTATGTCATTAAGAAGGCAAAGTTATCAGTTGCCGTTGTTCATGAGGTTGTCACTGCCGGCGAGGAAACGACGGCTGTCGTTGAGATTCGCCGCCCGAAGAACCGTTGAGATACGGCGCGCGTTCGGTGTAACGCGTAAGGATCGACCTGCTCGCGTAGACTCGTAACTGCCCGACTGGCTCGGGCTGTTGGGTCACCGTCCGAGGAGAAGCAGGTTTGTCCGGATCGTCTATCTTCGATCAGCTCCAGGCCGAGCACCTCGCATTAGACGAGGTAGCGGGTGGAGAGTTCCCACATCCCGAGCGGACTCGTGTCATCGCAGTCGCCAATCAGAAAGGCGGCGTCGGAAAGACATCGACCGCGGTCAATCTTGCGGCGGCTTTAGCTGAAGGCGGGCTGCACGTTCTGCTCATCGATGCCGACTCTCAAGGTAATGCCTCCACTGCACTGGGGGTGGAGCATGATGAGGACAGCGCCTCCATCTACGACGTCCTCGTTGACGCTATGCCGATCAAGGATGTCGTCGCCAAGACGCGATTCTGCGAATCCCTGTGGTGTGTGCCTGCGACTATTGACGTGGCTGCGGTTGAGATAGAGCTCATCTCCACCGCTGAGCGTGAGTCACGACTGCGGCGTGCGCTGGTGGACTACCTGGTTTCACGTGAAACGGATGGTCTGGAGCCGCTCGACTACGTCATCATCGACTGCCCGCCGAGCCTCGGCATTATGACGATCAACGCCTTCGTCGCTGCTGACGAGGTGCTTATTCCGATGCAGGCCGAGTACTACGCTCTCGAAGGCCTCGCCCTGTTGACGCGCTCCATTGACAGGATCGCGCGTATTCACAATCCGGGACTGGGAGTCTCCATGATTGTGCTCACCATGTTTGACGGACGCACCACCCTGGCCCGTGAGGTGGAGTCCGAAGTTCGTTCCTATTTCCCTGATGCGACGCTGGACACCAAGGTGCCACGTTCCATCCGTGTTGCCGAGGCCCCCTCCTTCGGTGCTCCTGTGGTGTTCTGGGATCCCCGGTCCACCGGCGCAATTGCGTACAAGAAAATGGCTCGTGAGGTCGCTCTGCGGGGCGCTCCCCGAATTGAAGGCGAGGAAGCCTGATGGCTCAGAAACGGCGCGGACTGGGACGAGGTCTGCAGGCGCTGATTCCCGAGGCGCAGAAGGAGAAAGTACCTGCTGCGTCTCGTCCTTCCGATGTGTTCTTCCCCGACTCCCGGAAGGACGAGTCGCGTGATGAGGATGCGGCCTCGCAGGCCACGCATGACGCTCCGGAGCCTGAGCCGGCCGCCGAGGCGCGCAGTACTCGCGATCTGGCCGCTACTCTCCTGGCTCCGTCTCAGCGGAAGCGTGGATCCAAGAGTCGCTCGACTCGATCCACGACCGCATCCAAGACCGGTGCTCAGAACAAGCAGAAGAAGCCGGTTTCACGTGAAACCACGCCGGATTCGACGACTGATGCGGAGGTGACGGAGAAGAAGACCGCGAAGAAGTCGTCATCCGCCGGCTCAGCGAAGCGGAATGCATCGGCCGCGCCGAAGCGAGTAACCAAGAAGGCAACGAAGGAAGTCCCCGCTGTGGTGGAGGAGCCTTCGCATGAGGCCTCGACGGCTGAAGACGTCCAGGAGGAGAGCGCTTCGACGTCGGTTCCTCAACCGGAATCTACGCCCGTGGTCCCCGAGGTTTCACGTGAAACGGAGGAGGAGCAGCCTGAGGCTGCCGATCACGGGAACTCCGATGCCCAGAAGGAGAGGACCGAGGAGGACCTGGCGGCCGTCTCATCTGACGCTGGGACTGAGGCGTCCGACGCGACCGATGCCGAGGAGGAGACGGCGGATACAGGCGCCGATGAGCTTGTTCCCGTTCCGGGTGCCCGCTTCGCTGAGATTCCGGTGGAGCTGATCCACCCGAACCCTCGTCAACCCCGTCAGGTTTTCGATGAAGAGGACATCGCGGAACTGGCAGCCTCGATTGCAGAAGTGGGTCTGCTGCAGCCGATTGTGGTGCGTCAGGTGCCGACTGCTCCGGGAGAGGAGCTTCGGTACGAGCTCATTATGGGTGAGCGGCGTCTTCGCGCTTCCAAGGAAGCCGGGCTGAAGACGATTCCGGCGGTCGTTCGGGATACGGACGACGTCGATCTGCTGCGTGACGCGTTGCTGGAGAACTTGCACCGTGTTCAGCTCAATCCTCTGGAGGAGGCTGCGGCCTACCAGCAGCTGCTGGAGGACTTCCAGTGCACTCATGCGGAGCTTTCCGAGCGGATTGCCCGGTCTCGGTCCCAGATCTCCAACACCTTGCGCCTCATGAAGCTGCCGCCGCTGGTGCAGCGCAGGCTTGCTGCGAATGTCATTTCTGCAGGACACGCTCGTGCGCTTCTGGGTCTTCCCAATGCGGCGGAGATGGAGCGACTTGCTCAGCGCGTGGTGGCGGAGGGGCTGTCGGTGCGTGCTACGGAGGAGCTGGTTGCGCTGCATGAGGAGCCTGAGCCGGGACCGGACCAGCCGAGGGTCTTGCGTGCTCGGAGCACTCCTCTCCCGGCGCTTTCAACCCGGCTGTCCGATGCCTTCGACACTCGTGTGAAGGTGACACGTGGAGCGAAGAAGGGGCGCATCACCATTGAGTTCGCGGGCGATGAGGACCTCGCTCGCCTGGTCGATGCGCTGGCGCCGGGAACGTCTCTTGACGAGGAATAGCCTGCTCTGATCCTTTGAGCGTGGTGGGGCCGAGACACTCAGTGTCTCGGCCCCACCGTCGTCTTTACTGAATAGCCATTGATGGGGACTTGTGGATGGGTCGACGGTCGTGTTTCACGTGAAACACGGTGGTACTCACCGGTGATCCAATGGTTCGGGGTGAACTCAGGGTGTCACTCACGGTGTCGAACGCTGATTGTGTCAGCCCAGGGTTTCACGTGGAACATGTGGATACCGACTTGTCCGTCATTGCTGAGGTAGGTGGATACCGGCGAACGCTTGATGAGTTGAGGCGGAACGGTTGCGGATGCATGACGCGCCAGAATGTCGGGTGTCGTGACAACCGAGCCGCTGGTTGGGGCGTTGCCTGGAACCATCGTGAAGCACGCACGAGGCCTGACCAATGCCTCTCGCTACTCGCAGAGTGGGTCCACCTGGGGAGGGGGTCGGCACCGGCCTCTACCGTCCGCCTCGCGCCTCTGTGCTGAAGTCTGGGGGCAAGTAGGGGAAGGTGCGGCCAACCCCCAGCTGAGAACGCCGGGCCAGGCCACCATGACCCCGCGGGGTCGATCAAGCTCGCGACTTAGTGCCCGCAGCGTTGACTGTCATGGTTCCGTGGGCAAAGTGAGAAGGGAGCGTCGCTGGAATACGACCTCGGTTTCACGTGAAACCACCGGTCGCTTCGGGCTCGGGGTGTGGAAGTGGGGTTGATGCCAGCTCCTTGAATGCCGATACTTCGCCAGACGCCTTTGTTGGCTTGTCCCCAGATGACAAACAAGCACCCCGCGTTCCTACCCGAGGAGAGCTTCAGAAGTGAGGAGAGCAGCAACAGACAGATCCTGGGACTCCCAAGGTTTCACGTGAAACACGGGAAGTGGCGGTTGCATCGCTACCGAAACTGTGTGCGTGACCGTATCGAGGCGTAGCGGTACTAGTCGATGTGGTTCTCAGGCGGCGATAGAGGAGTGCGTATGGCAAGGAGCGCGGAGTCACGACGCCTCCCGTGCGGCGTTGTATGGGTGATGACGCGGATGAGGCTGTACGCGTACGCCCTCTTCAGAGTCGTTGCTAGGGCCGCTCGAAACTGACGTGGTCGCTCGCATGGATACAGAGAAACGGTCAATGTTCGCCGCGTCAGCTCCTCAAGAACGGGGGCGGTGGGTCCTGAAATGCCGAGCTCGTCGTCATGAACCTATGCGTTGCTGATTGCTCCAGCACGTCGGTCCCGACGGTAGCGGGGAGACTGGGGATCCTTGTGTTTTCACGTGAAACCACAAGGCGAGTCCTTCCCCTCCTCGTGGGGTAGGGGGTAGCGCTCTGCGGGGTATCAGTGTTTCGTCGTGGCCAGGTAGATCGGTGGCCGGAGAATGCCGCTTCCCGGTGGGACTCACGACCGCGGGGCCATGCTGACCTCAGTGTGTCGGCCACGAACAGCGGAGGAATGTACACAGGGGAACTCATACCGAGTACTCGTGATCGCTGGTTTCACGTGAAACCAGAAGAGGGTCGATCGGGGATGGCTTTCGTCGAGGTTTCTAGTCGACGTGGTGCGTGCGCATGTAGCAGATGAGTGGTCGGTGATGCCGTCTCAGCCCCTTCCCCGGGCGAGGCGTCGGTTCGCATTCCAACAGTGAGGATTCCTCGTGTTGCTCACGTCCTCTGTAGCGCATCTGTTGGCGCACCAAGCGCGGCGTCAAGGGCGGAGTTCTGCATCGTGGCGCAGTGCTGAGGCATGAGTGAGGTTCCTGGCTACTCACAGGCGTCATGTGCGTGGCAGACACCGTGAAGAGGAGCACCGTGCTTACCTATCCCGGGAGAGCGGACTGCGGAATGACGTCGGCGCTGCCATGACGCCCGCGCCGTGTTTGTGAGTCGGTTTCACGTGAAACCAATGGTGAAGCGTCCGACGGCAATGCTCCGTGAGGCTCTGCAGACGTCACCGAGCGCAGAAGCTGTGATCTCAAGCTGCTGATGAGACGTGATGCCCTCTCCCTCCTCGGAGGCAGGTAGGGCCTATGCCGTAGCACATGAGGAGCAACGTGATGCCGCCTCCCAGTACCCGGTAGCGGTCTCCCGTTAAATACGTCGTGCCCGACGGGATACGACGTACTGCTGCCGCGGAAGAACGTGGCAGATACATCTGCTTTGGGCGGGGCAGATCGGGTGCCGTCTGTTAGAGAAGTACGGCAAATCCGATCGTGACAACGTGCGCTGCCTGACTGGCGTGGGCGGCATGGCAGCCGTTTCTCGGGGCTGAGGCTGGTTTCACGTGAAACCAATGGCGAGGCCTCCGCCGGGAGTGTTCCGTAAGACTCTGCAGACGGAACTGAGGACTGAGTCCGTGACGTCAAGTTGCCGGATGGCGTTGATGACTGATGGACTCTCCTTCCTGGAGGGAGACCCGTCATGTGCTGTAGCACGTGAGGACGAGCCGGACGCCGCTGCTATGTGGATACTAGAGGTCGGCCGTCGAGTACGTCGCGTCCGAAGGGATGGAAGGCGTTGTGCTGAGATGGAAGAGTGCGGAAGATACATCTGCTTTGGCAGGTGCTGATCGAGTGCCGTGCATTGGGGAAGCACAGCGAATCCGAGCGTCACGACGTATACCGCCGCACTGAAGGGGCAGGCATGGTGTGCACTTCCTGGGGGGCCATGAGTCGGTTTCACGTGAAACCGCCGTAAGTCGCTGAAGAGCGCTCTCGTTCCGATTGGGCCAGCGGTGTCGCGTCAATGTTCGTAGGGTTCATCCTGGCGTGCGGGAACGGGATGCTCAGGCCTCCCCCGGGGGAGGTACCGCTCGTCCCCGAGCGATAAGTAAGACGCGAAGGTCCCGCACACGTTCCGACGCGAAGAACAGAAGTCGGTCATGCTCCTGATCGCATGTGCCGATAGCCAGTGTTGGGCACGGAGCCGTGCAGCAGACTACTCGACTCGTTCACTTGGATTGTGAATGCATCGGCCTCCGCATCGGCGCATGAGGACGACGGAGGAGACGATACAGCGGAGTCCTGACTGTGCTGACGCTATACCAACGCAATGCAGAGCATGTTTCAC
>ERZ772958.609-NODE-609-length-15643-cov-6.599756_pt1 | contig 15643 bp, 12 predicted proteins | sample MGYA00580681_ERZ772958 | MGnify/ENA primary metagenome ERZ772958 (study PRJEB29015, sample SAMEA2738089) | human oral metagenome | biome: human oral; feature: human-associated habitat; material: saliva | place: China | collected 2275 ...
CGGGACGCGTGGACATATCTGGACTCCTCAAATGTGGACACCTATTATTGCGTGTAATGGAGCACAGAAGCCCCATTCAAAATCGATCAACTGACCGATTCCACGCACATACCTCTCCAGAATATCGGCATACGGAGAGCCAACGCGCACGCCACCCTGCGACATCCACCACGTCATCTATCCACTCACACGAACCATTCGATCTATTTGCCGAGAAACCACCCATACACTCAACTGATAACCATGACAGACATCGCCACACTCTCCGCATCCATCCCATCCTGTTCGACACGCATCTCACCCTTCGGCGCACACCTTCTGTCGTGGCGTCCCACCGGGGACACCGATGTCCTGTGGCTGTCCTCCCGCGCCGTCATGGACGGCACGCGGGCAATTCGTGGCGGAGTCCCACTGTGCCTACCCTGGTTTGGCGGACCAGAAGATTCTCCGGCGCGACCGGGAGCGGGGGCGGGCCCCCACGGCTTCGCCCGCACCTCGACGTGGACCCTCCTATCCGCCACCCATCCCGCAGACACTACCCCAGCCTCGTTCTCTTTCGAACTACACCACACGGGTGAAACGTCAGCGCTCTACCCCCACTCCTTGTGCGCACGCCTGGACGTGAGCGCCGGTTCCGAGCTGCACATGAGCCTGAGCCTGACGAACGACGATGATCACCCCTTCGCAATCGAGGCAGCGATGCACACCTACCTTCATGTCGGCGACATCAAGGACGTGACCATTGAGGGCCTAGATGGCGCCCGCTACTTCGACAAAGTCCGCGCTCGCTACGCCACCCAGCGCGGAGACTTAAACCTCGTGGGGCCAACGGACCGCGTCTATACGACAACACAGCAGGTCCGCGTCACCGACCCTAAGCTGGACCGACGCATCATCGTCGATAAGAACGGCTCCGGCTCCACTATCGTGTGGAACCCTTGGGCACAGCCAGCCGCCACCATGAGCGATGTCGGCACGGACGAGTGGCAGTATTTCGTGTGCGTCGAAACCGCCGCCGTGCGCGAACGGGCGCTCACACTGTGGCCAGGCCATCCTCACATCATGACGCAGAGCCTTGCCGTGGAGGCGCTCGACTGAAGCAGCGCAGGTAGGATTGAGCGCAGCTACAACAGAAAGGCCACCATGGCTCTCACCCGCGTTCTCGCTTCCGCCTACTTGACAATGTCGCGCTGGAAGCTCACGACCGAGCCGTTGCCCGAGAAGGTCATCGTCATCGGCGCCCCGCACACGTCGAACTGGGACGGCGTATTCATGGCCGTGTCCATGTGGAAGAGCGGTCGCAGCTTTTCGTTCCTGGTCAAGGACTCGGTCGTCAAAGCCCCGGTTCTCGGCTGGTTCGTAAAAAAGATCGGCGCGGTCCCCGTGGAGCGTAGCGCAGCTCACGGTCTGGTGGAGCAGGTGGCGACCCGCATTCGTGAAGCCGACACGTTCACATTGTGCATCACACCGAAGGGCACCCGTTCACCGCGCGAGTTCTGGAAATCGGGCTTCTACCGCATCGCCATGGAGGCGGACGTACCGATTCAGTTCGGTTTCATCGACCGCACCACACACACCTTCGGGTGGGGGCCGACGTATCGCCTGACGGGAGACGTGCGAGCCGACATGGACGTGATCCGCGCGTTTTACGCGGGCAAGGTAGGAGTCAAACCAGCGAATACGTCGGTTCCGCGCCTGCGAGCCGAGGACGAGACCCAGTGAGGTTCCGCGGATTGTTAAGTGCGGCTGGGGCACTGACACTGAGCTTTGGGGCTACGCCCGCTGTCGCAGACCAGCCGACGCCGATTCACCTGGTGGAGGTGTATGACATCACGCCCGGCGAGTTCGCGACCCACGAGGTAACACTATCGACCGCTGTGCCCCTCGTTGCGCAGCAGTGCCAGTCAATGGGAGCGGGCGCACAGGCCTCCTCCGCGACACTGACGGATGTGGACGGTGTCACGGGCTGTCATTTCACGTGGGAGCTGGAAGATGCCGGCGTCGAGGTCGTTACGATCGACGAAGGCGGTGTCTTCCATTTCCATTCCGTGTCGGCGTCCCTGCTGGAGGGCTTTTCCACCCCTGAAGCTGTTGCCACCATCGACTCGGTGACTCTGGTCGCGCATGCCTCCACGATCGTCGAGGCCTCCGCCGGGGGGGCCATCACATCCGCGGGCGCATCCACGAAAACCGACGCAAGCACAGTGACGTGGCTCAATGTGAACGAGGACGTGAACGCTACAGGCACCCTCGATCCCAGCGCTGTGGATGTTGCCTCCTCGCCATCCCCGGCTGCAGCGCTCCCCGTCGCTCCCCAGGAACCACGCGGAGGTGGCTTACTCTCATCGTTGGCACTGATCGTGGCAATAACCGGTGGCGTTGTTGTCCTCGCTTTCATTGGCGCAATTGCGCGTTGGGTCGGTCGGTCGCGTCAAGCAAGCGCCGACGCGCAATTCGAGCGAGACGCGTTCCTGCGCGCCGCCCAGCGTGAGGCAGCACTGGATGCGCGGACGGCCTCCTCCCCCTATGCCTCCGCCCGGTCCGCACCTGAGGGTTCTGCGCTCGCGGGCGTGCCACGCGCCCCGGAGGACGAGGCCTCGGCCCGCCGGTCTTTCGCGCCCCCCACTGCCGAGTGAAGTGCCCGCACGCTACCCGATGTGGAAGTAGCGGTCGACGAGTTCCACGACTGACACGCGCGAGTCGGCCAGGTCGTCGCGCAGGTGCACGTCACCCAGCTCGACCAGGCGCGATGCCCACGAGTCGATAAGGCCCGCGGGAAAGACGCCCAACGCCTCGTAGTCTTCGCGCTGGGCCAGGAGACGCCCGGCGGCTTCGAAGCAGGAGGAGGGGAGTTGGTCGAGGCCGGGGGTCTGCGAGGCATCACCGTCTACCTTGCGGCAACGCGCGTAGTCCGCCATGCCTGGCTGCGTGAGTCCGAGCCTTGCTGCAACGGTGACGCCCGCGAGTAGGAGATGAACGGCTGCCGATCCGTCTGGGCTGCGCAGTTCGATCGTCTGCGAGTCGTTGGGCAGGCCACGGATGGGTGGCTCGTTCGGGTTCGCGTCGCGAAACATCGAGTCATCGACGTTTTGCCACCCGAGTGGTACGCGTACCAGGACTGAGCGGTTGCGGTCACCCCAGCAGATTGACGTCGGCGCCTCCTGGTGGGGCACGAGTCGCAGGAACGAGGTGGGAACGGTGTTGCCGAAGGCGGTCAGCGATGCGGCGTGCGTGAGATACCCGCCGATAACCTTCAGTGCGTCCTCAGTGAGTCCTGCGCCGGTGGAGAACTGGTTGACGCCGTCTTTGATGAGTCGCGTGTGGAAGTGCATGCCGGAGCCGGCCTGTCCGACGGCGATCTTGGGGGAGAATGACACTTCGATGCCATAGGAGTGCGCGACCTCGCGCAGGACCCACTTGGCCAGAACCATTTGATCGGCTGCCTCGCACACATCAACGGGTAGGAATTCGATCTCCTGCTGAATCATCTGGCGTCCATCTGACACGAAGTTGCCGACCTCGGAGTGCGCGTATTTGACGGCGCAACCCATGCTCACCAGGTGTGAAAGGGCCTGTGTACGAACGTCCTCCCACTTCGAGAATGGCCCGGATTCGTGGTAGCCGCGCTGGGGCTCGACACGGAAGAGGGGGTCCTGCGGGGAGAAGAGGTAGTATTCCAGTTCGCCGAGTGCCTCGAGTGTGCAGCCTGTTTCCGCCTGGAGGGAACGTTGGGCTTTGCGGAGGATTTCCTGTGGCGCCGAGGCCAGGGGTGCGCCGCTCACATCGTAGAAGTTGCAGAGGAACTCCAGGGTCGGGATTGATGAGAAGGGATTGAGGAAGGCGGTCGATAGACGAGGGACGACGTAGAGGTCGGAGGAGGTGGCCTCAACGAAGGTGAAGAGAGATGACCCGTCGACGCGCTCGCCGAGCGTGAGGACCCTGTCGAGGTGTGCTTTGGATTGGATCGCGAAGTTCAGGGTTTTGAGCCGACCGTCTCCCCCGACGTAGCGAAGGTTCAGCATCGGGATGTGGTTGTCTTCGATGTATCCGATGATGTCGGCCTTCGTCAGCTCCTTCGCTGGCTTTCTGAGGGCCTGCACAAGCGGGTTTGGGCTGAGGGAAACGGTGTCGGTTGAGAGCATCTCAAACTCCTCGTTGAGCATGACTGGTATCCGTCATTGTGACTCACACTACCACCTTCCAGGACCCTCATCCGACGGCACAGCAAGACATGACGCGAGCAGGCGAGTGATTGTTTGAGTTAAAGGATAAAACGTGTTGGTCGCGGCTCGGTCCCTGGCATTGTCGAGGGAGGCGTCGGTGGCGCTGGCGCGCTCGCGTGCTCGCGCCGCTGCGCCTCAGACGGGATGCGCCCCATCGGGAGGATTGCACCCGTTAGGGAGGATTGCATCTGATTGGGAGGATTGCACGTGATCAGTTGGGGTTGAATCTTCCCGATCGGGTGTAACGCCTCATCGGCCACAAGCGTCGCCTGGGAGCTGGCCGCCTGTCGTCCCCTTGTCATTGCCGGCGACTTCCCACCGGTGTTTATCGGCGCCCGTCGGGCGGTCCTGCACCGGTGAGGGAGCATGACACCAGGGGTAATGGTGGGGGTTTTGCAGCATTAGAAACCTCCCCTCGGCGTGTCGCCGGCGTGTCGCGCCCCTAATGGTGCAATTCCCCCCATTTGGTGGCGCAGTCATCGGCAGGCAAGTCACGCACGGGTCCACGTGCAGCGCAACTCCCCCCGCTTGCTGGCGGTGAGGTCGCACCTCGGGGCGGTGTGGCGCCCGCCGGGCAGTCCTGCACCGGTGAGGGACCATGACACCATGGGGTAATGGGGGGTTTTGCAGCATTAGAAGCCTCCCTTCGGCGTGTCGCCGGCGTGTCGCGCTTCTAATGGTGCAATTCCCCCCGTTTGATGGCGATGCCACCGGCAGGCAAGTCACGCACGGGTCCACGCGCGCGGCGAGGAACGCAGGAGGCAAGCGCTCCCGCAGCGATAATCCCGAAGATCGGGTCCCCGCGCGCGGCGAGGAACGCAGGCAGCTAGCGCGCGCTTGGAGCAGTTTCGCACGCAATTCGATTGGGTGAACTTTCAACAGTATCTACAAACGTTGCAATTCCAACGATATGGACGCGCGGCGCGACACAGTGTCGGGGGAATTGCATGCGACATTCATGGAAAACTCACCGGGCGGGACTCATGCGCTACCACTCATAGCACCGCCAGTAGCACCGCCGGTAGCGCAGCCACTGGCGCAGGCGGTGGCCTAGCACAGCGGCCTGGCACGGTGGATACCGTCGCCGCAAACGACCTGCCCAAGCCTCACCGAGACAGATCAAGGGACCACGCACAGACTCACAATTTAACAACCACCTCCAACACCAATTTTCCTGCACCAACAAGCCGAAAAGTCACCACACAACCAACATGCTGTCCCTTAACCCAATTGTTTCGAAAGGCCACAGGCCTTGAACGATGCTTGCGAGACACACTCTCAGGATCCCGCCGCAGTCACCGTGACAAACACAGCACCACCATCCCGTGATCCTGCACCAGCCCCTGGGCCTGTGCGCACTAGCGGGCTCGCCCACGCGCACGTCATCGGGCAGGCCCCTACCCCATGCCAGCACCACTGTGCACCCCAACTGTGAAGCGCTCATAATGCTGCAACGCTCACTCCTCGGATTCCTAATCCCATGCTTAAGAAATGGGGGCAAATCAGAGTCTATAGGTCAATGGATGCTCGACACGCATCTCAGGTATTGGCACCTACGCGTCGCACGCTTGGCAGGCTTACACATGACTCTATCAATCGCTCAGCTTCTAACTACGAGGATCGCGCCTTCGACCCCACCACTCGCACATTATGTGCACGATGTCACACCATAATTCGACCGTCGACGCGAGTTCTGACAACCGTCAGCTAGCGAGCACTGGGGGCGAAATCCCCTCAGGTGTCGAGCAGTTCGGCTCGGCGCTGGAAAGCCCAGATCGGACAGGTTTGTTCCCTCATTCGAACCTCAACAAGATCGAGCATTTCGCAACCGCCGTTCGCATAGAAACGCGCGTTAGCTTCCGTCGATGTCACGAACCCATAGGCTCGGCCCCCACGCTTTGCCACAAAGTCCGGCAGGACTTTGGCGACAAGCCACCTCCCCACGCCTCGACCATGCATACGTCGATCGACTGACAGGATCTCGAGGTACCAGTCGAAGTCTCCGTTATCGATGGCAACCTGGTCACCTTGATCCGCAACCTGAGTGAGGTCCGCGATGAGTCGAGGACTTGCATAGCGGAAGAGACACAGACCACCGCTGAAGAAATTACGCCAGAAACCGACCTTTCGATCATGCATGAGTGCTACCGCGATGACGTGCCCATTCTCCTCGACAACAAGGGCATTTCTGCTCGCTATATAGGCTTTGACAAACATCTGATTGAGCACTGAGAGGCATTGAGGGTAACGCTCCGACCGGTAGAGATAGGGTTTGAGCATGACATGGAACGGATAATCGAGAAACCCCTCGGTGATAATCCGCGTCATTTCAGCAACATCTGCGCTGGTTGCAGGGCGGCACTTCACGGTAATCCTCCACTGTTATATCAGAGTACACCTCCCAACAAGGTCGAAAACTTGACCGAAGGTAGGCAGTTGTCATACTACGCGATACACCTGCATCTCACCTTGTCAGTGAAGGGGATTTTTCTTTGACATATTCACGCGTTTTGTTTGACGAACGGTCAGGCAAATCCAGACTTGGGACCCCTCTTTGCTTTGCATGTGCGAACGGACGATAATCGAGTGACTCATATCAGGAGGATGGATGCGTCTCTTTCGCGCCTTGTGCGTCGTGCTCGGGGCACTGCTCAGCGTGGCGACCCTGCCGTTAGGGTCCTACGCCGCTGACGCATTGACGCTGTCGGAGGCTTTCGTCCTCACTAAGGATGGTCAGCTCGTCGATACGCTGACCATCACTGATACCTCGGGGGTCATGACTGACTCAGTATGCACCCCCTATGAGGGCAACTCCACCGACCACCGCGTCGAGTTTGTCGTGCGCAACGGCGTCAGTATCTGCCACATGCAGCTCATGTACACGCGAGCGGAGGATGAATCCGAGTTCACTATCAACGACACTGGCGAGTATGTTCTGACAGCACGCACAGATCACACCCTGACTGAGTACCGCAAGACGTTCGGGGATTCCCTCACGACGACATCTGTATCGCTCAGCGTCGAGGGGGACGTGTTGTCTTCGACTGCTGGTGCTGCCAGTTCTGCGATGGCTTACGAAAACAGGTCGTTCACCGTTGTCACGTGGGATCGTTCCGTACCTGACGTCATCACAGTCCGAGGGACGTTGGCCGCCGGCGGTGACCGCTCCAGTGCAGGCTCGTCCCACGCATTGAAGAATCCGTGGGGCGCCACCCCCCTGCCGGGTACCAACGGTGATACTTCGACACAGAACCCCGACACGGCTGCCTCGGCTGGTCCGTCGCTCGGACTTTTGATCGGACTCATCGTCAGTTTGATTGTCGTCGTGTTGGTCGCTGTTTTCGCTGTCTACGCCGTGCGGGCGAAGAAGTCTGAGGAGAAGGCTAAGCCGAAGGACGAGGCGCAGGCCGAGCTGAGCGCCGAGCCGCGAGCAGAGCCTTCGGTTGAGCCAGGGGGCGGACCTAACGCCAAGGCGACATCAAAAGATGCCGAGCATCCTTCGTCTTCCCCCAGTATGGAAGGAGCTGCGTCACTCGTTCATGCACGGCCCTCTCCTCTACTGTGGCGTACCGACTATGAGCCTTACTGCACACCTCCTTCACTTTCTGAAGACCCCATGAGTAACGAGAGTGGATGTCACTCACGGCCTCACGTCCCCACCGAAGATTCCCGATCGAAATCGAGGACCCCTTGCAGCCCAATACCCCTTCCCCAGAATCCCGGCGCAACGGAATCGAACCCCCCTCATTTCCCACGCCTCCTGCTTCCACGAATCAAGGAGGTTCGTCTGCTGACGGATCACGTTTTTCTGCTCCCGGCACGGACGCTCCCACCGCTCATCTAACTCCTCGCGAAACCGGCTTCGTATGGGTACCGCGATCGCGCCCCGCGTCTTCTCAACCGACACCCGATGCTGTGCTTCAGCCGATGAAGCAGCCCCGGCGGAAGCGTTCTCGTGGCGGTCACCGCCCGGCGGTATTCCCTGAACGCCCTGTCCAGGGGACCACGCAAGCGCCGAATGCGGTCGCACCGGGGCAGATGCGCCCGACGGAGGGGACACCCTTGCGTCCTCCGCAGGGAATGCCGATGCAGCCCCCGCAGGGAATGCAGGTGCGCCCATTGGGTGCGCCAGCCGGGTCTACTCGCCGCTCGGGTTCTGTAACACCGCCTCAGCCCAATGCACCGTGGGGTCCTCCCTCTGCGAACCAAATCCGGGCTGCCTTCCCGCCCCCAGGGGGTACCCAAGCACCCTCGCGTCCTTTCGATGTCCTCCCTCACGCGTCCAGCGAGAACAGCTTCGATAGTCCTCGGGCGACCTTCTCGGCACCCAGGCAGGAACAGATTGTCGTTCCCAGGACCGAGACTGTGTCGGCTTCCGAGCCTGCAGCCCATGGGTTCCCTGACAGCGAAACCATTCCCTTCCCCGGGTCCGAAGCTCTCAATGTTCCTGGGCCTGAGCCGGTTGTTGTGTCCGATGCTATTCCGCTCCCTCCGCACGAACCGACCGCTAGTGCGGCGCCCGAGGCCGACCCCGAGCCGTATGTCGCTCCGCAGCCCGAACCGGAGCCGTATGTCGCTCCGCAGCCCGCACCCGAGGCGACTGAAGCCCCCGTGTCAATCCCCGTCCCGACACTTAAACCGGTCACCATCCCGAAGACCGAGCCAGTCATAGCGCCCGAACCGGAGCCGTACGCTGCTCCGCAACCCGCACCAGAGCCGGAACCAGAGCCATTCATCGCGCCAGAACCCGAGCCGGAGCCGTACGCTGCTCCGCAGCCCGCACCCGAGCCGTACACTGCTCCGCAGCCCGCACCCGAGCCGTACGTCACGCCCGGGCCGGAACCAGAGCCATTCATCGCGCCAGAACCCGAACCCGAGCCGTACACTGCTCCGCAGCCCGCACCCGAGCCGTACGCTGCTCCGCAGCCCGAGCCGGAGCCGTATGTCGCGCCCGAACCGGAGCGGTACGCTGCTCCACAGCCCGAGCCGGAGCCGTATGTTGCTCCTCAGCCCGAGTCCGAGCCGGAACCGGGGCCGTACGCTGTTCCGCAGCCCGAACCCGAGCCGACCGTCGCACGCCAGCCAGAACCGTCCCAGGCCTCGTACTCGATGCCGGTCGAAGACCCGGAACCGACGACCGCGCAGATGCCGCAGATCCCCACGTTCTCAGCTTTCAACTGGGATGCGCCCCAGGCCAGCGATCGGGTTCCCGAGCAGCAGATGGATAGTGACACGATCGCACCCGTGGAAGCCCCGGCGACCGAGACGGAACCCGCTGGTCATTACGCTGTATCCCCGCTGCAGGACTTCGATTCCGTGATCGCACCCCCTCAGGAAGCGCAGCAGGCCGCTTCCCCCGCAGCGATGCCGCCGCAGGCCCCGCCCATGCCCGCCGCGTTCCAGGAAAACTGGAATACGGAGTTCTCATGGAACGATGAAGCACGTCGCGAGCAGGGACACGAAACGAAGCGCCGCCGCCGCTGGCCCTGGTCCAGGCACTCCAAGAAGGAACGCGACGAGGAAACGAAGCCGACCCTTCCGGAGGTGGACGAACGCGACGCAGCCACACGCGTGCCAATCATCGCTGTCGACGCTCAAGACGACGACTGGAACGGCTGGCAAAACTGGAATTCGCGCGGCTAACTCAACCGGCCACCTCAACAAAGCCGAGGGGCAGTCGCTAACGCGACCGCCCCTCGGCCTGCGCGAGTTCCACGTAGCGGGCAATGTCGGCTCTGATGTCGTCGGCCAGCGTGACGCTCACGGTGCCCGAGGGAGTATCCCCGGCCTCGTCAATGTGCCCGTAGCGTTCGACGAGGAAACGCTCGCGATACAGGTGGTCGGCTGTGTCGCCGATGGTGCGCATGAGGGAAGCGTTCAAACCAGCGCCCACGATGATGCCTGCAACCGGGACGATCTGCGCGAGCTTCCTGCCAACCAGACGAGCACCCAACGCCGAGAACAAAGAGTTTAACGCGGCGGCAATCGCGCTGTTTCCCACGGAATCCATGGGTCCGCGCTTAGCGAGGTCACGCATCACCTTATTGAACGCGAGCATCGTCGCTTGCTTCTCCAGGACAAACTCACGTCCCGCCCCCTCCGGATCGATCGCTTGGGAGAGAACCATCGTCGAAAAGAGGTTTTCTGCTGGGTCAACGGTGTCGTAGCCGTAATAGGCGGCCGTGTGAGACACGAGACGCGTTGCCGCAGCTAAAAACGTGACGATGTCGAGAGCAATCGCGGAGGTCGTGACGCCAACTCCGGGAGCTGAAGCCACGCCCATGCCGAGGAGAGCAGCAGCTGAACCGCCCGACGCGAACACGCCACTAACCGCGCCCTCAGCGGCTGCGCTACCCGAGTAGGCGAGGTTCAGACGAGGCTTGATGGCACGAATCTGCGCGAGGCTCAGGCCGCGAATGTCCGTCACACGCTCAACGCGATAACCGGCCGAACGGTACGCCTTCAGGATGCGCCTGCGACGCACCGACGCCTCGGACGCAGATGCTGCCAGGTCCACCAGGCCCAACGCGGCAGACGAAACCGCCCGAGTGATCGCATCGCCACCGGGAACCTTACGTGCGAGAGCCGCCACCTTCCCCAGGGGCGCCAGCGCTGTTGAACGGATCCGCTGGGAAATGACGCGCGGGCGCGTCGGGCGGACCTGCGCAGCTTTCCACTGTTGAATTTCCTCCCACTGGGCCGCGTCGTCGGCGCTCATGCGCGCACGCGCCTCGTTGCTCATCGGGCTGTCATTCATGCCGGTTTCGTTCACGATGTAACCCTACACAGCGACGAGCATTGACGCGGCTCGTGTCTGCGTTCACCCCTGTTATGCTTAGGTTCGCGTCAATATTTGTGGCCTCACGATGGAGGAACATCCGTGGAATCGCGCTCAGAACTCATCGCGCAAATTAACGACTTGCACGAAGAGAACGAACATCAGAAGATCATTGCGCTCATTGAACGCCAACCGCCGGAGTCGATTGACTACGAGCTGACAGGCCTTCTCGCGCGCGCTTACATTAACTATGCGCAGCCTTACATGGATTCTTTTCGCGAGCACATCTCGCACGCTGTTGATCTGTTGCGAGGCATTGAAGCGGAGGGGATGGCCGACCCGGTCTGGTACTACCGCATCGGCTGCGCACTGTACTGGCTGGATGAGGAAGAGAGCGCGCTCACTTACCTCGAGCAGTGCATCGCGATGGACCCCGGTAATGAGCACGCGCCGGAACTCATTGACCAGTGCAAGCGGGCACTTGATCGCCGCAGGATCGTCCGACCGGTGACGATTGAGAGGATCACAGACTTTTTCAAGCGCAACGACTATGCCTACGAGATCAACGGCAGCCGTCTGCACACCGGTTTTCGCAACGGGTTCTACATATTCTCGGTTGTTAACGAGGGCACGGACGTGAGTATGTGGGGTGCTGTACGTGAGGAAGTGTCGATGGACCTGCGCCCGCGCTTGCTTCAGGCGTGTAACGACTGGAACAGTGTTACCACCTGGCCTAAGGCCTACGTGTCATCGCTTGATGACGGTACCCAGCGCCTGTGCGCGGAGCAGTTTGTGACCGCGCGCATGGGCTTGACCGACGCGCAGCTCGACATTAGTCTTGAGCGTTTCATTTCTGCTGCGGAGACCTTCTTCAAAGAGGAGATTGAGCGTATCCCCGCTCTCGGCGGCACGAGCGAGTAGAGCGCGTGCCGCGTCGGCTCGCACTGTCACGAACCCTTGGCCCGGTCACATCGACGAGGCCGGGGTTCCCTAACGCTGGGATGCGCGGCACGTAGACGTTCAGATTCGCGGGACGTAGACGCTCAGGCCTCCGTCGCTGACGGCCCCCGTGAGTGTGCCGTCGTCGGCGACGAGCACGGGCGGGTGGCCACCGATGAGGCATTCCCATTCTTCGCCTGCGTGGTGGGCGCCCACGTACAGGGTTTTCTCGGCGGCGCGGCGGTCGGAGAGGATGACGGCGCAGCCGGTGCCGGGCACGTCCGCCCTGCCTTCGCGGGCGAAACCGACCACGTCGGGGTCGTCGAAGGCGCTGTGCTGCGGGCCGATCGCGGCGCGGAAGCGCACGCCCATGAGGATGGGGAGCTCACGCACAGCGGGCAGGTCGCCGGTCTCGGGCGTTCCCAGGAGGTCCCCCCAGAAGACGCAGGGAACCCCGGCCTCGTTCAGGAGGATCAGCGCGTAGGCGGCCGCCTTGAACCAGGAGGCCACCGTGGAGGCCAGGGACTGTCCGGGCTGCGTGTCGTGGTTTTCGACGAAGGTGACGGACAGTTCCGGGATCGACGCCGTGAGTGTGCCCTCCCACAGGCGCGACAGGTCGACGTTGCCGTCCGAGACCGATGCCTGGTGGAGGTGGTAGTGCAGAGGCACGTCGAAGAGCATGGCGTTGGGGACCTCGTGCAGGTAGGCCTCGAGTTCGCGCACGTCGCCGCTCCAGTACTCGCCAACGGCGGGCAACAGGCGGCCCGTGGAGGTGCGCAAGTCTTCGAGCCAGCGCGCGTAAAAGTCGGAGCCGACGTGCTTGACGGCGTCCAGGCGCAGCGCGTCCACACCGGTTGTCTCCACGTACCAGCGGCCCCAGCGGTCCAGTTCCTCGCTCACGCGGGGATCGGTGACGTGCACGTCGCAGCCCATCAGGTAGTCGAAGTTGCCGAACTCGGTGTTGACGGACTCGTTCCAGTGCTTGCCTTCGAAGAGCCACAGGCCCTTGCGCTGCGTCGCCTGGTCCCAGTCGATGCCGTGGAAGCACGTCCAGTCCCACGTGAAGTCCGAGTAGGCGCCGCCGCGCCCCGGGAACGTGAAGCGGGTCCACGCCTCGATCATTTCGGGTTCGCCGAGGGCCTCGTGGCGGTCATGAGGGTTGATCGGAGTCGCGCGCACCATTTCGGTCATGTCCGCGCCCATGCGGTGGTTGAGGACGATGTCGGCGCACACGGCGATCCCCGCCTCGTGCAGGGCGTCGATGGCGGCCAGGTATTCATTCTTCGTCCCATACTTCGTGGGGATCGTGCCCTTCTGATCGAATTCGCCCAGGTCGTACAGGTCGTAGACACCGTAGCCGACGTCGTTGAGACCGTAGTTTCCCTTGTAGGCGGGCGGCAGCCAGATGATGGTGACGCCCAGGTCCGCGATCGATTGCGCGTGCTGCGCCAGGTATCGCCAGTGGCTCGCATCCGGTGCCATGTCCCACGCGAAAGCCTGCAGCATCAGGGGCCCTGCCTCCTGCGTCGAGGAGTGCAGGGGCATCTGTTTCGTGTCACTCACCCGCATATGGTGGCAGGTTGCCGGGCGTTGGGCGTCCTCGTTCGACAAACAGTGGCGAGTTAAACACACGAGGCCGTGGTCGGGCTGAGCAAGTCTGCGCGGCTCCCAGCCACGGCCTCGGGCGTGAGCGTCTACTTCCCCTTCCGCAAGCGTTGTTTCACGCCACCCGCAATCCCCGTGGCACCCTCAGCGATACCCGACACCGCGCTCTTCGCCCCGACCATCACGACTCGCGCCTTGCCTTTCATGGTTTCCTGGACCTCGTCCGCCACGAGCTGCTTGCCGCGCGCCGGGGTCGTGTCGAGGACGTGCTGCGCCCAGTCCTCGGCGTCGATCCCGGGAGGGGGAAGCTCACGCAGATGCCCCTTCAGGCGTGCCGACTGGGTCTGGAGCGCCATGAAGGTCAGGCCGCTCGACACGAATCCACCAATGACAGGAACGATCTTCGAGGCCCCCTTCGTGAAGCTACTCTTCGTGATGTTGATGCCGATGACGCGCAGCGAATACTTCACGACCGGGTACCATGTGATGCTCATGAGAGCCCGCTTGGTCACGTGCTTCTGATAGGCGGTTTTGGCGGCGATGCGCGCGAAAGCCGTCAACGACTGGGTGGCTCCACCGACCCCCAGCATGACGCCGAAAAACACCGCGAGCACGCCGAGTATTTCATCGTCCTCGTCCACGTCGGCGAGGAGGTCACGCCATCCGTACAGGTAGGCGAGCTTCTGCATGATCCGCAGAGCGTGCGCGTAGTACTGCATCAGGTCTGCGGGGATCGTGCCGAGCATCGCGAAGCCACCGGGCAGACCCGCCGCGAAGGAGAGTGCGGCCGATTTGTTCGTCTCGTAGGTGATCGTCTCGTCGGCAAGGGTGTCGAGCGCCAGCAGCGGAACACCCGCCAGCGCGGGGCTGGTGGCCAGCGCCCGCTCGATGACCTCCTCGCTTGCGCGCAGCTTCGTCAGTTCCTGGCGTAAGAACTCATCGCGGTTAATCCGCACGCCCGGGAATCGAACGACCTTCTTCAGAAAATCGAGTCCATGCAGTTCCGCCGACGAGGCCTGCTCAGCGGTAATTCCACGCAGCTCGCCATCCACTCCATAGTCATTCGTCTTGCCGAGCATTGCACTCCTTCACGTCTCGCTGCCCACCGACAGCTCACTGACATCTACGCACACTCTAGCGTGGGACCTGCCTCTCCTCATGCACGAGGCCGGGGCTGAGTTCACGGATGAGCGCGCCTCAGCCCCGGCCTCGTCTCCGAGATGCTACTTATTCCAACCGAAGAGCCCCTTGACGCCGCCAGTGATCGCGGAGGCGGCGCTCGTCGCACCATCGGCAACAACCTTCGTCGTGCTCTCCAATGCCTGCTGGGCGCTATCCAGCAGGCCCGGCCCCTGGTCCTCGGGGGTCGCGTCGCTGACCGACTGCTTCCAGACCTCGGCGTCGACTCCGGGAGGCGGCAGCTCGCGCAGGTGGCCCTTCAGGCGAGTGGACTGGGACTGGAGTGACACAAAGGTCATGCCACCCGACACGATGCCTCCAATGACGGGGATAACCTTCGAGACGCCCTGCGCGAAGCTCTTCTTCGTCACATTAATGCCAATGAAACGCAGGCAATGCTTCATCACCGGGTACCACGAGGTCTTCGTGAGGGCCTGCTTAGTCACCTGCTTCTGGAACGCCGGCATCGCGACCGAGCGCGCGAACGTCGTCAGCGACTGGGCCGCGCCACCGACGCCGAGCATGACGCCGAAGAACATCGCGAGGACACCGATCGTCTCATCATCCACCTCATCCATGTCGGTCAGGAGCTCACGCCAGCCGTAGAGGTACGCGAGCTTCTGCATGATCCTGAACGCGTGCACGTAGTACTGCATCAGGTCCGCTGGGACAGTACCGAGCATCGCGAAGCCGCCGGGGATGCCCGCAGCGAAGGACATCGCCGCGGACTTGTTCGTCTCGAAGGAGATGATGCCGTCAGCAAGCTTGTCGAGATCGGTCAAGGACACGCCTGCGAGCACCGGATTCGAGTCGACCGCGCTCGCGATTGCGTCGTCGCTCATGTGAAGCTTGCGCAGTTCCTGACGCAGGAACTCATCGCGGCTAATGCGCACGCCGCGGATACGCACGACCTTCTTGA
>ERZ772958.611-NODE-611-length-15636-cov-10.667095_pt1 | contig 15636 bp, 8 predicted proteins | sample MGYA00580681_ERZ772958 | MGnify/ENA primary metagenome ERZ772958 (study PRJEB29015, sample SAMEA2738089) | human oral metagenome | biome: human oral; feature: human-associated habitat; material: saliva | place: China | collected 2275 ...
CATCCGCCAGCTTAGAGGCTAGCGAAGTCCAGAACCATACGGCCGGTAATCTTACCTGCCGCCATTTCCTCGAAGACAGCCGGTGCCTCGTCAACCTCACGCAGCTGAACCACCGGAACCACGATGCCGTCAGCACCGAACTGGAACGCCTCCGCCAGATCCTGACGGGTGCCCACCAGGGAGCCCACCACGCGGATGCCGTCCAGAATAATCTTCACAATGGACAGCTCCATCATCTCCGAGGGCAGACCAACAGCCACCACGGAACCACCCGCACGAACCGACTCGACAGCCTGGTTGAACGCAACCTTCGACACCGCAGTCACCACAGCAGCGTGAGCGCCACCGCCGGTCAGCTCGCGAATACGAGCCGGAACGTCCTCAACCTCACGGCCGTTGATGATGTGGTCAGCGCCGGTCTCACGAGCCAGAGCCAGCTTGTCATCGTTGATGTCAACAGCGATAACCTTGGCGCCGAAAACCTTCTTAGCGTACTGAACAGCCAGGTTGCCCAGACCGCCAGCACCGTAAGCGACCAGCCACTGACCCGGGCGAACCAGCGACTCCTTAATCGCCTTGTAGGTGGTCACACCAGCGCAGGTAATGGAGCTAGCCTGCGCCGGGTCAAGGCCCTCGGGAACCTTCACAGCGTAATCAGCGGTCACCAGGGTGTACTCGCTCATGCCGCCGTCAACCGAGTAGCCTGCGTTCTTCACCGAACGGCACAGGGTCTCACGACCCGAGGTGCAGTACTCACAGTGGCCGCAGCCCTCGAAGAACCAAGCCACCGACACGCGGTCACCTTCCTTCAGGGACTCAACACCCTCGCCAACCTTGACGACACGGCCGATACCCTCGTGGCCCAGAATACGGCCCGGAACCTCACCGAAGTCACCGGCAGCCACGTGCAGGTCAGTGTGGCACACACCCGAGTACTCAATCTTCACGAGCGCCTGGCCGTGACCGACAGCCGGAACGGGAACCTCACGAACCTCAACCGAACCGTCAACCTTCTCAGGGACAACAACAGCCTTCATGGTTTCCTTGCACATGACATAAACTCCTTAGTCATCGGTGGCCGCGCTCAAGCCGCAATCTGCAATCTGCGCCGTGCAACCTAGCGGGGTGGGCGCGTGTATTCTTTACATTTCCACCGTAAAATGATGAGCCGCCAATCTAAAGGTTTACCCCCGAATATGACAGAGGGGTTATTTAGGGGTCGGCACGCGAGCGAGGATGAGCTTTCGATAAGGTCTATTCCGACCAATGCGCTAAACCGCCAAAGGTTGATATGACGCTATGACGAACCGACACAGAAGATGAGAATGCCTCCCAAACCAGCGGCCTGGGAGGCATTCAGAAAAAATTTAAATATTAAGTTTGAGGCGCATACCACCCTAAAGAAAGGGTTCAATCTGCACCTATACGATTCCTACAGGCTCAGAACAGCTCTAGAAGCTCGCAGCCGCCGCCTAGAATCCGTTGAGAAGTCGCCTAGAAGCAGAAAGCAACCTCAATATAGCCGGCACCGCGCTCACCCGGACCATTCGGAGCGTTCAACGCCCAACCCAGGTCCATGATGCGCACCGTAGAATCCATGAACGTACCGCCGCCAGCACCACCGCCAGCCAGCTGCACCGAACCCACCGCATAGCGGGCACGAGCCGAATCATTATTCCACTTCTGCGACACCACACGAGCCGAAACACTCAACGCAGCACCGGAGCCGCCACCGCCATAACCGGCGCCACCGCCTCCAGAAACCACCGACTGGTAGCCGTTAAACAGCTCGCCAGCGTTCGACGGGCGGTTATCGGTACCCTCCGGAGTCTGATCCCACTGGTACGAATAGCTCGCCACACCATCGGCGCCCTTCGCACGGAAACCGCTCGCACCCGCCGCACCGGCAGTCGCAGTGCTCACCAGCTTCTGGGTGGAGGTGCTCGAAAAACCAATCACCGAACCATCAGCAGTCGGCGGGTTCAGCTTCTCGCCGCCAGCGCCGCCCACACCACCGGCAGCGCCCGAACCCGGGTTCACCGTCAGAATCGGATTAGACTGCGCCTCATACGAGGTGAAACCAACAAAACCGGGCGAACCGTCGCCGTCACCCGAACCAGCGCCACCACCGGTGCTGAACTGGTGCTCGCCACCGGAGCTATCAAGCGAATAGTGCGCGGTCGGGCGCACAGCACCCGCGTTCGCGGGGTTCGGCAGAACCGTCGCATACGACGCCAGCACACCGGCACCACCGCCGCCACCGGCAACAATCATCGGCACGCCGTCCACCTCAATAGCGGAGGAACCACCGCCGGATGCCGAATACAGCACAGCGCTCATGCCGCCGCGACCGGTCACACCGCCAGAAATGCGGGTCAAATCATTAATCGCAGAAACAACGTTTGCGGGAACCGGCGAAGAAGCCTTCGAGGAGCCGCCCACGCCGTAGCCGTCGCCACCCTCAGCGGGCTTCAGCTCACCATTGCCGATACCGCCCGAACCGGCAGTCAGAGTAATAGTCTGGCCGCCGCGCACAGCCATAGAACCCTCCACCATGGCGCCGGAACCGGCATCAGCCACAGTGTAGTTCGTGCCGCCAGCACCGCCCACAGCGGTAAAACGCATACGCTTAGCGCCCGCAGGAACAGTCAGCATGGCAACCTTCTTCACGCCGTCACCGGCAGTGATCATCGTCGAATCCTCGTAAGGGCCGGTGCACTCGCCTTCCTCATCAGAAGCCGCATACGCCGGAATCACCGACGACGCCACAACAACCGGGGCAGCCCACGCCGCACCAGCCACAAGACGACGACGGGTCAGACCCGGACGAGAAGAAGGAGAAATGGGGCGCGAAGAATCGCCGGCAGAAGAGCTCACGATAAAATCCTGTACGTTGAGTGGGTGTTTCTAAACGCAGACGCGGCAGACATCACCACTCGAAGAGCCTCATACTCCTTACGCGGATGCCCACCACATGCAATACCTCTATTATGCCTTCTCAACAGCCTAAATCCACGCACGGCACCGTCACATACCACTGTGTGAATGCTGCACACGCTCAGCAGAACGCCAGTGCAGAAGAATGCCAGAGTGGAAGCACCAGTGCGGAAGCGCCAGAGTGGAAGAACGTCAGAGCGCAGAAACAGGTACAAAAAACCGCCGGACGGGGGCACTCCCCCATCCGGCGGTTTTTCTATGAAATTTAGATGGAGCTAGAAAATGAAAGCTAGGAGCCCTTCGTCGAAGACTCAGAAGAGTCAGAATCCTCGGCGGGCTCTGCCTTCTCGGTTGCCTTCTCCTCAGCGCCCTCTGCTGACTCATCTGCGGCAGGCTTCGGAGCGAACTCCGCAGGAGCCGGCTCAATACCCGCAGCAGCCTTCGCCGCTGCACGACGACCAGCCACCACAAAACCAGCAGCACCCAGCAGAACCAACAGCAGAGCAGTCCACACGTGAATACGAACGCCCCAGAGCATCTCCGAGGTATCAATACGCAAGAACATCTCAATGAAGAGGCGACCCACACCGTAGTAGAACACGTACAGCCACAGGGTCTGCCCCAGCTTCAGCACGCCCTTACGGCCCAGCCACAGCAGCAACGCCACACCCAACAGGTTCCACAGCGACTCGTACAGGAACGTCGGATGGAACAGCGTACCCGCCGGATACTGGGTCGGGAAATTACCGCTCGACGCGCTAATCTCCAAGCCCCACGGCAGAGTCGTCGGCTTACCGAACAGCTCCTGGTTGAACCAGTTACCCCAGCGGCCAAACGCCTGAGCCAGCAGAATACCCGGCGCCACCGCATCCGCAAATGCCGGGAAATTCATGCCGTAGCGGCGGCAACCATACCAGGCACCCAACGCACCAACCGACACGGCACCCATAATGCCGATGCCGCCCTCCCAAATCTTCAGGAAAGCCCACGGATCAGCAACATTCGGACCGAAATAGCTACCCGGATCAGTAATCAGCACATGGTAGGCGCGGGCACCAATAATACCCGCCGGAATAGCCCACATCGCCACGTCAAAAACGCGTTCAGGGGTACCACCCGCCGCCTTCCAACGGCGAGAACCCAGCCACAAGCACACCGCCATACCCGCAAGAATGCACAGGGCATAGAAATGCACACGGAACGGGCCCAGCTGCAGGTACGAAACGCTCGGAGAGGGAATCGACGCCAGCACGTTAGCTACCGGCACGCTCGCCAGCGACAGCACATCAGACATTAGCCTTCACGCCCCGCCAGCTCACGGGTCAGCTTAGCCACCGCCTCAACACCGCCAGAAGCCAAAGCCTTCACCAGCGCGGTACCAACAATCACGCCGTCCGCATACTCGCCAATCTCCTCAACGTGGGCACGAGTCGAAACACCCAGACCCACGCACGCACGAGGCGCACCGGCAGCCTTAATGTCCGCAACCAGGGTGCGAGCCGCCTCCGACACGGAGGTGCGGGCACCGGTCACGCCCATCACCGACACGGCGTACACGAAGCCGCTCGACGCCTTCGCAATGGTCGCCAGGCGCTCCGGCGAAGAAGACAGAGCAGCCAAGAAAATACGATCCAGACCGTACTCGTCAGAAGCCTCAAACCACGCCGACGCCTCATCAGGCACCAGGTCCGGGGTAATCATGCCCGCGCCGCCGGCAGCCGCCAAATCACGCGCAAAATTCTTCACACCGTACGCCAGAACCGGGTTCCAGTACGTCATCACGACAACCACAGCGTCGGTCGCCTCGGTGATGCGGCGGACCGCCTCAAACAGCTGAGGAAGCTTGAAACCGTTCTCCAGCGCCACGCCGGTCGCCTTCTGAATCACCGGGCCATCCATGACCGGATCAGAATAAGGCACGCCCAGCTCAATAATGTCAGCGCCGTTATTACCCAGAGCAATCGCCGCGTCAATCGACTCATCCAGGGTCGGGAAGCCCACCGGCAGGTAGCCAATCAGCGCCGCACGGCCCTGCTTCTCGCACTCAGCCAGACGAGCCGCCAGAGGCGAATCGGGGTTAGCAGTCGGGAACGTACCGTCCAACACCTCAAAGGGTGCCGCCTGAGAAATAGCGTCCTGGTAGCTCATTACTTAGCCTCACTTTCAGCCTGTGCGTTCTGTGCAGCGGATGCGGCAGCTTCCTTATTACCGGTCATCAGGGTCGAGGACGGAATCGCCTTACCCAGGCCGAACCACTTCAGAGCGGTTTCCATGTCCTTATCGCCACGACCGGACAGGCAGACAATCATCGTCTTCTCGCGTGCCGCCTCCGGATCCTCAGCAGCCCAACGCTGGCACACGCGCAGCGCACCCGCCAGAGCGTGCGAGGACTCAATCGCCGGAATAATACCCTCGGTACGGCAGAGCAGACGCAGAGCGTCCATCGCCTCGGTGTCAGTCACCGGCTCGTAGGTCACGCGACCAATATCGGACAGGTAGGAGTGCTCCGGACCCACACCCGGGTAATCCAGACCGGCAGAAATCGAATGGGACTCAATGGTCTGACCGTCCTCATCCTGCATCAGGTAGGTCATCGCGCCGTGCAGCATGCCCGGGCGACCCAGAGTAATGGTCGCCGCGTGACGACCGGTATCCACGCCGTCACCGCCGGCCTCAAAACCGTAAATCTCGACCGAAGAATCGTCCAAGAACGCGTGGAACAGACCAATCGCGTTCGAACCGCCACCCACGCAGGCAGCAATACCATCGGGCAGGCGGCCGGTCTCGGCAAGAATCTGCTCGCGCGCCTCCTCACCGATAGCGTCGTGGAAGAAACGCACCATCGCCGGGAACGGGTGCGCACCAGCGGCAGTACCCAGCAGGTAGTGGGTATTCTCAACGTTCGAAACCCAGTCGCGCAGCGCCTCATTAATGGCGTCCTTGAGGGTGCGGGAACCGTTCTGAACCGCAATCACCTTCGCGCCCAGCAACTGCATACGAGCCACGTTCAGCGCCTGACGCTCAGTGTCTTCCTCACCCATGTAAACCACGCACTCCATGCCGAACAGCGCAGCCGCAGTCGCAGTCGCAACACCGTGCTGACCCGCACCAGTCTCAGCAATCAAACGGGTCTTACCCATACGCTTAGCCAGCAGAGCCTGACCAATCACGTTATTAATCTTGTGGCTACCCGTGTGGTTCAGGTCCTCACGCTTGAGGAACACACGCGCACCAGCATGCTCAGAGAACTTCGGAACCTCAGTCAGTAGCGACGGACGGTTCGAATACTCGGCAGAAAGACGCTGGAACTCAGCAATGAACTCGGGGTCGTTCTTCGCCTCGTTAAAGGTTGCCTCCAGCTCATCCATGGCGGCAATCAGCGACTCGGGCATCCACCGCCCGCCGTACTCACCAAAATAGGGGCCGGGGGCATTCTTCAACGACTCGCCGTTGAGGAAAGCATCTGCCAGGTTCTCGCTCATCACTATTCCTTCCCTGGATGGTTGCCGCCGGATGCGCACCGCGGGTAGGGCGGGGCATCAGGCCTGATCACAGCGAAACACCACGCCAACCGCGAATAGGTGGGCGGTGTTCGCACATATCCCCCTATAGTACCCGGGCGCAGGCGATGACCTGTACCCCGGAGTGCACATGACCATTCCTAGGACATGTGACGTTCGCCAGGGTGGGTGCGTTTAGCAGGGTCAGGGGCGCGCAGGTTGAGGGGCGCGCGGCGAGCTACAGCAGCTCGCGCAGCTCCTCCATCTGCTGAGAAAGCACCGTCGACACGCCACCGCGCATCGACACCCCGTACAGGGTCTCCGCAATCTGCATCGTGCGCTTCTGATGCGTCACCACAATCAGCTGCGAACGCTCACCCAACTCACCAATCACCTGCAGCAGGCGCGACAGGTTGCGGTCATCCAACGCCGCCTCAACCTCGTCCAGGGCGTAGAACGGCGAAGGGCGAGACATATAAATCGCAATCAACAGCGCCAGCGAAGCGAGCGAACGCTCACCTCCGGAGAGCAGCGACAGGCGCTTAACCTTCTTACCCGCCGGGCGCGCGTGAATCTCCACACCCGAATTCAACGGATCGGACGGGTCGTCCAGCTCCAGGTGGCCCTCGCCTCCCGGGAAAAGGGTCTCAAAGATGCGGCGGTAGTGGGTGTTAATGTCCTCCAGCGCGGCGGTGAACACCTCAGCAATATGGCTGCTGACCTCGTCCATGACCGTGTTCAGGTCGCGGCGGGTCGCCTTCAAATCCTCAATCTGCTGGTTCAGGTAGGCGTGGCGTTCAGAAAGCGCCTCGTACTCCTCCAGCGCCAGCGGGTTAATGGCACCCAGTGCCTCCAGTTCGGCGCGGGTTGCCTTGAGGCGAGCGCGGACGCTCTCGGTGGAGGCTTCGGTAGTCTCTGATGCCGTTTCGGTAGCAGTATTTTCGGGGGCGGTATTTTCGGAAGCTGCGTTTTCGGACGTCTCCTGAACGGGCACGTCAACCGGCAGCTGCTCGGAGTACTCCTCTTCCAGCTGCTCCAGGGTCAAACCGGTCACCAGGCGGGCACGCTCAGCCAGCGCCTGCACACGCTCCTGCACGCGCGCCACCTCCGTCTGAGTGCGCGCCAGCAGGGTCAGCGCCGCCGCGTGCGCCGCCTGTAGGTCCTGCACCTCGTCATTGGTGCTGGTCAGACCCTCCTGGGCGTTCTTCAGGGCGCCGCTCAGCTCGTGCAACTGCTGTTCACGCTCGCTCACCTGCTCGGCAAGCACCTCCCCCAGACGCTGGGCGCGGCGCTCAATGGTCGCGGCGGGAGCCTGCTCCCCCGTGCCCGCCAGGTAGGAATCCTCGCGGGTGCGTGCCGACTCGTAGGCGACGCGCGCCTGCGCCACGGATTCCTCCGCGGCGGTGAGGCGTTCGTTCAGGCGGGCACGCTCATTCTGAATGTTCTGCGCGGATGCCTCCAGGGATTCCGCCTGGGCGCGGGCGCGGGCATGCTCGGCGCTCGCCACGCCCGCCGCCTTCGCTGCCTCGCGTTCGGCTTCAACCGCCGATTCTGCCGCGGTCTGAGCCTGCTGAACGGTCTGTTCGGCTTCGTCCAGTTCGGCGCGGGTGCGGGTCACGACCTGGGATGCGGCGCGGTATGCGGCGGCAAGTTCCAGGGGGCTAGCACCCTCCGCCGGGTAGAGCAGGCTGTAGCGGGTGTGCTCGGTGCCTGCGGGGTCAAAAATACACCAGATAGCGCGCTGACCTGCGCTCTTGGCGAGCAGGTGCAGGGCGTGCTCTGCGGAGGCGGCATCCGGCGCGAACAGCACGCCCGCCAGGCGCTCGCTCAGCGCCGCGGTGACGCGCGCCAGGGCGTGCTCGTCGATACCGGCGAGCGCGGCAGCGTCCTCGCTGAGCGGTTCAATGATCTCGGTTGCGGGGCGGATACCCAGCTCGCGTAGCTCGGCGGCACAGAATTCGGGCAGTTCTGTTGAAAGTTCCTTCGCGGCAGATTCGTTGCTTTCATCACCCTTATCACCGCGCAGCTGCGAGACCTCGGATCCCTCAACCGGCACGCTCAACGCCGCGGTAGCCAGCGAGGCCAGCGCCGCAGACGCCGCGCGCGCATACTCGGGGTCAATCTGCACGGCATCCAGCACGCGTAGCAGGTTCGCGCCCTCGCTGGGAGCCTCCATGAGCTCGCCGGTCTCGGGGTCGAACACCGCCTCAGCGGATTCAGCACCGAGCTCGGCGGGTGCCTCCCCCAGGCTCTGGCCCAGCGCCTCACGCAGGGTTGCGGCACGCTCAGCCGCCGCCGCGTAGGCGCGGGTCGCCTCCACCGCCGCGGCGCGGGCGGCATCCAGCTGAGCCTGCGCGCGGGCACGAGACTGCGCCGCCTCGCCCGAGGCACGCTCAGTCTGCGCCACCTCGGATGCCGCCTTCTCAACGTTCTTCAGCGCCGCATCGTAGCGCTCCTCAAAGCTGGCGTAGCTTTCCACCGCGTGCTCTGCCTCTTCGCGGCGTTCTTCCAGCAGTTCCAGGGCGCGTTCGTATCCGGCGCGGGCGGCGGCAGTCGCCTCGGTCAGCTCCACGCGGTAGGTGCGCACGCGCTCGGCGGCGATGGACTGCACGGTGCGCACGCGCGCGGCGGATTCGCGCAGAGTCGACACGGCCTTCTGGCAGGCGGTGACCTCGGTGTTCAGGCGGTTCTGCTCCTGCTGATGCTTCGCGGATGCGGCACGCGCCGCCTCCAGCTGTTCTTTCAGGGTTTCGGCGCGGCGGGTACCTTCCGCCTCGGAGGCGAGAGCCTGCGTCTGCTCAGCCTGCAGAATACCCAGCTGACGGGCCAAAAGTACCGCCTCCAGCTGGCGGATGCGCGCCTGCAGCTGGCGCGCGGTCGCGGCGGATTCTGCTTGCTCACTCAGCGGCTGCAGCTGCGAATCCAGCTCGGCAACCAGGTCGCTCAGGCGGGTAACGTTCGATGCCACGGACTCCAGCTTGCGGCTGGTCTTCTCCTGGCGGCGGCGGTACTTGACCACGCCTGCCGCCTGCTCAATCATGTCGCGGCGCTGCTGCGCGGTGGCGTGCAGGACCGCATCCAGCTGACCCTGGCCGACGAGCACGTGCATCTGCTGGCCCAGACCCGCCTCCGAGAGCAGGTCCTGAATGTCGGCAAGGCGCGCCGGGGAGCCATTAATCTCGTACTCGCTGCCGCCGGAGCGGAACATGGTGCGTGAAATCTGCACCCGATCAGCGGGAATGCTGAGGGTGCCGTCAGAATTGTCGAAAGTCAGGGTGACCTTGGCGCGGCCCAGGGGTGCACGCTGGGCGCCGTCGCCCGAACCGGCCTCGCCGGAGCCCGCGAAGATAACGTCCTTCATGCTGCCGCCGCGCAGACTCTTAGCACCCTGCTCACCCATCACCCAGGCGAGCGCATCCAGCACATTGGACTTGCCGGAGCCGTTGGGTCCAACCACCGCGTTAATGCCGGGGGTGAACTCAAAAGTGGTGGCGGAGGCGAAAGACTTGAACCCGCGCAGGGTCAGCGACATCAGGTGCACAAGGGGCCTTTCTGCAAGAGAACTGGTGTGTGCCGGGCACGTTCTGTGGTGCGTGGCGGCATCCCTCTAGTGTACGCGGTGCGGCGGGCGGGCGGCGTGAACGTGCACGGGGTGAAGAGGGTTCAAAGTTCCTCAATATGCATCATCTTACGCGCGGGGTGAACGGGGGCGTTCACATTGGGTCTACGGATACGGGTTCGCCCGACCGGTGCGGTAGATTGGAATGAGCATCACGAATTCTGCGGGGCCGCTGTGCGCATCCCCGCCGTCTTTGTATCCCACTGACTTCTATTTACAAGGGCCACACCATTGTTGAATGCATCCGCCGAGAAGGTCGGCACGAACTCTGACATTCGCCACGCTAATGCAGCTCTGCTGTCCATTACCCATGAGCTGCCTCCGGAGGTCGTCACGAGCGACTACTTCGATGAGCAGCTGGCCCAAACCTATCAGCGTCTGCGCATGCCCAAGGGCCTGCTGGAGCGTCTTGCAGGTATTAGCACTCGCCGTGGCTGGGCTGAGGGCCAGACTTTTGAGGACGGCGTTGTTGCCGCTGCCGAGAAGGCTATTGCGGAGGCGGGTATTGACCGTTCCCAGATTGGTCTGCTGATTAACGCTTCGGTGACTCGCGATAACTTTGAGCCCGCTGTTTCGGTGGGTGTGCATGACCGCCTGGAGCTGCCGCGTCACGCACTGAACTTCGATATTACGAACGCCTGCCTGGGCTTTGTGAACGCGATGACTGTCGCCTCCACCATGATTGATGCGGGCGCTATCGACTACGCTCTGATTGTCGCTGGCGAGGATCCCTCCCCGTGGCACCGTACCGCTGTGCGCATCCTGAACAACCCCGATTCGACCCGCGAGGATGTGCTGGCGCAGTTCGCGACCCTGACCCTCGGTTCGGGTGCGGCGGCGGCTGTGCTTGGTCGCGCTGACCGCCACCCGGAGGGTCACCGCATTGTTGGTTCGGTGTCCCGTGCGGGCACTGAGCACCGTAACCTGTGCATTGGTGGCGAGGCGGATCAGGGCATGAACACTGACGCCGAGGGCCTGCTCAAGTACGGCCTGGAGCTGGTGGCGCAGGCGTGGGAGCAGGCGCATCAGGACGGCTGGGAGTGGAACGATATGACCTCCTACGTGACTCACCAGATTTCTAACGCCCACACGAACGCCATTATTGAGGCGGTCGGTATTGAGCGTGAGCGCATCCCCCTGACTTTCCCGAAGTGGGGCAATGTGGCTGCGGCGGCTCTGCCGATGACTCTCGCCGAGTGCGCGCCGACCTATAAGGAGGGCGACCGTATTCTGTGCATGGGTGTGGGTTCTGGTCTGAACACTGCCCTGCTTGAGATTCAGTGGTAGCCCGTTAGCCGGCAGCCCCTAACCTTGCAGCCCATAGTCGCTGCCCTTAACCGGCAGTCCTTTAGCCATAGTGCGGTAGACATTCACCGATTCGATCCGGAAGGATTCCCCCAGCATGCGCCATTTGAACTTCCCTAAGGCTCAGCCTCCCTACAATCCGGAGGAATGGGCGGGCGTGAACCCGCGCTACTCCCACCTTCTGGAGGTGCCCACCACCGCCCCCATTGAGCTGCGGGCGCAGCAGGCTGGCGCGCGCCGCTGGCACTACCTGGATAACCTTCCGGCGCTGGTCGAGCAGGGTTTGGAGCCGATTGGCACGATTCTGTGCGTGCACGGTAACCCGACCTGGTCGTACCTGTGGCGTACCGTGCTGGATGCGGGCGTGAATGAGCGCGCCCCGTGGCGTGTGGTTGCGGTTGATCAGATTGATATGGGTTATTCGGAGCGTACCCACCTGGATTTGGAGGGTGAGCGCCGCACCCTGACCGACCGTATCGCTGACCTGGGTGATTTCACGAAGGCGCTGGGTCTGGATGAGACTGACAAGCCGGTCGTGACCCTCGCCCATGACTGGGGTGGGCTGGTGTCCTTTGGTTGGGCGCTGGAGCATCGTGAGATTCTTTCGGGCGTGATGCTGACGAACACCGCGGTCTACCATGACGGCATTGAGAATATCCCTGCCGCCCTGCGCCTGGCGTTGGGTGTGCACGAGTGGGGTACTCACGATTCGACCGCGTTTATTGATGTGACCTTGGGTTTGGCTCAGAATGAGGGCCGCCTGCCCGCGCCGGGTTCCGCCGGTGCCGGGGCCCTTGATGGTGCCCTGCCGCAGCCGGTGGGTCAGCAGCCTAAGCGCCTGTACCCGAGCCCTCTGAACGAGGCGATTTACCGTACGTACCGTGCGCCGTACGCTCATTCGGCGTGGCGTGAGGGTGTGCGTAATTTTGTGGGCGATATTCCGACCGGCACCGATATTCCTTCCTATACGCCGATGCAGCGTATTGCCGAGCAGATTCGTGACCTGGACGTGCCCGCGTTCTTCCAGTGGGGCACGAAGGACCCGGTGTTCCAGCGCCGCTACCTGTTCGACCTGATGGAGCGCATGCCGCAGGCGAAGGTGCACCGCTACGAGAAGGCCTCGCACTTGGTCATTGAGGATTACGATATTGCCTCCCCCATGATGTCGTGGCTTGCGCAGACTTTCGGCACAAGGGAGGATGGCGCGCTGGTGCCCCCGCACAACGTTGAGGCGGAGCATCGTGCCGCCCGCGCACGCCGCCACGGTCTTACTACCGCTGAGGGCGCTGAGGGCGCTGTTCCCGCGGCGTTCCGCCCCATGCTCGCTGCCCTGACTGAACGCGCCAATGACACCTCCACCGCCGTGGTGGATATGGATCCCAAGGGTGACGGCACCTCCGTGTCCGTGACCCTGACCTGGGCGGAGCTGAACCAGCAGGTCAACGCCGCCGCGACCCGCCTGCACGCCCTGGGTGTGCGTCCGGGCGACCGCGTGAACCTGATGGTGCCTCCGGGTGCCCGCCTGACCACCCTGATTTACGCCTGCATGAAGCTGGGCGCTGTCATTGTGGTGGCTGATACCGGTCTGGGCATTCCGGGTCTGACTCGCGCGTTGAAGGGCGCTAACCCGAGCTTTCTGGTGGGTATTCCCGCCGCGCTCAGTGCCGCCCGTACCCTGATGTGGCCGGGTGTGCGTATTTCTGTGGAGCCGCTGGGTTCGGTGCAGGAGAAGCTACTGGGTGTTGCAGGTTCGGTGTTTACCGCGCCCGCCGCTGACGGTACTCCGGGTGCGCCGGTGCCCACCCCGACCGTGGTGGAGTTCCCCTCCCCCGTGCCTGATGCTGATGCGGCGGTGCTGTACACCTCCGGCTCGACCGGCCCGGCTAAGGGCGTGGTGTACACGCAGCGTCAGCTGGCGGGTATGCGTGATGCCATTGCGAATACGTACGGTTTTGCGCCCGGTAGCGGTCTGGTGGCTGGCTTCGCGCCGTTTGCGCTGTTGGGTCCGGCGCTGGGTGCTACCAGTGTGACCCCGACAATGGATGTGACCCGCCCGAAGACCCTGACGGCTTCTGCCCTGGCCTCGGCTGCGGCGGCTATTGATGCGACGGTCGTGTTTGCTTCCCCCGCCGCCCTGGTGAATGTGGTGGCGACCGCCGATGAGCTCAGCGGTGAGCAGCGTGCGGCGTTGGCTAAGGTTCAGACCGTGCTGAGTGCTGGCGCGCCGATTCCCGTGCCGCTGTTGGAGGCGCTCTCCGCCCTGGTGCCGAACGCTTCCCTACACACCCCGTACGGCATGACCGAGGGCCTGCCGGTGACCGATGTGTCTTTCGAAATGATTCGCCAGGCGATTGCTGAGGGCACCCCGAATGCTGCCGGTGAGGTGCTTGACCCGTTCGCCCGTGACGGCGTGTGCGTTGGTTTCGCGGTGTACGGTGCGGCGGTGGCTATTGCGCCGCTGCTGCAGGACGGTTCGGTGGCGGATGAGCTGACCCACGAGCCGGGTGTGACCGGTGAGATTCTGGTGTCGGCACCGCATGTGAAGGACCGCTACGACACCCTGTGGGTCACTGAGGAGCAGTCCATTAGCACTCCGGGTTGGCATCATACCGGTGACGTCGGGCACTTGGACGCTTCGGGTCGCCTGTGGGTTGAGGGGCGCCTCGCGCACGTGCTGCTGACTTCGCAGGGTGTGCTGACCCCGGTTGCGGCGGAGCAGTCCGCCGAGTCCCTGCCCGAGGTGCGCCGCGCCGCCCTGGTCGCGGTGGGCCCTGCAGGTACCGCCGCCCCGGTGGTGGTCATTGAGGCGTCCGCGAATACCGCCGTCCTGGAGGCGCGCCAGTCGGCATCGGGTCTTAAGCGTGCCCTGCTCGATCACGTGCCCGGCGCCAACCGCTTCCCCATTGCGGAGGGTGTGGCACCCTTCGAGCTCTCGCAGCTGGTGCGTCAGAAGGTTGCCGAGGATACCGGCGTGGAGCTTGCCGCGGTGCTGGTAGTACACGAGCATCCGACCGATATTCGCCACAATTCGAAGATTGACCGCCCCGCCCTGGGTGAGTGGGCGTCGAAGGTCCTCGCGGGGGCGTAAGCGCCTGCCGGATCCCTAAGTCTAAGGAGTATGATGTCCCCTCATTCTTCGCGTGAGTCCTTTTCCCACGAGTCTGTACCCCGTTTGTCTGAATCCCGCCTGTCGACCTCGCATGCGGTGACCTCCCCGACGGCTCGGTTCCGCAAGCCGGCGCAGCCGCTGGCGGCGCGCTACACCGACCCCGCCCCGCGTTCGTTACGCCCGATTGAGGAGCCTGATTTTGCGCCGCGTATTGGCGAGCGCATCCTCTTTACCGGCGCGAGCGGCCTGCTGGGTCGTGAGAGCGTGCTGGCGTTGTTGCGTGCCGGCTACGATGTGCGTGTTTTTCAGCGTGGCGATTCGGGTATTGCGGCTCTGCTGCCCGATTCGGTGCGCCCGCGTTTTGAGCAGGTGCGCGGCGATATTACGAACGCGCAGGCTGTGGATCTGGCGATGACCGGTGTGAACGGCGTGGTGCATGCTGCGGCGAAGGTTTCGGTCAGCGGCGAGTGGGCTGATTATGAGCGCATCAACATTGAGGGCACCCGCACCCTGCTGCAGGCGGCGCTGAACCATTCGGTGGGTTCGTTCCTGTACATTTCCTCGCCGTCGGTGGCTCATGCCGGCGCGGCGATTGTGGGTGATGGTGCCGGCGTTGCGTCCCCAGAGCACGCACGCGGTAACTATGCGCGTTCGAAGGCTGCCGCTGAGCTCCTGGCGCTGGAGGCAAACGGCACCCCCCTGCCCGGTGGCGGGGTGTTGCGCGTGGGTGCGTTGCGTCCTCACATCATGTGGGGTCCGGGCGATACGCAGCTGGTCGAGCGTATTCTGGAGCGTTCCGCCGCGGGCCGCCTGCCGCTACTCTCCGGCGGTACGGGCCTGATTGATACGCTCTACATTGATAACGCCGCGGATGCGCTGGTGCGCGGCTATCAGCGCCTTGACGCTTTTGCGGGTCAGGCTCTGGTGGTAACGAACGGTCAGCCGCGCACTATCGCTGAGCTACTCGGTGGTTTCTGTGAGGCGGTGGGCGTTCCCGCCCCGCGTTTCTCGGTTCCGGCGAAGGTTGCGGCTCTTGCGGGTAAGGTCATTGAGCGCGTGTGGGAGCGTCTGCCGAAGAACGTGACCGCCGGTGATGAGCCGCCGATGACGGAGTTCCTCGCCGAGCAGCTGTCGACCGCGCACTGGTTTGATCAGCGCCGCACCCG
>ERZ772958.617-NODE-617-length-15562-cov-10.633069_pt1 | contig 15562 bp, 10 predicted proteins | sample MGYA00580681_ERZ772958 | MGnify/ENA primary metagenome ERZ772958 (study PRJEB29015, sample SAMEA2738089) | human oral metagenome | biome: human oral; feature: human-associated habitat; material: saliva | place: China | collected 2275 ...
TGAACTGCTGGACGTCCTCCAGGTAGTTCTCGGCGATGAACTTCGCGCGCAGCGGGTCCCCCGGCAGGAGGATGGTCTCGGCGATGGGGGCGGTGGGGTTGATGTGCGGTGTCGAGCGCATGTTTCCTCCGGTACGTCGTGGAGCGGTGGCTCCGTTACGGCTTCTTTACCTGTTCGCAAGGCTATGCCCTGCATTGTCATAGTGTCAACGGCTCATTTGACAAGTGTTCTCATCCGTCGAGGGCGTCGTTGCCCGCCCTCGACGGGGGCGCCTCGCCCTGCCTCTCCAGCAGCGCGAGAGCCAGGTCGTGGTCGACCACGAGGTGCGTGGCCAGCCCCATATGCAGCGCTGTTTCCAGCGCCGCGGTCTTGGTGCGCCCGCCGACCACGAGGACGCGCACCGGGCGCGAGCGCAGCTCCTCCAGCCGGATGCCGACCGTGCGCTCGTCGATGGCGGCCAGGGCGACGGTGCCCGCGCGCGTGTAGAAACGCGAGCATGCGTCTCCCACGGCGTCGCGCAGCAGCGCGTCGACCTCGCCGGGCTCGAGTTGGCCCAGGTTGAGCGAGAGCGACTCCTTCTTGACCGCGCCGACCGTGAACACGGCGATATCCACGCCGCGTCCCTCCCGCAGGATCCGCTCGATCCCCCGGTCCGTCCGCACGATCGAGGCCGTGGCCGTGTCCTCGAAAATAACGGGCAGAGGCAGGTAGCTGGGTTCAGCGCCGAAGGCGTCGCAAAAGGCGCGCATGATCTCGAAGTCGTGCGTCGCCCGGTCGGAGAAGGAGGTTCCGCCCTTGAGCTGGACGACGCGCACGCCCTGGCGCGGGGAGCGCGCCAGGTGGGAGGCCACGGCACTCATCGTGCGACCCCAGGAGATGCCCACGCTCATGTCGTCGCGCACCAGCTGGGCCACCAGCTCCGCGCCGACGCGCCCGACCTGGGAGATAGCCTCGGCCTCGTCCGCGACGCAGCCGTGGGCCACGCGCACGCACGCCAGGGCGAAGCGCTCCTGCAGGCGCGAGGCCAGCTCGGAGGCTTCCTCCCGCGGATCGTGGATCTCGACGGTCACGAACCCGCGGGCGCGACCGTGGGCCAGGAGCTTGGCGACCGTGGGGCGCGAGATGCCCATGCGGGCGGCGACCTCAGCCTGGCTCAGGTCCTGCTGGTAGTAGGCCTTAACCGCCTCGATCGCCGCTTCGTCGCGCCTGTCCACGTCTGTCCTTCCCGTACCCGGCCCAGCCGTCAGGAGATGGTCTCCAAGACGACGCGGCGCTGCTCGAGCTCCACCCCGTCGGCGATACCGATGCCGCCGGACAGAGCCTCCAGCGCGCGGTCGATTCGCCATTCATCGTCGGTGTGCAGCGTCAGGATCGGCTGCCCCTTGGCGACGCGCTCGCCCGGCTTGGCGTGGATCTCGATGCCGGCACCTGCCTGCACCGGGTCCTCCTTGACGGCGCGACCCGCGCCCAGTCTCCAGGAGGCCACGCCCACGGACAGGGCGTCCATTTCGGCGATGGTTCCGTCGGCCTCGGCCAGCACCTGGTGGGTGTGCGCGGCGCGCGGCAGCGGAGCGTCCGGATCGCCGCCCTGCTCGCGAATCATCGCGCGCCAGCAGTCCATCGCGCGGCCGTCCGCCAGGGCGGCCTCGACGTCAGCGTCGTGGACGCCAGCCAGATCCAGCATGTTGCGCGCCAGCTCGCAGGTCAGCTCGACGACGTCGGCCGGGCCGCCGCCGGCGAGGACCTCAACGGATTCTTCGACCTCGAGCGCGTTACCGATCTTGCGGCCCAGCGGCACGGACATGTCGGTGAGCAGGGCGCGCGTGGCGACCCCCGCGTCCGTGCCGAGGTCCACCATCGTGCGGGCGAGCTCGCGAGCGCTGTCAATATCCTTCATGAAGGCACCCGAGCCGACCTTCACGTCCAGGACCAGGGCGCCCGTGCCCTCGGCGATCTTCTTGCTCATGATCGACGACGCAATCAGCGCGATCGACTCCACGGTCGAGGTGATGTCGCGCAGCGCGTAGAGCTTCTTGTCCGCGGGAGCCAGGCCTGATCCGGCCGCGCAGATGACCGCGCCGCAGCCGGACCCCAGCTGAGTCATGATCTCCTCGTTGGACAGCTGCGCGCGCCACCCGGGGATCGCCTCGAGCTTGTCGAGGGTACCGCCCGTGTGCCCCAGACCTCGGCCCGACAGCTGCGGGACGGCCACACCAAAGCAGGCGACCAGCGGGGCCAGAGGCAGCGTGATTTTATCGCCCACGCCGCCCGTGGAGTGCTTATCGGCGGTTGGCTTGCCAATGGAGGAAAAGTCCATGCGCGCGCCCGAGCGGATCATCGCATCCGTCCAGCGGGCGATCTCCGGGCGGTCCATTCCGCGCAGGAAAATCGCCATGGCCAGGGCGGCCATCTGCTCGTCCTTGACGACGCCCTTGGTGTAGGCGTCGATCGTCCAGTCGATCTGGTCGGGGGTCAAGACGCCCCCATCCCGCTTCGTGCGGATGATGTCAACGGCATCAAAGAGTGCCATTCGTTCCTTCTTTCTCTTCCGACGAGGCCTGGGCCGGGTCGGACGCACTATCTGGCCTGGGGGCAAGGCGGGATGCCGCCTCCTCCAGGTCGTGTGGGCCAAAGGCGCCGGGCAGGACCTGCGTCATGTCGGCGACGCCCCCGGGCATGAGAACCTGGCATGCCGGTCCTCCGTGCTCGTAGATGAGCTGGCGGCAGCGCCCGCACGGGGCGACCGGCACGCGCTCTCCGTTGACGGCGACGACCGCGACGAGCGTGCCGCCGCCGGTGCGGATCAGGTCGGAGACCATGCCGCACTCGGCGCACAGCGTCGCCCCGTAGCTCGCGTTTTCGACGTTGCATCCGCTGACGATGCGCCCGTCGTCCGTCAGGCCCGCGGCCCCCACGGGGAATTGGGAGTAGGGGCAGTAGGCGCGGGTCATCGCGTCGATGGCCGCGCCCAGCAGGGCGTCCCAGTCGAGCTGTGTCATCGTGACCATGCCTCTCACTTCACGTAGGGAACGTTCTCGGCCGCGGGGGCACGAGACTTCCCGACGAATCCGGCCACGGCGATGATCGTCACCACGTAGGGGATCATCGAGACCAGGTCGGCGGGGATCGCGGGCTCAATGTTGGGCAGCATGCGGGCCAAGGCCTGCGCGAAGCCGAACATGACAGCCGCTGCCATGGCACCCACCGGGTTCCACTTGCCCAGGATCATCGCCGCCAGGGCAATGTAGCCGTTGCCCGCGGAGATGTTGTCCGTGAACGCCAGTCCCGACCCGATCGTGAAGAACGCGCCACCCAGGCCAGCGAAGGCCGAACCCAGGATCGTGTTCACCGTGCGCGTGCGCCCCACGTTAATGCCGACGGTGTCGGCCGCGCGCGGGTGCTCGCCGCAGGCCCGCAGACGCAGGCCCCAGCGGGAACGGAACAGGAAGAACGCCAGCGCGATAACGGCCGCGTACATGAGGTAGACGAGGATCGACTGGTCGAAGAGCACCGGACCGATCACCGGAATCTCAGACAGCCCAGGGATCTTGATGTCGCTGAGGGAGTAGCGGTTCGTATTCAGAGCACCCTGATCTGCCTTCATGATCGTCCCGTACAGGAAGGTCGTCAGGCCAAGAGCCAGCACGTTCAGAACGACGCCGACGATGATCTGGTCCACCCCGTACTTCACGGAGAAGAGCGCCAGCAGCGAGCCCAGCAACGCGCCGGCCAGCGGAGCCGCCACCAGGCCCGCGTAGGGGGTCTGGAAGTAGGAGGCAGCCATGACCCCCGCGAACGCGCCAACCAGCAGGTCGCCCTCAATCGCGATGTTGACGACGCCGACGCGCTCGGAGATCACGCCCGAAAGCGAACCGAAAATCAGCGGCGTCGAAATCGCCACCGTCGAGACCAAGGTCGAGGTCAGCGTCACCGCACCGGTCGAATCCGAGCCAGCGTAGAGTAGGAAGCCCAGGATCGTGGACACGCCGACGACGACCATCCCCACTGTGCGGGCCCACGACGGGCCCTCAACGCGCCGGATCGTGCTGGCCAGCGTCCACGCCGTGATCACGAGAATCAGGGCGGTAAGCACCCAGATGATCGGGGCACCAGCCGTGACGATGTCGGGGATCGTGTAGGACTGCGACTTGTCGTTGAGTCGAATCGTGACGTCACCGTGTGTCGAGAAACTGAAAACCAGCGCCAGGACGCTGGCGGCCACGTACACGCCAGGAAGCTTCCAGGAGCGCTTGGCCAGAACCTGCGTGTCCTTCTCACTTGTGCGCATCGTCGTTCCCCTTTCCACTGGCTGCCAGGCGCTTGGCGTCGGGAAGCCTGAACAGCCACCGCACCAACGCCGGCGCGGCGATCAGCAACACGATCACAGCCTGCAGGATCAAAATCATGTCGATCGGCACGTCCTTGGCCTGCATCGCGTAACCGCCCGCCTTGAACGCACCAAAGAGCAGGCCGGCACCAAACGTTCCCCACGCCTTGTTACGACCCAGCAGGGCCACCGTGATCGCGTCGAAACCAATCGAACCGGCCACGTCACGCGAGACGTACCCGAGAGTACCCAAGGCCTCGTTCGCGCCCGCCAATCCCAGGAACGCGCCCGAGATCATCATCGTGACCGCCGTGATGCGCTCGACCGAAATACCGGCCGTACGGGCCGCAGCCGCGTTCGCGCCGACCGCGCGAATCTGGAAGCCCAGCGTGGAGCGCTCCATCAGGAACCAGAACACAGCGAGCGCGACAATCGCGACGATCAGGCCCCAGTGCAGCTTGATCGGACCGCTCATCAGCTTGGCCAAGGCAGCCGAATCCGCAACGTTGGGAGTGATGGGCTGATTCGAATTGGGCTTCTGCCACGCCTTCTGGGTCAGCACATAACCCAGAGCCAGCGTCGCAATCGAATTGAGCATGATCGTCACGATCACCTCGTTAGCACCCGTCTTAGCCTTCAAGACGCCAGCGATACCACCGTAGGCGGCGCCCGCGACAATCGCGGCCGTCAGCGCAACGAGGGTGTGCACCACCGGAGGCAAGCTCAGCGAGAAACCCACCCACACGGCCGCGAGCGCACCGGCGATCATCTGGCCCTTGCCGCCAATGTTGAACAGGCCCGCGCGGAAGCCGAAAGCCAGGCCCAGACCCGAGATGATCAGTGGAATCGCAAAGTACACCGAATCCATCAGCGGCTTAATCGTTCGCACGAAGGTCGATGCCTGCGGGTCCACGATCGCGCCGCGGAACATCGCGTAGTAGGCATCCGTCACCGACGCGCCGGTCATGGCGATGAGAATCGCGCCAATCAAGAAGGCGATCACGACCGAGATCACCGAGACAAACCACTGAGAACCAACGATCCTCGTGAACACACCGAGGGAAGCGGTGTTTTTCTTACTCATCACTTCTCCTGCCCCTCCACGTCGCTACCAACGCCGCTCGTGGACGAGGTCGCCATGGCCTCGTCCAGGGGAACACCCGCCATCATGAGACCCAGAACGTCGCGCCCGGTGTCCGGCGGAACAATGCCGACAATCCGGCCTCGATACATGACCGCGATCCGATCAGCCAGGGCCACGACCTCGTCCAGTTCCGACGAAATCAGCAGTACCGCGCAGCCTTGGTCGCGCGTGTCCACGATCCTGCGGTGAATAAACTCGATCGACCCGACGTCCACGCCTCGCGTGGGCTGGTTGGCCACCAGCAGCTTCAGGTCCCGTGACATTTCGCGAGCGACGACGACCTTTTGCTGATTGCCTCCCGACAGGGACGAAATTGGGTCGGTGATCGACGTCAGGCGAATATCGTACTCGTCCTGCTTCTCGCGCGCGTTGCGGGCGACCACGCCCAGCTTACGCACCGGGCCGACGGCAAAATCGGCGGCATCAAACTGGTCCAAAACCAGGTTGTCCGCAATCGAGAAGGACGCAATAATGCCGTCCGTTGAGCGGTCCTCCGGGATGAACCCGAGGCCCGCCTCCAGGGACTTACGGGGCTTGGCGCGCGTGATATCCGCACCCTCCAGGGTAATCGTGCCGTTGTCGGGAATACGCAGACCCAGGATCGCCTCGGCGAGCTCAGTTTGCCCGTTGCCCTGCACGCCGGCGACCGCGAGGATCTCGCCGCGCTGGACCTGGCAGGACACGTGATCGAGCTCGGGAACACCGTTCGCTCCCAGCAGGGATACGTCGTCGAAGACGAGGCCCCCGCCGCGAGGGCGCGCCGGCTCCTTGTCGACGCGCATGAGCACCTCGCGGCCCACCATCTGGGAGGCCAGGGAGGCCTCGGAGTCGGTAGGCGACGCCTCGCCCACAACCTTTCCACGTCGAATCACCGTGATCTCGTCGGCGACCGCGCGCACTTCGCGCAGCTTGTGGGTGATGAACACGATCGACGTCCCCGAATCGGCGAGCTGACGCATGATCGTCATCAGCTCATCCGTCTCCTGCGGGGTCAACACGGCCGTCGGCTCATCCAGGATGAGAACCTTCGCCTGACGCGACAGCGCCTTGACGATCTCGACGCGCTGCTGCGCACCAACCGGCAGATCCTCGATCAGCGCATCGGGATCCAGGTCGAATCCGAATCGCGCTGACACCTCGCGCACAGTCTTGCGCGCGCGCTCGCGGCTGATGATGCCGGCGGGACCCGTCGGCTCAAAGCCGAGCGCAATCGACTCGGCCACGGTAAAGACCGGAATCAGCATGAAGTGCTGGTGCACCATGCCGATACCCGCGGCGACCGCGTCGCCCGGTCCCTTGAACGTCACGGGCACCCCGTCGATGAGGATCTGCCCTTCATCGGGCTGATGCATCCCGTACAAGACGTTCATGAGTGTGGACTTGCCCGCTCCGTTCTCTCCGAGCAGGGCGTGGATGTGCCCCTCCTCGATCGTCAAGTTGATCGAGTCATTGGCGGTGAGGGGACCAAACCTTTTCGTGATCCCCCGCAGCTCTAGTTTCATTCCTTCGACCTTCCCCCATACAGGCGCGCGATAGGCTCCCAAAATTCGGGTGGGGCTGCCGACACACTTGCCGACAGCCCCACCACAGGGACATCACTTCGGGGCGTTCTGCGATTCGATCTTCAGGTCGCCGGACTTGATATCGTCCGCGAGCTTGTTCAGATCGGACTTGAGCTCATCGGAGACCTTCGCATCGAAATCGTGGAAGGGAGCGATGGAGACACCACCGTTGGCCAGCGTGCCCACGTACGGATCCGAGGTGAACTTGCCATCGACGGAGTCCTTGATGGCCTGCTCGACCGAGGCGCCGATCTCCTTCATGACCGAGGTCAGAACGATCGAGGAGTAGTCGGGGTTGGCCTCGTACCAGTCGGAGTCCACGCCGATGATGAAGGTGTTGCCGTCGGCCTTGGCGGCCGCCGCGGCACCCAGGCCCACGGGGCCGGCGACGGGCATGATGATGTCAGCGCCCTGCGAGATGAACTGCTGAGCCTGCTCCTTGCCCAGGGTCTGGTCGTCGAAGTTCTGCGTGAACGAGCCGTTCTGCGCAGCCTTGTCCCAGCCGAGCAGCTGCACGGAGGTGCCCTTGGCCTTGTTGTAGGCGTCAACGCCGTCGGCGAATCCATCCATGAAGACCGTCACCGAGGGGATCTGCATGCCGCCGAAGGTGGCGACCTTACCCGTCTGCGTCATGCCCGCAGCGGCGTAGCCCGCCAGGAACGCGGCCTCAGCCGTGTTGAACAGGAGCGGACGACCGTTGTCGAGGGTGACGGGGTTGGAGCCGTCGGAGAAGCTGGAGTCAATCAGGGCGTAGTGCACGTCCGTGTTGTCCTCCGCAGACTTGTGGATCGCCTGCTCAAGGTTGAAGCCGACGCCGATGATCAGGTTGCAGCCATCGGAGACCATGGCCTCGACGTTGGGAGCGAAGTCGGTGTCAGAGCTGGACTCAGCCGTGTTGATCTTGATGCCCAGCTTGGTCTGGGCACTCGTGAGGCCATTGTACGCGGACTCGTTAAAGGACTTGTCGTCCCAGCCGCCGGCGTCGGAGACCGCGCAGGCCTTGAAGGAGGCAGCGTCCTTGGCCTCGCCAGAGCCACCGCCGGACCCGCCGGCGGTTCCCCCGCCGCCACATGCGGACAGTGCGAGCGATGCAATGCCCGCCGCAGCGACGAGCTTCGTGAGGTGCTTCATGAGTATGTTCCTTTGTTGATGCGGATTCTTCAATGAATCAATGACGGCGCGGGCTCGGACCCTGTTCGCAGCGTGCGTGCGAACATTTGCATGAGTCGACTTTTACGTCTGATCCGAGTGTCCCGCGCCGTCTCAGTCCCTGTCAAGGACTGATTGTTCTCGCTTTGATAACGATTAGGTGATCATCTGGCCGCCAGCGAGAGGCCAGAAGGCTTACTTCGGAGCGTTCTCCGATTCGATGACCAGTGTTCCCTTCTTGATCTGTTCGGTCAGCTTGCTGATCTCCTGCTTGACCTCCATGGGGACCTGAGCCTCGAAGTCATGGAAGGGAGCAAGCGAGACGCCGCCGTTGGCCAGCGTGCCCACGTAGGGATCCGAGGTGAACTTCCCCTTGGTCGAATCCTGAATGGCCTGCTCGACTGCGGCACCGATCTCCTTGCGAACGGAGGTCAGCACGATCGAGGAGTACTGGGGGTTGGCCTCGTACCAGTCGGTATCCACGCCAACGATCAGCGTGTTTCCACTGCTCTTGGCAGCCGCGGCAGCGCCCAGGCCCACGGCGCCGGCGACGGGCATGATGATGTCAGCGCCCTCCGAGATGAACTGCTGCGCCTGCTGCAGGCCCAGCGACTGATCGTCGAAGGAGTCGGTGAACGCGCCGGTCTGGGTTTCCTTGTCCCAGCCCAGCACCTGCACGGAGGCGCCCTTGGCCTGGTTGTAAGCGTTCACACCGTCAGCAAATCCGTCCATGAACACGGTCACGGCGGGGATCTGAGCACCGCCGAAGGTGGCGACCTTACCCGTCTTCGTCATCGCGGCCGAGGCGTAGCCCGCCAGGTAGGCGGCCTCGGAGGTGTTGAAGAGCAGCGGGCGACCATTCTCAAGAACAACGGGGTTGGTGCCGTCGGAGAACGTGGAGTCGATGAGGGCGTAGTTGCGGTCCGTGTGCTTCAAGGCGGACTCGTGGACGGCCGGTTCGAGGTGGAAGCCGACGCCGATGATCAGCGTGCAGCTATCGTCAACCATCTTCTCGACGTTGCTAGTGAAGTCTTCCACCGTGTCGGATTCGGCGGTATCGACCGTCACCCCCAGGAACGACTTGGCCTCCATCAGCCCGTCATAGGCGGACTGGTTGAAGGACTTATCCTGCCAGCCGCCGGTGTCTGAGACGGCGCATGCCTTGAAGGGAAGCTCAGCTTTGGCCCCATCAGACTGCTGGGCCACATTTCCATTTCCAGCACACGCGGTCAAGGCGAGTGTGAGCGCGCCCATAGCGGCGGCAAATTTGACGGACTGCTTCATGAATATCTCTCTCTAGCGACGCGAGTCTCTTGCGTATTGATGGTGGTGCGGGAACGAATTTCTCACACTATCGCACGATAGTACCAATCATGCGAACCAGCAGTTACGCTGTATCCAAGTGTCCCGCACCACCACCATCACGTCAAGGCAAATCGCTTACCTGCTGGTAACGATTTGAGAACGACGCAGCCAGAGTGCGGCGACACCAACCACGGTCAGCAGAAACGCGACAGGCAGTCCCCGGGTATCAGCACCCGTGCGTGCGATGGCCCCACGAGGACCGCCAGCGTTCGGCTTCTTCGTGGAAGCAGGAGCACCCGCGCCGGGGGCAGCCCCCTGGTCCGCGTTGGCCGACGGGGACGGGGCCGGCACAGGGGCCTCAGTGCCCGCACAGGTCACCGGAATCGTCAGGCCATCCCCGGCCTCGACGACGGTGGCGAAGTCGGTGGCGACCGTCAGCGGCACATTCACGACCTCGCCGGCCGCCTTACCCTCACACGCACCCACGACCGTGACGCTCACCGTCGCCTGGCCCGCACCATCCGTCGTAATGATTGCGGCAGCGTCGGAGGCGTGCGCGTCCACGAGGGAGTTATCGACCTCGGCCACGGCCTGCGGCCCGCCCGCACTCACGCGCACCTTGCGTGTGATCGAAGGCCCCTCCGAGAAAGACAGGCCGCGCAGCGGGATCGTCACGGTCGAGCCGTCGGCGACGGGATCCGTGGGCAGGGTCAGGCCGATGGAGGACTTGGCTTCGCGCGGGGTCAGGCCACCCGAGGCGCCCGCAGCCCGGTCCGCGACGCCCGAGTGGCGCGCCAAGTAATCGTTGAAGGAGTCGCGGTCCAAGTTTCCGTTCGTCACGGTTGCTCCCCCGCGGGTGAGGGCCTCGAAGGAATCTCCGCCGTCCAGCAGGAAGTTCACGGACCCAACCGTGTAAGTCCCATCAGCCTTCAGCGGCTCACCATTGATCGTCACCGACGTGATGCGCTGTCCGTCGGGCTTCGCCGGGTCGTAGGTGTAGCGCACGTTCGAGGACAGATTGAGCTTGAGCATCGGACGGGAGTTCTGCGAGTTCAGGTCGCTCTTCCACTGCTGTTCGAGCGCGTCCTTGAGGTCAGATCCCTTGAGGGTCACGTAGCCGAGTTCGTTGGAGAAGGGTTCGACCTCGTAGGTCTGCGCATAGGTGATGGTGCCGTCCTCGTTCGGCACGAGGTCTTCGCGCAGGCCTCCCGCGTTGATCATGCCGACGTCGACGCTCTTTCCGTCCGGGGTAAGGATCGTCTCACGCAGGGAGTCGGCCACCAGGTCACCGAGGGAGGACTCGATACCGCGGTTCGAGCCCGGCTCGGTCAGCCCGTCGGGGGTCGTGAAGACACCGCGCATGAAGGGTGTCGTGTATCCGGTAGCGACGACGCGCTTGCCGGCCTCCTTCGAGTCGGCCTCGGCCTTATCAACGATTGCCTGGGTGTCGGGGTCCGCGCCGCACTGGGCGACCTCGGCGGCCGGGATAAGGATCGAGTCGGCACTCGTGACCTGGCGCGTCGCGGGATCAATCGTCAGGCGGATCAGACCGAGGTTATCCGTGTAGGAGCCGGACGCGACACCCGCCAGGCGCGGGTTCGCTGACTCGAAGGACTCCACCGAGTTCACGTGGTCGAACTCGTAGGGCACGTGCGTGTCCCCGCCCATGAGGCCATCGACGTCCTTGCCGACCTTCGTGTAGTTGTTCTTCACGTCATCGTCGAGCATGGCGATGACAACGTCTGCTGTGCCGCTGCCCTTGAGAGATGCGGCCAGCGAGTTGATGCGCGCAATCGGGTCGCTAAAGGTCAGGCCCTCCGTCGTGCCGGGGCTCAGCTTGTAGGGCACGTCCTGCGCGATGGCCCCGATGAACGCGACCTTCATGCCCGAGGGCGACGTCCACAGCTTGTAGTCCCCGAGGTAGGGGGTGCCGTCCCCGTAGGTGCCCATCCCCTCGATGTTAGCCCCCAGGTACGGGAAGGTCGCCTGCACGTACTCGCTCGGGTTGGAGCCGTCGACACGCTGCTTAAAGACGGCCTGCCCCATGTCCAGCTCGTGGTTGCCGATCGTGGAGGCCAGCGGGTTCAGGGTGTTGAGGGCCGCGATAGTCGGGTTGTCGTTGAGCGCGCCCGAGATGTAGGGGGACGCTCCGATGTTGTCGCCCAGCAGCGTGAACGAGGAGTTGGGGTTGCTCTGCGCGGCCTTCTTGAGATAGCAGTTCATCGCGGGCAGGCCGGCCTCGCGAACGACCCCCTTCTTGGTGACCTGCTGGATGTGCCCGTGGACGTCCGTCAGGTTGTAGAGATCCAGTGTGATCGGCGTAGCCTCGTCCTGCGGGGCAGCTGCCGCCATGGTCGGCAACGACGCGAGGGTAAGCGCCGCCACCGAGGCGAGCGCGAGGCGTGTCCATAGTTTGTGCATGGTTGTGTTCCTTTCTGAGCGGCAACAACGCCGCGTCACGTGGTGAATGGGATGAGTAGGTGCTTAGGGGTGCCGGAAGCCGCGGCGCGCCGCGCTCCGCGCAGCGATGCCCGCGAGGGCGAGGAGAACGCCGGCCCAGACCGAGGCCGCCGCGTCCACGCCCGTGCGGGCGAGGGAAGCGCGCGCGTTCGCCGGCGTCATGCGCCGTGAATTTCCAGCGTTCTTTCGCCCTCCTCGGGACGAGGCCGTGGCCGGGTACCCGGTGCCGCGCGGCGTCGGGGCACCGGCGCTAGGTGACGGCGTGGATCCCGGCGCTGACGAGGTGCTGGGCGTCGGGTTGGTTCCGGGCGACGGGTCGGCTCCCAGCAGGTTCAGCCCGATGATCTCGGGGTTGTGATCGGAGGAGCGGTAGGGAGCCCCGGCCTCGACGGCCAGGTGAGCGTTCATGCCCGCGCGCGAGTATTCGAAAGCGATGGATTCCTGGGCGTTGACGGCCCAGCTGGTGACCCCCGCCAGGAGAGGCTTCGCGGCGGCATTAGCAAACACGTGATCGAGGGAACCGGAGCGGCCCGAGTACACGTAGGACGCCTCACCCCCGCCGGACACGCGCTCCCACCCGGCACTCTCCAGGGCCGTCACCGGGTCCTCCTGGGAATAGGAGTTGAAGTCGCCGACGAGCAGGGTTGGTTTGTCAGCGAATTGAGCGGCGAAGGAAGCGAGCGCGGTGGCCTGGGCGACACGGATCGCGTTCGCGTTCCCCTGTCCGTCCCCACTATCGGTATTGCCCTCGCCCGCGCCCTCGGGCACGGACCCCTTGGACTTGAAATGGTTGGCGATCACCACGAAGGAGGGTACAGCAGCCCTCTCGCCGGTCCTGCGCGCAAACTCCTGGGCCAGGGGTTGGCGCGCGAGGCCCCTAAACGCCGGATCGTCATGGATCAGAGAGGGACCGACGGGGGTGACCGTCGCAGTTTTGTAGATGAACGCGACGCGGATGACGTCCTCGTCTGCAGGAACGACGGGCGGCGAGGGAACAAACGCCCACACCTTCGACCCCACGGCCTCATTCAGGGCCGCCACGAGGCGCGCCAGGGTCGCGTCACGATCCGTCCCCACGCCCACGGCGAGCGGGTTTTCAATCTCTTCGAGGGCGACCACGTCGGCCCCCAGAGCGTTGATCGCGGACACGATCTTCGCCTCCTGGGTGGCGAAAGCCTCGCGCGAGTACGCGCCGCGCACCTTGCACTTCTTGGTCGTCACGAAGGCCCCCGTGCGGTCGGGATAGCCCATGCATCCGGCCTCGTCGACGCCCAGGTCGGAGAAGTAGTTGAGGACGTTAAAGGTCGCCACACGTGTATCCCCGCCGACCGTGGGCGCGCTCGGCCGCTGCCCGGTGACGGTCACAGGGGCACGGTCAGGATGCCCGGCGACCAGCGAGGTCGGCTGAAAGACCCAGGACCCATGCCTCGGCTCCAGGACGACGGGAGCGGAGAACGTCACGTGATACCCGACGCGGGCGGGTGCCCCATTCGCCAGGTATGCGTAGGGCACCTCGGTCGCCGCGCCCTTCAGCAGGTTTGTGTTCGTCCCGTCGTCGAGGGTGATCACCCGCGCGGCGTTGGCCGCCTCGTAGTCGCGCGCGGCCTGCCCCGGCGCAACCACGTCGGTCGCGGCGCGCAGCGGCTCCGTGCCCGGCGTGAGCGCCAGCGTCCCATACTGATTCGCCGCATAGTTGTCCGTGATCGTCCACGTTCCCTGCGGGTCCAGCAGCATCGACTCGTAGGTCTCCGCCTGCCCATCCGTAGGGACACCGGTGACCGGAGTGGGAGCCACGGCCTCGCACCCGTCGACCTGCGTGAATCCGGTGGCAGCCAGCTGGGTCAGGCTCGACGGGTTGGACGTCGCGGTCGTCGCGGGGTACTCCCCGACCGTGCCACTCACGCGCACGCACGTCCCAACCGCAGGGATCCGACCGTTTTCCCCCACGTAGATAAAGAGGGCGTCCGAGCGCGCCCGCCCCTCATCCCACGCGCCGCCGCTGCCCGGCGTCTGAATCGTGTACCCATCCAAGGTAGCTGCCAGCCCAGACTCACCTGCCGGATACGCCGCAGTCACGACGCCAACCGTCGTCACGGTGGCACCCACCATCGCCGAGTCGTCTCCCTCCCCCACCGCCTGAATCTCCGGGATTGGGGTATCGACGGTCGCACCGTTTGGCGCAGCATCCTCAGCAGTTGCAACCGCGCGCCCAGCGACACCTTCCGGGGTCGCGGCCACGCTCACGGGCACGCCCCCAGTTGTCTCGACGTCGGCGGAAGGCTGAGAGCCACGACTCTCAGGGGCGCTCAGCTGCCCCTCACCCGTCATTGACGAGGCCGACTGCCCCTGGGTGATTCCGCTCCCCTGGGCAGTGGGCGTACCGGATGTTTCGGGAGCACGTTGTTCTCCCGACTGAGCAACCTGCGTAAGTTCCGCCCCGGCATCAGTCGCCCAAGCGGCAGGAACAAGCCCCACCGCGGACAGAGTGAGTACGCCGAGTACAGCTAACGACCGAGTCCCGCGCGTCATCGGGATTTCCTCTCAACCTCGCCTCACTGTGAGGGACCCACAGGTCCCGAACCGCAGGCATCTTTACCAACGGCAACACGAGTTGTGACAAGTGTAGTCTCAATCGCACACAAATGGAACCGCATGGGAGGATTCCCGTCCCCCGCGACGACATACGAGAAGCCGCGCAGGAGCGACGCGGTGCCTGACAATCTCGCCCCGGCCTCGTCGACGCCTGCGCGCGAACCAATTATTATCAGAGGCGTACCGTACCGCCCACAGCCAACTGGCGAACGCAGACGTTGGACACACCATAGACCACCCGTAGCAAGGGAGCTCCCGTGAGCGAACGCATCACGTACCGTCAGCTGAAACCTTTCTGTCTGCCCACATCCCTCGACGACCTATCGGGGCCACACACGGGAAGCCTTCGCCTTCCTATCCATCTGTGTTGGTCACCCGGCGATCATGTCTTTGACCTTGCACGACTCGGCGACGCCCTGACCGTCTATCAATGTGTCATCGCCGAGGGAACCACGCAGGAGCAACACGAATACCTCAATCACGCCCTGCTCATCGAACTGTGGCCACACCTCCACCTCGATGTCAGGATCATCGCTGCCTGGGAGAACACATTCGACTCACTGCGCGGAAAAAACAAATGGGGGCGCATCCACACCGCACCCACGCACTCGGAGGAATAGCATTCCTGCCGCACAGGAGTGCACGCCACCAGCCTCCTTATGCAGGGGATTCCGGCACACGCGAGCCACTATCGGCGACGTTGGGAAGCCGAGGGCTATTAGACAGAACACGTTGGTGGGGGCAGTTCCAGGTGTTGCGGCATGGGTGGACGAGTTCGTTCCCACAGATCACGTCGTCGGCCAGTCAGGTGGCGCTCTGGACCCACCTGCGCGCAGGTTAACGGGCTCTTCGCATGTAAGGGTGTAGGAGGTGTCGGAGTGGGCCGGAGTGGGCCGGAGTGCAGGTGGCGGCGTGGGCGGCGTGCCCATCCTGCCGCCAGTAGGGCCCAGGTGCGCATGGAGGGGTGTGGCGGTGAGTGGTTCGGTGTGCCAGTTCCGCGTTTGTTCTTGTTTGTTGGGGCGC
>ERZ772958.620-NODE-620-length-15525-cov-7.983258_pt1 | contig 15525 bp, 13 predicted proteins | sample MGYA00580681_ERZ772958 | MGnify/ENA primary metagenome ERZ772958 (study PRJEB29015, sample SAMEA2738089) | human oral metagenome | biome: human oral; feature: human-associated habitat; material: saliva | place: China | collected 2275 ...
AAGTATAGAAAATTTTTTAAATCAGATAAAGAGTTTTTTGAATATAAGCAATACGATATCAACCGTTATTATAAAGATGAAAACATTTCTCCTTATATTAGAAATGAAAACATAACTCTTTTCCAATCTGTAAGAATTGAGGAAAGAAATTCGAAAAAACACATCCATGAAGATACTGTTTATATAAAATGATATTGAACAGTTACCATAAAAACAACACTACCAACATCATTACCAGATGAACATTCTACTTTAAGGACAGAAATCATTTGACCAGGATATCTTATTAGTAAAGCACTCAGTAATTATGCAAAATCAATTATAAAAGATGCTGAAAACACCTATCGTGAGGAATCATGAATACCGAAAATTGGAGAAGGATGGGTATCTGAAACAGAGTTGTTCTATAAAATAAAAAAATATTTCATCAAGGAGATAGTAGTACATCATGGAAGCCCTGAATGGATTTGAAGACAGCATTTAGATATCTATTTCCCAGAAAGAAATATTTGAATAGAATATCAATGAAAACAACATCTAGAACCTGTAAGCTATTTTTGATGAGAAGTAGCTTTTGAAAAACAACAGTACAGAGATAAACAAAAAGCCAAAAAATGTAAAAAGAACAATTGTCATTTGATTTATGTTTATGAAGGGTATTCTTTTGATGAAGTAGCAAAAAATATTTCACAACTATTAGATGGACAAAACATGAGATAAAGTCAAGGGAAGAAAAAAATCTGACCATTAAGACCAGATTTTTATACTCCATATTTTCCCCTCAAATGATCAAACAGTTCTTCTTCTGTTTTGATCTTCTTTTGTGGCTTGGGAAGAGCTTCAGGATGTTGGATTGCAATACTTTGCTCCATTAGCACACTCAGTACCGAGTAAGTCAGATCAAAGACTTCTTCTCTACTGAGATGATAAAAGTGCATGATGGAGCAAAGGGTGTATTGCATCATCTTCAGATCATATTCAGGATCTGGATTCCCTTCCCCTATTTTAAACCCAATTCTTTCATAAGGGTACTATAAAATTCTTCTCTTTTTTCGATAGTAAGCTCTGCAAGGACTTTATCGAGTTCTTCATAACTTCCTTCGATAAGAATTTCTTTTACTAGCGTTTCTGCACTTTCCTTGTCTTTGATATTGAGGAGCGTTCTAATCGTTGGCTCTCTAAATATTCGTTTCTTCTCTTTAAAGAAGACTTCATGAGTCTTGTATCCTTGCATAAAGTCTTGGAGGTTAATTGCCATTGTTTTTAGTATAAAAAAATAAATCTGATTTCTTATATCGTTCCTCTAATCAGAACAGTAAGCTAAACTGACCAGAGCAACGATATAATCTTACTGTTTTCTCCCCATATTTCCCCCTCTCAAGTGAAAGGGGGAGGGGAAGTTCTTCAGACAAGTGCTTACGCACCAAAACCAAAGAATTCATGTCCTACAACTCTTCCAGTGATCTCACAAGGATATCCTGCAGAGCTTGAGTCGCCATCATTGATAGCTTTATGGAAAGCTTTAGTATTTTTACAATCTTCAAGCTTAAATCTGATTCCCATCTCTTTTCCATTGTAATTCCACTTTTCTTCTAGCACCATCACAAATCCGAGAGGAACACCAGAAGTTTCATGTTTCATCTTTTGGAGTGTAGCATCAGGAGTACAAGAGTATTTGATGCTAATTGTTGCTTGAGCTGGAGTGTCTGCACTAAGCTTTGCTCCTTGCTTAAACTTTACAAAAGTATCACCGATTGCAGTCTTTCCGATTTCATAATCAGTCCCCTTAACGAGTGCAGTATCTACACCGTTTATGAGTGCTTTTACCTCGCTTGGAGTGATCATACTTCCATCTGCATTACGAGATTCGAGCAATACATCTTTGGTAAATCCCCATTGTCCTGGCAAAAACTTTTCTATTCTATCTGTTACTTGTGCAACTTCCTTGCTTACCTTGACTGCACCGCCATCGATAATTGCAAGGATTGCTGGATTGATCTCATGAAGGGTAATATCCACTTTCATCATATCTCCGTTTTTGATCTTTTTTGTCTGCCAGTTAGAGTAGGTTTCCTCGCTCGTTTCTCCTGCTGAAGAACGGTTAGGATCACTATAGACTCCAACATTTCTCAGACCTTGTGACCAACTCTGAGCGATGAGGACATCCATAGAGGTTCTCACCATGTATCTTTCATCGATTGGATTTTTTACTGTCATTTTCCTTGTTATTCCAAAATAAAATTATTCTTCTGTAGTTTCTTCTGTGGCTGGAGTTTCTTCTACTTCTTCTTTAGCCTTTTTCTTAGTGGCTACTTTCTTTGATGGAGTCAGACTTTTTTCTTCTTTTACGAGATTCTCTCCTGCTCTGGATACCTCTAGAGTTGCTTCCTCATCAGTCTGAGTCATCACTGAAGGATAAAACTGTACTGCATTTTCTTCTACGATTTCTCCTTCTAAAAATTCGCAGTTCATAATTTCGCAGTCTTTTGTAAACTTGTAGCTCATGATAGTATTTCATTACAAAAATAAATAAGCGGGGGATATTCTCCCCCAGATATTAGAATGCGTTAGCGATATATGCCATCTTAGACACTCCTTCTACCTTAATCGTACCTACAGTTCTGATAGTCTTATTGACTACTGCACTTGATACATTTGTTTCTTGTACTACAGTAAGTACAATATCTTCTCCTGTTTTCTTGCTTTGATTTGGCAAGAAGAAAAGCTTTTCAGAGTTAATAAGGAAGATGTCAGTTGGCTTACAGGCTGTACTGGTAATAAATTTGATAGTCTTACCTCCCATAGTTGAAGGCATGTATCCAGTGATTACCCCTCCAGCAATTTGCTTTCCTTGCTCACTTTGGAATACATTTACCACATTTTTCATCTTCTTGAATACCTTAGAAAGCGACAAAGGATTTACGATGAAAGTATCTACTTCACTTCCTTTGTTCACAAGCTCAGCAAAGAGAAGATCAAGTTTTTCATCAGTCAAATCTTTTTGAGCGTCGTAGATTTTTGCTCCGTATTTTGTCATCAAGTTTTTAAGTCCACTAAGTGTGTGTCTTCCCTTATCTGGATCTTGTTTACCTACTCCATACAAGAAAGCTCTTTCCAATTCTTGTCCTTGCTCGTTAATCTTTGCGATGGTTTCTTCTGCTTCGAGCTGTGTGGCATCTTTTTGAGAAGTATTGATTGCTCTTTCCGTGATATGTACTGATTTTGTAAATTCTTGAAGATAGTTTACTACTTCTACAGATGCAGTTTTGAGATAGTCTTCTGTAACCATTCCTTCTCCTTCAGCCTTAGCTACTACATATACGACATCACCGTTAGCGTGATTAGACTTAGGAGTGTCAGCATATCCTCTTCCTTCTACGGTGATCTGCTTAGCACTTACATCCTTTGACTTCACGATAAAGTGTTCGTCTCCGATAGCAATCTGATGCCCTACAGAGAGGAATTTTACCAACTCTTCATTGACGCTAAAAGTAGTACTTGTTGTGTCATTGATCTGAGCGGTAAGACGCCCATCTTCCAATACTTGAAATTTTTCATAGTGAGATACCTTCTCAGCAAGAAGCTTTTCTCCATTAGATCTAAAAAGATCTACGACAGGGGTTTCCTTCCCTCTGATTTGAATATACCCAAGAACTTGTTCCTTGGCTTTAAAGTCTTTTGCAAAATGTAACATTATTTTCTAAACAAAGAATAAATATCCGCCATGCGGTTATGAATTTCAAAAGAAATCCAAAAAATCAGATTTTTTAGGAAAGTTTAGCCAACTCTTCAAAGTAAGCTCTCTCCTCCTCGGGAGTCAGTCTTTCCTTTTTTTCTACTTTCTCTTTGAGAATTTCCAGTTTAGACTTTCCATTCCCTGCTGGATGCTGCTGTCATCCTTGCGGTCTTGATGCTCAAGCCCCGAGAAGTCCAAGTACATTGTCCAGCTTTTCCAAGATTGCCCATGGATCGTCAGACCCAATAGTAGCCTTTACTTTGGCAAGGATATCATCACCATGACTGGCTTTGATTTCCTCAAGTTTACTATCCACCATTGCTTGGATACTTGCAGTTCTCTTTCCCCAGTCAGCTTCTTTTGCTGCATAGGCATCAAGAGCACTTTGTTTTTCAGCGATGATTTTTTCGTGCTCTCCTTTCTTGAGAGCCTCAGCTTCTTCTTGCTTTTTCTTTTCAGCTTCAGCTTTCGCCTTTTCTGATTCAAATTCAGCAAGTCTTGCTTTGAGCGACTTGTTTTCATCGTTTACTTCCTTAAATCTCCCGTAAGGAACGGTTTCATTTCCTCCTTTGTCTTTACCTCCATTGTCAGGATCGGAGTCTTTCCCTTCTGGAGTCTTGTCTGAATTCCCAGCACCACCAGCACCTGTTGATTCTCCTCCATCGTTTGGAGCAAAAAGCACCGATCTGCTGTAAAATCTTCCATTGATAAACATACTGTTTTTGTGCTTATGATATAAAAAGCACCTTGGATTATACTCAAAAAAAAATTTTTTCCGGACATTTTTTATAAAAAACAAAAAAAGAAGTCTGATTTTTGACTTCTTTTTTATTAAGACAATTATTTATGATTTAGTTTCCCCTTCCCATCTATAAAAAGAACATAAATTATATTACTCTTTCAGTCTGTTCCAACAAATACTCTAGCTAATTTATCTTGTTTTATTCTGAAGTGGTAATAATTTTCAAATCAATAATGATTTGCTGAAAGATATTCATAATTTTCACTTCCCATTCTTTCAGGTGTCCATCATCATTTTTCACGAGGGAGTTTATGAATCTCAGCCATATTTTTGCCCTCAAAATCACGTAATATATCAAACAATTTTATCTCTATTGTTGCATCATTTGCTTTTGTTAAATTATAATCTTTACTAGGGCGACAGTGAGAAAAGGAAAAATGAATAGGTTCTCCATCTCATTCCGTAAAAAAAGTCATTATACCAAAATTCTTCCCTGATAAAATTGAATAAGAGAGTCAGGGGAAATTTCATTTGATTGTACTGCATTCTTCCAAGGATCATCTGAATGTGTCATTTCTACGAGTTGATTTGCAGAATATCTTCCAAAGATTTCTCGTGTTCTTTCGATAAGCTTTTTGTCTTCTGGGGTGAGACTTGAATCTTCCCAGCCATTATCTACCTCTAAAAAATTTCTTCATTGTGAAGTATATTTTGTATATATTTCTTGTATAACTGGACCGTATCTCCAAGCTAGAATTTGCTCTTCAAAAGCTTTTTCTCTTTTTTTTATCAAAAAAACAACTTGAGTATAGTATAGAATTTTTTGCAATTTGAGATGGGTAATACCATCTGGTTGAAATTGTATGTCTTTATAGGGAAAATTATTTGCTAATTGAATAATGTAGTTTGCGACATCAAACACTTTGTTCATAATACTATGATACACAAAGTAAAACGGTATGAACTATATCGATTTATTGATAAAATGCAAGATTTTTTAATATGCACTTGATTTTTATGTTTTTTTGAGTATAATTCTTGTATGCGGATAGGATGGCGTTTCGGACGTACCCAGAATACTTTGTATTTATGGTGTTGCACTAGCGGATAGTAATATCACGATAAGTGCCTATCTCCAGAGAAGAGAGCCTCGCTCTCTTTTTTGTTATTTCTTTTTTTTGATATACATCGTTTGTGGATCTAGGCTATGAGTTTTGGTATTAATAAAAGAAGCATAAGTGTATTCTTTGTCTTTAATCTGCTTTTTAAAGATGATCACATCGTTTCAACTCAAACTTTTTTTCCCACTCAATTTGAGTGTATCATAGTTTTTTATAATTTCTGGAATGAGTTTTATATCTTGCTTTCATACAGGGATTTGATTTTTATTTTTCTCTTTCCCTGCTCAGTGTCTTCTATAAATATGCTGAATTCATTGATTTGTTATTTGATGGGTGAATTTCTTTGGCTCGTATCAAAGATGGTATAAAATGTCTGTTGTCTCTGAGTTAAGTTCATTGATAGTATAGGCAATACGATTCTTCTTCCCTAGGTTATCAAGAAGATTCATCAATTCATTTTCTGGTATTTTTTCCCCTTCCACTTCCTCCCATACCGGAACAATCGTCCCCCTACAGTTTGGATGATAGGGAGGAAGGTCGTAGCCTCCTTTGTTAATATCTACTATTTTCCCGTTGTACTGGGCACAAATTGAACAACAGTTCCAACTTTCTTCTATTCTAAATTTGCTGGTTCAGAGTTCCAAGGCTCTGTTGATTATTCCTGCATTGTAAGCTCTCGCTGTTTCTGTTCTGATGAGCATTTCCGCATAGGTGTGAGGATCTCGTTTCCTTCCACTTCTATCTCTGAGCTGAAGTCCTTTTTTTTGAAAAAAAACAACTAAATCTGATTTCTGATAGTGTAAAGCCTTTCCTGTCAGGATTCCAGCTCCAAGTTGTGATTGTATCTGATGTTGGAGTCAGATTTCTTTCCCTTTTTGGTTAAAGAGTGCCAATCCATAGACAATATCTTTCTTCATGCCATCGAGTGTCGCAGAGACTGCACGATTCCCATTCTGCACGAGTGCTAGGAGAGCTTGCTTGTGAAATTTTCCTACTTGAAGCATGATTTGATCTTCTCCAAGCTCCACGGTTTGTTTGGGCACCCCTCGTTTGAGATGTTCTACCTGCTTAAATCCTTTGAGATATTCTTGAGATCAACGCGTTAGTGCCCACGATTGATACTCTTCTTGAAGCAGATCAACAAGGGCTTTTGCTTGATCTGCGTAATACTTTGCTTTCTTGAGATTCTTTTCCCTGAGTGCTTGCAAATAGAAGTGTTCAATATCTTTTTGAGCTTGAACAAAAGAGGAGATCAGCTTTTTATCTTCTTTGCTATACTTCATTTACAAGATCACAGAAGGTAAAATCCATGCCATCCTCACCAAAAATACCACAAGGAAAAGACTAAACCCTACACAGAGCGTCAGCATTCCCCATTCTTTCAAAAAACTTTTCTTTTCTTGTTTGATTTGTGCCATTACTGGCAAAAAAGGATCAGCTAAGAGGTCTCGGATGTTCATTCTTCTTCATCATTAGGATCTAAATTAGGGTATTTTCCTTGGATTGCATATTCATCAGTCAATTCTTTATCCATCTGTGCTTTTTCTTCCTCATATTCTTCATCATCAAAATTATTTACAAACTTCACCAAGCTTTTTTGACTCAGAAAGCCATTCTCTTTCATTTGTGCAGCAATACTGACCTTACTTTCCAATTCTCCATTGGGAAGCTTTGGATATTTGATTGTAGGCAAATGGTACTCACTTCCTAAGATCCAAGCGATATAAGCAAAAAGCTTTTGAAAGCTGGCATAAGCGACTGATCTTCTTCTTTTGATCTTTTGGAGAAATGCTTCAGAGTCTTTCTCATCTGTTCCTACATGGCGATTTCCACTTGCAGTCTCGAGTCCGAGCATATACACAGGGATTGCTGTAAAGGTGCTGATAGCCCTAATATCTCTTTCTATCTTGGTAAATGCCTTTTCTAGCATCCCTGCATCTTTGGTGATGTATTGAGCTGGGCTTTCTCCATCTCCATGAGTGATATAGTCAAAGTTATCAATACTAGTATTCACTTCTTTGAGGATTTCTTTGCCTTTGTTTTTTATCAGATCGCCCATTTTGAGGTTCTGCATTGTCTCAAAATAGCTTTTAGGTAGAGAAATCTTTGATCCTAAATGCTTGATAAATTCAACAGAAATCTGACTTTGGCGATCGTTAATGTCTTGCACAATATCCAAGATATCTCCATAGTCGCTCTCAGCAAAAAACATTTTTAGGAGTCCACTTCCTTTTTGATCCTTGAGATCTTCGCCCTCAAGCATATCATCTTCGATATTCTCAGAATTGAAAAGGAAAAGTGGGAGATAGTCGAGAGTTTCTATGATAGGGGTGGATTTAATATTTCCGCTATCATAATTCCCTTTAGGGGAATATGCGTAAGTTGCATAAGTTCCGATCCACTGTTCCCCTTGTTTCTTGTAGTTATCGATTTTTACAAAGATTTCTGTTTTTCCATCGATTTGCTCCTCGTAGATACTCATAATATTGTGTTCCGGGAGATCTTCAAAACTTGCTCCTACACTTACTCCCTCAGTAGAACAAAAATAGCTCGTAATTGGGATCTTTTCCACCTTTGGAAATCCATTGATATTGAGAACTCTTAAAATACAGTATCAGACTTTTGACTTTTGTATCATTGCTTTGTACAAAAGTTCCTGGATGTTAGACACATCCATTCGCTTAAGAAGTTTTGTTTGGGTTATCTCTTTCTCAAAGAATACTTCCACTCCTTCTCCTAGCTCATAATCTGCATACGCTTTGGAAATGAGACGAAAATAGTTGTAAGTCAGATACAAGAGCCTGTCCTTCTCTGGAACTCAGGAAAGATGGCTTTTGATCTTAAAGACTTCTTTTCTCCAACCTGATGCAGTCTCTCCATTGGAATAAGCGAGTGCATACCTTTTTTTGCTCGTGATGAAGTTTCTAAAAGCATTACTAAGCTTTGGCATCGTTACAAAATTAATGACTAAAAATATACCGCACAGTATACTCAAAATTTTATTTTTTCCGGTTATTCTTCATCTTCTTGATCCTGAGAAACTATTATTGCATGATCTCTCATATAACAGCAAATTGCATCAGACATTACCGCATCATCATGATTCCCCAAGGAAGCTTCAGGTCTGTTCTTTCCGTTATACACAAAGGTAAACATCTCATGCCTGAGATATTCATCAATATTTGGGATCAAATCAGAGGCATACAACGCCTTATAGTCTGCAAGGAGGAGGGGTCTTGTCTTGCTGTTGGTATTCCAACCGAGCTTGTGGGTGCTTCTGTTAGTCGTTTTGTCTACGGTCTTCTCCTTGAAAAGTAAAGAGTGCCAGACATACTCTTTAGACTTTGCAATAGTTGCAATACCGGTATTGTTGCTTTCTATTCCTAAGACTCCGACATATCCAAGCTTCATCAAGCGATCAATCACTTTGCAGAGTTCATCAGGCTCAATTCTTCCATAATAAGCAGCCAAAAGATTCAAATCCTGATCCCTCACTCTGATACTCGCAAAGTCGCCATCTTCTCACCCTGCTGCAGTATCCACTCCATACATACAATACTTATAGTTTGCAGACTTGTAGATCCTCAAATCCTTAAATTCACTATCAATGGTAAAGGGGAGTCTTGCATATTGTTTGACTTGATCTAGATCAAAGAAAGGATCTCATGAAGTCAAAAATGCTTCATCTGGAGTACAAGGGAACTCCTGAAAGCACTGCTTCCCTAAAGATTGATATTGTGCCAAGTATCGCCTTTTCTGTTCTTGGGTAAGAATCGTTCCATCAATCATTGGCTTTTCAAGGTGCTTTAATTCATTGGGGAGGTTGAGTGCTTGATCCTGATTGACATTTAATCCCTCAAGTTGATATTCATCAGCCAACCACCATCACAAAAAGAGTGTTTTCCATTCAGCATCAGGATTATTAAAACTTTTTTGCCAAAGCTGATGGAAATAGTTCCCCACTCCATTTGCAGTCGTTTCTATGATAATCTCACCTCCCTCGTCAGGAACAGAAGGAAGCGTCCCCGTGATCATCTCCTCAGCATCAGGACGGAAAGCAAGCTCGGTGATATGTACCTTCTGAAAGGTTCCTGACCTGGAATCGAGGGTCACCTGAATACCTGAATTGGTCTTGAGAAAAATTTCGGATGCAGTCTGAAATCTGGTTTCAGGCTTTTGAAAAATCTGACCATTTGCCAGCTTGATCTGCTTTGGGAACTGGGTAAAAGCATATTCTACTTTCTTAAAAATTTCCCTTTGCTTGGAAAGTTTATGAGCTACGATTGCAGTATTGAGATTCTTTTTGACCATTACTTCATCGAGATTATTGATGCAAGCGTAGGTCGTAATTCAGAGTTGTCTGCCTTTTAGGATAAGGAGCTGGAGCTTCTTTTTGCCTTGATTACTTCTTCTCAACTCTTTAATCTTCTCTGCTACCACCTCCTGAGCTTTATTTTTGATAAAAGGGAAAATTTTACTGTTTTTCCCTACGATTTTATAGCAGTGTTTGAGCCTTCGGCTCTTTTTATAAAAATTTGTTTCCATTTTTTTCTTGGGAAATAAATCTATTTAGTTTATCAAGGATGTTTTTTATCTGCTCACCTAGTGCAGAGACTCCAACTCCACAAAGGCATGCTAGATCTTTCAATTTCATCGGACTTTTATCTCGTTCAAATTCATAATAACAAGAAATAACAAAATCCTGAATCTCCCAGATCATTCACCTTTTCCCCTCGTTTCCCTCTTTATAGGAAACAAGCACCTCTGCAGAGATCCCTCATTGCAATTCTGATTGATGATAAGAAATTAGTAGCTCATTTTTCTCTATCCTAAATCTTATTGTCCCTCTCTTAAACATTCCTCTCACTGAAGAGAAATAATTGAGCAATCGTCTCTGATGATATATATATCTTTCGTTACTTGCCTTCATTTTTTTATGAAAAGATAAAATTATTCCTCACTCAATAAATTCTCATCTACCATAAAATCACTCGTTTCTTCTACGACCTGCTTTGGATTCCTTCCGTAGCTCGTATTGAGTACAAACTGTACCATCTGAGGATTGATTGTCCCTTCTAGTCCTCAACTTTCTAGTATCCACTCAAAGAAGTTGTTGATCGCCTCTACCGTCTCCAAAAAGTCGGGTGCTATCTCATACGATTTCCAAGTTGCGGAGCTCATTCCCCCCAAAAAAAGATAGAAGCCTAATTTTGTCGGAACTTTTGTCCATTTCCACTGTTCCGATATGGTATATTCCGTTATTAGACTATTTTTCATTTTTATTCATGGTTTTTTTCTGTTCGCTAACGGTTCTCAGTCTACTTCTTCTGTCTGTACAGGATTCTCCTTGGGGAGTCTTACAAGCTCCTGGCAACTCGCTAGGTAACAATTAAAGAGCGTTCTCAATTCCTCTGGGCTCTTGAACTTTTCTGGCCTTCCTAGAAAAACAGCTCCTTTGGATTCCTGCTCCTTCTGAATGCTAGACCACTTCCTCTTGATTGCACTCTTTTCTTTTGTGGTCTTATTCTGCTTTTTTGCCATGTCTAGAAATTAAAATAAAAAAAAGATTAAAAGTCTGACTTATCCCTCCAGTCGCTCCTTAATCCTCTCTAGTCTCTCATTAGACTCTCTTAGGCTCTTGATTTGCCTGTTGGTCTTCTGCAGGTAGCTATGTAGCCACTCTCTATTCCACTTTGCCCTTGTGAGGGCTTCCTGCTTGTTAGAGATTAGTCTAAAGATATTCTCATTATTGTTGCTTATCCACTCTTCTAAGAGTTTGATTATTCGGTTTTTCATCGTGATAAATATAGAAAATAAATCTGATTCTTAATCGGTGTAAACCTTAAAACAAAGAAGTAGTTATCTAACTTAGTCTTTTTTTTGCTATATCTACATACTTCTGCTCTTTTTCTATCCCTATAAAGCTCCTTCATGTATTTTTACATCACACTAACGTACTGCCAGATCACGAAGTAAAATCTAATACAATATCTCATTCATTACTGTAGGTTTTTATTAGATATTCCATTAGTCATACTGGCTTTTGCGTGGGATGAAGTGATCAATGATTAGAGTTCGGGTATTCTATAACATCTAATGGATACCTTCTTCAATCCCTACTTTCACTAGTTCTATTACGCTCTGGGCTTCAATATATCTCTGCTTTTCATCAGTTCTCACGGATTCTTTTATACGGATTCTTAAACCAAAATTGTGGATTATATACAGGTTGTTTTTTATAAAAAACAAGTATTTCTTCGCAGGCTGAGAGTGGTCTTTTCTTTGCAGATAAAAATCAAACAGCCATTGTTTTTTTCCAGATTAATTTATATCTGTATAGTTTCTCTGCTGAAAGCATTAGTTTTGATCAAAATATTCATTTACAAAAAAGCAGAACTGCTCAATTATCTTTTATAACCCTAAAAATTTCCTTGAGCATCTTATCTATTGGAATAATTTTATCCCAATCGCAAGAAGTAATTCAAAACGGGGGATCAGTAAGCACTAGATCAATACTCTTATCTGGAATATCCTTCATTAGCTCTAAGCAATCTCAGCAATGGACTTTGTTTATTTCTAACATTATTCTAAAAAAAATAAATAAATCTGAACTATGATCTAGTTTTACCTTTAGATTTCGGCTTTTTCTTTTGCGTGATGTTGATCCTCTTGACCTTCATCTTTTTAGCCTCTGCGTCGGTACAGTCTAGGCATAACTTACCCTTGTACCGAGGAGGGAGTCCTGTTCAGCAATGAGGACAGATTCACACTTTGGGCTTTGTATTGTGCATGATATTATTGGAATATATAAAACTAAATTAGTCACTGTTCCCTTAGGGGATAAAGGATTGGCTGATTCCAAATTTGAGCAAGAATTTTCCTTGCCGTTCCTTTTTCGACGCAAGAGCGGAAAAATTCCTTGCTCCCTGCTACTGTTTTATCAACTCGCTCGTGCTGCTCGATAGAGTCCACGAGAATAATATTGTCTGAATTAAGTCTGTATTCAGGGAACATTCCCTTGGGTAAGATATGGGCAAACTGGTAGCTTCTTGCATCCTCAACCGTGATGGGACGACCTGTGAGGTCAGTTTTCCCTCTTTTTTGCAAAATTTGTAAAAAAAGAGAAGATTCAGATCCACCATTAGCGATCCTTTCTCTTCTCTTTCTTCAGACTTTTCTTATTGGAGTTTTTTTCATAACGGAAAATGCTCAGTATGTAAAATACTGAGTGTTGTTTTTTCCGTATGTTCGATGTGATTTTATTCTTTTCTTTGCCGTTTTCAAGCTAAAAAAGAGAAAAAAATCTGATTTTTTGACTTTTTTTGTTCTTTTGGGTACAATATTTTACTACATATGAAGATAATTCTGCAACACTCAGTTTTTATCTTCTATTCTATCTAATGAAATTTGAAAAAAACTTAATTGACGACTGTGCTACGCATTTTTTAGCACTAGGTCAAAAACAGACAACCGTTTTCAGTCTTAAGTCTCATCTTGTCCTTTTTTGGCGTTTTTGCAGGGCAAAAAAACTAAATCTTATTGAAGAAATAACAACCCAAAATATCTATGAATATCTCGAACTTTTACGTAAGACACCGACGCAAAAAACCTCAAGATACTACGGTAAAAACAAATTTTTATCAGAGAAAACAGTGCAATCAAAAATTATCTCCATCAAAAAATTCTTCAAGTTTCTCAATTTTAGGCATGATGCTTGAATTAATTATCTAAAGATTGAGATCCCTAGAGTACATCTTCCTCAGATGGAGTATCTAACTAAGGAGGAATTGTCCCAGCTCTTTGAGCATATCGAAAAAAATGAAAAGAATGAAGAAAACAGACTCAGGAATCTCTTATTCTGCAAGCTTGCTTTTATATCATGAATGAGACTCTCTGAATTATTATCGATCAAGGTTAAGGACATTCTATGAGAGAGTCGTGAGATATCTATAGTAGGTAAAGGGGACAAAATTAGACCAATTTACATCACAAAAGAGATCCAAAATCTGGCTTCAGAGTATGTTAAATTTAGAGGAGAACGCAATATTGTCTCTCTCCGATCTGGGCACGCAAGGAAAATGCAGGGTGACTGATCTTTGCTTTTTATTCGCCATGATGATTATGGATTTGGTCATTGATTAAGTAAATCGACAATTGTATGAATTATGCAGAAATACAGTGATCAGCTAAATTTTGGAAAAAGAATTACCTGTCATATGTTCCGCCATTCTTACGCAACTCAACTCCTCAATAACTGAGCGAACATTAGAGTGGTGCAAGAAATGCTAGGGCATTCATCGATAATTACCACCCAAAGATATACGCATATCACAAATAACCAGCTCAAGGAGGCTCATGCAAAAGTTTTTTGAGGCTTATAAACCTCAATTGAGAACTAAAAAATCAAGTTTCTTTAAAAATGACTTGATTTTTTGTTTTTTTTATTTAAAATTTCCACTGTTAATTTAAGCAACCAACAAAGAAAAAGTGGAAGTGTACTGAACATATTGTAACCCCGGTTCGACTCCGGGTCAGGGCAATTTGAAGAAGTAACCATGCTAGCCTATTTCTTAGTAGAAATAGGCTTTTTCGTATGTTCAATACTGAGTGTTGCAAGCCTATAGCAAAAATTAACGAGGGCTTACACAGTACTATCTGAGCTATAAAAGTGCTCTGGTGAAAGGAAGTATCCTCTTTTTTACAACACTATTGTCAGAGAACTTACTTGAAAGGTTGAGATAGATGAAGAAACAGGCTCTACAGAATATAAGAAACGGTTATAATTTCTGTAGATAAAAAAAGAAATTAAAAAAACGCCTAAATAATCGAGTGCTTCGAGTTGGTATGCTATGTCCTTTTTAGGATGTTTATATCATCAAGAAATAATTCAGAAGGACTAGCTACCTTGCAGATGGAGAAAAGTCTAGCAATAAGGGGTGTCTTCTCTATCTTCGAGGAATTGAGAAGATAGAGAAATAAGATTAGATTTTTTATCCCTTGCAAACTTTGTTTAAAAAGATATAAGAACAATGTTATATATTCTCGTGATTTTTTAATTGAATCCCCTTCTTCACAATGCCAAGAATAAGTAATGTAACAACACACGGAATAGAAGATTCCATCATAGCTTCAGGTTATCCAATGAGGCTAGAAACACCAGAAAATATAAAGGAAGAAATTAGAGATACTCTTGAATTCCCTGGTAAAAGAGCGATTCAACTTGCTCATACTCCTGCTGGGAGCGGTCATGATCAGTTCCTTACAGGAATGATTGCCCAGTTTGACCTAACCTTTTCAAATAAAGCTTGGGTAGAAGCTGAGAGATATCACTTTTTAGATTTTATCTCTAGTCAGTCTACGATGCATAGATTGACTAAGATGGATTTTGATTCCGTTTTCAATGAGTATGTCTCCCAGCAGACGAGGGAGCACATGAAGGAACTCCAAGAGGCATATAACGAGAATCCGACAAAGGAGAATAAGTTAAAGCTTTTGTATAATGCACCTGCTTGATTGGAGCTTACCGCAAGAATGACGACTAACTATCGTCAGCTCAAAACCATTTACAAGCAAAGGAGGAATCATCTCTTACCAGATTGGCAAATGTTTTGCGACTGGATTGAAACCTTACCTTACTCTGAACTTATTACAGGAAAAAAGAAAGGGTAAAGTCATACTTTCTAAGTTCTCTCACTTGAGAGGGCTTTTTTAAAGAAGCTAATTAGCTAACTTATTAGGAGTAAATTCAGCCCATATAGCTCGATTCTCCATTTTTTTCAAATTCCTGTTTCTTGCTTTTTTTTGTAGCTAATAACCTTTAATTTGTTAATAGGTCATTATATCATAAAAAATCAAATAGAGATAGTTAAGTATAGCTTAACTCTTCTAAATAATTACACAAACATAAGATGTTGTTGTATTATACT
>ERZ772958.621-NODE-621-length-15523-cov-12.157228_pt1 | contig 15523 bp, 12 predicted proteins | sample MGYA00580681_ERZ772958 | MGnify/ENA primary metagenome ERZ772958 (study PRJEB29015, sample SAMEA2738089) | human oral metagenome | biome: human oral; feature: human-associated habitat; material: saliva | place: China | collected 2275 ...
GCAGCCAGCTCGGTCAGCTTCTGAACGGGCACAACAACTGCGAAGTACACAGCAGCTGCGATTAGGATGAAGTTGACAACAGCGGTCAGGAACACGCCAACCTTGATCTGGTCGAAGACCAGGAATTCATCGAAGTTGGGGGACTTAACCAGCATCGAGATAGCCGGCATCAGGACGGACTGGACAAGTGCGTTCACCACAGCGGTGAAGGCGGTACCCATGATCAAACCAACTGCGAGGTCGATGACGTTACCGCGGATCAGAAAATCTTTAAAACCCTTAAGCATGAGATATAGAATAACGCCTTTTAGGTGTTCAAAAAGCAGTATCTTGAGAAAATTTTCGTTGTAAAGCATGTGTTTTTCTTCACAGTAGTTCTGCGGTGCCCAATACTTAAGGTCTAGGTCACATAAAGCATGAGTAAGAATCTCTGAAACCTGCGAAAAACCGCGGATTTACGGGGTGTGTACGCGAAAAAATATGCATCTGCTGTGCCTATTTATTTCCGGCACGGAATCTAGAAATACGACACACATCACCAATTGGCGCACCCGGCAAAGCCGAAAGATTAGCTCAGAGCCTAGTTCGCACTTGCATAATCGGGTGCCGCACCCGTACCGATAAACTCCTCAAAAGTCTTCGCACCCGAAGACACATACTCCTGAGCAATCTGCACACCCACATAGCGGTAATGCCACGGCTCAAAACGATAACCGGTCACCGACTGACGACCATCAGGGAAGCGCAAAATATATCCGTAACGCGGAGCATTCTTCGCCAACCACTGGCCAGCCAGCGTATCGCGGTAACACTCCTCCAAACGGCAACCCTCAGGAGAAGCAAAATCAATCGCCAAACCCGTCTGATGCTCCGAATAGCCGGGACGAGCCGACAACTGGTCCGCCACCTGCTGACCGTTCACCGAAACCCAATACTGATAGGTCTGCTGCTGCACCGCATACGAACGATACGCGCTAGAAACAAGCAGAGTCACGCCATCAGTAGCGGCCGCATCAATCATCGTATCCGCCGCCTTCGCCGCCTCAGCACGCAATTGATGACCGTAGAACTCCACCAGGTCACTCGGCTCCCAATCCTGCTGCGCAAAGGGGCGCATCTTATTCACGAGGCAACGCAACGAGTCCGGCTGCGACTCAACACTGGGCTGAGCAAGAACCAGAGGGGAAGAAGAGGCGCTCGCAGAAGCACTGGTAGCAGAAGTAGCAGGGGAGGGCGCAGCTGAAGAAGCCGCCGCAGTGGAAGAGGCACTAGAAGAAGCCGCCGAAGCCGCCGCAGACTCAGAAGCAGAAGCGCTCACTGCAGAAGATGAAGAAGACGCCCCCTGACCCTGCGAACCACCCTGCGAGCCACAAGCTGCCAATAGCGCCGTGCCACCAACGCCCAAAGCGGCACCCAAAAGAGTGCGGCGGTTTACCACAGAACTATCAAAAGACTCCTGAGCGGTAGACGTACGGTGCAGAGACTTCACAATAACTCCTCATCACGGTGTAGGTTCATACAAAAGTAGGTGCATGTAAAAAGCGCCGGAGCCCTAAAGCCCACCCCGAAAGGGGAGCAGAGCCTCCGGCGCCTTCTACTAGAATGCACCACAAACGCGCTACACGGGCGACTGAAAGCCGCACACGAACAATAAAACCCTAAAGAACCTCTAGTTCTTACGCAGGAGCACCTGCTCCACGGTATGCTCGGGACCCTTCTGTAGAATCAAATGCGCACGAGCACGAGTCGGCAAAACATTCTGCAGCAGATTCGGCTCATTCACGCTCTTCCAAATGCCGGTCGCCACCTCAACCGCCTGCTCATCGCTCAGCTCCGCATAACGCTTGAAATACGACTCCGGATTCGCAAAAGCCGAAGAACGCAGAGTCAAGAAACGATTCACATACCAGCGCTCAATATCTTCAGTGCGGGCATCCACATAAATAGAGAAATCAAAGAAATCGCTCAGCGTCAGATCAGAAGTTTCCGGACCCTCAGCCTGAGAAGGCGCCAAAACATTCAAACCCTCAAGAATCAGTACATCCGGTGCAGTGACCTCAATATGCTCATCCGGCATGATGTCGTAATACAGATGCGAATACTTCGGTGCCACCACATGCTCGGCACCGGACTTCACCTGCGACACAAAATTCAACAGAGCACGGCGATCATAAGACTCCGGGAAACCCTTACGGTGCATAATGCCGCGACGCTGAAGCTCCGCGTTCGGGTACAAGAAACCATCCGTCGTCACCAGCTGAACATTAGGAGTAGACGGCCAACGACTCAAAAGAGCCTGCAAAATACGCGCCGTCGTCGACTTGCCCACCGCAACAGAACCCGCCACACCAATAATGAACGGGACACGCCGCTGAGACACATGCAGAAAATCATTTGTCATATGGTTCAACGAAGAAGCAGCAGTCACATACAGATTCAGAAGACGAGAAACCGGCAGATAAATACGCTGCACCTCTTCAAGGTCGACAGTTTCACCCAGGCCTCGAAGAGACTCAATTTCCTCAGCACTGAGGGGAACAGAAATCTCATCGGCTAGGTGCGACCAACGGGAACGGTCAAGATGCATGAAGCGGTCATCGCCAGAAAAATACGGTGCGGTGCTCATTTATCTAAGTGTACGAACTTTCAGCCCGCGGGGAAAATACCCGCCCTCACGGTTTGTTCGAAGAAATAAATGTATGAGAAGAAAAGGGTAAAAACCGAAAAAGGCAGAAAAAGCCACAGCGAACGTGACGTATAACGGTATTTCACCGTGCGCATATTCGGATACTTGTGGGATAAACTTATAGCATGTGTGGAATCGTAGGATATGTAGGTCTGGACACTGCTCCGGACGGTAACAAGTTTGACCACAACGCATACGATGTGGTCCTCGAAGGTCTGCGCCGTCAGGAATACCGCGGCTATGACTCTGCTGGCGTGGCACTCGTGTGCCCCGACGGTATCGTATTCCGTAAGAAGGCAGGCAAGCTCCTGAACCTCGAAAACGAGGTCAAGGAAAACCCCCTGCCGGAAACCCAGATTGGTATCGGTCACACCCGTTGGGCAACCCACGGTGGACCCACCGACAACAACGCTCACCCCCACGTTGTCGACAACGGCCGCCTCGCCGTCGTACACAACGGTATTATCGAAAACTTCGCAGAACTGCGTGCCGAACTGCTCGCCGAAGGCGTAGAGTTCGCGTCTCAGACCGACACCGAGGTAGCTGCAGCAACCATCGCAAGCATCTACAACAAGCTCGGCACCGGTGACCTCACCGAGGCAGTACGCGTCGCATCCAACCGCCTCGAAGGTGCTTTCACCATCCTGGCTATCCATGCCGACCACCCGGACCGCGTTGTGGCAACCCGCCGCAACTCCCCGCTGGTCATCGGCCTGGGCGAGAACGAGAACTTCCTCGGCTCGGACGTCTCCGCGTTCATTGACTACACCAAGGAAGCCGTCGAGATGGGTCAGGACCAGATTGTGACCATCACCGGTTCCGACTACTCCATCATCGACTTCGAAGGCAACCCCGCAGAGGGCAAGCCCTTCCACATCGAATGGGACGCAGCAGCAGCTGAAAAGGGCGGCTTCAACTCCTTCATGGAGAAGGAAATCCACGAGCAGCCCGCCGCAGTTGAGCAGACCCTCATGGGCCGCCTGGATGAGAACGGCAACCTCACCCTCGACGAACTGAACATTGACGACTCGGTGTTGCGCTCGATCGACAAGATCATCGTCGTCGCATGTGGTACCGCAGCATACGCAGGCCAGGTGGCACGCTACGCCATCGAGCACTGGTGCCGCATCCCCACCGAGGTTGAGCTCGCACACGAGTTCCGCTACCGCGACCCCATCGTGAACGAGAAGACCCTCATCGTGGCACTCTCGCAGTCCGGCGAAACCATGGACACCCTGATGGCGGTGCGCCACGCACGCGAACAGGGCGCAAAGGTTATCTCCATCTGCAACACCCACGGCTCGACCCTGCCCCGCGAATCCGACGCTGCACTGTACACCCACGCAGGCCCCGAAATCGCAGTGGCATCCACCAAGGCATTCCTGGCACAGATCACCGCAGCATACCTGCTCGGCCTGTATCTGGCACAGCTGCGCGGCAACAAGTACAAGGACGAAATCGCATCGATTCTCGCCGAGCTGCAGAACATGCCCGCAAAGATCCAGAAGGTCATCGACAACGACGAGCAGGTCAAGGAACTGGGCGTCGAAATGAAGGATGCCTCCTCCGTGATCTTCCTCGGCCGTCACGTGGGCTTCCCCGTCGCAATGGAAGGCGCACTCAAGCTCAAGGAAATCACCTACATCCACGCTGAAGGCTTCGCAGCAGGCGAGCTCAAGCACGGCCCCATCGCACTGATCGATGAAGGCCAGCCGGTCATCGTAGTGGTTCCCTCCGCAAACGGTCGTGACTCCCTGCACGGCAAGGTCGTCTCCAACATCCAGGAAGTGCGCGCTCGCGGCGCCTTCACCATCGTCATCGCCGAGGAAGGCGACGAGGCCGTCAAGCCCTACGCAGACCGCCTCATCACCGTCCCGGCATGCCCCTCGCTGTTGCAGCCCCTGCTGGCAACCGTGCCCCTGCAGATCTTCGCATGCGCACTGGCAGAAGCTAAGGGCCTGGACGTTGACCAGCCGCGTAACCTCGCAAAGTCCGTGACCGTGGAGTAAATCTTTGGGGTAATTCTCTGGAGTAATCCTCGGAAATCGCCTGAGCGATAACGACAAGGGCGGTGGTTGAGTTCTTCGAGAACTCAACCACCGCCCTTGTCGTTTAACCGGGCGGTTATTCGTGGATTAACCGACAAAAATAGACGCTGTGAAACAGGTATCAACCATGCGTCATATTTGACGCTATCCCACCTAAAAGAAGCGAATCTCGCTAGACTTAAAACAAGAGAAACCGCAAACAGGACGCGGTCACCACCCCTAACGTAAAAGGTGCAGCTCATGATCATGGGAATCGGCGTAGATACCGTCAACATTGAACGATTCGAACGAATCGTCACCGAAACACCCGCCTTCGTCCGCCGCGTCTTCACCCCCAACGAACGCACCCGAAACGTACGCTCCCAAGCCGTACGATTTGCCGCCAAAGAAGCCGTCGCAAAAGTACTCGGAGCACCCGCCGGACTCAACTGGCAAGACTGCGAAGTCGCCACAGCCGAAAGCGGCCAGCCCTACCTCATCATTCAGGGCACCATCGCCCGCCGAGCCAAAGAACTCGGCATCAACCGCATCCACCTCTCGCTGACCCACGACGAGCCCATGGCCATCGCCATCGCAACCGCCGAATACCTCAGCGACGCAGAACTGGCGCACCTGCAAAAGTTCAACCCCGAAAGCTACCGACTCAGCGTCATCGCCGGCGACGATAACCCCGACGAAAACTAACGTCACGACGAAAACTAACGCAGAGCCACATCAACACCACAACCGGTCACCCCCTAAGGCCCGCACGGTGCCACCCAAGGAGACAGCAATGAAGCTCATCTACACTGCTTCCCAGGTACGCGAAGCAGAAAAGCCCTACATCGAAGCCGCCGACTACGACGGCTACCTCATGCAACGCGCCGCAGACGCCGTCGCAGCCGAAGCGCAGGAACTGCTCCACGGCAAAGACACAGCCAAAATCCTGCTGCTCATCGGCCCGGGCAACAATGGCGCAGACACCATCTACGCTGGCGCCCGCCTCAGTGCCAAGGGACACCGCGTTGATGCAGTCATCTTTGACCCCAGCGAAAAGAACCTCGAGCTCATCGCCCGCGAAGGTGGTGAAGGCACCCGCGTGCTCGACCCCGAACACACCCTCGAACACCTTGCCGGCTACGACCTGACCATCGACGGCATCCTCGGAACCGGCTCCAGCGGCGCCGTACGCGGTAACGCCGGCGAATACCTGGGCGTACTCCGCGCCGCGCAGCTCGATGGCAAGCTCGGCGTAGTCCTCGCCGTCGACACCCCCTCTGGAGTCGACAACAACCGCGGAACCGTGCACGAACCCTCCCTGCGCGCCGACCGTACCGTCACCTTCATCGGTCACAAGCTACCGGCAGGCACCAGCCACAGCATCCACTCCGGAGACATCAAACTCTACGACCTGGGCGTACCCGAAGCCCTCGACGCCCACAAGCCCGCCCTGCGCGTTCTCGAACGCGAAGACTACCGCGAACTCATCGAAATCCCCGACGAACACTCCCACAAGTACACCCGCGGCGTACTCGGCATGCTCACCGGCAGCCTCGAATACCCCGGCGCGGCTCTCATGAGTGTGCGTGCAGCCCTCAACACCGGCGTTGGCATGGTTCGCTTCGGCGCTAACTCCCACGAGCTCCGCCAGCTCATGATCGCCCACAACCCCGAAACCGTCTACTTCAGCGGCGCACCCGCCCTGCAGAGGGTCACCGTGTGGGCCGGCGGCTCCGGCTCCAGCTACGACTCGCTGGACAAAAACCGCTACCTGCTCCACTCGCCCGAACCCGCCATCCTCGACGCAGGCGCCTGCGACCTGGCGGCAGAATACATGGCAACCGGTAGGCACCTCGGACCCCACAAGATCCTCACCCCGCACGCGGCAGAACTCGAACGATTCCTGCGCATCGTGCACGAACTCGCCCCCGAAACCTGGAAAAAGCACCTAGGCGACGCCATCGTACCCAGCCGCAAGGACATTGACGCAGAGCCCTTCCGCTGGGTGCGTGCCGCCTCCGAACTCTCCGGCGCCACCGTCATGCTCAAGGGCGGTTACACGCTCATCGCGGCACCCAACGGCGCCACCTACAGCGTCGCCGGAGGAAGCCCCTGGCTCGCCACCGCAGGCAGCGGAGACACCCTCACCGGCATCTACGGCGCCCTGCTCGCCCAGACCGTAGCCGCCTTCGAAGCCCGCGGAGAAGCCCTGGAAGGTTGCACCTTCGCCTCCATCGGTGCGCTCGCAGTCTACCTGCACGGCGAAGCCGCACGCGCCAGCGCCACCGGAAGCGTCAAGGACGCACTGCTGGGCCCCGCCCCGGCAACCCGCGTCGCGGAGATGCTCCCCGAAGTCATTGCGCGACTCATCGCCGAATAGGGCAGAGGTGCCCATACGCCGCCTCCAGCCTAACGTCTCAAGAGATCCTAGAGCGTCTCTCAAAGGAACTAGGCAGAAGGCACAAAGAAGGGGCGTGAATCCACCGGAAATGGATTCACGCCCCTTCTGCGCATTTATATCAATGGATGATGCCAAGCTGCCTGTGCCGGGACAGCGTCTTCAAAACGGCATACATACCAGCGGGAGAAACCCCAGCTCTTCTTAGTACGCGCCTTCCTTAGCGAAAACCGCACGGACAGTACGCAGAAGAATAATCAGGTCACCGGTAAGCGACCAGTTCTCAACATAGTAGAGATCCAGACGAACTGACTCTTCCCACGAAAGGTCACTACGGCCCGAAACCTGCCACAGACCGGTAATACCCGGCTTCACCAGCAGACGGCGGTACGCAATGTCCTCGTACTGCTCAACTTCCTCAACCAGCGGAGGACGCGGACCCACCAGCGACATATCGCCAATGAACACGTTCCACAGCTGAGGCAACTCATCAATCGAGTACTTACGGATGAACTTGCCAATGGGGGTAATACGCGGGTCGTCCTTCATCTTGAAGAGCACACCATTACCCTCGTTCTGTGCCATTAGGCGCTTCTTAACCTCTTCGGCGTCAGTACGCATCGAACGGAACTTCACCATCTTGAACATTTCACCGTTCAGACCCACACGGTTCTGCAAGAAGAAGACCGGACCGCCATCACGCTTGACCAGCAGCGCCACCACCAGGAACAGCGGAGACAGCAGAATCAAACCCAGACCCGAAGACACAACATCCATAGCGCGCTTGAAGAACGCCGATAGACCGGTAATACGCGGAGTCGACACGTGCACCAGCGGCAGACCATTCAGCGGCTGCATGTGCATACGCGGACCAGCAATATCGGTCGTCGCGGGAGCCATAATCAACGAAATGTGCGCGTCAGCAAGCTTCCAACCCAGCAGGCGAACCTGATCCGGGCTCAAGTGGTGACCATTCGTCACAGCAACCATGTGAATATCGTTCTCGCGGATGGCTTCCATAATGTCAGCCGGAGAAGTACTATAACCAAGCACCGGAATCGGTGCGCCAGCAACAGTAGTACCGGGAGTAAAACCGGGCAGGTAGAACGCTGCGGGGGACAGGCCGGAAGCAACCACATCCTTCAGGTTCTTGTACAGGTGCTGACCGGTCGTCACATCAGAAATAATCATGACGCGAGTCAACGCGCGACCGCGAGTACGCGAACGCACCAGACCCTGACGAATCAGCCAACGCTCAACGAGCAGAAGGAACAGACCCAGCGGGTAAGCAATCAGCAGGTACATGCGGGTGACGTCAACCTTAAGGAAGAACGCCACAATAATCAGCAGGCAGAAGAAATAGGTGCTACCGCGAGTAATGAGGCGGTACTCCTCGTTGCCGAAACCCATGATGCGCAGGCTACGGGAGCCGTTCACCTGGAGGATAAACCACCAGCCGACGACCATGCCGACACCCAGGAAGATGTAATCAATAGCGGGAATACGGCCATCCAGGGCGTTAATAGGCCAAACGTTCACGTAGGGCAGGTCAGCATTCTCCCACCCGAAACGAATCAGATGCGCAGCGACGACCGCAATAACAATGGCGAGAAGGTCGCCACAATAAAGGGCGCGCTGAACCTTGGGATGCCAGCTTCGCTTGACGACGAAGTCTGACCCCCACATTTTTTTAAGACGATCTTGTACTTTCAACGGTGTAATCTTCCCCGGAAATTTGTCCTGTGTCGTGGACTGAGAGCGGCGAATAGGCACATTTACCCCTAATTATCGGTGAATAGGGAATCGTGTCCTAGTCATTGTTATGAATGAATGAGTGAACCAATAATCTCGCTGAGTGAATAGTGGCAGAGACTACGGTAAAGGCGCTGGTAAGGCGCCTAGTGGAGCGTTAGATGAGCGCACAGCGCGCATAAACGTGTTCCGTAAACTATTCTACGGGGTCGGGGGGTCTTCAGTCTCGAAGAATGAAGAGGCAAAGTTACTCCGGTGTGATGAAATCAATCACAGAAAAAGAAGAAAAAAGGGCCTTCGAGAAGAATGCCTAGTGGAGCTAAGAAACCCCAAAACCATCAGCATGTTTCACGCACTTGCAGGAAAACAATAACCGACAGATAAAAGACAAACCCCGAAGACCCCCAAACCCTAAACACAGGGTGCAGAAGGGGCATCAAGGACGCTCAAGCCCCGCACGATCCAAAATGAAATCAATCATCGGCTCATAACGACGCGGCGGAACGTTATCGTCCATCGGCACGCACACCGGCAGATCCCCCTGCTCAGCCGCCACAAACAGACCCGGATCATTACAATCCGCAATACCAATCGTCAGCAGCTTACAGGTCGAAGAAGCATAACCAGCCATACCGTGATCCGAAACCACCAGATCCGGAGTCACACCGCGCGCCTTCAACTGATCCAGAGCGATGCGCATCGGGCCAGGGAAATGCGTATGCTGCAGGTTGCCGTACTGCTCAAACATCACGACATCCATAATCTGGCGGACATCGCCGTCCAGGAAGCGCTCGCCCTCCTCAATCTGAAGAACCTCAGCGCCAGCAGCCTTCGCCGCCGCAGCCATCACCGCATACATAGGGAACAGACCCGCCGGGTGACCGGTCGCAAACAGAATACGAGAACCCGCACGCACCGCCTCGCCAAAGATCCGGGCGTACTCCTCCAACGCGCTGATGCACTGCTCGGCACCAATAGTGTCCTGACCGTGAGTATGCGAACGGTCCGGGTTCAGACCCGCGCGGCGGACCATCACCTCAAACACCGAATCGTAATCCCACTCGCGGGTCCACTGCACACCAAACTCAAGGTGCTCATTACCGTCCAGGAAACCCTGAATATGGTCCAGATTATTCTCGCGGGGGGTCGCCACCTCACCGGTAATACGCACCGAATCCAGGTACGCGGCGAACTCATCGCGGCTCATGGAGAAAGACATTAAAACTCCTCACAACGTGAAAAATACATTACTGCGAGATACCCTGACGTACCTCGGCATAAGCTTCAAGGGTTCGGCGCGCCGTCTGATCCCAACCCATCGTGCGGGCACGCGCCGCGGCGTTCGCCCCCAACGAATGACGCAGATACGGGGCACGTACCAGACGCTCAATAGCCGCCGCCCAACGCTGCGGCGTACGAGGCGCCACCAGCAGACCCGTACGGTGGTTCTCCACCGCATAGCGCAGACCGTCAGCATCCGTAGCGAGCACCGCCGCGCCGCACGCCTGCGCCTCCAGAGCCACCAAGCCGAACGTCTCAGATGAGGACGGGGACGCCACAATATCGGCGGCACGGAAAATATTCGCCAGCTCAGACGCCGGAACCGGGTCCTTCAAATGCACCCGATCTGCCACACCCAGCTCAGCCGCACGCTGCAGCAGGCGGCGCTCATAATCCGAATCGGAACGACCAATAATATCCACGTCCACCTGCAAATCATCGGGGAGCAGCGCGAGCGCCTCCACCAGCAGATGCGGGCCCTTCAACGGCTGAGGCCTACCGGCAAAAACAATGCGGCAACGAGTCTCCGAGGTGTCATTGAGCGGATGCACGCCAGGAATCGTATGAAAAATCGAGGTGTCAACACCCGGCGGGATAATGGCGAGCTTCTGCGCGTCCGTACCGTAGTACTCGCCCATCTGCTGCGCCTCCAGGGGAGTATTCACAATCACCCGGCTCGCGGAGCTACTCATCAGACGCTCGGCGGCATAGCGTTCCGCAGGCTCGGGTGCTTCACCTTCGCCGCGGCGCGCATCCTTAGCGGCAGCCGTCGTATGCGGAGTAAAAAGAACAGGAACCGGGAAGCCAACGCCCCGAGCCGACCACAGGTCGGATGCACGAGCCGCAGCCTGACCCGACAGCCAATAGTGGGCGTGAATAATATCCGGGGTGTACAGTGCCTGCTCGACGCACGCCTGCGCAAAATCATCGGTGACCGTAGCCAACTCGTTCTTCGAAAGACCACGAGCCGACGGAAGATCAAGGCTGTGGCGCACAATGCGCTCGCCGGGCTGAGGAGGCAGACGGAACGGCGAATCAGCCGGAAGCGCCTCACCGCGGTCCAGCGTGAAAACCTCAACTCGCAGTTCGGGGTCCAGCTCCAGCATGGCGTGCACCGACCGAGCAATATAGACGTTCATGCCGCCTGCATCTCCGCTACCGGGCTGCGCAAAAGGGTCGGTGTGCATGGAATACACGTGAACCGTCCGAACCGGCGGCAGAGTGCTCATCGATGCTTTCCTCTCTCAAAGGGGTACCTGACCTAGTGTAGCGCGATAGGACTTTCGCACACCGGGAGGTCTAGAATTTAGTAGAAGAGAGGCTGCCCAAGCACAGCCTGTAGTACCCGCCCGTCAGAAGGACCGTGAAGGACCATGACTCACCCCCAGCAGCCTGCCGAACCGCTCTACTGCCCGCCCTGCACCCCGGCAGAGGCGGAGCGAAGCGCCACGATTGACCTTGACGCGCTGGAGCATAATGTGCGCCGACTCAAGGAACTGATTGGCGACCGCGCGCTCATTGCAGTGATTAAGGCGGATGCATACGGTCACGGTGCGTACCCGGTGGCACGTTCGGCTATTGCCGCCGGTGCTGACCTGCTGGGTGTGGTGCACGTGAACGAGGCGCTGGAACTGCGTGCTGACGGTATTGATGCGCCGCTCATGGCGTGGCTGCACACCCCCTCCACCGATTTTGAGGCGGCGCTGCAGGAGAAGATTCGCCTGGGCGTTTCCGGTTGGGACCTGGAGGCGGTAGCCGCCGCCGCTGAACGCACCGGCGAGCGCGCTATCGTGCATCTGAAGGCTGATACCGGTCTGGGCCGTAACGGTGCCACCGCTGCGGATTGGCCTGCGCTGGTGGCTCGTGCCGCCTCCCTGGAGGAGTCTGGGCTGATTACGGTTGAGGGTATTTTTAGCCACCTGGCGGTTGCGGATGAGCCGACCCGCGCCGAGACTGCTCAGCAGCTCGACACCCTGGATACTTTTGTGGCTCAGGCTCATGATGCCGGTCTGGACCCGAAGATGGTGCATCTGGCGAACTCTCCGGCGACCCTGACCGCCTCGCTGGAGGGTTGGGATACGGAGGAGCGTCTGCTCGGTGACGGCGTGCGTTGCGGCCTCGCGCTCTACGGTCTTTCCCCGCTACCGGAGGTCACCGCTGAGGACCTGGGTCTCAAACCCGTCATGACGGTGGGCAGCTACATTGCCGCAGTGAAGGAAGTTCCTGCAGGTCAGGGTGTTTCCTACGGTCTGCGCTACCACACCGAAAAGCCGACCACCCTGGCGCTGGTGCCACTCGGCTACGCTGACGGCGTGCCGCGCATCGCGGAGAACGCGCCGGTACGCATCTACCCGGGCGCGCAGAACGCACAGAATGCACAGAACGCGCAGGATAGCTCCGCGCCTAACAACGCGGAGGGTAAGACCTACCGCGTGGTGGGTCGCATCGCCATGGACCAGATGGTCGTTGACCTGGACGAACCCGGCCTGAGCGACCCCGCCCTGGGTTACCTGGGCGCCCCCGCCATCCTTTTTGGTGCCGGTGAGAACCCGCCCGTGGAAGAGTGGGCGGACGCCGCGCAGACCATTAACTACGAAATCGTGACCCGCATTTCGCCCCGCGTGGAGCGCCTCTACGTCGGCGGCTCCTGGGTTGAAGCTGAACTGAATGAGCTGTGGGGCACCGGGCAGGAGCAGGAGGGCTAATGAGCGCTGAGTACATTTCTGCCGCCCTCGACCTGGACGTGACCGGACCCGACCATACCCGCCGCCTGGCGCTCACCCTGGCGCAGCACCTGAACGCCGGGGACGTGCTGTTGCTTTCGGGCGAGCTCGGCGCGGGTAAGACCACGTTCACCCGCTCCCTGGGTGAAGGCCTGGGCGTGCGCGAAGGTGTTATCTCACCGACCTTCGTGCTCTCGCGCGTGCACCCGAACCTGCCGGACGGCCCCCGCCCCGGCGGCCCCGACCTGGTGCACGTGGATGCCTACCGCCTCTCCAGCGCCGAAGAGCTCGACGACCTGGATCTGGAGTTCTCTCTGCCGCGCTCTGTGACCGTCATCGAGTGGGGTCGCGATAAGGCTGAGCACCTGAGCGATTCCCGCCTGGAACTGGACTTCACCCGACTGACCGGCGCGGATGCGCGCTTCGCCTACTCGGGTGCCGAAGAGTTCAGCTGGGATGACGAAGACGAAAGTGACGAGGATGCGGACACCCCCGAACCTCGCCTGCTGCGGGTGCGCGCTTTCGGCCCCCGCTGGGAGCATGCTTTCGACGCTCTGAAAGAGGCCCTGCAGAGCGCCTAGAGCCCGCGCGTTAGAATGATAGGGTGCTAGTACTTGTCCTTGATTCATCCGCCACCGCATCTGTGGCGCTCGCCCGTGTGCACGGCTCCGAAGCCGGTGCGTCCTTCGAAATCCTCGCCCGCTACGAGAGTGAAGATACCCGCTCCCACGCTGAGGTAATGGGGCCCTACGCGCAGGCTGCCCTGCAGGACGCTGGCGTGCGCGGCGAAGATTTGGATGCGATTCTGACCGGTACCGGCCCGGGACCTTTTACGGGTCTGCGTGCCGGTATCGTTACTGCGCGCGCTCTGGGTTTTGCCTGGTCGGTGCCGGTGTACGGCATGATGAGCCTGACCGCCCTGGCTGAGCGCGCTGTGTCTGGTGTGGTTGCCGGTGAAGCTGGTGCAGCTGCTGGTGAAGAGAACGCAGAACGAGCGTTCGCTTCTGCGGATCTTGTCGAAGGTGCTGAGCTGCTCGTGCTCTCCGATGCACGCCGCCGCGAAGTCTACTCCGCCCGCTACCGCGTGAACGCCGAAGGCTACAGCCTGGTGGACGGCCCGAACGTATGCCCAGCCTCCGAAATTCTGCTCGGTGGGGCTCCCTCCTACGCCTACGGCTACGGCGCCGGCCTGTACTCCGAAACCCTCGAAGAGCATGGCTGGACCATCGTCGAATCTGCCCGCGAGGTTCACCCCCACGCCGAGTACCTGGTTGCCGCCGCGGCACGCCTGGGCGTAGAGAACCTGAGCGAGGACACCTCCGCCCAGTACCTGCGCGACTCGGATGCAAAGGTCCCCGCCGCAATGCTCGCCCGCCAGCAGAAACAGGCAGCTACTCAGGGTTCCGCCGCACAGACTGCCGCGCAGACTGCCGCGCATGAAACCGGGCAGAAGGAGAGCTAAATGAGCGCTACCGAAAATATCGTGCGAGATGACCTGGCGCTGAATAACTTGGCCTTGGGTGCCCGCCTGCGCGTTGCCGAACTTGCCGATGTGCAGGCAATGCACCGCATGGAAACCACCCTGTTCCCCGCCGACGCCTGGCACATCGACATGTTCCTCGAAGAGCTGACCCACCCGACCCGCACCTACTACATGCTCGAATTGCCTGCAGAAGGCTCGGAAGATAACGAGGGCAGCTGGCGCGCTATCGGCTACTGCGGAACCATGGTCGTAGCCGACACCGCCGACGTTCAAACCATCGGCGTGCTCCCCGAATACGAGGGCCACGGCTTCGGCCGCGCCATGCTCGAGCAGATGCACGAGCGCGCCCGCGAGCAGGGTGCCGAGCGCATCCTTCTGGAGGTGCGTGCCGACAACCCGCGCGCCCAGCGCCTCTACGAACGCAACGGCTACCGTGCGATTCACACGCGCCGCGGCTACTACGATGATGGAACCGACGCCATCATTATGGAATGCACGTTCTAAATACTCCGTTGGGTTAGACGGCAATCCTCGCAGTAGGGGGCAAGCCGCCGCCGCCCTCTACAGCGCAGTATCCCTACATCACAGCATTCCTACATCACTGCAACTAGAAGCACTACGCGCAGACAGCGCAACAGAAAGACGAACTATGAGCACTCGCGAACCCCTCGTTCTGGGCATCGAATCCTCCTGCGATGAGACCGGTATCGGCATTGTGCGCGGTGCACAGCTGCTCAGCAACACCATCTCCTCCTCCATGGAGGAGCACGTGCGCTTTGGCGGCGTGATCCCCGAAATCGCCTCCCGCGCTCACCTGGACGCCATGATTCCCGCCCTCAAGGCGGCACTCGCCGAAGCGGACATCACCCTCGATGAGGTGGACGCTATCACCGTCACCGCGGGCCCCGGCCTGGCGGGCGCGCTCATGGTCGGTGTCTCCGCGGCGAAGGCGCTCGCTATTGCCACCGGCAAGCCCCTCTACGGCATTAACCACCTGGTCGCCCACGTTGGCGTTGGTCTGCTTGAGGATAACGGCACCGAGGACGGCTCCGACCTGCTGGCGAATGCCGGTTCCGGTGGTCTGGGCGCGCTGCTGGTTTCTGGCGGCCATACCGAAATCCTGCAGGTGCGCGACATTACCTCCGATGTGCGTCTGCTCGGCGCGACCCTCGA
>ERZ772958.622-NODE-622-length-15512-cov-4.527787_pt1 | contig 15512 bp, 10 predicted proteins | sample MGYA00580681_ERZ772958 | MGnify/ENA primary metagenome ERZ772958 (study PRJEB29015, sample SAMEA2738089) | human oral metagenome | biome: human oral; feature: human-associated habitat; material: saliva | place: China | collected 2275 ...
AACCGAGCTTGCTCGAGTTATGCCATGGCGAGAAAACGAAGGATGAAATCCAACTTTTATTTATCACTAAATTATCAACTACATGCAAATTTCTACTCTTTTTCGTGGCTGTGCTTTGGCAGCCGTTGCTTTGGTGTCTGCTGCTACCTTTGCTCAGAAGTCAGTGACCACCACTAAGGTCGGTGAACTCGCTTCGCTCATTCCTGATGCAGATCGCTATAAGACTAAGAACCTCACCGTGGCAGGTCCTCTCAATGGTGAAGACCTCAAGCTTGTGCGTGAGATGTGTGGCCGCGACTACGAGGGCTATGAATCAGAAGGCGTGACTTCTACCCTCGACCTTTCAAAGGCACTCATCAAACAAGAAGCAGGTAAGAACTACTTCAATGAAAAAATTGGTTTCTACTCACGCTACTATGCTCCCAGTGCTGACAACGAAATCGGTGTGAAGCTCTTCTATCGCTGCGAGCCCCTCAAGAAAGTGATTCTTCCTGAGAATACCACTGTTATTTCTGGTAATGCTTTCCAAAGTTCTGGTCTTACAGAAGTGGTGATTCCCAACACGGTGAAGATCATCCGCCAATATGCGTTTGCAAATACAAACCTTAAAGAGGTGACTCTCCCTGCATCTTTGTCCGATCTCGAAAATAAAGTGTTTGACAACTGCGCGAATCTCACCACAGTGGTCTTCACAGGAACAACTCCTCCTAACAATGTCCCTGCTGAGTTGTTTAATAAATGCCCTAAGCTCACTAAAATTGTTGTTCCTGCTGAGGCTTTAGAGGCTTATAAAGCAGCCTTTGAAGGTAAAATTAAGCCTGAAACAGCCATCGTGACTGGTGTGAAGACTGTGACGCTCTCTAACGATATGAAGGAAGTGGCACGCTTTGACCTCCAAGGTCGCCGCCTTTCAGCTCCTACTAAGGGCGTGAATGTTGTGCGCTACTCCAACGGTGCTACCGTGAAAGTACTCGTTCCCTAAGCATTTCTCTGCTGTTCGCTCATAGCGAGTGGCAATAAACAAACAAAAAATGCCATCTGGATTCAGAAGAGTCCAGATGGCATTTTCTTTTATGGGGAGGAATGTGACTTTATGCTCATCACATCTTTGAGTGGGTCAGAATAGGCTTAGCCAATCACGCCACGCACGCGGTCGTCAAAGGCAGAGAGGGCTGCTTTAGCACCTTCGCCGATGGCAACAACAATCTGCTTGTAAGGCACGTCTGTGCAGTCACCAGCACCATATACGCCAGGCACTGAAGTGCGGCAGGTGCGATCCACTTGGATTTCACGACGAGGAGAGAGCTCAAGTTCTTCTGCAAAGGCTTGTGTGTTGGGAGCAAGACCGATTTGCACGAAGATACCATCGAGTTCAATCTCACGTTCTTCCTCAGTTGTGCGATCTTTCACGCGGATACCTGTTACTTTCTGACCATCGCCGAGCACGGCTGTGGTTTGTGACATCGTGAAAATTTCCACGTTCTCTGTGGCGCGCGCTTTGTCTTGGAGCACATTGTCAGCAAGGAGTTTGTCGGCAAATTCCAAAACAGTCACGTGGCTGCAGATACCAGCCAAGTCGAGGGCAGCTTCGATGCCTGAGTTACCACCGCCGATCACAGCAACGCGCTTGCCCTTGTAGAAAGGCCCATCGCAGTGAGGGCAGAAGTGCACACCGCGACCGAGATAGTCGGCTTCGCCTTCCACACCGAGTTTGCGCCAACCAGCACCAGTGGCAATGATGACAGCAGGAGCTTCAAACACTTCTCCACCTTTCACGCTGATAGCTTTCGTGCTGTTTTGCAAGGATGCGCTTTCGATCTTGCGATTCTCAAAGACATCAATGGGATATGCACCAATGTGCTTACCGAGATTCGCAGCAAGTTCAGCACCTGTGGTCTGAGGCACAGAAATCAAGTTTTCGATGCCCACAGTGTCTTTGACTTGACCACCGATGCGTTCTGCTACGATGGCCACATTCAAGCCCTTGCGCGCGGAATAAATGGCTGCAGCACTACCGGCAGGACCACCACCGACTACGAGCACATCGTAGTTGCGACGGATGGCTTCGAGATTAGCAGTCTCTGTGCCAAATTTTTCTTCGAGTTCGTCCAAAAGACCAGCCATTTCGCCACGACCGCCATGCACCAATTTGCCTTCGTGCATCACAGCAGGTACGCCTTGCAAGTGGAGGGCGTCGGCTTCAGCTTGGAAGAGTGCACCATCGACAATCTCGTGTGTGAAGTTGTCGTGGAGCAAAGCCATGACATTGAGGGCCTGCACTACATCTGGGCAGTTAGTGCAAGAGAGAGAAACGTAGGTGGTGAGGTGAATAGGACCTTTGAGGGCTTTGATGCGACGAGCAATAGCTTCGTCGGGGAGCGTTTTTCCTTTGCCGTCTGCGTTGTACACCGCGAGGAGGAGAGAGGTAAACTCGTGTCCACCAGGGATGCAACGGAAAATGATGCCAGTGTCCTTTCCATCTTTGGCAAGCACCATGCGGAGGGCGCCGGGAGTTTCTACAACTTCGAGGGTGAGATGATCGGAGGTAGAAGCGAAATCGGTGAGAAATTGCTTAAACTCGTCGTAGCTCTCGTGAGAAGAATCAGCTTCGAGACGAAGGGTATATTGAGATTCCAATGCGGCAAACACTTGTTTAACCTGCTGGAGAAGGCTTTGTTCGATCATAATATCTGGTGTGTAAGGTAGATATGTAGGGAAAAATAGAAAAAGGGTGTGGCATCTAAAAAGTTCAAGCCCTGAACAATGCCACACCCATCAATGAAAACCTATTAACGTATGTATCTCTATATATTAGATTTTGCCTACAAGGTCGATGCTGGGTTTGAGAGTCTCAGCATCTTTCTTCCACTTCGCAGGGCAAACTTCGCCATCGTGGCTAGCCACGTAGAGCGCTGCTTCTACCTTGCGAACGAGTTCTTCTGCGTTACGACCAATGCTGTTGTCTTGGATTTCAGCAACCTTGATCAAACCTTCGGGATTTACCAAGAAGGTACCACGGTATGCCAAACCATCTTCTTCGTTGAGAACACCAAAACCGCGAGAAATCACGCCAGTGTGGTCAGCGAGCATGGGATACTTAATCTTCTTGATGCTGTCAGAAGCGTCGTGCCAAGCCTTGTGGGTGAAGTGAGTGTCAGTGCTTACTGAGTACACTTCAACGCCCAACTCTTGGAGCTTGCTGTATTGTTCAGCGAGGTCAACGAGCTCTGTGGGGCAAACGAAGGTAAAGTCTGCGGGATAGAAGAAGAAAATGTTCCACTTGCCAGCGAGGTCTGCGCTGCTAATGGTCTTAAACTCGCCATTGTGGAAGGCTTCTACCTTGAATTCGGGTGCTTGTGCGTTGATAATGGGTTGCATATTGTATTTGTTTTTGTTCGTTTTAATCGGGATTTCTTAGAGGCAGTCTCAGTGGTCGAGTGTTGATCTCGGACAACTGAGCTTATGCCTTAGAAATAGTTAGTTATGTCTGTGTTGGCTAATGGCCGATGTCGCTAAGTCGCTCCAAGAGGTCGGAGTGTTGCTTTTTGACAATGCAAAAGTACGGACTATAATTTAGCCAACAAACAGATGGGATTTATCGAGATATAGAGAAAAACTATAGATATACCGTAAGCGTCTGTAGAAGAGTGATTTATCTGCGTTATAAGAACTATGCAGATTAGCCAACTTCTGAACCTGGGAGTACGTTTTTCTCTGGACAAATCACTGCAAGAGTGCCATCGGCATTGAGTGCTGAGAGAATCATACCCTCACTGGTGAGTCCATTTTTGAAGGTGCGAGGTGCGAGGTTGGCAATGAAGCAAACTTGTTTGCCCACCAATTCCTCGGGTTCGTAGTGTTGCGCGATACCAGAAACGATGACGCGATTTTCGAGTCCGTCTGCGATGTCGAAACGAAGGAGCTTCTTCATCTTGGGCACGTGTTCGCAAGCGGTGACAGTGCCGACACGGATGTCCAACTTTTCAAAGTCTTCAAAAGCAATTGTGGGTTTGATGTCGTTAGCGCGATAATTATCTTGCTCATTTTGCTTTTTGATGGCAGCCAGTTTGTCGAGTTGCGCTTGGATGGTTTCGTCTTCGATTTTTTCAAAAAGAAGTTCCGGTTTGGGGAGCACAGTGCCCGCAGCGAGCAAGTCGGTTTGTCCGAGTTGTTCCCAAGTGAGTTCGGGATTAGCGAGCATCTCGCGGAGTTTTGCAGAACTATTGGGGAGGAAAGGTTCGAAAGCAATGGCGAGATTTGCCACAAGTTGCAACGACACGTAGAGAATTGTCTTCACGCGTTCGGGGTCAGTTTTGATGACCTTCCAAGGTTCGGCATCAGCGAGGTACTTATTACCGATGCGCGCCAAGTTCATCGCCTCCTTTTGTGCATCGCGGAAGCGGAAAGTGTCGAGCAGACGCTCCACTTCAGCCTTCACACCGCGGAATTCTTCGATGGTAGCAAGGTCGCTCTCTGTGAGTTCTCCACAAGCTGGCACTTCGCCTTCGTAGTACTTCTGCGTGAGTTGGAGCGCACGATTCACGAAGTTGCCATAGACTGCCACGAGTTCGTTGTTGTTGCGCGCTTGGAAATCTGCCCAAGTGAAGTTGTTGTCCTTGGTTTCAGGAGCATTTGCTGTGAGCACATAGCGCAACACGTCTTGTTTGCCAGGGAAATCTTGGAGATATTCGTGCAACCATACTGCCCAGTTGCGAGAGGTAGAAATCTTGTCGTCTTCCAAATTGAGAAATTCGTTGGAAGGCACGTTGTCGGGAAGGATGAATGAGCCTTCCGCCTTGAGCATTGCAGGGAATACGATGCAGTGGAACACGATGTTGTCCTTGCCAATGAAGTGGAGGAGGCGAGTGTCTTCTGATTTCCACCATTTTTCCCAAGTGTCGGGGAGGAGTTCTTTGGTGTTGGAGATGTAGCCGATGGGGGCATCAAACCACACATAGAGCACTTTTCCTTCTGCACCTTCTACGGGAACGGGAATACCCCAATCGAGGTCGCGGCTCACGGCACGAGGCTGCAAACCCATGTCGAGCCAACTTTTGCATTGTCCGCTCACGTTGGGACGCCATTCGGGATGACTCGCAATCCAAGGTCCGAGCCACTCTTGGTGCTTGTCGAGAGGGAGATACCAGTGCTTCGTCTTGCGCAATACGGGTTTAGAACCAGAAACCTTTGATTCAGGGTTGATCAGCTCCGTGGGAGAGAGGTCTTTACCACACTTTTCGCACTGGTCGCCATAGGCATGAGGATTGTGGCAGTGAGGGCATTCGCCCGTGATGTAGCGGTCGGCGAGAAAGGTTTTGGCTTCTTCGTCGTAGTATTGCTCCGATTCGCGTTCCAAAAACTCACCCTTATCATAGAGCTTTCGGAAGAAATCGGAAGCCACTTTCTTGTGGGTGTCGCTTGTGGTGCGTGAGTAGATGTCGAAGGAGATACCAAAATCTTCAAAAGACTGTTTGATGAGTTGGTGATAGCGATCGACTACCTCCTGCACGGTGCAGCCTTCTTTGCGTGCACGGATGGTCACGGGCACACCGTGCTCATCGGAACCGCAGACAAAGAGCACTTCTTGCTTGCGCAAGCGGAGATAGCGCACATAGATGTCGGAAGGAACGTAAACACCAGCCAAGTGACCGATGTGTACACCGCCGTTGGCATAGGGTAGGGCGGCAGTGACGAGAGTTCTATTGAAAGTCTTATTATTCATTGTCAAGGATATTTGCTACAAAGTTACGCATTTCTCAGGCAATAGGAATAGGATTGTCCCTAGAAATTAAGTAGGAACATTTATCTCTCAGCAGAGAGGGCGTGGGAAAGTCCGTTTTGGTCTCCTGAAAAGTGTGCTTTCTCGGAAATCCTATGGGTGGATAGATGCGGAATGTAGTTAGTAGCAGGCGGAAAATACGTCCAACCTTCAATGGAAAAAATCAAGTCCCAAAGTCTTGTTGAGGATGGGACACTGAAGTAAAAAGGATTCTCCAACTATGATGTCGGAGAATCCTAAGATGAAGTCTGTATGGCGCTTACTTGCGCACCAAACGAGGCTTGATAAACTCGGTGACGATACCGCTAAATGAACCGCGGTCGGGCGTCTTCGTGTTGAAGCGTGCGAAAAGATAAGAAGCCCAGTTGCGGGTGTCGTCCAACTTTTCGTGCTGCTTGAACTCCAATTTTCCGTCTGCACCAATGCGCAGGTCGAGCAAGTCTCGCGTACCCATGATGTAGGTTTGCGACTTATCGTTGTAGCTGTCTACAGCAAGCATGCTCTGAACGTAGAGCGTAGCTCCCGTCTTGGGGTCTTTCTCTTCGCGCACAATCTTACCGTTGGACATCGTGAAGCCCTTGCCAGGAGTAAACTCAATCTCCCATTTGTAGATGTTGTTGATGATAAAATTAGCTCTCGTGGCAGAGATGGGCACGATTTCCACTTGGTGAGTGGTGTCGACCATGAGGCTATCTTTCAAATGGAGTGAGTGTTGGGTGTACTTGCCCGCCACGTCAGAGAGAGAGGCTTGCACAAACACGATAGAATCTTTCAATCCCAGGGCTTCCGCCTTGATGTAGGCAGTGCGAGGACGATGCGTCTTGTTGGCAGTAGCTTGCACCTTCAGTTGGTTACCCTCGTGCACCACTGTGAGCCAGTCGGCAGTAGAAGTGTAGGTCACGTCCACATTGGAGGTCACGGCAATGTTGGTTTTGTAGGATTCGTCACCACCATAGTAGGCGGATTCTTGAGGAAGTCCGAAGTTCACGCCCTCTTGCATGATGTTGATGTTGGTAGAATCCCCTTGTTGATTTTTGAGCACCAACAGCGTGTTGCGAGAGAGCGGTGTGCTGTTGAAGGAAGTGCTGAGTTTGATGACCTTGTCTTCCGTGGTCACCTTGAGCCAGTCGTTAAGAGCATAAGCCTTAGCAGGCGATTTAGCCACAACGACTTGTTTTTCTCCTCCGAGCACAGGGAAGAAGGTCTCAGCTTTGAGCACCTCCACCGCAGGAGCAGGAGTGTCTAGATTCTCGTCTGAGGAGCATCCCACTGCGAGTCCGAGCAGGGCAAAGCACGAGAGGAAGAGCTTTATATGTTTCATGTCGAAGTTTTGTATGGAGAGTAGTGGAGACTACTCATGTGGATGAAAGCGATGAGTGAGCGTCGCCAGCAGATTAGCGTTTGACAGGCGAAACATCGCGGATATTAGCGATGAGGATGGGCACCACAGGATTACCCTTTTCGTCCAACATTGGTTCTTGTTGGTAGTTGATACCAATACCCATGAAGGCGTCAAGAGTGCCTTGTGTGGTTTCGTCATATTCCACATCGGCTTTGTTTTGTTCTGGATTCCACTTGAGCGTTACTCCGATTTCGGGTTCTTGCACCAGCGTTCCGGTCTTGACAATACCAGGGGTGAGGAGGATACCACCAGGATAAGTACCAGATTTATCGGCGAGAATCTGTCCTCCGGGGAACTTAATCGTACCTACTGCGGGATCGTAAATCAAGTTGAGCGGACCATAAGTCTGACCATTGAAGGAGAGGTTGGCTTCGAACAAGTCGGGCTGGCGCTCGCTATACTTGAGGATGTGGAGCACTACAGGGTAACGACGAGTATTGACCGCTTTGCTTAAACTGAAGGCATTACAGTTGAGGCGCCAGTCGCCAATCCATTCATCGCGCTTGCGATAGCTCTTGGGGATGATCAAACCTAGGCTAAGTTCGCCATTGACGAAAGACTGTGTATCCTTTTGCCAAGTGAACGAAGAGTAGGTCTTGCCATTCAAGGTGATGGGGCGCAAGAGATCAATGCTGTTGGGAGCAAAAGTGAAAGGTGCGTCATAGGTGTAGTTGTCGACGGTGAACGACAGACGGTGAAGCAGCGGATTGAGTGTTGCTTGTGTCAATGTGTCTTTGCCCAGTTGGAGGGCGAAGAATTGAGTTGTGAGCTGCTCCTTGAGGTTGTAGATGCTGGTGAGATAAGAAGTCCAATTCGTTTTCTCGGGCATACGAATGAGCTCCATGTCGTTTTTCCACTTCTTACCGCGCAAACGAATGGTGTCGTTGGAGGTAGAAAGCACCAAGAATTCGTAGTCACCCTCGATGCCGCGCGCACCGCTACCTTCCCAAACGCGAGCGAAGATGTGCATCGCTTCGTTGTAGCTGTCGAAAGACAGGACAACGCCCTGGTCTTTGGCGATAGAGTAAGGGGCAGTGGTGGTCTTATCTTGGTCGTAGTCGCTGACTACGGTGGCTTTGCCATGGTCAAACTTCATGAGCACGCTGTAGGCAGGACCACTGTAGCTTTGACCTGCATAGTAGCGCAGCAACCAACCATTGGGAGAAGATTCGAGAATTTGCTGAGTCTGCTGAGCGGCTGCCTCAAGGCGTTCGAGTGCGGGCTGCTCAAAGACCGTGGTGTTTTCGTGTAAGCACGATTGCCACGTGAGCGTAGCACAAAGCAAAAGCAGAGAAGAGAGATATTTTCGCATGTGGCAAATTAGTTGAGGTGGTTCAAATCGAGAGTTGGCACTTGGTGCGTGCGGCGCAACACGGCATCACGAAGTTGATCGAGATCGATGTTCCAAGAGTTTTTGAGATAACTGCGGAGAATCTCGAGTTTATTTTCGATGGTGGTGCGTCCTGCCTTGCCTGCCTTATTGAGCTTTTCTTCCCACTTCTGAGGAGTGGTGGTGATGTAATAAGACTGCAATTCAGCGATATCTTCGCCTCCATTCTCCATGGAGTAAGGGCTGATGAAGCCAGCGCGCAACGCATCTATTTCATTTTTGCGAATCCATTCCGAGCCCAAATAGTCCGCCTTGCTGATTTGGTCGTATGCCACAGGGTAAGGCTTCTTTTGGTTGAGGATGTGGGTAAACTCGTGGTGAATGGTGTGGAAGTAGTATTCCGTGAGTTGATCTTGATCTTCCAAGATGGTTTGATCCAAGTCGTTCACACGATAGACGCGCACGGTGTAACCACCTTCTGCACTCGCTGCAGTTTGCAGACCTTGTGCGTTGATACCTGGTGAACCGATGGCGATGATGGAGCGGGGAGCGTTGGCTTTGACAAAGTCAGCTCCTGCCACTTCTGCATAAGCATCGAGCCAGAGATATTTGAAGATGATGGCGAGCTTCGTAGCTTTGGCGCTATCGGCAGGAGTCACGTTGTAGTTGGTCTCCGTGTCGATATCGCGCAATCGATAAGTATATTCGATGTTATAGGGATTGGCGTAGTTTTGCACCAACCACTTGTCGAAAGCATTGCGCTCTACTGCGGTGTTGGGGAAGATGGACTTCCCTTTGGGGGTGTCATCGGAACAAGCTGCCACGGTGTAACTGCCACCAATGAGTACTGCCACCAATAGACTACTGTAAATATAGGAGAGTTTCATGTGGATGTCGTTGAAGGGTGAATAGATCAGCGTGGATTAGCTTGCAAACCAGCGGTGATGACGTCTTGTGGCAACTGAATTGCCTGGCGTGGATCGTTGACCTTCATGCTGTCGGTCACTTCGATGACGCGATTTTCAACACTCACGCGGCGGCGATAGATAGTCATGCCATAGCGCTTCACGTCTTGCATGCGGAGACCTTCGTGAATGGTGACCAAACGACGGAGGTGGAGGATGCACTGCAAGAGCGGTTCTTGCGTTGTTGCCTCGATGGTGAAATCGGTGTGCAACTGCTTCTTCACGGTAGGTTGTGAAGGGGTGTAGTAGCGCAAAGCATTGTAGAAAGACTGGATGCCGCTGAGGGTGAGGGTGCGAGTGGCTTCGGTAGACTTCGCTTCGCTGCGGATGAACACCTTGAGCAAGGTGTTGAGGTCTGCCACGGCTGCATCATAGCGTCCCAACATGGCCTTAGCTTCTGCGCGAACGAGGAGGGTTTCGTCGGCATTGAAAGCTGAGAATTCAGCATAAGGCACACCGGTCTTAGCTTGTGGGTCGTATTGGTCGAGCTTCAAGGGAATTTTGCCCAAAGCCACTTTAGATACATTGCTTCCGCTAGTCACCATGTAGTTCAAGACAGTGCCACCTTCTCCCCAAGGACCTCTTGATTCGAGGGTCTCAGAAGAAGAGAGGAGTTTGCCATGAGCGTATTTGCTACCGATGCCTACAGGACGAGAAACATAGCCCCACATGCTCATGCCCGTGAGCAAAAGCAGGTTGGTGTTTTTGTTGCTCTTGATGTAGTCGTTGGGTTGCACTTGGTCGTTGGCACCCAACTTGCGCCATTGCTCCCAGTCGCGGAGCATACCTGTGGCATCAGCGCCCAACACTGCGTCAGCGTGAGCAATCGCCTTTTCATATTGGCGAGCATAGAGGTAGAAGCGCGCTGCAAAAGCGTTGGCAGCTGCAGGGGTGAAGTGGAATTTAGGTTGAGCGTAGTTGTTGTTGGCGATCAAAGCCAAACCTTCGGTCAAATCCTTCTCGATGTTGCTGTAGAGTTGTGCCAAGGTGCCACGTTGGTACTTGGTGCGAGGGTCATTTTCTACCATGTAAGGATAGGGAAGTCCCAATTCCTTGTCTGCGGTGTTAGGGTTGTAAGCACGGCAGAACACATTGGCAAGTTGGAACATGGCATAAGCGCGGCAAATCTTAGCTTCGCCGAGTTGTCCTTCGTAAGCATCTTGGTTCGATTGCTTCTCGATGAACTCAATAGCGGCATTGGCAGTCGCAATAGCGGTGTAGCTCGCGTTCCAGAGTTTTTGGGGCACATCGGGCACCCCAGTTTCAGTGATGTCTGCCCAAGCGTAGGCTTGGTCTTGGAAACGATCGAGTGACGACCATGTTTCGTGGACTTGCTCATCGGTATTGTCCGAATACATCTCAAGCAAGTAAGCAGGATAAGCATCGGGATAGGCTGAGGCCACGAGCTTGCTCACATCAGATGGAGTGCGCAACTCCATGCGATTGTCGGGATACTTGTTGAGGAAGTCGTTGCACGCAGTCATCAGACTGACTGCTGCAAGGAGAAATATGCTGAGTTTAATCTTCTTCATTGGAAGTAGCGATTATAGCTCTACTAAGTAGAAATTAGAGACCAACTTTGAGGGTGAGGGTGAACTGCTTGGGGAGCGGTGAAGATACGCCACCAGCATTGAAGAATTCAGGATCTTGTCCGTTGAGCTTCTTATCGGCATAGAGCAAGAAGAGGTTGGTAGCCTGGAGTTTCACTGAGATGTTGCGCACGGCTTTGCCCTTGAGCAGTTGTGCAGGGAGGTCGTAGGTGAGTGACACTTCTTTAAGACGTACGAAATCGCCCTTTGCTATGCGAGCTGTGCTGTAGTTGTAAGCATTGTAGGCATAGCGCAACGTTGTGTGTGTGGTATATTGGCGGTAGCTCAAGAAACCAGGCACGTTGGTCTGCTTTTCGTCACCGGACTTCACCCAACGATTGAGGAAGGTGTGGGTCATGGACGCCAAGTCGTTGTAGCGAGCACGGAACTTAGGATCGAGACGCACGACATTGCCGAAAGAGTAGGTGAGGAAGAGGTTGAGGTGGAAATTCTTGTAAGAGAAAATATTGCCCAAAGATCCGGTGAACTTAGGATCGGTAGGACCTTCATACTTCAAGAAGTCCGTGTTGGTGCGCTCCTGGAAGTTGATATCGTCGGTGGTCACTTGTCCCTTTTCGTTGATCACCATGGGCACACCTTCGTCGTTGATGCCCACGAAGGGGATGCTGAAGAGTGCACGAGCAGGATAGCCACGCTTGGGGAAACCAGTACTACTCACGAGTGAAATCACATTTCCACTGTTGAAGAGCTTGGTGATTTCGGTGTTCGTGTAAGAATAAACGAAGCTTGTGGTCCAGGAGAAATCCTTCTTTTTGATGTTGGTAGAAGAAATGCTGAGCTCCATACCATTCGAGCGCATTTCGGCTACGTTGGCAGCGCGTTCCACCTCTCCGCCAAGACCTTGGGTCACCATGATGCCCATTTCGTCGAAGTTGTTACGGGTGTAAACGTCGAAGGAGATGCCGATGCGGTTTTGCCACAGACCAGCGTCGAAACCAAAGTTAAACTCGTTCTTCTTTTCATAAGTCAAAGTGGCGTTACCCACTTGTGAAATACCGATGACGGGTTCTCTGTCTTCACCATAAATGCGGAAGGGGTTGCCAGCGCGGAACACGGTGGTAGAACTGCTGTAAGAAGGATCGGGAGGAGTACCCGTCAAGCTGTATGACGCACGGAGCGTGAGGCGAGAGAGGGGACGAAGGCGGTAGAAGAAATCTTCTTCGTGGAGGTTCCAAGCACCAGAGAGGTTCCAAGTAGACATCCAGCGCGCGTTGCTGTTGCGGCCCATTTGGTTGGAACCTTCATAGCGATACGTACCGTTGAAGACGTAGCGACCACGGTAAGAGTAGCTCATGTTGGTGTAGAATGCCACTGAACGCCAGTTGGTGTTGAGGAGAGAGTAGTAGCTCTTGCTGTCCTCGATGCCCTTCTTCAGGTATTGGTAGATGTAGAAGGGCACTTCACCAGAATTGTATTGCATACCCCAACCTTCAAATCCGCTGCGGGTGCGTTGGAGGTCGGTCAATTCAGCACCACCAAAGAGGTTGACGGTGTGTTTTTGAGCAAAAGTGCGCGTGTAAGTAGCTGTTGTGCGGATGTCGTAGTTGCTCATGCGGTTTTCGTTCTTGTGATAAACACCACCGATGGGCAATACGGTCATAGGAAGATCGTAGGGATTGTCAGGATCACGATAGAGATAGCGGTTGCTATTGCGGATGATGGAGTTGGGCATCGCGCGATAGGTCAAGGCCTGGTTGGAGTTCTCCGTAATCTTGTGCTCTTGAGAGGTGGCTGCATATTTGAACGCACCGAGGGCAGCAAGTTCGAGACCCTTGATAGGCTTATACTTCAGTTCAAATTGGAACTTTGCATCGAGCACATTGAGGTCGATGTAGTTGTTGTCCAATTCATTGAATATATTGAAAGGCGCATAGTTCGCCACATAGTAAGTGTGGGGATCGAGCACGCGCGAAGTGTTGAGGGCATAAGAGTAAGGGTTGATGTCGAAGTCACGTTTTACTTCACCATCCACCATGTCAACGTCTTGACCGAGTGTGCCAGGAGCGCGTTGTTTACGATAAGAAGCACCACCAATCACGTTGAACGAAAGGTTTTCGAGCAACTGTTGTGACACGTTGAAGTTCGCTGTGTAGCGATTCACCTCACTTTGTTTGTACCAACCTGGATCGAGCATGGCACTCATTGAGGCGTAGTAGTTCGACTTTTCCGTACCACCGCTCAAGCTCACAGAGTGATTTTGCATGATGGCATTGGAGAAGAGGTGCTTAAACCAGTTGGTGTTGCGAATTTCTGCCTGATGCAAATAAGCATCGCGTGCTTCTTTCGTGTTGGCAAGTGCAAATTGACCGGTCTTAGGGTTGAAAGTATTGATCAACTCATACATGTGACCATACACTCCGTAGTCGCTACCATTGAGCACTTCGGAGAAGTTGAGCCAACCGCGGTCGTGAATCTCGCGATAGATGCTCATTTGGTCTTGTGAGTTGAGAATGTCGAAGTTGCTATAAGAAGGGATGAGGCGTGTGGTAAATTCGCCTGTGTAGTTCACGTGCGATTGTCCTTGCTTACCCTTTTTGGTGGTCACTACAATGACCCCCGACATGGCGCGTGCACCATAGATGGAGGTTGCGCTACCGTCTTTCAAGATTTGGAAACTCTCGATGTCATCGGCGTTGAGGCCTGCGATGGCAGAGCTGATCAAGGTTTCGGGGTTACCCGAAGCCAAGTTGTCGGCATCCACATTCGCCACATCTTCCATGATCACGCCATCGACCACCCAGAGGGGTTTAGAAGCACCAAAGATGGAGGTGGCACCGCGCACACGGATTTTGGGAGCAGCACCAAAAGTACCACTCACGTTTTGCACCGAAACACCAGCTGCGCGACCTTCGAGTGAGCGACTCACATCTGCCACACCGCTCAATCGGGCTGCCGCTGCGTCCACTTTGTCTGCAGCACCCGTAAACATTCGGCGGTCGGTCTTGGTGAGACCTGTCACCACTACTTCACCCAAGGACTGAGCGTCTTTGAGGGTGATTTTCATGTCGGTTGCGCCTTTGAGCGTTTGCGACTGCATACCGAGATAGCTTACGGTGACATTGAGATTTTTTCCCTTGATGATAAGCGAGAACTTACCGTCTTCGTCAGTGGCAGTGAAGCTGCGTCCGCCATCGGCTGAGACACGCGCGCCAAAGAGGGGTTGGTTGTCTGATGCTGCGATGACAACACCCGAAACGGGTGTTTGTGCAAGCACAGCCCCTATGCAAAGGAACAGACCGAAGAGCATCAATGTGAGCCTTTTCTTCATAGAAAATGTGGGTAAATAACGAATTTGGCGCAGTGAGTTACTCCTCCGTGCTTTTAACAACTTGGAGGGAAATGGTGTCTCTCAATGTGCCGTTTGAATAAATATAAAATGTTTTGCAGCCAAAGTTACCACTTTGTTTCGAGTTTTCTCGACTTAGAGGTAGTAAAAGATGTTGGTTCACCCAATAGAATCAGCGTTTTATAATTTGTTTCTCTAGGTTGCACTTTGCGCTTTGCAATATCGTGGGTGAGTGATTGCAGTTTTTTCTGTCTACTTTTCCTGTTCTTCGGATAAAAGTCTGAATTTTAATGCAGCTTTGTGACAGTCTTTTTGCTTTTTTCCTTTTATGTGGACGATTGTCGGACATAACTTTGTTTATCTCCGTTGTCCCGAACTTGAATTTGGACGGTTATTATGCTCGGAGGGAAAAATCACTTATTAGAGCTATGTTAATAAATCTGTATTTGGACCTTCTCGCGCGTACGCGCGTGCACGCGCCCTGAAAAATTATACTTTTTGCTTTCACAACCTTCACACTTTCCCTTTTAACACCTTGTGAGTGAGTGATTTGAGACTGTTCTGTTTAAAGTCTATTTGCATTTTTGCTGCGATGTGCCCAAAATGGGAGGAAAAACGTGGAAAATAGGATTGAAAGTTGCCATTTGCACTTTGTACTGCTAATTGCCCTTAAATGAATATTTACGCACTGGAAAGTGCGCTTTCGCACTGTGTTTGGGAAAAACTCCGACGTTTTTGAGAGAATCTCCTACGTTTGTACAAAAACGTTGGACTTTTTTCGAGAAATCTCCGACTTTTTATCTCATAGTTCCTTGAAAATAAATGAGTAAAGGGGCGATCAATCGGTATGTGTGTGAAGGTTGTGAAAGCAAAAAGTGCAAAATTGCTGTAGGGTGCGCGCGTGCCTACGCGCGAGGAGCGGAGATTTTGACGATGTTTTTCATGACGATGTGTGGGATACCAACATTTCGTAGTTTTTCCTCTCATGTGACAAAGCAGATAGGGGTATCGGAGTTGGGAGCGCGGTGCAAGATGAAGTTTGTAATTCTGTTCATTTGCAATATGGATATGCTAAAATAGGTGGTTCTTATGCGGGAAATGTCACTTTCTTGCGATTTTTTCTCACTTTTGCCTCTTATC
>ERZ772958.626-NODE-626-length-15439-cov-8.500260_pt1 | contig 15439 bp, 15 predicted proteins | sample MGYA00580681_ERZ772958 | MGnify/ENA primary metagenome ERZ772958 (study PRJEB29015, sample SAMEA2738089) | human oral metagenome | biome: human oral; feature: human-associated habitat; material: saliva | place: China | collected 2275 ...
CTCTTTTATTCTGTTACTATTTTACCATAAAAGCGCAGGCTCTTCATGAAAATCATCAGAAAAGTTGAGAGTTTCCTGCGATAAATAAAAAAATCCAGCAAAGTCTTTCGCTGGATTTGGGTTTTCTTTATTTTTTTCGCTTTTCCGCAATCTCTTCCGTCTTCTTAGGTAGGACAATTTCTGTCACATAAGCCGTCACAAATCGTATCAGTCCTGCGATAGGAGCAAAGATAACCGCTAGATTGTTATAAAAGAAATCCCCCTTAATGAAATAGACAAGTAGGCCGATAACAAAGAAGAGAAATACAGCCTGAATCACTGCTAATAATAGTACTCGTTTCATGATTTCCTCCTGAGTCTATTATAGCATCATTATCATCACAAATGAAATTAAATTATTTAAGGCATGCAATCCCATACTATAAGCCAAACCACCCTTGCTGATATAAGCCAAGCCCATACTAAGACCAAGGGCACTATAGACTAGAAATTGTTGTGGAGTAGTAGGGAAATGAACAAGTGCAAAAATAATAGTACTTACAAGAAGAAAGAGAGCTGTCTGCTTGATGTTATCCTGCTGAGGGAAGACATAGCGTGCTAACATACCTCTAAAGGTTAACTCTTCTGTCAGAGGCGCAAAGACGACTGCCATGAAGAAAGTGAAGAGAGGTTGATCTTGAGCCAATTTATCAACAGCCTGTTGATTAAATGACGGATCATTTGGTAAAAAATTTTCTACAACAATGACAAGTACCCATACCAAGGCAGGCAGCCAGATGTATTTGTTGAGGGCTGTTTTTTCAATTGTAACAGTTCCTGTCTTATACCACTTGTAGGTAAAGAAGGTGAAAATTCCTGCTAATAAGACATAAACAGGGACAGCAACGTAGTTAGGTGCTCCCATTATCAAGGCAGCTAAACCTACGCCCTGAATAAAACTATAGACCATAAGAAATGATAAGAAGGCAAGGCTATACCAGCCAATATTTTTAAGTGTTGTCATAATATTCTCCTATTTGAAATAACGTTTTGTTTTGCGCAATTGTGCAACATTGGTATACAAATGGATGACAACTGCCACCAGCAGAGCAACCAACTGTACTTGACCTAATACTAAAGATAGAACTACTAAGACAACGTAGATACCAGGAATGAGGATCTGATTGACCTTGAACAAGATCAAGTAAGCTTCTTCCATTTCAGCCTGTTTTTCTCCCTCATCATAAGTATCGAGGTAGTCCAAAACTTCCTTTGGAGTTGCCGTAACAGAAAGTTTGTAGTTACGAATCTTGCTGGTGATTTTTAGACAGTAAGCACCCGCCCAGATACCTAAAACTATCAAAAGTAAGGATGCTGCTGATAGGCCTAAAGCTCCCAAATCTATAAGTAGGCAGGATAGCATACTAATTTGGCAAACATTCCAAGCTACTGTAGCATAATCTAAGAAACGATACATGGCAAGGTAGTCTTGTTCGTTTTCTTCGTCCTCTTCTTCTCTTTGATAACTCTGATAGGCCTGATGGCTTTTTCTAGTGAAATAAAAGGTTAGAATCACCGTAAGCATCCCTAAACCAAGAAAGAATGATTTCAAGGCAACGACTACTTGCTCTTGACTGATACCTAAAGAATTAACACCAAGGAAACCAGCAAATATTGCTAATAAAACACTTGCAAGAAAAATCTTCAGTGCAAAAATGATTTGTTTCTTTTCCATATTTCAACCTCTTTCTAAAACAAGCCAGACAACCATTGACCAAAAGCTTTACCTGATTCGAAGATAGCGGTCAAGCCTTCTGTTCCAAGTGACACCAAAATCAAACAAACAGCAAGTAAGAGAATAGCTTGGTTTCTAGCTTTTTTTGCTCCATCCCCCAAGGGTTCATTGCCAAGCCAACCTGCTAGATAAGCATAGGCTGTAACTGTTAAAATACCAATCTCTGTAGAAGAGAGAAACAAGAAGACTGTCACCAAACGAACGATATTGGCTTGAATGTTAAAATAATTTCCTAAACCTGCACAAACACCGGCAAGTTCTTTGTGTTCAGTATCGACTTGAAAACCCGCTAAAAACTCTTTCATAACTTTTCTCCTTTTACGATCTCTTTAAACTTTATCTTTCTCTCTACCCATCTAAAGACTAATAGTAAAACTATGTTAATCCAGAAGAGGTATTTACTTTCAACCATTGTAAACCAACCAAATAGGCTTCCAATCATAGCCAAAAGATTTACGATAAACACAACTATAGATAGATAATAAATCACTTTATACTTGTTCATCACTCATCCTCCTCTAAGCGAAAGACTGACTCGACTGGCTCATTGAATATCTGAGCAATCTTCAGGGCAATGACGATGGATGGCGTGTACTCATCCCGTTCTAGCAAACTAATGGTTTGCCTGGACACACCTGCTAGTTTGGCCAGTTCAGTTTGATTGAGGCCATCGCGAGCTCGAAGCTCTTTTAGGCGATTTTTTAGCATGCCTTTACTCCTTTGTTCTTAACTTGATTTTATTGTAACACATCTTTTTATTTTTGACAAGTATTTTTGTCAAAAAGTTTAAGATTTTTGTCATTTTGTAAAAGAAAAAAGTCAAGAATCTTATCATGACCTCATTAACTAGTCTTGTTTCCACATAAAAAGCCCCTGCAACTTCTTGTGATTTTCATCCACAAGAAGCTACAAGGGAGATTGTTTAGGCAGGATTTTGATCCTTTTTATATTTTTTTCGGATGAAATACAGAGTTGTTAAACTAACTACTGTTATCACTGAACCGATTAGTCTGCCTTTTTGCGTAAAGACAAATTCAATTTTATGCTTTCCAGGAGTGATCGGGAAGGATAGGAAACTATTCCAAGCTTTCGACGTCGGTACATCTTTACCATCTACTTTCACTTTCCAACCCTCACTGAATGGAATCGAGGTCATCATAAACTTGCTATCATCAGTAATATCAATCGAACCTACGATATGGGTATTTGAAAACTTCTCGACTTGCATCCCTTGGGCTTTACGGTTTTCCAATACTTTTTGAATTTGACTAATTTCTGCTCGATAGACACCAACATTTGACATATCTACCTTATCTGTTTTAAATCGAAACTCTAAGACAATTTCTTGACCACTTGCATTGTCTGCAATCTGCCAAAGTTGTCGCTGGGTATTTCTCTTGGAGTGAGTCAACCATTTACCATTTAATAGGACAGAGTATTCTTTATCTGAATTGAGTGAAGCCGGTACAAAGAAGTAATAGGTCAAATCAGTCTGAGGAGTGATTCGATAACGAACGATAGCTTCTTGACTTGAATTCTCGCGGTTATAAATAGCTGTTCCAGTTTCTATATTCACTTCTTCTGCCACTAGATTTTCTGTCTCAACTTCTCCAAAGGCAAGTGGTTTAAAGTACTCTAAATAATTCTCTTGATTCTTTTGGACACCTTCCATAGAGTTAAGTATGATATCTTGATTCTTCACAGCATTATTGGTACCAAAGTTAATATTTCTCGTTAAATCATTTGTTGCAAATGCTAGTGGGAATGAATTAGGATTTTTATAGACAATATAGCGTTCATCTTCATAGACTTTCTCTGTAAAGTAACGATTCATGTCATATCGACTTGCAAAGCGATTGAAGTAGATCTTTTCAGGATGAGCATCTTTTTCTTTTTGATCGATATCCTTAATGTCCATGTAGTAGCGGATACCATACAGAGCGTCTGTTAGAGGAGTCCCATTTTCATATTCAGTCGCAGCATTGATCCCCAAATCACCCATATAAGCGAATTGGTCCATCGTCGTACGCTCCAAGCTCGAACTGAAGGTACTTAAGCCTGGGTAACCCACAAGTGATGGAACGGTTCGTGAATAAGCAAAAGTGGTTGCTATTCGATAGAAAGGTTGATCGGCATTTTCTTGAATGTTATCAGTCACACGTTTTACAGATACCGTTGCATCTACAAATTTATCTACATCTGCGTAACCCAAGGTCACCTGTGATAAGTAGGCATTGTATCCTAGCTCAACTATCGTTATCGTTGATAGCAAGACAACTGCTAAGCGAGTCATTCTCGGACGTAATAAAGCAAGAATGGCTAGATAGACCATGAGGGTTAGGACTACTTGAGAGAAAAGATAGCCTATTTGCAATAATACAACCAAAGCACAGATGACTACTGTTGCAATCAGCAAGCGTATTTTTTTCTCTTTTAGAGTTTTGGAGGATCTATCCCAATAAAGGTAGAAGCCTGCACCTGTTCCAATCACAAGAAGAAGTAAAAAGATGACATAGTTGCTGGAAATAAACTGGGTCAAATTTTCCGGTTGTTTTTTCGGAAGGTAGGTAAATTCCTTGGTATAAAGATAGATTGCTGAAAGTACTAGAAGCGCAATTGAAATCAGTTTCCCCTGGCGGGAAGTTTCAATCTTCTCTTTCAGAACCTGATAAGCTAAAATTAGCATAAAGAAAGAGAAAAGCCATGAAAAGCGGAAGAAGAAGCCTGCAGGATTTTGCCCCATATGCCAAATCTTACTAACAAATTCGTTAACAAAAGAAATTAGGAAGATGAGGGTAATGATTCCAGCTGACCATCTTCTTTCCTTCAAGATTTTAGTTGATGAAAAGAATAGGATAAAACCGATAAAGCCGAGTGCTCCGATATAAATGTTCGGTAGATTAGGACCAGCTGACCAGCCTGATGTTGTATCAAATCCTCCGATAGATAATTTCGACAATATATCTAAAGGATTAATCTGAAAGGCAAAAGAAAATCGCATTCCATCTCCTACTTGTCCCTTACTTTCAAGCAAGTTAAAAAATACAGGAACTAGCAAGATTGAAGCTGTTGCCACTCCGAGTACAGAGTAGATAAAGGCCTTAAACAATGGGTGAATAAAGGTCTTTAATTTTTGTTTCCAATCGCCTTCGATTGAGAGACGAGGAGACACATAATAACAGGCATACAACACGACAAAAATTGAAATCATATAGCCCATATAGAATTGGAGAAGAACTGTTAAACCTAGTACAAAGGCATATGGATAAGGTGCCTCACCATCTAACAATTTTTCAAGATAGATAATAACCAGAGGAAGCATAATCATAGCGTCATAAAAAATGACGTTCATTTGGTAGGATACCAACATTCCTGAAAGCGCATAGGCTGTCGCAAATAAGGGTACCATCCAGATTTTTGATTCTGCTCCTTTATAGCGTTTAACTAAGAGATGAGCAAAGGAAAAACCAATTGCTCCATATCTGAGCCAAATAGTGAGAAAAACCGCTAACCCATAGTGTTGGAAAGGTAGGATAATATAAAAAATATTGAAAGGGCTCATTAAGTAATAACCCAAAACTCCTATCATGTCTCCACCTAGAGACTTGGTAAAGGAATAGCTTAGGCTACTTAAATCACCTGAGAAAACGGCATTCTTTAACAAACCAAAAAAACTAATGTACTGTTGACCAAAATCAACCGCCATTAAACTTTTATTCCCAAATGGATAGCTACCCATGAAAAACCAAACAATTAACATGGTCATCATCGGTAACAAAGCACTCATCATATATAGTAGTGCTTTAGAATGTTTTTTTCTAAATTCTTGCCAGTACATTAACCAATTTTGCATTATTGATTTCTCCCATGTAATTTTAACCAATCTTATCTTCTTCAGCTCTAGCAATATTGGTTTTATCAATAATAAAATGAGGACGTTGTTTCACTTCATAGTAAATTTTTCCAATATATTCTCCAAGGATACCAATAAAGATAAGTTGAACACTACTAAACAAAATGATCGCTGCTATTGTAGTGAAATAACCACTCGTATAATCTGAAGAAACGATGAATTTACAAAACTCATAAACAATGTAGAGTAAGGACAGTGCCATACTAATAAAACCAAACTGGATACAAATCCTAAGTGGGCGATCATTAAAAGAAATGAGACCTTGCACTGCATAGTTCAAAGACTTTTTAAAGCCAAATTTGCTTTTTCCCGCCTTACGAACTTCATTCTTATAGGGAATGACCTTCTCTTTAAAACCAATCCATTCATATAATCCCTTATTAAATCGATTGTACTCTGGCAGAGAAATAAATACATCGACAGCTCTTTTACTTAATAAACGTAACTCAGATTTCCCGTCGGTAAGCTTAACATCCATTGAATGATTTGAAAATGCGTAAAAACAACGAGCAAAGAAACTACCTACTGCAGATTCACCTTCTCTACTCCTTTGGCCGCTAACAATATCGTACCCCTCTTTGTAGGCTTCTACAAAAAGCGGAATCAGGTAGGGTGGGTGTTGTAAATCACCGTCCATGACCATAACAGCATCCCCAGTTGCATATTTAAAGCCAGCAAGAATCCCACTCTCTCGTCCAAAATTTCTACTAAAGCTGATATACTTCACGTTTGGATTTTCGCTTGCAATGCTATCAATTAGCTCCAGAGTCTTATCGCTACTCCCGTCATCGATATAAAGAATTTCATATTCAGATAGTTGTTCTGAAGAGAGCATACTATTGAGTTGTTCCGAAATAGCTTTATGTGTTTGGGCTAGAACTAATTCTTCATTTAAAAGTGTGATAAGAATTGAAAGTTTCATCTAAAGGCTCCATTATATTTACTTTTTCAAAAAGGAGAGAGCCACGCTCTCTCCTCTCTAAAGATACTCATCTATTATTTATTAGAATGTTTACGTTTCAATACAACTGTACCAGATAGGATTACGATACCCGCAATGACTAAACCTGCTCCAACTGTTTCACCAGTTTGAGGGAGAAGTTTACGTCCCTTTTCTGTATTTTTTAATCCTTTCTGAGTTGTTGGTTGATTCGTATTTTCTGTTGTTGAATTACTTGTTCCATTTGTAGAAGTCTCTTCTGACGGAATCACTTGTGTTCCATCTTGATTCGCAGGATGTTTAGTATCTGTTCCTGATTCCTTCGTTGTAGTTGTGCTATCACCATGTTTAGGATCTTCTACTGACGGAGTAACTGGTCCTGCTGAATGTGTTGACTCCTTCGTTGTAGTTGTCGAAGTGGTCGTTGGCTCCTTCGTTGTAGTCGTTGAAGTCGTCGTTGACTCCTTCGTTGTAGTTGTCGAAGTGGTAGTCGGCTCCTTCGTTGTGGTTGTTGAAGTTGTCGTTGGCTCCTTCGTTGTAGTTGTCGAAGTGGTAGTCGGCTCCTTCGTTGTAGTCGTTGAAGTGGTCGTTGTAGTTGTAGTGGTTGTAGTTGTCGAAGTGGTAGTCTTATCACCACTACCAGTACCTGAACCACTTTCCAATCTTGTCAAAGCAGTAATTGAGCGAGGGTTAGTGAAGTTTGTTGCTGACCAGTCTAATAAATTGCTAACATTAGTTCCCGCAGGAAGTTCTGAAGCCAATTCCGTTGTATACTCAATATACATAGCCCAATTCCAGTTATCACCGAAGTTAATTGTAAAGCCTGTGATTTTTCCTTCAGCATTTCGTGTGAATTCAGCTTTTTTAGTAAAGTTATCAATTGGTTCCAATTTAAGAAGCGCAGCTTCATTAGGAATTTTCTGTGGTTGAGTTGCATAACGAACGGCACGAAGAGAACCTTCTACAAGAACTTGGCCGTTATCGCTAAAGTCATCTTTGATAACCATGTTATCTAGCTTATCTTGGACAGCATTTAATATAATACGCCATTTGATTCGTTTAGGATTTTCAGGATCTTGGTAACCATATTTCATTTCATAGTCACCTATCTCACCCGTATCAGTTTTGTAATTGAGAGTGTACTGTTCAGTTCCAAACGTAAATGTATATTTCCCAGGCTGTGTTAGTGTAGTTGCATTAGGACGTACAGCGTACTTTAAAGTCATAACTTTGTCTTGATAGTTCTTAGAAAAGTAGTCCGTAAATGTAATGGTTACTTTTTGTGTACTCGGATCAGTAACAGCATTAGCAACTACCTGACCGTCACTATGCAGAATTGGGAATTCTAGCTTAGTTACTAAACCTAATTCCTTAGGAAGATCAAGAACAAGAGTATCACCTTCGTTAATTTGTTGAGAATCTGGGAAAGAGATTGTGTTTATAGCTTCCATCGTCTTTCCAGTAACAACTTCGGTGTCAGCTGTCAACGGATTCCCATCTACTGTAATTGCCGTCTTGTTCGTATAATTTGTAATATCAGTGGCAAATACTGTTGTAAGTATTGTCAAAGATAATACAAGCATACTAGCAAAAGCTAACACACGCATATAGTTCTTTTTTAGATTACGCATTGTTATCTCCTTAAATTTTATCAATTATATAATAGCATTTTGGAGGATATTTTTCAAGAATTTGATGCTATTATAATCAAAGCATTCGGTTTTTGATAGAGTAGTCATTCCTTTATCGGATATATTAACCATTAACTGTTGACTTTTATTATGACAGATGAATCATTACTCTTGATAAACATACAATCGGCTCACTTTAAGAGACTCATTTACTTCTTTGATTTATCTTCACATCTACTTTATTATGCTTAAGCGCCTAGCTAAAAAATCATTAAAAGTCAAAAAACCAGGACGTGACCTGGCTTTTTGTTTAGTAATTAAAATCCTAATTTTTCAAATACTTCAGAGAAATTTTGACAGATAGCATCAAGTGAAACTTCTAGTTCTTCTCGAGTTTGGTTGTTCTTAACCTTGACTTGTCCACTTTCGACTTCGCTCTCTCCCAGAGTGATAAGAGTCTTAGCTCCAAAAACATCAGCTGACTTGAACTGAGCTTTGAGCTTGCGATTGAGGTAATCACGCTCTGCTTTGAAGCCTTGCTGACGGAGAGCTTGTACCAACTCCAAAGCCTTCAGATTAGCCTCTTCACCAAGAACAGCAATATAGACGTCTAGGGCGTTTTCGATTGGGAGCGTCACCCCTTGTTTTTCAAGGACTAAAAGAAGACGCTCTACACCAAGTCCAAAACCAAATCCAGCAGTTTCAGGACCACCGAAGTAAGCAACCAAGCCATCGTAGCGACCACCTGCACAGACTGTCAAGTCATTGCCCTCAATCTCTGTTATGAACTCGAAAATGGTGTGGTTGTAGTAGTCCAGACCACGCACCATATTAGTATCGATGATATAGTCTACTCCGAGATTTTCCAACATCTGGCGAACAGCATCAAAGTGAGCTTGGCTTTCTGCATCCAGGTAATCCAAGATAGATGGTGCATTCTCCACTGCCACCTTGTCTTCTTTTTCCTTCGAGTCCAAGACACGGAGAGGGTTTTCCTCCAAACGACGTTGGCTATCCTTAGATAAGCTATCTTTGAGTGGTGTTAAGTAGTCAATCAAGGCTTGACGGTAGGCTGCACGACTTTCAGGATTTCCAAGAGTGTTAAGATGTAGTTTGACGCCTTGAATGCCGATTGCTTTCAAGAAGTGGGCTGCCATAGCGATCGTTTCCACATCCGTAGCTGGATTGCTAGAGCCAAAGCACTCTACACCAATCTGGTGGAATTGACGCAAGCGACCCGCTTGTGGGCGCTCATAGCGGAACATTGGCCCCATGTAGTAGAACTTGCTTGGTTTTTGTACTTCTGGTGCAAAGAGTTTGTTTTCCACATAAGAACGAACGACTGGAGCAGTTCCTTCTGGACGGAGGGTAATATGGCGGTCTCCCTTGTCGTAAAAGTCGTACATTTCCTTAGTTACGATATCGGTTGTGTCTCCAACAGAACGACTGATGACTTCGTAGTGCTCGAAAATAGGGGTACGTACTTCTGCGTAGTTGTAGCGTTTGAAGATTTCACGCGCAAAGCCTTCAACGTACTGCCATTTGGCAGACTCAGTAGGTAAAATATCCTGCGTTCCTTTTGGTTTTTGTAATTTCATAGAGAATCCTCTTTCTAACTTAATAGTCCTATTTTACCATAAATAAAGGGATTGGGACAGTGAGAGTAGTAAAGAAATAGCTTTAGACATGCATAATTTTCGTCATTTTCACCCAAATATCTGATTTCAACTAGCATTTACAATCTGAGCCATGCATGATACAATGAAAACCATCAGATATACGAAGGAGAACTTATGAAAAAGAATATCTTGACAACCCTTGTTGCTGCCCTTGTCTACTTTCTCTGTATCGGAGTGGGTGTTCTACTAGGGAACCTTGTCGACCATACTGGAAACATGTTTTACGCCCCTGCCTTTTCTGCTCTCGTGGGCGGTAGCGTCTATATGATCCTTTTAGAAAAAGTGCCTCGTTTTGGAGCGATTACAACAATTGGGCTCGTTATCTCTCTCTTTTTCCTCGGGAGCAAGCATGGTGCTGGTGCCTTTCTACCAGGGATTATCTGCGGGCTTGCAGCAGATGGCATCGCTCATCTAGGTCACTACAAAGATAAGGTCAAAAACCTTCTTTCCTTCCTAGCCTTTGCATTTGGTACTACTGGCCCTATCCTACTTATGTGGCTAACTCCTCAGACTTATATAGCCACTCTAGTAGCTCGTGGAAAATCTCAGGACTATATCGACCGCGTCATGGTCGCACCAAGCCCTACTACCATCCTTCTCTTTGTAGCAAGTGTCCTTATTGGTGCTTTGCTTGGCGCCCTAATTGGACAAGCGCTGAGTAAGAAATTGGCACATAAACAGTAAAAAAGCCCCTGTCTCAGATGAATAATAGAGACGGGGCTTTTTTATGAAATATTTAAAATTCACTATAGATGAAATCTTGAATGTTCGAAAAATCAGTCACAAAACAGTAGATTACGATGCTTAAAATAACTGTGTAGAAAAACAAGGTCCACAATAGTAAACGATGTGTGTCAGTTAGTTTCATTTGCAAATTTGTAAAGTTCTTTTTCAACTTCCATCCATCCTTTCACTCCAACGTGCATCACGTCAAATAAAAAGTAATCATCATACTCTCTGTTTCCATAGTTTAACACCGTAGCACCGTGGTTTTTGGCAATATTTTCTATTTTTTTGTAAGTTTCTTCACGCATTTCTCGTGAAACACCTGTGTAATCATTCCATTTACCATTTACAGGAAAGATAATGACTTCAACTTCAATTCCCAATTCCTTAGCAACTGTCAAGAAGAGTTCCATATCTGAATACTCTGGTGACTCTATGTAACTCAAGTCTTTGTTAGAATCTTTCAACGAAGCATAGCGGTCTCTCAAGTAGGTATTGTAGTAGTTATTATCCACAGCATAATCATTGTTATCTGTTTTCTTTTTAACTTCTTCTACAAACTTCTTCGTCATCTCCTCCCAATCATAATCCGGCGTTTTATCTCCTAGTGCAGGATAATCTGATTTGGCATGATTTTCATAGAATTTTCGTTTAAGCTTAAAGGAATAAACGGCGTTGTCAAGTTCCAACAGTTTTTTATCAATGATTGTTCCTTTTCCTTCTATAAAATAGCTTTTATACTTTTTATAGATATCATTTTGTTGTTTGTTTTCTTTGGTAATCTCAATAATGCGATTAATCAGTTTTTCTTTCGTTTCCTTACTGATTTTCTCATTATCTAGCATGTGAAAAATATGTTCCTGAGAGGCCTTGTTTAAGAAGGCGTCTTGATGAGTCCCATCCTTTTCGAACCATTGAACAGACTCTACGATGGCTACTTTTCGCTTACTCATAGCCCCCTCAATCGAGCTCAAGGTTGTAGCTTGAATGATATTTTGAGAGTAACTGGTTCCTATCTGCATAATGTTAAAATCATTGTAGTTAAAAATTTTATTGGGATGGTAATCTTCATTTATCGTCGCAACTAACTCTGAGGAACCCATTAGAACTAGTGTATTAGGAGTGATATTATTTGTTAGAATATCTCTACTTTTATACTTTTCATAAGAAGTGCTGTAGCGAATACTATTGTCCTTGACTTTATAATAGTCGTCAATCTTCTTGACATATGTCACATTTAAAAGAGCAAGAGTCGCAATTACGAGCACAAGCGATAGTAAAAATGCTTTTAACTTAATCATCTTGTTTTGTCCAATCTCCTTGTTTTAGCAGATCTCTTTATCTACTTAGAATTGCCATAATTATCTTATAAGGTTCACCTGAAAAGATAAAGAAGCCAACCATAACTAAATTCATGGTCACAAACCAACTTATTAGCTTGTACCAAGTTTTATTTTTATGTTTCTTATAAAAAGTGCTTTTCTTTTGATAAATTTCAAATCCAGACATCAAGATTCCATGGTAAAAACCATAAGCGATGTAGCTGACACTAAGTCCATGCCAAAATCCCATAACCAACATATTGACCATATAGGCATAGGCTGCATTGTGTAATCTATTCTTAAACCATTTCTTTCTGATAACCTGCATCAAAACTCTTGAAAATACGAAATCTCTCAACCATGTTGACAAGGTGATGTGCCATCTGGTCCAGAAATCCTTGATATCAATACTCAAGAAAGGTTTATTGAAATTCATCGGTGTCTGAATACCCAAAACATTACTGCTTCCAACAGCCATCAAACTATACCCCGCAAAGTCAAAGAACAGATAGAGAGTATACAGGTACATATATTTGATTGAGTAGACAACTGTACCAGTATTGCTTAGAGCAAGTAGTATCTGGTAAACATAGGTTGATAAAACAACCTTGTAGAGAAGGCCTAAAACGATGCGATAAATACCATCACCTGCTAACTCTAGGTAGTCTTTTCTAGGCATGACTTCATTGATCTCTTTTAGAAATCTTCTGCTACGATCGATTGGCCCAGAACTAACTGTAGGGAAAAAGAGTAGAAACTGCAGATAATCTTTTACACTGATTTTTTCTTTGATTAAACCATCCGATATTTCTAGCATGATCTGAATGGTCTTAAAGGACATGTAGGAAATCCCAATAAAAGCCAACAAATGTAGCTGGGTTATTGCAAAGACTTTATTGACCACTAAAGGTAAAATGGATAACATAACTAGAGGTTTTAACCGTTTTGAATCCATTCTTTGTGCTATGAAAACTAGGACATATTGGTAGATGATGAAAGCCAATAGATAAACAACCATGGATTTACTCTTACCATAGATGGCTCCTGCAAATAAAATTGACAGACTTAAAATATAATAATCCTTACGCTTGCCAAAGTAGTTTAAAACAAAGCCAATCAGTAAAACCACAAACAATAGAAGGAAAAACTCATTCCCCTCAAAATAATTCATACCAGATGGACTCCTTTTCTCTTTTTCTCATCTCCTGATTTGTCATTTTAGGATTAGTCCCTATCATATTATCAAGGATAATTAACTTTATTAATTATATCATAATTTAAAAACTATATACTTCTATTATCCAATTTCCTAAATAAAAAAACCAATGACTCTTACCACTAAACCCCAATAACAAGACAAAATTATTTACAAAATAAATAAAATCCAAGAGTAAAAAATTAACTTGACTCAGCTTTTCCCATCAAGTCTCCTAAATATATTCGTTACCCCTTTCATTTTCTCCTTCAAGCGGAACATAATATAAAAAATGCCAGAATAATCCTCAGAACTAGCAAACACACCACTCCCCCTTTAAGCATTTTTATGCTAAAATAGTAGCTATGGATAAAATTATTAAAACTATATCAGAAACCGGAGCTTTTCGTGCTTTTGTCCTTGACAGCACAGAAACAGTCCGAACTGCTCAAGAAAAACATCAAACCCAAGCTAGTTCAACCGTAGCGCTTGGCCGTACCCTTATCGCCAGCCAAATTCTCGCTGCCAACGAAAAAGGAAATACCAAGCTAACCGTCAAGGTTCTTGGAACGAGCTCCCTCGGTGCCATTATCACAGTTGCAGATACCAAGGGTAACGTCAAAGGCTACGTTCAAAACCCTGGAGTTGACATTAAAAAGACTGCAACAGGCGAAGTCCTAGTAGGTCCTTTTGTCGGAAACGGTCAATTCCTAGTCATTACTGACTACGGTACTGGTAATCCTTATAACTCTATGACTCCCCTCATCTCTGGAGAAATCGGTGAAGACCTTGCTTTCTACCTAACAGAAAGCCAGCAAACCCCTTCAGCTGTCGGCCTTAATGTACTTTTAGATGAAGAAGACAAGGTCAAGGTCGCAGGTGGTTTCCTGCTCCAAGTTTTACCAGGAGCCAAGGAAGAAGAAATTGCTCGCTTCGAAAAACGCATCCAAGAAATGCCAGCTATTTCTACACTTCTTGAAAGTGAGGATCACATCGAAGCTCTTCTAAAAGCTATCTACGGAGATGAATCCTACAAACGTCTGTCCGAAGAAGAAATTCGTTTCCAATGCGACTGCAGTAAAGAACGCTTTATGAACGCTCTAGCTAGCCTGCCAAGCTCTGACCTGCAAGAAATGAAGGATGAAGATCACGGAGTTGAAATTATCTGCCAATTCTGCCAAACAACTTATAACTTTGACGAGAACGACCTGGAGGAACTCATCCGTGACAAATCTTAATACACCTTTTATGATTGGCAATGTTGAGATTCCCAATCGTACCGTTTTAGCGCCCATGGCAGGAGTAACCAACTCTGCCTTTCGTACTATCGCAAAAGAACTTGGCGCAGGGCTCGTTGTTATGGAAATGGTCTCTGACAAGGGTATCCAATACAACAACGAAAAAACTCTTCATATGCTTCATATTGATGAAGGAGAGAACCCAGTTTCTATCCAGCTCTTTGGTAGTGACGAAGATAGCCTCGCACGCGCAGCAGAATTTATCCAAGAAAATACCAAGACCGATATCGTCGATATCAACATGGGCTGCCCGGTCAACAAAATCGTCAAAAACGAAGCTGGCGCTATGTGGCTCAAGGATCCTGAGAAAATCTATAAAATCATCAACAAGGTTCAGTCTGTTTTGGATATCCCTCTGACAGTCAAGATGCGGACGGGTTGGTCCGACAGCTCACTGGCTGTAGAAAATGCTCTGGCAGCCGAAGCAGCTGGCGTTTCAGCCTTGGCTATGCACGGCCGCACCCGCGAGCAAATGTACACAGGGCATGCTGACCTCGAAACCTTGCATGACGTAGCCCAAGCCCTGACAAAGATTCCTTTCATCGCCAACGGTGATATCCGCAGCGTGCAAGAAGCCAAACAACGTATCGAAGAAGTCGGCGCTGACGCTGTCATGATTGGACGAGCTGCCATGGGAAATCCCTACCTCTTCAACCAAATCAACCACTACTTTGAAACGGGTGAAATCCTGCCAGACTTGACCTTTGAAGACAAGATGAAGATTGCTTATGAGCACCTCAAACGCTTGATTAACCTTAAAGGCGAACACATTGCTGTCCGAGAATTCCGTGGTCTAGCACCCCACTACCTTCGTGGAACATCTGGTGCAGCTAAACTTCGCGGTGCCATTTCACAGGCCAGCACATTGGCAGAGATCGAGGAACTCTTGCAACTCCAACATTAAAGAAATAAAAATGAGAGTGGGACAGAAATCGGTAATTCGTTAGAATTCGATTTCATC
>ERZ772958.628-NODE-628-length-15436-cov-14.512255_pt1 | contig 15436 bp, 13 predicted proteins | sample MGYA00580681_ERZ772958 | MGnify/ENA primary metagenome ERZ772958 (study PRJEB29015, sample SAMEA2738089) | human oral metagenome | biome: human oral; feature: human-associated habitat; material: saliva | place: China | collected 2275 ...
TGATTGTAAACTGTGGTATTATCGAGAATGCCGAGCTTAAGACCCCAGTTTGCATAAGAGAAACCAACGAGGGGATATACGGCAAACTTAGGTGAAAGGCGGAACACGTAGTGTGCGTTGGCGTTGATATCCCAAGCGTAAATGCCATTTGAAGGGAAATAGTAGCCAAACGAACCTTCGAGACGGATGTTGTCTGTAACGAAGTGCTGATACTTAGCACCGACACCAAAGTTGCTGTTGTTAGTACCCAAAAGGAGGTTGACACCCAATGCCTTTGAGTTGGCTACATCGTAAGAGGCATTACGAGTGGTGCGTTGAGCCTGACCTTGCACAGCGAATGCAAGCAGAGCGGCGAAAAGTAGAGTTTTTTTCATCTGGTAAATTGTATTGGATGATTCGAAATAAAAGCGCACCCACCTCCGCAAAATGCTGGGTGGGTGCTGCAAATATAGTAAAACTTTTTGAATATCACGCATTTCTGTACAGAGTTTATGCTTTCTCCCACAGATTTATCCGATTTCTAACATACGTGCGCCCTCCGGAAGGGGGAAATGGGCATCGTGGCTCACCACCACTATGGCGCGATGCTGGTGCTCTTTGAGTAGCGTGTCATAGAGTTCTTGACGCGTGGTCGAATCGAGGTGGGTGTCTGGCTCATCGAGGAGCAATAACTGCGGCGAACTTACCAAGGCGCGTGCCAAAAGGGTGCGTTGCCATTGTCCCCCACTAAGGGAATCGATGGGACGATCGGCAAGTTCCATGAGATTGAGCGACTCGAGGGTGGAAAGGGTCGTGGCGCGCTCCGATGCTCCGAAGGGTTTCCACCAAGGCATGCTACATTGCAACCCACTGCGCACGGTCTGAAAGACGGTGATGGGGAATTGACGGTCGATGCTGCGATGCTGAGGAAGATAGCCCGTGGTGAGACCTTCTGCACGGCGGATGGTGCCGCTCGTGGGGGTGAGTAGTCCGCTGATGATTTTGAGAAGGGAGGTTTTTCCCCCACCGTTTTTGCCACGCAAAACGATGAAATCTCGCTCTTCGATGGAGAGCGAGAAATGGGAGAGGAGGTCGCGACGACGATCGTAGGAGAAACTGACGTCGCTGAGGGTGATGAGGGTGGACATTACTGAGGAGACTGTACGAGGGTGCGAGCGATGTGGAGCATTTGTTTGTCCCACTCGACAGAAAGGGGGGCTATGCTGACGATGCGTGCGCCTGTGCTTTCGGCGATGCGACGTGCGGCACGGCCTGCATGCTCTTCTTGGATGAAAACCACTTGCACATTGTTGCGCTGCGCTTGCAGGATGAGTTGCTGCATACGGTCGGCAGAGGGTTCACGACCATCTTGTTCTACTGCGACTTGCTGGAGTCCGTAGTCACGAGCGAAGTATCCTAAAGCGGGATGGTAAATCATGAAGGTGCGATGGGCGAGTGGGCGGAGGATTTGACGGATTTCTTCATCTATCGAATCGATGTGTTGCACCAAACTGTCGTGGCGATGCTGATAAAACTCGGCATTGGCACTATCTACCTGGCAGAGAGCACGCAGTACATTATGAGCGATTTGCTTGCCTGATGTGGTGGAAATCCAGGTGTGAAGGTCGATGCCTTCGACATGGGGATGAGAATGCTTATGCTCGTGGTGGTCTTGTAGGAGAACGATGCTATCGGAACTATTGACGACCAAGAGGTTGGGGGCATTTTCTGTGACTTTCCGCAAACGCGCTTGTTCAAATCCAAGCGTGCCGACGCAGAAATAGGCGCGGCTGTCACTGGTTTGCACCACTTGTTGGGGAGTGAGCTCGTAGGTTTCTGGACTTGCTCCGGCAGGAACGAGAGTGTTGACTTGGAATTTGTCGCCTCCGATGCCTTGCACAAAGTAGCGCAACGGCTCGATGCTCACCGTGATAATGGGTCGATCGCTGACCACGTCACGGCAAGATCCTAAGAGGAAGGGCAAAAGTAGGAGAAAGAGATGATGGAGTCTGAAACGCATAAACCAAGGGGTAGATTTACAAAAGAGATTGTACTCCTTCGGTGGCGATAATCACCAAACAATAGCGGAGAAATTTACCTAAAGTGAGCATGAGGAGGGTGAGTGGCAGGTTGACCCTCAAATAGCCGAGGGCGATGGTGATGAGAGAACCTAGGATGGGTATCCAAGAAAGGAGCCCTCCCCAATATCCAAAACGATGAACATAGCGTTTGCCACGCTCTAACGCTTGTGAATTGACGCGAAGATAACGCTCTATCATGTCTTCACGTCCGAGACGTCCGATGCCGTAGTTGGTGGCAGAACCGAGGGTGTTGCCAATGGTGCTAACGATAAGCAGTTCTAAAGGGGCAACTCCCGCTGCAACTAGTGCAGACAACACAACTTCAGAGGCTAGAGGTAGGATGCTACCGGCAAAGAAGGCGGCGATAAACATGCCCCAAAGCCCGTGTTCAATCAAAAAGTGGATAATAACGTCCATAAATCAAGGTAGTTGGCAATGCCAAGTAGGAGAAAGAGAAGCACCCAAAGGATGAACCACAGATTCATGCCGCGACCTTTGGCAAGCGCAAAGTAGTGTCCGACGAAAGGGGCAAGTGTAACCAAACACAACGGCAAGGTGGTGATGAAATGCTGCGGCAAAGCGAAATGAATCAACGCCAGTGGCAGCACTTGCAATAGGAGGAGATGGTAGTATTGGCGCGTGCGGATTTTATCATTGTAGGCGGTGCGCAAGAAATGCACCAAACTCACCACACTGATGAAAAAGAAAAGTCCACTCCCCACCCACTGCGAGAGGGGAACATGGCTGAATTCTGGCAATGTGGTCAGTTGACTGAGATTCCACATCGCAAGATAAGGAGCTAACCATTCGCGCGCAAAAAGAAAAACTGGGAGCAACAACCAATAAGGTAGCAACAATCCTAGTAATGCTGCCATAGCGGATTTACTGGTGAGCGCACGAAGATGACGTTCGGAGGAGAAGAAGAGAAACGGCACCAGCAATAAAAGCGGAGGAAACGCAACACTTCCCAATCCAACGAGGAAGAATACGTGAAAAAAGTAGCCTTGCGGTGCATAAACGCCGTAGGTGCGGAAAAGCAGGAAGTAGGCACCGAGCAAACAAGCTGCAGGGAAGAGATGGAATCCTAAAGCATGGAGCTGAGGAAACGCAAGAAAGACATAGAGGAATGAGATACTGATCATGCGCGATCGCACACGTATGAGCTGATATTGCGTGTTCCACGCTATCATGACGTAAGTCATCATTCCTACTGCCGCCAATCCTCCCCACAACGCTACACTCTGGATGTCGGGAATCATCCAGATGACGGAAGCAAGCACTACCAATATCGGTAGAGAAATCATGCTTTCTGAAACGCGAATGCGAAATGACTGTGAGCGCATGGGAAGGATTAGGGGGAGGGGCTGTCGAGTAGTGGAATTATCGGAGAAACTGCAAGGAGCTTTCGAGAAATCACAAGGATAATCTGAGAATTTTCTCTGTAAATTTGACTAACTGCTCAGCATATTCTGCTGCGGAAAAGGATTTACAAATCAAATCCGATGTCGCTACGGAAATACTTCTTCTCAAATTGGATTTGTTCGGCACCACGCATCGACTTGGCAAGTGCTTCTTCGCGAGTGGCTCCGTAAGAGCTCACAGCGATGACACGACCGCCAGCAGTGACGAGTTGTCCGTCTTTGAGCGTCGTACCAGCATGGAAGACTACACTTCCCTCTACTTCAGCGTTTGAGATGGGGAATCCTTTGTCGTAAGCCTCTGGATAGCCACCGCTCACGCACATCACGCAGACTGCTGCACGTTCGTCGAAGGTAATTTCACGTTGATCGAGATTGCCTTCTGCTACACCTTCAAGGAGGTCTACCAAATCGCTCTTGATACGGAGCATCACACTTTCGGTTTCGGGGTCACCCATGCGGCAGTTGTATTCAATCACCTTGGGTTGTCCGTCGCAGTTGATGAGTCCGAAGAAGATGAAGCCTTTGTAGACGATGCCTTCTGAGCGCAAACCTTCTACAGTGGGACGAATGATTTCGCGCTCCACTCGTGCCATCCACTCTGGCGTAGCGAAGGGGACGGGAGTCACCGAACCCATGCCACCAGTGTTGAGTCCGGTGTCGCCTTCTCCAATGCGCTTGTAGTCTTTTGCCTCGGGGAGAATCTTATAATGTTCTCCGTCGGTGAGCACAAACACAGAGCACTCGATACCAGACAAGAACTCTTCAATCACCACGCGACTTGAAGCATTGCCAAACTGACCGCCGAGCATTTCTCTGAGTGCTTTTTGTGCTTCTTCGAGCGTGGGGAGAATGAGCACACCCTTACCAGCGCAGAGACCGTCGGCCTTCAACACATAGGGAGCGGAGAGTGTTGCCAAAAATTCGCAACCAGCTTCCACTTGCGTGCCATCGAAGGTTTGATAAGCTGCGGTAGGAATGCCGTGACGTTGCATGAAGGCTTTGGCAAAGTCTTTTGATCCTTCGAGCACTGCGCCAGCCTTTGAAGGACCAATGACAGGAATGTGCGCCGTAGCCGAGCGAGAGAGGAAATCATCGTAGATACCCTTTACCAATGGATCTTCCGGACCGACAACCACCATGTCCACTTGCTGCTTCACGACGAAGTCTGCAAGCGCATCAAAATCTGTGGCAGCGATGTCCACGTTTTCGCCTACACTGGACGTGCCAGCGTTGCCTGGTGCAATGAAAAGTTGCTCAACTTTAGGACTTTGGGCGATTTTCCAGGCAAGTGCGTGTTCGCGACCGCCAGAACCAAGGAGAAGGATCTTCATGAGAGGAGGGGTGTTGTGAGATGAATGTATAAATGAGATATGAGGGATTGCGTTTATTTGCGCAACAACTTGTGGTATCGGTCTTTATCGAGTAAAATCTCTGTAGAGAGCGTCAATTCTTTATCATTGCGCAGTTTGTAAGCATAAGCACCTTGCAGCCCATAGTGCGAGGAAACGATCGCATATTCCAATAATTCGCGAACCTCCTTCTGCCAGCGACGCAAGTCGGCTGCCACATTTGGAGCAAGTTTCGTGGACAACGCTTTCAATTCGGTCTGAATGCTGTCGCTATATCCCTCATAGTCTGCCCATTTCTTCAGATAATCCAGCATGCGCTTCGTCTGCGTGTTGTAGGTGAAGGAACTTTTTTCCATGAAAGATAAGAAATCCTGGAAATCTGCATCAGAGATATTGAATGACGCTGCAGGTGCCAATTCGCGATGGGTGTTGAGGTATTTCACCACATAGTCGAAAAACTCCTCAGAGAGAGCGAGATCGTCGAGCATGTCAGGCAGCGAATCGGGTGTCACAGCCACATCGGGGGTGATGCCACCACCATCTTTCACCAAGCGACCGTTGCTCGTCTTAAAGGTTTTGCAGAGCGAATCGGGCAAGTGCTTAGGTTGTCCATCAGCGCCACGATTTTTGAAATCATAAGCCTGCACACAGCGTCCAGAGGGGATGTAATACTTTGCCGTAGTGAGTTTGAGCATCGTGTTGTAAGGCAATTCTCGTTGCGACTGCACAAGTCCCTTGCCATAGGTGCGCTGTCCCACAATCACTGCGCGGTCATAATCTTGCAGCGTGCCCGAAGTGATTTCTGCAGCCGAGGCAGTGCCATAATTCACGAGGACCACCATCGGAATATTATCGTCAAGAGGAGCTTGTTTGGTTTTGAGAATGGCATTCTGTTCGGGATCCTTTCCGCGCATCTCTAGCACCTTTTTGCCTTTGGGGATGAAAAGATTCACCACATCTACAGCCTGATTCATCAGTCCGCCACCATTGCCGCGCAAATCCAGCACCAGACGTTGTGCTCCCTGCGCTTTGAGTTGTTCAATGGCTTGGCGTAAATCATGAGACGTATCGTCGCGATAGCCCGTCATCACCACATATCCCACATGGTTGGGCAAAAGTTGCGCAAAGGGCACCGAAGGTTGTTTGATCAACTGTCGCTTCAATCTGAAGCGCAACAACTTCTCGTGCATCGGACGCTTCACGGTGACGGTCAGCGACGTACCGGCTTCTCCACGCAGTTGGTTGGAAATCTTGCTAGAATAGTCCGATTTTGCTTGTTTTCCACAGACACCCACATCTTTATCATTGATTTTCATGATGATATCACCAGTGCGCAAACCCGCAGTCTGCGCGGGCATTCCCACATAAGGTCCGTCAAAGACGCAGCGATCGCTCCCTTTGTGGTAGCGAATCGGCGACCCTATGCCGGCATACTTTCCGGTGGTGAGGGTTTTCAGCTCATCGGTGCGAGAAGCTTTGTAAAATTCGGTGTAGGGGTCAAGGCGATTGAGCATATAACGGATGGCGTCACCCGTCACCTGCTCCGCATCGAGCGTATCTACGTAGTTTAGTTCCAATTCTTCGTAGAGCGCATTGAATATGTCCAAAGCCTTTGTGGTTTTGAAATTGTCAGACTCCTGCGCTTGGAGTGAAATCTGCGCCCCGAATCCGAAGAGAAGGGTTATAAAGAGAAAAATTCTTTTGATCATTTTGTGTCGGTTCTGCACCCACGTCACGAGGCATTGGCGAATCTGCTTTCGCGCACGCACGTGTGTGACTACAAAGTTACGGCCTTTTTGAGAAATAGCTGTGCAGTGAGGCTTTGAAAATAGAGTATTTTCGACACTTCCCCTTGCGCTTGTCACTTCTATGCTCTGTTTTGGCGCAATTCGGCCCAGGTTTCAGTGGACAACTGCGTCCCCATCACTTGGATCACCGCAGCTGCACAGCGTGCACCCATCTGCAAGCAGCGCTCCAACGAAGCACCTTTCGCATGCTCATAGAGGAATCCGCCAGCGAAAAAATCGCCAGCACCAGTGGTGTCTTCCACCTTTACCACGCGCTCAGCAGCGACGCTTACCTTTTTGTCGCCTGCCACCGCAACGGCTCCATCGGCTCCGCATTTCACCACAGCAATGGCACAAGTGCGTGCCAACCACTCGGCAGCAGCAGTCCCAGTTGCACCCGTCATGGCTTGAGCTTCTTCCTCATTGGCAAAAACGATATCTATCTTAGGCAAGAGTTCTGCAAAGAAATCACGCTCTTCTTCCACGATGTTCCACGATGCCAAATCCAGACAAACCTTCACGCCATTGTGTTGTGCCAATTCCACCGCACGCAAAATCAGTCCATGATTTTGCACCAAATAACCTTCGATAAACATGTAGTCGACTGCAGCAAAGTCTTCTTCGTGCAAATCCTCAGCACTCACGGTTGCCGCTGCCCCAAGATAGGTAGCAAAAGTGCGGCGTCCATCGGGAAGAATGAAGGTGGTGGCGACTCCGGTGGGTATATTTTCTGAAATGGTGGTGAGAGGTTTCACACCAGCCTCGCCACACGACTCCGCGTAAAATTTGCCATTGTCGTCCTTACCCGTGCGACCGATGAAACTTGCATCACCTCCCAAAGCAGCGACACAGTGTACCGCATTGCTTGCCGAACCACCTGTTCGACACTCAAAAGGCACGTTTTTGAGCTGTTCCACGATTTTTTTTCTGCGATCTGCATCTATCAGCGTCATGCCATCTAGTGATACCCCTAATCCTCTGATTATATTCTCGTTATCTATCTTATAGAGGGCCCCAAGTCCCTCCCCCCACCCGGAGTTGTTCGTGAGTCGCATCGACCTGAACGGCGGTCGACGCGCGTCTCGTCAGTCGACGATGCCGTACAGGCGGTCACCCGCGTCGCCCAGGCCGGGCACGATGTAAGACTTCTCGTTGAGACACTCGTCGACAGCGGCGACGACGACGTTGACGTCGGCGCGATCACCAATCGCGGCCTCGAGCGTCGCGACACCCTCGGGGGCAGCCAGGATGCACACGCAGGTAACATCCTTCGCGCCGCGCTCAAACAGATAGTTCGTCGCCGCGACCATCGTGTGGCCCGTGGCCAGCATCGGATCGAGCACGAAGCACTGGCGACCCGACAGGTCGTCCGGCAGGCGGTTCGCGTAGGTCTCGATCTCGAGGGTGTTATCGTCGCGACGCATGCCTAGGAAGCCAACCTCGGCGGTGGGCAGCATGCGGGTCATGCCCTCGAGCATACCCAGGCCAGCACGCAGAACGGGCACGACGATCGGGCGCGGCTCGGACAGCGTCAGGCCGGTGGTCGGCGCAACGGGGGTCTCGATTGGGGTATCGGACACGGCGACCTCGCGGGTCGCCTCGTAGGCGAGCAGAGTGACCAGCTCGTCAACGAGCTGGCGGAACGTCGCCGATGGCGTGTTGCGATCGCGTAGAACAGTGAGCTTGTGAGCGATCAGGGGGTGATTAGCTACGTGGAGGCGCATGGTTATAGGCTACCTCGTACGCGTGTGCGTGCGCACCCCGGTGCTTCGGGCACGAGGCCGTGGCTGCCCGCGCGCAGCAGGTGCTGACCATCTGTCAAACTCAGAGGCCAATCGTGCCTCACAGAGACCCCGCACCTCCGGTTACCTCAATGATGATTTGGCCGGTAAGCTAAGAGGGTGTCAGTGAATGAGCAGTATCGCGAGGCCATGGGCAAAGCCCTTTTCTTGGCCAATCGCGCCCGCGAAACGGGAGACGTCCCCGTCGGTGCCGTCGTCGTCGACGCCGACGGCCACATCATCGGTCGAGGGTGGAACTGTCGCGAGGCTCATCACGATCCCACGGGCCACGCCGAGATCGTCGCCCTGCGCGAAGCAGCCCGCGCCCTTGGCACGTGGCGCCTGACTGGTTGCACCCTCATTGTTACTCTCGAACCCTGCACGATGTGCGCGGGTGCCATCCTGGCCTCGCGCGTCGACCGCGTCGTCTTCGGTGCCTGGGACCCTAAGGCCGGTGCTGCCGGCTCCCTGCGCGATGTCCTGCACGACGCCCGCATGCCCCACCCGACCGAGGTTATCGGCGGCGTCCTCGCCCAGGAGGCAGCTATGCAGCTGCGCTCCTTCTTCCTCGGACAACGCGCTGCCAACGAAATGCCCGTCGTTGAGGCCCCCATCCACGAACCCGGCGACCTGCCTGCCCCGGCCCCCGCTCTACCCCCCGCCGAGGATACGCGTTCCAACAAGTCCGTCCCTGCCCCGGCCCGCGCCAGGGGCACGCGCGCCAACAAGCCCGCCTCGGCCTCGTCTCCGGAGAGCTCCGACAAGCAGGCCACGGTCTACCCGGGCGTGCCCGTCGTCGTCCCTCCCCCCGCGCCCACCGGCCGCCGTGCAGTCACGGCTTCACCGTTCCCGCGCCGCGCCGGCCGTCCTTTCTCCGAGCGCGTCTCCGGCAGCAGCGACACTCCCGCCGACATCGCTGCAGGCGAGGCAGCCGCCGCAGCAGCTGCCTCCGCAGCAGTAGCAGCCGCAGCCGCCGCGGCAGCCGCCTCTGCCGCCGCCGCCACGACCCAGCCGCCTTACCGCAGCGCCGCCGCCGCCACGACCCAGCCGCCTTACCGCAGCGCCGCCCCCGTCATGCCCGCCGTGGCCCCCCAGGCCACGCGCGGCCCCATCACCAAGTCCGTGCCCAAGATCCGCCCCGTGCACGTGCGCCCCACCGCGGTCGCGCCCTCCGGGATCTACACGCCCGCCCAGCCCAAGCGACCCGACGCCGCGGCCCTGCCCGAACCCCCATCCCCGGTCGTCGAGGTCGTCGCCGAATCCTTGCCGCCCGCGCCGCCGCAGTTCCCCCAGCGCGCCCAGCAGCGCAGCGCCACGCGCACGCAGCGCCCCCTGCCGCAGGCCTTCGAACCAGAGGAAGCATGCCGCGTCGACTACGAGCTCGCGTCGCGCCAATTCAGCGACGTTGACGCCGTCATCTCCGGGATCCGCGCGCGCCGCTCCTCACGCCGCGACGGCAGTGCCCGACACTGACATGATCCCCGCGCGCGTCATCACTGTCTCCGACCGGTGCCACGCGGGCACCGCTGAAGACCTCTCCGGCCCCCTCGCCGCACGCCTTCTCGCGGAGCACGGCGTGGAAGCCTCCGTCACCGTCATCCCCGACGAGGTCGAGGTCATCCGCGCCGCGATCACGTCCGCAGCCGCATCCGGCGCACGCCTCGTATTCACAACCGGCGGCACCGGCCTCTCCCCTCGCGACGTCACCCCCGAGGCCACCGAGCCTCTCCTGGCCACCCGCATCGACGGACTCGCCGAGGCTATCCGACGCCGCGGCGAAGAAAACGTCGCCTCAGCCGCCCTGTCACGAGGCCTCGTCGGCGTCACAGCGCGATCTGACGAGGGTGCGCTCGTCGTCAATGCCCCCGGCTCCCGCGGCGGCGTCACCGACGCCGTTGCCATCATTGGGCCTCTCGTCGCCCATATCATCGACCAGCTCGCCGGCGGAGACCACCCGCGCGCGTGAGCGCGCCTGTGTGGGCGGGCTGCTCCATGAACCCGCCGCTGTGAGCCCGCCAGTGGCCCCCGCTAGTGGCCCCCGCCACCGTGCGCCCCTCACACGAGGCGACCGCCCGGCGAGCGCGAACGCCCGGGTGGCCCACGCCTCGTCGGTGAGAACCCAGCGATCAGTCCTCCGGGCGCACCCAGTCGCCGCTGCGGCCACCCGACTTTGCGACAATCTTCGCCTCGGCGATGCGGGCGGAGCGGTCCACGCCCTTGACCATGTCCACGATCGCGAGAGCCGCGACCGTCACCGACGTCAACGCCTCCATCTCCACGCCCGTGCGATCCGCCGTGCGCACAGTCGCGCGGATCGCCACGTGATCGTCCTCCAGGCTCAGGTCCACCGCGCAGCCGTGCACACCAATCGTGTGCGCGAGGGGTAGCAGCTCCGGGACGCGCTTCGCCGCGGAAATACCGGCCACACGAGCCACCGCCAGCACGTCACCCTTCGGGACAGTACCGTCGCGCAGGGCCTGCATGACCTCGGGGGAACAATCCACGCGGCACACCGCGCTCGCCTGGCGCACCGTCGGGGTCTTCGCGGTCACGTCCACCATGTAGGCGGCACCCTCGTCGTTCAAATGCGTAAACTTCACAGGTTTCCTTTCACAATGACGACAACTACCAGATGTAGATTGCGGGGCAATCGGGGCACACATGTTGTGGGACTGTAGCCCCTTCGTCGCCTGCCGCGTCAACCCACCAGTGCGACGACGGCCAGCTCTTGGCCAGCCACGACCTCGCCGAACTCCGGGGCTACCACGCCAATACCCTGCGCGTGCGCCAGGGATGCCACCAGGTGCGACTTCGACCCCAGGGGGTGCACAGGTTCCACCCAACGGGACCCGGCCTCGTCGACGAAACGAACCGGGATGAACTGAGTCTTGCCCTCCGGCGACTCCCACCCCACGCGCGCGCGGGCCATCGCGGCGGAAGGGACGGTCGCGCCGCGCTCGGGGCGCACGAGGCCCGACATGACCGCCAGCGCACCCGCCACATACATGTGGAACGTTGTGAATACCGACACCGGATTGCCGGGTAGGCAGATGATCGGAGTCTCGCGGCCGCGTGTGCCCACCGGCGTCGCCCCCACGCCCTGCGGGCCGCCCGGCTGCTGGGCGACATGATGGAAGCCCGCGTCCGTGCCCAGCGTCAGGCGCACCACCTCGTAGGCACCCGCCGAAATACCGCCCGCGGTGATCACCAGGTCGGCGTCGGGCGCTTCGTTGAGGGCGCGGCGCAGCTCCTTCGGCGTGTCACCCGTGCGCAGGTGAGCGACAACCCGCCCGCCCGCGTCCTCCACGAGGCCGCGCAGCAGGATGCCATTCGAATCGGGGATCTGGCCGCGTTCCAGGGCCTCGCCTGCGCGCCTGAGCTCCGTTCCCGTCGTCACCACGAGGACACGTGGGCGCGGCAAGACCGCGAGGGTCCCGTGGCCCACCGAAATCGCGGCCGCCAGCGCAGTCCCATCCAGGAGGCAGCCCGCCTCGAGGACCAGGGAACCCGCCTCGAGGGCCTCACCCTTGACGCGCACGTTCGCGCCCAGCTTCGGGGCGACGCGAATCTCCACGGAAGCGGGGGCCTGAGCTACCCCGGCCGCGTGGTCCGTGTGCTCAACCTTGACGACCGTGTCCGCGCCCTGGGGGAGGGGAGCGCCCGTCATGATACGCATCGCCTGACCGGCCTCGAGGCGGTGCTCGCGCGTATCACCCGCCGGGATGTCAGCCACGACCGGCAGTGACCACGGGCCTTCGCCCGCCAGATCCTCACGGCGCAGGGCGAAGCCGTCCATCGCCGAGTTCGTGAACGGCGGCAGGGGAATCAGCGAGTGGAGGTCGGTGGCCAGCCGACGGCCCAGGCACTCCTCGGCTGGCAGCGTGTCGTGCGGCAGGATGTGGCTGAGCGCCAGCGCTTCAATCAGGTCGCGGTGCTCCATCGTGGACAGCGTCGGATCATGCATAACACCAGTCTACGGGCGCGGGTGGCCGTTGGCGGGCCGCTGCGGGCCGGTGGGTGGGCCGTCGCTGGTAGCGGTCGAAGCCGTAACGCGCGTAGCGTCAGATGGTCAGCAAGACCTTCGTGGCGCGGCGTTCATCCATGGCGGCGTAGCCCTCGGCGGCCCGGTCGAGGGGCAGGACCATGTCGAAGACGGCACCGGGGTTGATGACGCCGCGAATGATCAGATTGATGAGGGTCGGCAGGTACTTGCGTACGGGCGCGGGTCCGCCGAACATATGCACCTCGGCGGCGAACATGCGGCTCATGTCGAGGGAGACGCCGTGGGGAACGCCCACGAAGGACAGGTGCCCACCGGGGCGCACGCAGCCCAGCGCCTGGTCGAACGATGCTTCGTTGCCGACGGCCTCCACGACGCCATCGGCCCCCAGGCCGCCGGTCAGCGCCTTGATGCGTGCAATGCCTTCCTCGCCGCGCTCCTCCACGATGTCGGTCGCACCGAACTCGCAGGCCAGTGCTTGTCGGTTCGCGTGGCGCGACATGGCGATGATGCGGGAGGCACCCAGCTGGCGGGCACCGATGATTGCACCCAGGCCCACGGCACCGTCACCCACGACGACGATGGTTGTGCCGGGACCTGCCCCGGCCTCGTCAGCGGCGAACCAGCCGGTGCCGAGCACGTCGGAGGCTGCCAGGAGTGAGGGGATCTGCTCGCGTGTGGGCATGCCGGGTGTCTTGACAAGCGTGCCGTCTGCGAAGGCGATGCGGGCGTACTCGGCCTGTGTGCCGCTGACGCGCATGCCGACGAAGGCGTCGCCCTGGGCGGCCGCGGTCACGCAGCGCGAGGGATAGCCGGTGCGGCAAATGAGGCATTCGCCGCAGGAGATGCAGAAGGAACCGACGACGAAATCACCGGGGCGCACGGTGGTGACGGCGGGGCCGACCTCGACGACGGTGCCGACGTACTCGTGGCCCATGCGCTGCTCGTGGACGGGCTGGGCACCGCGGTAGGGCCACAGGTCGGATCCGCAGATGCACGTGGCGGCCAGCTTGATGATGGCGTCCGTGGGTTCCAGGATGGTGGGCATCGGCGTCTCTTCGACGGTGACGTTGCCGGGTTCGTGCATGACGACGGCGCGCATGGTGCTCCTCGTTTGGGTTCTCGTGCACTCACGCTATCCTGGCGGCGGTGTTTTCGTCTGTGCTGTCCACTGTTCGTTTTCTCTCAGGTGACGAGGTCGGGGCGGGTTTCGGGGTAACGTGACCTTTTTCGAGGGGCGAAGACCGGGTAAAACGGGGTAGGGTGTCGCCATGTCTGTCGAGTTTGTATCCGCCGATCAGGTGGCTCATGCGGCCGCATTTGAGGTGCCGCTGCGGCTCGTCGACACCTTCGGTCGAGTGGCCCGTGACCTGCGCGTTTCCTTGACGGATCGCTGTAATCTGCGCTGCTCGTACTGCATGCCCCCCGAGGGTTTGGACTGGCTGCCCACTGAGGAAACGCTGACCGACGCGGAGGTTGTGCGCCTCGTGCGCATCGGTGTCGAGCAGCTGGGTATCCGTCAGGTTCGATTCACGGGCGGCGAACCGCTGTTGCGCCGAGGCCTCGAAGGGATTATCGCGGAGTGTTCCCAGCTTCGGACCGATGAAGGGCAGACTCCTGACCTGGCGCTGACGACGAATGCGCTGGGCCTGGCTAAGCGCGCCCAGGGATTGAGGGATGCGGGTCTGGACCGCGTCAATATCTCCTTGGATTCGCTGGACCGTGAGCACTACGCGGCGATTACGAGGCGTGATCGCCTGGGCGACGTCCTGGAGGGCATCGAGGCCGCCGCGCGCGTGGGCCTGAGTCCGATCAAGGTCAACGCCCTCGTGCTGCGTGGCATGAACGAGGCCGACTTGCCCGACCTGGTTGACTACTGCCTGGATCGGGGCATCGAGCTGCGTGTGATCGAGCAGATGCCGATTGGTCCGGTGGACACCTGGGATCGTCAGAACATTCTGACGGCGGACGAGATTCTGCACATCATGGGGACTCGCCACACGTTGGCTCCCGCGCAGCGCGAGGATCCGCACTCACCGGCTGGGCGCTGGATCGTTGACGGTGATCCGACCAAGATGCTCGGCGTCATCGCCTCCGTGTCTGATCCTTTCTGCAATGCCTGTGATCGCACGCGCTTGACGTCGGATGGCATGGTGCGTTCCTGCCTGTTTTCTACGGAGGAAACATCGCTGCGCGATCTGCTGCGCGGGGGTGGCTCCGATACGCAGATTGCCGCGCGATGGGCCGATGCCATGTGGGTCAAGCCGGCCGCGCACGGCCTCAACACTGATGCTTTTGCGCGCCCGTCGCGCACCATGAGCCGTATTGGTGGGTAACCTCCCGCTAATTTGATAACGCCGATGTTTTGTAACGGCGGTTGATAGGAGTCTTGGCGGCCCGGGGATTCCGCGTGGTAACCCTACTTTTCCTTGTTATAGCAAGGGTGATGTAGGTTACAAAATGGTGGTGTGATGGTTGTTATTTCACTTGGTAGCCTCCGTGTTAAAGAATGTCCGGCGCATGCCCGCGCCCGGATTTCCCTTCACGGATGAGGAGAGCCATGAGCGCGACCGACCCCGCGGCCAAGAAGAGCCGCTACCTGCTCACTGACTGGAACCCCAACGACGAATCCAAGTGGGACTCGAAGCTCGCGTGGCGCACGCTGTGGATCACGACCTACTCGCTGATCCTGGCCTTCTGCGTGTGGTTCCTGCCCAGCGCGATCGCGCCGAAGCTGAACCCCCTCGGCTTCAACCTGGATAAGTCTCAGCTCTACTGGCTGACCGCCCTGCCCGGCCTCGCGGCCGGCATCCTGCGCCTCATCTACATGTTCCTGCCCCCGCTCATCGGCACCCGCAAGCTCGTGGGCATCACCTCCCTGCTGTGCATCCTGCCCATGGCGGGCTGGTTCTACGTCGTCCAGGACAACACGACCCCCTACTGGGTCCTCCTGGCCCTGGCCTTCATGTGTGGCATCGGCGGCGGCGCGTTCTCCGGCTACATGCCCTCCACCGGCTACTTCTTCCCCAAGCGCCTCG
>ERZ772958.630-NODE-630-length-15430-cov-6.519935_pt1 | contig 15430 bp, 11 predicted proteins | sample MGYA00580681_ERZ772958 | MGnify/ENA primary metagenome ERZ772958 (study PRJEB29015, sample SAMEA2738089) | human oral metagenome | biome: human oral; feature: human-associated habitat; material: saliva | place: China | collected 2275 ...
CTGGCGGCCGCCTCGGGCAGGTCGGCGGCCGTGGCCCCGTGGGTTCCGGCGGCGCCCGGCGCGGCACTCCGGCCGGCGGCCACCTCCAGGGCATCGCGGGCGGCCTGGAGGGAGGCCGCGTCCATGCTTCCGGCCAGGTCGTTGAGGGCGTCGCGGGTGCGCCAGTAGGCCACGCGCGCCGGGTCGGACTCGGGGTGGTGCTGGAAGGCCAGGAGTCGCCCGGCCCGCCAGGTGTGAACCGGGGAGCGGTCGGAGGAGGCCAGCAGGGTGGCGGCCTCAGGCAGGTGGGTGACGGCGTCGTGATGGGAGACGATGACGGGCAGGCGGGTGCCGTCGGAGGTGGAGATTCCGGCGCGGTGGGCGGCGCGGATGGCCTCGGCTGCCACGGCCCCGAAGACCGGGTCGCTCTCGCCGGCGGCCGTGATGGTCAGCTCGACGACGCCGACCTCGTCGTTGCCCAGCGCCGGCACGGCCGTGGAGCCCCCGAGGGCCTCGGCGGCCACCTGGGCACCCAGGCAGATGGCGATGGCGGGGACGTCGTCGGCGACGACGCCGCGCAGCAGCTCACGCAGGTCCGCCAGCCAGGGGTGCTCGCCCTCGTCGTGGGCGCTCATGGAGCCGCCCAGCACGACCAGGCCGTCGCCGATCTCGTCCAGGGAGGGGATGGGCTCGCCCCGCCAGGGACGCACCATGCGCAGCGCGGCGCCCTCGGCGAAGAGCCACTCGCCCAGGCGCCCCACGGGCGCGAGCTCCTCCGGCTCGATGACGGTGATCGTGAGCGTGTCAGTCATGGGCGACATTCTGCCGCCGGTTCGGTTGCCTGCGCGCGGTGACAGGCGCAGGCGTGCCGCCTGAGGCGAAACGACTTGCTCACACCCTCACCCGGCGGGGACGATGTCCCGGATGAAGAACCAGCAGCCCCCACTCCCCCGTCCTTGGCACCAGATGGCCCTTTCCGGCGTCGCGACGGCGGCCGCCCTGGGGCTGCTGGGGCTCTCTGCCGGCGCCGCGGCCGCTCCGACGACGCCCGGCTCCGCATCCCTGGCCCTGGCCTCCTCCGCACAGACCTCGGCGGGCGTGCCCCGGGCCCTCCCGGCGGCGTCGACCACCCTGACCGAGCACGTCACTGATGAGCTCGGGATCCTGGATGCCTCCAAGGCCCAGCAGGCCGTGGACACCATGTCCTCCAAGTACGGCGTGGGCCTGTGGGTGCTGACCGTCTCCGACTCCAGCCAGAAGGCCTCCGCCATCGCCGCGCAGACCTTCAAGGACACGAAGCTGGGGCGTGACGACATGCTCCTGGTCATCAACATCCCCTCCGACGGCTCGGCCTCGAAGAGCTACAAGCTGCAGGCGCACAGCAACTCCTCGAAGTTCTCCGAGTCCGACTACAAGCGGATCGACTCGGCCATCAAGAAGCAGCTCAGCGCGGGCAACTACGACGACGCCGTGGCCGCCATCCCGGAGAACATGTCCGGCTCATCGGGCTCGGGCAGCTCGGGTGACTCAGGCTCCTCGGCGCTTCCGCTCCTGCTGGGCGGGGGCGCGGTCGCGGCCGGCGGGGCCGCCGCCTGGACGGTGTACAAGCGCAGGAAGAACAAGGAGAACGACGACATGCTGTTCGGCAAACGCAGGAATCAGAGCGGCGCCCCCGGCAACCAGCCCGCGGGCCCCGCGGCGATGACGGTGGAGCAGCTGCGCACCCAGGCCGGCAGCGCCCTGGTCCAGGCCGACGACACGGTGCGCGCCGCCGCCGAGGAGCTGTCCTACGCGCAGGCGCAGTTCGGTCTGTCCGCCACGGACGCCTTCACCGCCGCCCTGGACAGCGCCCGCAAGCACCTGTCGCGGTGCTTCGAGCTGCGCAAGATCCTCGACGACGACATCCCCGAGACCGAGCCGCAGCAGCGCCAGATGTACACCGAGATCCTCCAGCACTGCTCGGAGGCGGTCGGTGAGATCCGCGCCCAGGAGGAGGCCTTCAACAAGCGGCGCGGCATCGAGGCGAACCTGCCGACGTCGATCGCCGAGACCGCCCAGCGCGCCGATGAGACCGAGCAGGCCATCGTCATGGCCGAGACGATCCTGGTGACGCTCAGCGCAGCCTATCCCGCATCTTCCCTGACCAGTGTGGCCCAGGCCCCCGAGCAGGCCCGCCGCCTGCTGGCCGCCGGGCGCACCGCCCTGGACCAGGCCCGCGCCAGCGTCGAGGCCTCCCAGGAGGCGACGGCGGTCGAGCAGGTCCGCATCGCCCAGGGCTCCATCGCCCAGGCCGGTCAGCTGGCCGCACAGGTCACCGGGGCCCGCGAACGCCTTCAGAGCGCGGCGAAGGATCTGGAGGCGGCCATCGCCTCGATCTCCTCGGACCTGGTGGACGCCAAGCGCCTGGAGGGCGCGGTGCCGGCGGCGACCCTGGCCCCGCTCGTGGCCGACGCCGAGGCCGCCGTCGCCGAGGGCCGTCAGGCCAGTGGCGCCAACCCGAGCGGCGATCCCCTGGCCGCCCTGGACCACCTGGCCCGGGCCGAGGCCGCCATCGACGCCGCCCTGGCCCCGGCCCGCGAGCGCGAGGAGAACGACTCGCGCGCCCGGGCCTCCCTGGGCTCGCGCCTGGCCCGCCTCAACTCCCAGGTGGAGTCCGTGACCTCTTACATCACCACCTATCGCGGGGCGGTGGGCCCCTCGGCGCGCACCGCACTCAGTGAGGCCGCCCGTCACGCCACGGCCGCCACCACCGTCCAGACCACTGACCCGGTGGCCGCCCTGGCGGAGGTCGCGGCGGCCGAGCCGCTCGTGGCCCAGGCCCAGGCCCTGGCCGAGGCCGACGTGCGCGGATCGTCGAGCTCGTGGAGCCCGAACTCCGGTGAGCGCTACTCCTACTCCCGCGATTACGGCCGCTCAGGCGGCGGGCTCGACCTGGGCTCGCTCCTGCTGGGCGGGCTGCTGCTGGGCGGCGGCCACAACTACGGCGGCTGGAGCTCCCACCACCACGACAGCGACTGGGGCGGAGGCGGCGGCTTCTTCTCCGGCGGTGGGGACTTCTCAGGTGGAGGCGGCGGCTTCTTCGACGGCGGCGGCGACTTCTGAGCCGCGTCCTGCCGGCGTCCGGCCCCGGTCGCGCTCCAGTCATGCCCTGAGCGATGCGGCCCCCGCCCGCATGACGCCGGACGCCGGGACCTGCGATCATGACGCCTGATCCGCCTGGCCCACCGGCCACCACCTGGCGACCACCCGGCGAGCGCCGGGTACATACCTGCCCATACCTGCCCACACCGACGTCGCAGCTCGACGGAAGGACGAACAACCATGGCTGAGAAGCAGTCGATCCTGGGGCGCATCGCCCAGCTCACCCGCGCCAACATCAACGCGCTCCTGGACCGCGCCGAGGACCCGGAGAAGATGCTCAACCAGCTGGTGCGGGACTACACGGCGTCCATCGCCGAGGCCCGTGACGCCGTCGCCCAGACGATCGGCAACCTGCGCCTGGCCGAGAAGGACCACGACGCCGACGTCGCCGAGGCCAAGGACTGGGGCAACAAGGCCCTGGCCGCCTCCCGCAAGGCCGACCAGCTGCGCTCCGGCGGTGACACGGCCGGCGCGGACAAGTGGGACTCGCTGGCCAAGATCGCGCTGACCAAGCAGATCACGGCGGAGAACGAGGCCAAGGCCGCCGAGCCGATGATCGCCTCCCAGCGCCAGGTCGTCGAGCAGCTCAAGACCGGCCTGCAGCAGATGGAGGTCAAGCTCGGCGAGCTGCGCTCCAAGCGCGACCAGCTCATCGCCCGCCAGAAGACCGCCGAGGCCCAGGTCAAGGTGCAGGGCGCCATCCGCTCCATCAACGTCCTGGACCCCACCAGCGAGCTGTCCCGCTACGAGGACCAGGTGCGTCGGGTCGAGGCCCAGGCCGCCGGCCAGATGGAGCTGGCCGGCTCCTCCCTGGAGTCCCAGTTCGCCGAGCTCGAGGCCTCCGGGGCCAGCCTGGAGGCCGAGGCCCGGCTGGCGGCCCTGAAGTCCGGGCAGAACCCGGCCCTTCCGGGCGCCCAGCAGCAGGCCCCCGCCCAGATCACCGACGGTGACGACGACGCGATCAACGCCGCCTTCGCGGCCCTGAAGAACCAGGGTCAGCCGGCCGGCGAGGAGACCTCCTCCTACTGATATGAGCTGACCTCACCGCGCCACCCAGGCGCCTCAGCCACGCAAGCCGCCCGGTGCTCATCATCCCGATGAGCACCGGGCGGCTTCGTGCACCTCGATGTCAGCCAATCCGGGCCGGGGACATCTCACGCGCCCGGGGACAGTCCACTCCGGCCGGGGACATCTCACGCCTGCGGGGACAGGATTTCCGCACCCGACGGCGTCGAACGCCCCCACCGGGCGAGCTTTGTCCCCGACCACGCAGACCGCACCCATCGGTGTCACGGGCATCAGGAGACCGGTATCGGTGCGGTGTCTTTGGGCGTCGTCGGAGGCTACTGGACGCCGTGACCGGTAGCATGAGCCTCATGAGCGTACCGACTTATCTTCTCGTCGATGGCGAGAACATTGACGCCACTCTCGGCATGAGCGTGCTGGGGCGGCGTCCCGAACCTGAGGAGCGGCCCCGTTGGGACCGGGTCCTCGCATACTGCGATGAACTGTCCTCCGCCGACGCCGCCGAGGGTGAGGGGGACGAGGCCCGCGCCCTGTTCTTCCTCAACGCCACCAGCGGCCATATGCCCATGAGCTTCATCCAGGCCCTGCTGGCCATGGACTACCGCCCCGTGCCGCTGGCCGGGTCCGGAAGCAATGACGAGAAGGTCGTCGACATCGGTATTCAGCGCACCCTGGAGGCGCTGGCCGAGCGGGTCGAGTCCGGTCAGGATGCCCACGTCCTGCTGGGCAGCCACGACGGCGACTACATCCCCCACATCGAGCGGCTCCTGCAGGCCGGCGCCACGGTGGGGATCCTGTGCTTCCGCGAGTTCCTCAACGCCCAGCTGGCCGCCCTGGAGGGCGAGGGCCTGACGATCTACGACCTGGAGAGTGACGTCAAGGCCTTCACCATCCCGCTGCCGCGCGTGTGCATCATCCCGCTGGAGGACTTCGACCCTCTCGCCTTCCTCTGACCCGACGGCGGGGCGGCGGCACCTGTCGCCGCCCCGTTTCATGTCACAGGCCGACTCACAGAGGAGTCGCCGGCTGCTGCCTCTGTTCAAGCAACAACCACACAGTTCCCCAGTTTTGTGGGATTTCCAAGACTCCCCGGGTCTACAATTGGTTCGAGGTCACACCAACCACTTGACCTATCAACAGCGACCGTTCGGAAGTCGTTCAGTAAACGACCAGAAACTGAAGGAATGGTGAGACTCATGGAGCGTTCCCAGCAGTCCCGCACCGAAGCTCACCTCCTTGTCGTCGACGATGAACCCAACATCCGCGACCTGCTGGCCTCGTCCCTGCGCTTCGCAGGCTTCGAGGTCTCGATCGCAGGCGACGGCAACGGCGCGCTGAAGACGGTGGAGAAGACATCCCCCGACCTGGTGGTCCTCGATGTCATGCTGCCCGACATGGACGGCTTCACCGTGGCCCGGCGCCTGCGCGAGCGTGACGTGACCACCCCGATCCTCTTCCTGACCGCCCGCGATGACATGGCGGACAAGGTCCAGGGCCTGACCGTCGGCGGCGACGACTACGTCACCAAGCCCTTCGGGCTGGAGGAGGTCATCGCCCGCATCCGCGCCATCCTGCGCCGCACCCACGCCATTGAGAACCAGGACGACGGCGTCGTGCGCGTGGCTGACCTGGTCCTGGACGAGGACGCCCACGAGGTGTACCGCGCCGAGGTCGAGGTGGATCTGTCCCCCACCGAGTTCAAGCTCCTGCGCTACCTCATGCTCAATGCCGGGCGCGTCGTGTCCAAGGCCCAGATCCTCGATCACGTCTGGGAGTACGACTGGAACGGCGACGCCGCGATCGTGGAGTCCTACATCTCCTACCTGCGCCGCAAGGTGGACCAGATTCAGGGCGCTGACGGCCAGCCCGTCACCCCGCTCATCCAGACTCGTCGCGGAGTCGGCTACATGCTCCGCGAACCCAAGGCCGAGTGATGGCGGCGGCGCGTGGGGGGAGCACGCGCCCGGCCAAGTCGTCCGGTAAGCAGCACCGCCCGATCAAACGGGGCCGATGGCACCCGATCACCGCGATTCAGCGGCCCTGGCAGGCAATGCCGCTGCGCACGCGCCTGACCCTCATGACCACCGGTCTGCTCGCCATCGGGCTCATCGTCGTCTCCTTCGTGGTGACCTCACTGCTCTACAGCCACATGATGGGCCAGATCGACAGCCAGCTGCGCACTACCTCCGTGGCCATCGGAAGCCAGGGACTGGCCCAGATCCGCGAGGGCGGGACCAGCAGCACCACCTTCCCCTCGAACTACTACGTCAAGGCCGAGTACCTCGACCCCACCCGCAACGGGGAGTGGATCTCGCCGGACACCGCCGCCACGTACGGCCGGCCCCAGATCAAGGGCCTGGACTACCGGCGCGCCCTGGCCCACGCGGACAAGAACGACTTCCCGATCACGACGGTCAACTCCGATCAGCCAGGCCACCAGTGGCGGATGATTACCCTGCTCATCCGGGACCAGAACACCGGCGAGTACACCGGCGCCGTGGCCCTGGCCCTCCCGCTGAGCGACGTCATGGAGACCGTCGAGCGCACCCGCCTCGTGGTGGCCCTGGCCGACGTCTCGATCATCTCGGTGGGCGCCGTCTTCGCCACCTACCTGGTTCACCGCTCGTTCCGCTCCCTGCGCCAGATCGAGGGCGTGGCCGCCCGGATCGCCCACGGCGACCTGTCCGCCCGCATCCTGGTCACCGAGCCGCGCACCACGGAGGTGGGCTCGCTGCAGCGGGCGATCAACACGATGCTCACCCAGAACGAGAGCTCCTTCGCCGCCCAGGTCGTGGCCCAGGAGCGGATGACGCGCTTCGTCTCCGATGCCTCCCACGAGCTGCGCACCCCCCTGGCCGCCATCCGCGGCTACGGCGAGCTCTACCGGATGGGCGGGGTGCCCGCGAACAAGACCGGTGAGGTCATGGGGCGCATCGAGACCGAGTCCAACCGGATGGGGCGCCTCGTCGACGATCTCCTCCAGCTGGCCCGGATCGACGAGGGCCGGGAGATGTCGATGGAGCCGGTCAACCTCACCGACCTGGCCGCCGGGGCCCTCAGCGACATGATGGTGCTGGCCCCCGAGCGCGACTGCGGCCTCATCCCCCTCGACCCCCGCGACGAGGCCGCCGGCAAGGAGGCCCCCTCGCTCCAGGTCATCGGTGACCGCGATCGCCTCTCCCAGATCCTCACCAACCTGCTGGGCAACGTGGTGCGCCACACCCCTTCCGGGACGCCGGTGGAGATCGCCATCGGCATGGCGCCCCCGCGGGCCAACCCGACGGCGCAGCCGGTCGTCGTCGTCGAGGTCCGCGACCACGGCCACGGCGTGCCACCGGAGGCGGCCGAGAAGGTCTTCCAGCGCTTCTACCGCTCGGACACCTCCCGCAACCGGGAGACCGGAGGCTCCGGCCTGGGCCTGGCGATCGTGCTGGGGATCGTGGCCGCTCACAAAGGCACCGTCCAGATGCTCCAGACCCCCGGCGGCGGCGCCACCGTCCACATCGAGCTGCCGCCCGCGCCGGCCTGGTAGGCCTCGCCGCCGCACCTCAGGCAGCGCCGGCGGGCCTCGATCACGATAAGAGTGGCACGCCAGACACTGTGTCACGTCGACGTCACGGCGAGGACAGTCCTACGATGGCACGCGTTCCATTTCCAACACGGAGACTGACCCATGGGTGTTATCGAAGCACCGCAATGGCTTCTGCCCGCCTTCACCCGCTCGGTGAAGGCGATCGGCGCCACGCAGCCCCCAGAGGCGATCGGCTCCGCCGGCGAGCTCCTCATTGAGCGCTGGTCCACACCGGATCGTCGCTTCCACAATCTTCGCCACCTCATCGACATGCTCGCGCGGGTCGATGAGCTGGCCGAGGAGTCGCACGACCCGGACATCATGCGGGTCGCCTGCTGGTACCACGGCTGCGTCTTCTCCTCCGACGTCGAGGAGGTCATCCGCGGCAACGGCGGCGAGGACGAGACCGCCTCGGCCGCCTTCGCCGAGGCCGACCTGCGTCACCTGGGTGTCCCGATGGAGACGGTCAAGCGGGTGTGCAGCCTCATCGTCAACCTCAAGCGACACATGCTCGCCGATGACGACATCGACGCCCAGGCCCTCATCGACGCCGACCTGGGCACCCTGGCCGTGGACCCCCAGACCTACACCGAGTACGTGCGGCTTCTGCGCGAGGAGTACTCCCACATCCCCGTGGAGGAATACCTGCGCGGCCGCCTGACGATCGTCTCCCGCCTGCTGGACCGCGATCATCTCTTCCACTCCCCGCTGGGCCAGCGCTGGGAGCACCCGGCCCGCGAGAACCTGGCGGCCGAGCAGCGACGTCTCCACGAGAAGCTCGCCAAGCTCACCGATGAGCAGGGAGCGCAGGCCGTTCCGGCGGCCCCGGAGGCCGGGGCCGCTCAGGAACCGGCGCGTCCTGCACCGGCCGCCCCCGTGGGCGATCCTGCCGGCGCCACCGCCCCCGTTCCCGGGCAGCTGGGCGAGGCCGCCGAACGCGCCCCTCGCACCCCTCCGCTGGGCCTCCAGGCGCTGCCCGCCGAGGACCCTCTGGCCGGCCCCGCCCAGGACGGCGACACCCTGCGTCTGAATCCCACCGAGCTCAGGGCCCTGCGGGCCACGGTCCCTCCGTCGAGCACAACGACACCCGCCGCCCCGGCCACCACGGCGTCCTCAGGATCGCCGGCGGCTCCGGCATCATCCTCCTCCCCGTCGAGCGCCTCCTCGCCACGCACCCCCGCCCGCGGGATCCCGGCCGTGGCCTCGGCACGCCGCCCCGTCGAGGCGCCCGCTGAGCGCGGCGAGGGGCGCGAGGACAAGGACGGCGAGGAGGCGATGACGCACACCGCCTCCATGGAGTCGTGCATCGCGGACCTGGACCTGCTCATGTGCTCACGCAACCGCTCCGACGACGGCGAGGACCGCCGCGCCCGGGTCCAGGCCGAGCGGGACAAGCTCACCGAGAAACTGCGGGCCAAGACCCAGGAGGCCAAGGAGCTGCGCGAGGCCCGCACCGGCGAGATCGCCCCCATCACCGAAGAGATCATCGACGACGGCGCCGGGGACCTCTAAGGCTCCGGCCTCCCCTTCCCTCAGGGACGGCCCGCCGTCTGCGGGGCCACAGGCCACGATCTGCAGGCCCCCTCCACAGGGCCGGATCCTCGCCCGGTACGCCGCCGGCCGGGCCCCTACCGTGAGAGGCACAGCGCGCACCTCGGTACACCACCAGCACACCGCGCACGGCCCTCGGGCCGTCTCTCACGAAAGGACGCCCCTCATGCCCACCTACTCCGTCGATACTGCCGCGGTGGCTGATACCGCCGCCCGGACCCGTACCCGCATCGCGACGATCCAGACCGAGGTCGATGGCATGCGGGGAGACATCGGCCTGCTCCAGTCCTGCTGGACCGGGACGGCGTCGGACTCCATGGCCGCCTGCGCGGCCGACTGGCACCTCACCCAGATCCAGGTGCAGTCCAACCTCGATCAGATCAGCCTGGCCCTGGACAACGCCGCCGTGTGCTACGACGACGCCGAGACCTCCAACCAGGGCCGTTTCGCCGGCTCAACGCCGGCTCCCGCGCCCGCACCGGCTCCCGCACCGGCCGCCGGCTCGGCGCCCTTGGGCGCCTGGTAGGAGGCGCCGACGGCGAGGCTCGCTCAGGACTGCGCCGTCTGACCTCAGCGTGAGCGCCACCCGGTCCTGCCCACACAGGCCCAGCCGACCCGCCCAGTACGGACAGGTACGGATACGGCGGCGGGCCGCCCCTCACGTGTGTGAGAGACGGCCCGCCGCGGTTCCGGGACCGGCCGACGTCGCGGCCGAGCTACCGGGTGATGACTGGCTCGTCGGCAGTCGCGTCGATCAGTACATGCCACCCATGTCGCCGGCGCCGCCGTCGGCCGGGGCGGCCGGGGGCTCAGGCTTGTCGGCCACGACGGCCTCGGTGGTCAGGAACAGACCGGCGATGGAACCGGCGTTCTGCAGGGCGGAGCGGGTCACCTTGACCGGGTCGGCGATGCCGGCGGCCAGCAGGTTGACGTACTCGCCGGTGGCGGCGTTGAGGCCCTCACCGGTGGGCAGGTTGCGCACGCGGTCCACGACCACGCCGCCCTCGAGGCCGGCGTTGGCAGCGATCTGCTTGAGCGGGGCCTCCACGGCGACCTTGACGATCGCGGCGCCGGTGGCCTCGTCGCCCTCGAGCTTGAGGGTGTCGAGGACCTCGGCGGCCTGGAGCAGGGCGACGCCACCACCGGCGACGATGCCCTCCTCGACGGCGGCCTTGGCGTTGCGCACGGCGTCCTCGATGCGGTGCTTGCGCTCCTTGAGCTCCACCTCGGTGGCGGCACCGGACTTGAGGACGGCCACGCCGCCGGCCAGCTTGGCCAGACGCTCGGAGAGCTTCTCGCGGTCGTAGTCGGAGTCGGAGTTCTCGATCTCCAGACGGATCTGGGCGGTGCGGGCCTCGATGGCCTCCTTGTCGCCGGCGCCCTCGACCAGGGTGGTGTCGTCCTTGGTGACGACGACCTTGCGGGCCTGGCCCAGGTCCTCCAGGGTGGCGTTCTCGAGCTTGAGGCCGACGGTCTCGGAGATGACCGTACCGCCGGTGAGGATGGCCATGTCCTGCAGCATCGCCTTGCGGCGGTCACCGAAGCCGGGGGCCTTGACGGCCACGGACTTGAAGGTGCCGCGGATGCGGTTGACGACGAGGGTGGCCAGGGCCTCGGCCTCGACGTCCTCGGCGATGATGGCCAGCGGCTTGCCGGTCTGCATGACCTTCTCCAGCAGCGGGAGCAGGTCCTTGACGTTGGAGATCTTGGACTCGACCAGCAGGACGTAGGCGTCCTCCAGGACGGCCTCCTGGCGGTCGGGGTCGGTGACGAAGTAGGGGGAGATGAAGCCCTTGTCGAAGCGCATACCCTCGGTGACCTCGAGCTCGAGGCCGAAGGTGTTGGACTCCTCGACGGTGACGACGCCCTCGTGGCCGACCTTCTCCAGGGCCTCGGCGATGAAGGCACCGATCTGCTCGTCGGCGGCGGAGATGGAGGCGGTGGCCGCGATCTCCTCCTGGGTCTCGACCTCCTTGGCGTCGGCCAGCAGGCGCTCGACGACGGCCGCGACGGCCTTCTCAATACCGCGGCGAACGGCGATCGGGTTGGCGCCGGCGGCGACGTTGCGCAGGCCCTCGCGCACCAGGGCCTGGGCCAGGACGGTGGCGGTGGTGGTGCCGTCGCCCGCGACGTCGTCGGTCTTCTTGGCGACCTCCTTGACGAGCTCGGCGCCGATCTTCTCGTAGGGCTCCTCGAGCTCGATCTCCTTGGCGATGGTCACGCCGTCGTTGGTGATCGTAGGGGCGCCCCACTTCTTGTCGAGCACGACGTTACGGCCCTTGGGGCCCAGGGTGACCTTGACGGTGTCGGCGAGGGTGTTGAGGCCGCGCTCCATGCCGCGGCGGGCCTCCTCGTCGAAGGCGATGATCTTGGACATTGAGTTTCCTCCACTGCGTGGTAGGGGCGGCCGGTTCGTGCCCGCGACGGACGGATCGGTCCCGGGCGTTCACGTCACGCCCGACGCCGGCCCTCACGTTCCAGCCTGGATGAACTTGGTGCATTCAAGGATGCTTTGTCACTCGAGGTGCCCGAGTGCTAACCGCAATGCTGGCACTCTCAGCCCTTGAGTGCAAGGAGCTCAGTTCTCATCGGCACTGAATCCTCCGACGGCGAAGCAGGGAATCCCGCCGGGCCCGCGGGTGGGCCAGCGGGAGGTCCCGCAGCCGGTCATGCCTAGGGGCGGCTGCCTGAGTCAGGAGGGCGGGGCCTCGGTCCGTGAGGCGGTGGCCAGCAGGATGAGTGCGCAGGTCCAGGCCAGGGGCGCAGGCCCCGCCGGGGCGCCGTCGGCCAGGACCTTCTCCGGCAGGGCACCGGCAGCGGTGCGGTGCGCCTCGAGCCACGCCAGCAGCCGGGTCCCTTCCTCCTCCATTCCAAGCGCCAGGGCCGACCAGGCCATGAGGGCGGTCTCCGGTGTCCAGGAGATACCGTCATCGCGCCAGCCCGCTCCCGGGGCGAGGCCCCCGGTGGGGCGGTGCATGCGTGCGGCCGCCGTCTGCCGCACTGTTCGGGCCCCGGCCAGCGGCCGGGTGAAGGGAGGCAGGACCAGGGCGATGGCGGCGTCGACGTCGTCGCGCTGCAGGTGGCGGCCCCAGGCGGGGGCGAAGTTGCGCTCCATGGCGCTGCGCACCGCTGTCACCCGCTCGGCCAGGGCCTGGGCGGGGCCGCCGAGGTCGATCCCGGCCCGGGCCAGCGCCGTCGCCGCCTCCAGCCCCAGGAGCACCGGAGCGGCCGTCCCCAGGGTGAGGACCGTCTCGGCGACCTCCCAGTAGTCGGGCGAGGCCGCCGGCAGGTGGGAGGGCGTGTCCGTGATCCCCAGGAGCCGGGAGGCGGCGCGCGCCAGGGGCGCGCCCAGGCGGTCACGCAGGTCGGCGGCGGGAACGCCGTCGGCCAGGAGCCGGCCCGCGGCCCACAGGAACCATCCAGCGCCGTCAGCCTGGGCGGGGCGGTTGTCCGGCACGCGGCCGCTGCTGGTGTAGCGGGCCTCGAAGCCGCCGTCGGCCCGCTGCCAGGAGGCCAGGTTGCCCAGAACGCCCAGCGCCTCATCGGCCAGGTTCACGGCACTGAGGGCGGCCGCGGCGAAGGCGGCGTCCCGGGGCCAGACGTAGCGCCAGATGCTCACGGGCGCCGCCACGACCGCGCCCTGAGGGAAGGCCTCCGCCCCTTGCGGGAGGGGTTCGCGCGAGTCGCGGCCCTCCAGGCCGGCGCTCCCAGAGGCGGCGGAGGCAGCGCCGGCAGTGGGGACGGGAGCCGGAGACGCCGTCAGCCGGGCCGACGGGACAGCAGGACCGGCGGGGCGGGGCGGGTCGGGCATGAACGCGGGTCCGGTCAGGGCCAGCAGATCGGTCAGGGCGCCGTCGGCCAGGCCCGCCCACCGGCCTTGAGGGAGGCGGGCCGTCTTGCGACGGGCGAGCGCCTGACGGGCCAGGGCGCTCTGCTGCGAGGTGGTCAAGCCCCACGGTTCGGGAGCCTGGGGCAGGCGGGTCCCCGAGACGTAGGCAACCGTGTGACCCGGGGCCAGGGGGTACAGAGCCCCGCCCCCGCCCACAATGAGGCCGCCACTGAGCAGAGTCGGGGCGCGGCGACCGGTGCCCATCAGATGAGCCCCGCCCCAGAGGGCCGCGGCGGCGGTGAGCGGGACCGCCGCGGCGAGAGTCAGGAACCGACGACGCCCGGGAAGCGCCAGTGGCCTCATGCCCCTTTACTGAGGCTTGTAGTCGTCACGCAGGATGACGGCGATCGAGGCGCCCTGGGTGTTCTCCGCGGTGCCCTCCACCACGTTGCTGATCCCGAGGCGCTTGCCGACCTCCTCGGCCGCGGGCCGGGCCTGCGGGGAGCTGAAGTAGACCGTCGACTGGGCCGGCTCCGCGTTCTCGTAGATCCCGGGGATGACCTCCACTGCGGTGAAGCCGCCGTTGGTGAGCTTCTCGCTGGCCCCCTTGGCCAAGCCGTCGGTGTTCGTCCCGTTGGCCACCGAGACCCCGGTGTTGAAGTCCACGTTGCCGGAGGCGCTGGCCGAGGCACTGGGTTTGGCCGAGGCGGCGCCGCCATTGTCGCCCTTGTCGCCCTTGCTGTCCGCGTTCTTGTTGCCACCGGCCTGTCCGCCCTGGGCGGGCTGAGAGGAGGAGACCGCGTCCGACGAGCCGGAGCCTCCTGAGCCGTTGAGGAACAGCGTCACCGCGCCCCAGGCGAGCGCCGGGACAATGATGATGATCGCCAGCAGCGGCACCCAGCTGCGCCACCTGGGCACCTGGGCACGGTGCACGCCCACAGGAACCGGGCCGTCATCATCGCCGACGTCGAACTCGTCCTCGGGGTAGTCATAGTTGCTCACGCTCACAAGATACCGGTCCGAGCGTCATTCGTCGGGTATTGCTCACCACGTCCGGCTCACAAGGCGGTGACATCGGGCCCGGCAGATTCCTGCGGTGTGACAGGTGGGCCGTTAGGCTCGCAGCGTGACATCCGCCAAGCCCCTGTCCGAGATCATCGATCCCTCCTGGGCGCGCGCCCTGGCCCCCGTGGAGCCCACGGTCCATGAGATCGGGGAGCGGCTGCGCCAGGAGGTGGCCTCCGGCGTCGGGTACCTCCCGGCGGGGACCGACGTGCTGCGCGCCTTCACCTACCCGATGGAGGACGTGCGCGTCCTCATCGTCGGCCAGGACCCCTACCCCACCCCGGGTCACCCCATGGGGCTGAGCTTCTCGGTGGCGCCCGGCGTCAAGCCCCCGCGCAGCCTGGAGAACATCTTCCGCGAGCTGGTCAGTGACCTGGGCGTGCCCAAGCCGACGTCGGGGGACCTGACGCCGTGGTGCCAGCAGGGCGTCATGCTGCTCAACCGGGTGCTCACCGTTCGCCCGGGGGCACCGGCCTCGCACAAGGGCTGGGGCTGGGAGAAGGTGACGCAGCGGGCGATCGAGGCCCTGGTGGAGCGCGGCGGCCCGCTCGTGGCGATCCTGTGGGGGCGGCCGGCGCAGTCGCTGACCCCGATGCTGGGGCAGACCCCCATCATCGCCTCACCGCACCCGTCCCCGCTGTCGGCCTCGCGCGGGTTCTTCGGCTCACGCCCCTTCAGCCGCGCCAACACGATCCTCACCGAGATGGGGGCCGCGCCCGTCGGGCGCCCGCACCCGGATCCGCTGCCGCTCCTGCGCTCGCGCCGCCACATCACGGAGGAACCATGGACGTCCCCACGGCCGGACCGTCTCAGTGCGTCCTGGGCGTGACCCTGCCCGTGCCCGAGCCCTGGGCCGCCCGCATCCGGCTCGTGCGCTCCGACGCCGGCGACCCCCTGGCCCTGGCCGTGCCCCCCCACATCACCCTTCTGCCCCCCACGCTCATCGACCTCGACGCGCTCGACGCGGCGGTCGCCCACGTGCGCGCCATTGCGGAGCGGGCCGCCCCCTTCGTCGTCGAGCTGCGCGGGACCGAGACCTTCCGGCCCGTCAGCGCCGTCGCCTACCTGGCCCTGACCCGGGGGGCGGAGGACTGCGCGGCCCTGGAGGGGGCGCTGCGCGCCGCCGATGGGCCCCTGGCGGTTCCGGTGCGCTTCCCTTTCCACCCCCACGTCACCCTCGCCCACGACGTGGGGGACGAGGCCCTGGAGGCCGCGCGCACTGAGGCCGCCGGCATCGAGGCCCGCTTCGTCGTCGACCGCATTCACCT
>ERZ772958.633-NODE-633-length-15424-cov-20.358058_pt1 | contig 15424 bp, 17 predicted proteins | sample MGYA00580681_ERZ772958 | MGnify/ENA primary metagenome ERZ772958 (study PRJEB29015, sample SAMEA2738089) | human oral metagenome | biome: human oral; feature: human-associated habitat; material: saliva | place: China | collected 2275 ...
TACCACAAGCTTTTATCACAATATTCATCGGCAAATCATAATACGTCTCGCGATGTGCTACACCCTTGGAGTCGGTAAATATCTGCGCGCCCTTGCTTTTTGTCAATGGATTTTTAGGCTTCGTACCAATTATTTCAATCTGCTTCTTTGGTTCTTTTGTTACAACACTAGCAATTTCCTTACGGCTCACCTCCACACCGTTCTTCATTTCAACTTCATAAGTAACATTTTTCTTACCGTTCACGCCCGCTTGTTTTACTTCACGATATCCCGAATCTCGATTCGCGTCTTGAACTTTTTCAACCTCAAATTTTACATCTTCTTCTGCGGTTATAGTTTGCTTGCCATTACGCCAAAGCTCAATTTTCATTCCAGGAATAATTTTCGCCGAACGATCCACAGATAGCGTATCATCTTTCTTTGGGTTAATATTCTTCTCTTTCAATAGCTCGCCAACCGTCTTAGCGTGTGTGCGAATGACAGATTCTTTGCCGTAAAGTACAAAATTAACCATCGAGGCTCTGTCAATTTTCATCACCATGTTTGCGCCATCAACCGCCATATTATCGGAATTGGATAAAGTAGTTTTGTCCTCTTCAAAAACTTCAATTCCAGCGGCCTTCGCAATCAAAGCCGGCGTCTGCTCGGCGGTAGTTACCTTTAGACGCTTATTTCCATCGACAATTGTTATTGGACGAGCGCGGAAAATATTAATGCTGTACTTCTCCGCCACCATCTCCGAATCAAGACTCGGCTCGACTACGTCTTGGCGTTCATCAATAGAAAACTTAGCCAATTTCAAAGCCTCGCGAATCGTCCTCGCTTTTGTAACAATCGTCTTTTCTACGCCTCTGTCGTAAATCGTTACCAACTTTTCATCAGCCTTGGCTGCTGGCTTAGTAGCGTCAGCTAATGCTTGATTAACAAAAAATAAACCGCCGACCAGCATCAATATCGCGCCAGAAACAAACGTAATTTTCTTAGAATAGTGTTTTGCTTGTAATCTTATACCCATAAGTTCACACCCACAACGCAGGCATTCTTATTATATCAAATTTTCTCCAAGCGTGCGAACTCGACATTCAATTTCTTAATATTTCCATTGTCAAACTGAACCGTAACACTCAGTCCTTCGTTATCAATAATTTCCCCCGAACCAAAACTCGGGCTGCGAACTCGATCACCAACCTCCAAACCAATATCTTCCGAATAAAAATCAGGCTCTACGATCGGCTGAGCTGGTCTATCAATCCCACCAGCAATCAAACCCATCTCGTCCAAAAACCTCGATGGCATGTTATAGCCAATCTGACCAAATTGCGTCCGAGAACTAGCACAACTAACGAACAATTCTTCCCTCGCCCGAGTCACGCCGACATAGCACAACCTGCGCTCTTCTTCGACGTCATCAGCACTGCCGCTATCAAACACCCTCGCGTGCGGCAAAATCCCCTCTTCCAGTCCCGCCAGAAAAACCACCGGAAACTCCAAACCTTTAGCCGCATGAAGTGTCATGAGTGTTACTTGTTGATCGGCAGTTGTATCCGTCGAAGACATCAAAGCCATCTCTTCCAAAAACGTCGCCACGTCAACGTAAGCCTTCGCTTCTGACAAAAGCACGCCGATATTTTCCATTCGCTCTTCAGCTTGCGGCGTTCCGTCGTTTATAAAATCTTCATAGCCAGTACTTTTCATGATTTTTTCAATCAGTTCAGCTGGAGATCCGTCAATTTCCTGCTGCAAATCGTGCAATTTTTGACCAAACTCTAGCAATGGACGTTTTGCGCGCGCTGTCAAGGTATCCGTCTCCTCAACCGCCAGCAACCCGCTAATTATATCTTTCCCTGACGCGTCATTCCAGTCCAGAAACTTAGAAATACTTACTGCTCCAACACCGCGTTTTGGCGTATTCACAATTCGCAAAAAACTAACTCGATCACTCGGCTGATATAACAATCGAAGATATGCCAATAGATCCTTAACGACCGCTCGATCCAAAAATCGCAGACCGCCGACGATTTTATATGGAATATAGCTCTGACGCAGGGCTCGCTCAATTGCGTAACTTTGCGCATTTGTTCGGTACAACACCGCCACGTCGCCATATTGACGACCGTTCGCAATTTGCGCCTGAATCTCATTCGCAATCACCAAAGCCTCCTCAGACTCATTGTATAATTGCCATAATTTCGGCTCAACACCGTCGCCATTCGCTGTCCATAAATTTTTATCAGTTCTATGAATATTATGACTAATCAGCGCATTTGCCATATCCAAAATCGCGCCAGTCGAACGATAATTCTGCTCCAGCTTGACCACCGTCGTGCCTGGAAAATCACGCTCAAAATTGAGAATGTTAGTATAATCAGCCCCGCGAAAACTATAAATCGACTGAGCGTCATCACCAACCACGCATAAATTGCGACGCGAATTAACCAACAGCTTAATTAGCGCATACTGCACCGCATTCGTGTCCTGATACTCGTCAATCAGAATATGTTCGAATTGCTGCTGCCATTTATGGCGAATATCTGGCTTATTTCTCAATAATTCCACAGTTTTTATCAATAAATCGTCAAAATCCAACGCCGAAGCGTCTTTCAAAGCTTTTTCATAAGCAAAAAACAATTCAGCTATTTTTTGCTCTCTTGGACCGCGAGTCGAAGCCGAAAAATCCTCGGCATTTCTCATCTCATTTTTAGCATTCGAAATAGCCGAAAGTACAGCTCGAGGTTTAATATCTTTATCCGTCAAGCCGCGAGACTTCATAATTTGCTTCATCAAGCTTATCTGATCATCGGTATCGTAAATTAAGAATCGCTTGTTCAGGCCAATATTTTCACCATCCATCCGCAACATTCGCACGCAAATACTATGAAAAGTTCCCATCCACGGCATAAATTGCCGATTTTCAGAATCTTCACCCAATATTTGCGCTAACCTCTGACGCATTTCCTTCGCAGCCTTATTAGTAAATGTAACCGCCAATATTCGACTAGGAAATATTTTCAACTCGCCAATCAAATAAGCGATTCTATGAGTTAGAGTTTTAGTCTTTCCAGATCCAGCGCCCGCCAAAATCAACAGCGGCCCATCAGCGTGTGTCACTGCTCGAGCCTGTTCGCTATTTAATCCGTCAGTAAAATTAGACATATATCTATTTTATCAGCAAAAAGTACGAAACAGCGCCGCCAGCCATACCAATTGCCAAAAATAGAACAATAAGCAACGCTATTAATAATCCGGATTTTTTCTTTTCTTTGTCGGCTGAAGGTTTGACTTCTGTGGATACAGCAGCAAACATCGGTGCCGGCTCAGAATCCATAGTTTCTTTTTCGGATAATTCGGAAGGCTCCATCAAAGAGCTGTCAATGTCAGTGGACATTTTATCGTCTGAATCTTCAGGAACGCCAGCCTCCTCAATTGCTATAATTTCTGGGCTCAAATCCATTGGTGAGTCGGATGTATCACCCAAAGAATTTTCGTTCATGCTGTAATTAGATAAATTGGTATTATATTGATGTTCCAATTTTATATCCTCAGAATCAGCAGACACAGACGTATCTTCATCACTATTCATCTCAGAACTAGTCATAGTTTGGTTAACAGAACCAAGCGGTCGCTTCTCCACTTCAACATTAGCAATAAACGGAGACTCCAGCGGCGTAGTCATCGGTGTAGTAGGAGCTTCGCTATTACTTACGGCTAACGATTGAGCTATCTTATCAGTCAACGACAACTCCTCAGCGGGCGCATCTTCAATCTCCGCGAAAGTAGATTCATTGTGTACGTCTTTAAGATCAGGGGTGTCACTAAGATTATCTGATTGAGCAACTATATCAGACATTTCTTTCCTTGCCGCAGGATGCCTATTATTTATGCTAATCACGTCCACCAAATCAGGTGAGGGCTGAATCGTCGTGCCAGTTCGGGATGGAGCGGGAGCAGCAGGTTTTTGGATAGTACTGACAGATGAAGGTCTAACAACATCCATGAAACGACCAGTCGAGCGTCTCGCAACTACCGGCGTAGCCTTGACTTCGCTAGCAGCCACACCAGGAGCTCTATTAGCTATTGAATCGTTAGCAACTTTCTCGTTCGTAGGATTATCAACCTCTTTAGGAATCGTATTGTCGCTAGAAGGCTCTTTTTTTGCTTCAGGCTGAGAGATTGACGATAAAGAAGTAGAAGTAACAGACGAAGGCGTAAATGGAGTTACCGGAGGTGCAAAGCTAGTACCAATAGAGTTCTCTGATACAGGTTTTTCCCCTACAGGCACAGACGCAGAAATCTCGCTATTATTTTCATTAGCCACCACTGGAGCTTCCTTTTCTCGCTGCTTATCCATAAGAGAGCTTACCGCTCTATCCAACTCATCAAAATCAATATCTGTCATATGCCCCCTATTTTTTAACCTTTATGTGCTTTCGAGATTATCTCCTTAAATTGATATGCATCCAAACTGGCTGCCCCAACCAATAAACCATCAAGTTCATCAATTGCTAAATAATCTGCGGCGTTTATTGACGTAATACTTCCACCATAGATAACTCGAACTGATTCCGCCGCTTTTTTACCGTACAAATGAGAAATATGTCGTCGAATCATCTGTGTAGCTTTTTTCACATCAGACGCTTTGGCGCTGTCGCCAGTACCGATCGCCCAAACTGGCTCATATGCAATAACTACTTCATCCAGCTCGTCCGCCGTCACATTAGCCAGACCGCTAGTTAATTGATCAGCCAGAACATCCTTCGTTTCGCCAAGAGTCTTCTCTTGAATCGTTTCACCAACACACAGAATCGGATGAATACGATTTCGAATTGCCGCTTGAACTTTCAGTCGAATATCTTTTTCGCTTTCAATGAAAATATAGCGACGTTCCGAATGTCCAATTATCACATAATCAGCAATTCCACGAAGATGCGCCGCTGGAATTTCCCCCGTGTACGCCCCCGAATCTCGCCAATAGCAATTCTGAGCCGCCAACTTAGCGATTCGACGATTAATTTGTAAACTCAAACTCTGCAGCGTCAAAATAGTAGGCGCCAGCACCACTTCAACATCTCTATGCGATGGCAGCGTGTTCATCAGCTTATGCAAATATAAGCTAGCCTCTTGCATATTGAAGTTCATTTTCCAGTTACCGATGATTAACTTTTTTCTCATGAGATAATCCTTATGCTTAGTTTATCACCTCAAACCGTATGCGTCTAGTAAACTTTCAATTCCAGGCAATTTTTTACCAGCCATCAAGGCCATGCTAGCTCCGCCACCAGTGGAAACATGGGTAAAATTGGCACCGTCATGCCCGTCCCATTTCAATATAAAATCAGCTGTATCTCCGCCGCCGACTATTGAAACTACTCCTTTATTCTGGGCAATAGCTAGCGCTACTCGCGCTGAACCGATTGCAAAATTATCAATTTCAGCATAGCCCAGCGGACCGTTCCAAATAACCATCTTTGCATCAGCCAGTATTTTCGTGAATTTCTCAATTGTCTGACTTCCAATATCCAGCGCCATATCTGAGTTCTTTATTTTATCAATATTAACTTCTTGACGAGGAAAATCTTTAGAAATCTCTGGCGCAACCGCCACATCAATCGGCAATACCAAAAAATCGTCAACATTCTCTACACCAACCTTAGCCGCCGCCAAATCATAAATTTCCGCAACAACCTTTTCCATTCCTGACTCAAACACGCTCTTGCCGACATTAAATCCACGACAATGTAAAAACGTGTTCGACATAGCGCCGCCAATTAAAATCCGATCCGCCTTTTTAATTAGACGCTTAATCAGTAATATTTTATCGCTAACTTTCGCGCCGCCAATAATCGCAACCAACGGACGTTTTGGCTTATTCATCGCCTCAGTGATAGTTACATATTCTTTTTCTAACAGTAATCCCGCTAGCCCTGGAACACACAATGTGATCGCATGAGTGCTGGCGTGCGCCCTGTGTGCGACCGCAAATCCGTCTTGCACAAAATAATCCGCTCGGACAGCGCGTTGAATTGACTTGGCAAATGTTAAATCGTCAGCCTCCTCCTCGTCATAAAAGCGTAAATTCTCCAACATAAGAATACTGCCTCGTGGCGCGCGGCGAACGGCTTGATGAACAGCTTCGCCCACGCAATCATCCAGCAATTCTACCGGACGGCTCAGCAACTTGGATAGGTGATCTGCGACAACTTTCATACTAAACTTAAGATCCTTACCTTTTGGTCGCCCCAGATGAGACATGATAACAATCTTGCAATTCTGCTCCAGCAAATATCGGAGTGTGGGCAGCGAAGCGCGAATTCTTAGATCATCAGAAATCTGACCACGCTTTGTTAGTGGCACATTATAATCTGCTCGCAGAAGAATAGTTTTTCCACGTAGATCAACATCGCGAATTGTTTGCTTCGGAAATTTTCTGCCCACCCAAATTCTCCTTATGACAATGTCTTGACTTGGATATTGTCAGTTTTTCCTGGCTCTGGATTGTGGCCGCTAACAAGCACAACAGTAACTGGGTCTGCGCCGAAATAGCCTTCTTGTTTCAACTCGTCAGCTAGCTTAGTTGCTGCATTTGGGTCGTTTGGTCGAACATATGGACGAGAAGCGTACCTTAGCGCCAACTTTTGCGCAGTCTTCACGTCTTCGGTTACACAAACAATTGGTAGGTTCGGACGATATGCAGCAACGTTAATTGCAGTAGCGCCAGTGCGTGTTCCCGCAATAATAGCTCTAGCCTTAATTCTCCTTGCCAATTGAGCTGCCGTGTAGCTTAAAATCGCGTCAGTCTTTTCACGCATTTCAGCCTTTTCTACCAACATTACTTCACTGTGTTCTTGAGTGTAGATAATAGTCTTGCGCATCGCGCGAACGGTTTCAACAGGATATTTACCATTGGCAGTTTCGTCAGACAGCATAACTACATCAGCGCCTTGGATTACAGCGTTGGCAACGTCGCTTACTTCAGCGCGACTTGGCTCTGGATTATCAACCATACTACCCATCATTTGTGTTGCAACGATTACTAGTTTGCAATATTTACGACACAAGGCAATAATTCGACGCTGTACAACTGGGACAATTTCCGCACCAGCTTCCACCGCCAAGTCACCGCGAGCGACCATAATACCGTCACTAGCCTTAACGATTTCCTCCAAATTCTCTGGATCAACGGCAGACTTAGTCTCAATCTTGGCAATAATATTAGCTGTCGAGCCCAGGTCTGTCAATCGACGACGCAAGTCAATAATGTCATCAGCTTTTTGAATAAAACTCAACGCAACGTAATCAAAATCTTGGCTTGCACCCCACTCCAAATCGTTAATATCTTTCTGAGTAAGAATGTCGCCACCAAAATCTGTGTCTGGTAAATTCAAACCCTTGCGACTCATCAAAAAACCGTCGTTCTGAACTTCTACGCGAATTGCAGTTGGGCTAACAATTTCTCGCACAACCGTCCTGATCTTGCCGTCAAACATGTAAAGCGGCTCGCCAACTTTCATCTTCTCTGCCAAATTGTACTGCACTGGCAAGTTGAAACTGCCGTCATGATCAGTAATTTCTGAGTCCAAGACCAGCATATCGCCAACCTTAACATTCAGCATATTATCTTTCAAAACGCCCAGGCGAATCTTCGGACCTTGCAAATCTTGTAGAATTGCGACAGGTTTGCCCAACTGCTTACTAGCTGTGCGCACCCAATTGATCTGCTCAATTCTCTCCTCATTAGCGCCGTGGCTAAAGTTCATACGGATGCCGTTAACGCCGGCCTCCAACAATTGGTAAACCTTTTCTTGGCTGAACGTTGCTGGCCCAATTGTTGCTAATATTTTTGTTCGTTTAAATATATTATCACTCATTTTTAAAATTATATCACGAAATAACAGTGATGAAAAATGGCGCCAAGGAACCTTACTATACTTGTTCAATATCGAGAATACGTTTAATAAAATCAACTATAGCAAATTCAGAAGAAACAAAAAAACAGCTAACCTCTAACATACACCATTGCAAAATACAGCTCAACAACATAGTATCTCGACAGGAAAAAATAGCTACTAAAACTCTCGTATGTCTCGAATTGGACTGCGACGTATGTTGCGTATTAATGGCAACATAGCACTAAACAATCCTGTGAGAATACACGTACTTGCAATAAAGATTATCTGTCGCATATCCACGGCTATAAGTCGTATCACCCTATTTGAATTAATAGAACCGAAGCTATATTGCGCCTGTGCCGTAAGCTGTGGTGCAAATTGTTTATCCAGGAGATACGCACCGATAAAGCCGATAGCAAGAGCGAACATAGCTACTAATATAGATATAATTATCGTATATAGTATATATATCGACACGATATCAATACGATTAAAGCCAATAGCACGAAATACCGCCGTCTCATGTCTATCATCCACAATTGTACGACTGATAGTAATCCACATAATAAGCGCAGCCAATACTATAACTACCAGCATAGCATAGATCGACCACTGCTTAAATGTATTCTGCATATCATCCAAAGCAACACTATTACTAAATGCCAAATTAGATTGATATAAACGACCAATCGGCTTACAAGAATTATCATACTGGACAGTGCAGCTCTGCTCATCTATAAACTTTTGCGCATCACTGGCATTTGCAAACTCGACAAAACGATGTTTATTATCCTCATTGCCCATAATATAAAGTGGCTCATACGTAAATAAATCAGCATAATCGGCTTTATTGGGTAGCTTATCGTATAGTGAGCGCGGTATAACCTGCCCAACACCTTCCGTGCGTAATACTTCAGAAATCATATCGTTAGTAGTGCGAGCCTTCTCGCGCTGCTGTTTCTGTTCTGGATTTAGCACTTCACTATCACCAGGAGACATACCAACCACTTTAAAAGTAATAAACTTGCTTACAGCAGTTGTTTCTTTACCAAATCTTGCATCAAACAACTCTTGGTTTGCCGCCTGCTTCTTCTCCTCTACCGTACGTTTGTCGCTTATTACAGGAGTATTTTCACATGTTGTAGGATTGGGTAGTCCATACAAAAGGCTTGGCTTTTTATAATCCTTGTTATTTTGATTTGCTGCGATCTCTTTATTTTGCTGCAAGGTCTGCTGTATCAGCTCCAGCGAGGCGCTATTTCGGTAACACATTTTAAAACTCAAGTTAGTTATATTGTCACGAATATTTTTAAGGCGCTCAAATTTAGCCTCAGCACTCGCACTTGCCGGCAACTTTTCCAGCTTCAGTAAGCGCTCAATAACATTTTGCGGTAAGATTATAGGTAAACTCGACCCGTCAGGCTTCCAGCCAGCATTGTTAGGAAGCATAATATTATCTGTAATTTCAGGTGGTGCGATAACAATACTTGAGCTATTTACAGGAGGATTTTCATAATTAGCATTCACCTCCGCTTCATCCGAAGTGTCAAAGAACAACTCTTTACCGTCAATAAGAGGTACTAGTGCTGAGCCTTTTTTGACACTATAAAATTCTTCAGTAAAAAATTTAATAGCACCATATCCCTTAGCTAAACGAGAGAGTTTTGCATCGTCAAAAGCCGGCATGGCGCTATATTTCTCTTTTAGTAATTGAGCAGTAATACCGTTTTGGTCATTAATAGATAGCTGCACAGTACCGTCAGCAGACTGTGAATACGGCGGCCGATCATTGATATAGGAATATTCCAGATTAAGTCGCTTTGACTCGGCGGCTTTTTGTAAAACGAGTAATTCATAGCGTTTTTTCGCCTCGGCAATAAGATTAGGGTCACGAATAGTCTTATAAAACCCATCGACATTTGATGGTGCGTTAGTGACACTTACTATGTAACGACTAGTCAACCCCTCTTTACGAAACGAATCAATACCACGAAAGAGACCGTTAGCAATCAGGGAAGCTGAAATAAGGACACCGAACAACATACTCGCCAACAATACCGTAATAAATGTACGTATTTTACGAGCACGTAATTTCGTATAGGTCAACAGTACTATATCGGCTAGCCTAATCACATAATCTCCCATCTTTTAGGGCAATGACACGATCAGCCTGGGCGGCAATTTCATTATCGTGCGTAGCAATAATAATCGTTGCATGATATTGCTCTCGAATTTGCTGGAATAAACTAATAATATCGCGACTATTGGCAGAATCCAGATTGCCAGTTGGTTCATCTGCCAGAATAATAGCCGGCCTATTAAGCAAAGCTCTGGCGATAGCAGCGCGCTGAATCTGTCCACCGGAAAGTTCGTGAGGGCGGTGACTTAGTCGATCATACAAGCCAACTTGTCGAGCTAATGATTCAATACGTAGCTTGCGCTCTGCCCGCCCCATGCGCTGAGGCATTGAAGCGACTTCAATATTACGGCGCAATGTCAAAAAAGGCTGCAGATAAAACGATTGAAAAACAAATCCAATTGTCTGGTTGCGAAACTTAGATAGTTGACGGTCATTCATACTGGAAACGTTTTTCCCTCCTACAACAATCTCACCAGACGTAGGCTTATCTAATCCACCAAGTAAATGCAGTAAAGTGCTTTTACCACTGCCGCTTGGACCAACAAGAGCCACAAATTCACCTTCGTGAATGTCTACCGAAACATCATCGATAGCTCTAATTATTTGCTTGCCAACTTTATACTTCTTGATTACATTCGTAGCCCTGATGGCGATCGGTCTGGAGTCAAGGTTATCAATCTTATCAGCCTGCGCGGCTAGAATATCCATATTGTTACATTCCATATAAAATTACCGTTAGCATTATTATAGCCGATAGCTATCCGTACGGTCAACATAACCACATAAACTAGCCTACCCATTTTCTTAATGCTAGAATATAAAATATTATGCCAGAAATAGATAAATATATTATTTCAAAAATCCTGTTCTTTATTTTCGGATCAACTACTGTAATTATTTTCTTTTTATTCTATACTGGAGTATTTATAAATATCGTTGGGTCCATAGAAGCCGCAATTACGATATACTGCATAAACACCGCTCTGCTGATACCCGTAACAATCTGGTATGTAATCGAGCGCTCACATAAAACAAAATATAAGGAGAGTGATATACTTGAAGTCTATTCTGAAATGATGTCTCGGACTGACGATGAATCTGCCGCCAAAGAAGCTACGAAGCGACAATAAAAAAGCTCGCCACAATAAGCGAGCTATTCCAAACAATCTTTATAGCGACCTTACAAATATAAATGTGGAGCTCCTTTTTCGCGATTTGTTTGCATTGCATGATCGTTTCAAGGAGCTGGGTATGGTCATTGAAAATGGCGAGGTGTATTTGCCAGATTTGGAGGAGCATAATGTTTAATTTGCGGAAAACAGATTCAAAATTCTATGACCAAAGCACTTTTGACGACCAGTTTATGCATGACTTACAAAAGGCCCGAAAAAGCGCCATCATCGAAAGTCCGTTTCTCAGAACTGTCCGAGTCGAAAAATTTATTCCAATACTTCACCGGCTCAAAAAGCGCGGCGTGACAATATTACTTAACACCAAACCGTTTGAAGAATACGACGAAATATACAGACTATAAGTCCAAAATCTCTGAGTTTACTACAATCAGTAGGCGTCGAAGTGCTTTTTTACAGTCAAATATCACCGCAAATTAGCCATCATCGATAGAGAAATTATTTATGAAGGCAGTCTAAATATTTTTTCGTATCGCAACAGTTGTAAGATAATGAGAAGGACAACATCTGCACTTGAGGCGGAAATGTTGATAGATTTTATCGGCTTAAATAAATTTATGGAGGTGAAATAATTATGAACGACGGGGATACAATCAAGAATCTTCATCTGTACGAAGACGAAGAAACGATTCAGAAAACTATCCATTACCTGGAGCTTCACGACCCAGAAAATGCCGACCGCGAATACGCGGTCGGATTTCTGAAATTTATGCAGCGATTTGCGCATGTTGCGAGCAAGGATGAGGGGTTTGATTTTGAGAAATTCCTGAAGGAATACAAAACAAAGCGCAGGAGTAATCAATAATACATCCTTGATTTGATTAGCGGTATATTCTATAGCGTTTTGTCTTCAAAGCGCTAATCGTAGATTCTACCTGCCTGAAGGCACTTAGATAGTCGCTTTCAGACAATTGCACTCCCTTCTGAAACTTATCAGTTAAAGCCGGATATGCATTTCTGTCGAACGGGGACCCTATCTTCTCCTTAAAATCGGCCAACAGAGGGCCTGACTCGCTTGATATAGTATCCATCCTATTTTGTATTTTACGTATTAATCTACGCAGCTGTTTTACATTTTCTTCATCTATATTATCCTTAGTGTATGTTTCGCTGTAGAGACTATCGACAGCCTCTAATAGCTTGATGATTTCTTCAATTTCTCCACAAACTATTGCCTCATAACTTCGTTGGTTATTTAATTTTCTATCTATAATAAAAGGTGTTACGGAAACTGATATCGCTAACGCCAACATAGCAACTACAGATCCTAAATCTACTTGTGTATTGATAGACATGAGATTATTACTAGATAAAAAGTGGTATCCTATGGCTCCTATAAGGATCCACACAGCCGCTAAAGAGGCCTGCTTAATTATTGATGTCGATACTTTCATCAATATAACCCCAGAATCTCTCTGTTAATCCAGGCTCGTCATCGCTTTTGATTTCTATCTTTTCTCGTACATCTAGACCATCCTGTTTACACTGCTGTGATATCTCTAATGCAAGCTCTGATAGAAATGAAGATGCGTACCCCCAAGTATTGTCGAAATCAATAAGTATAAGTTCTTTATCATTGAGGTGTTGTTTAATATAACTATCAAAAAACTCCTCAGCAGAACCGTCACCGTCGCTTTTATATCTGGCGCCCGGTAGGGTTGTGAAGTCGCTAACGCTTATTTTTATTCTGTTACTCAACACAAACCTCCCAGTAGTATATTGTTGCTGACAGGCTTTCAGATGAATCCTTCTCAATACTACCAATATTAACTAGGTTAACCTTAGTCTTGTTTGTAATTATCTCAAATCTTTTATACATATCGTCACCACTTACTGTATCGTATATATATTTTATACCTTTACCTCTCTGTCGTAAAGCCGTGCGACTTTGTAGGCCTTTTGGTATAGCTTGCCTAAAGAACTCGCCTTGAGAGCTTTCTCGCTTGATTATCGTATGCCACCATGGCGATCTTCCTTGCTGCTGGCTATTAGCCTTATCGATTAGAGTTTCGTAAATACCAACGCCCATATCTATTATGCAGTATTGTTTAACCTTGTTTCCGTTATTATTCTTGGTTTCATACGTGTTAACGATCCAAGGGAGGGTGTAGCTGCTATCTGGATTGGCGTGATCTGCGGTATTTGTTACGATCTCAATAATTATTGGAGGAAGGTCTCGTAGTCTTTGTTTACTGTTTTCTCCAAAATAATCGACAGTTTTCGTTAATATATCACTAATTGCCTCTTCGTTAACTTCATCTTCACTTCGAGACAAGAATGCTCCACTGTTAAAATCTGGTATTCTCTCCTTAATAATCATATTTTCAAACTGTGCCTCCTCGAAAAACCTGTACGCTGCGGAATTTGAAAGGGGACTCGTTACTTCTAGGTATTTTGATTTTGTATTTCTATCCAGCATAAACGCACCCAACAAACACAATGTAGGAAGGTCGATCGAGGTTATCTTACGTAGATTTATCTGTGTATATTCTTTTTGATTCAGCATGCGCTTTATGGTATTGAAGTATTTAATCACACTGTCTCTGTTATCTAGTATGGAGAAATTAGTCGGAGCATCCATTGACGTGTAGGATATATTCTTTGTAACTTTTTCACGTAACCGATGATGCCTCAAAAGCCTATTGTCATGAGAGTATCTAGCCCTCAACTCTCGGCGATACCTCTTGCGAGCTATTCTTTGCAGCTTTTCTCTGTCTTTAATTTTTCGCATAGATGTACTTATTATAGCGTATAGCGCGTACGCTTAGATTACTATGTTCAATTACATATCATCTATTATCGGCTCCGTCATGACCTGCGATTTTTTCTTTGCCTGTTTGTTGGTTTTGGTGCCTTTTCTTGGCACATCCCCGCTAGAATTTTTTCGCCCAGAAATCTCTTCTCGCTTCCTGGCAAATTACTTTCGTGAATGTTTAACAATTTCATCTCGCACTGACTCATCGCCCTCATTTTCCAGTAGTAAAGTCTACCCGGATAGCGGCTCTTGCGCGTGCACCGCCGCCAGCCTAACGTAATAATTATATGCAGGCAGGTTGCTGATCTCGCCCGGCTCAATATATGGACTAAACATCGGCAGCAAGCACTGTTCATCCTGCGGGTTTCCAGTTCGGAAGCAGAAAATTCCGGAGAGACAGAACCATCTTTACCTAAATAGTCCTTGATTCTATTATTACCTATAAGATAGCCTATCGTTGTCTGTTTCTTATCGTATAATATGTGCTTATATCCGAATACGCCAGCGCGCTTAAACATAGGCCTATTTCAACGACCAGTTAAGTTCTTCCCAGTCCTTCTTTTTGAGAGTATACACCTTCCACTCTACCGGAGCGCCATTTACATAACCTCTTTCAATTCCTTCGTAATGATATCCTAGCTTTTCAAGAGCACTCCAACTTCGGATGTTCTGTACATATGCCTTTGCCTCAATCATCTCGAATCCTCCTTCGGAAAATGCCCAATTTGATGCAGCTTTCTTTGCGGAGCTACCAAGACCCTGCCCCCAATTACTAGGGTCCCCAATCAGTGTACAGAACGCACCAGTCTTTACACCGTATTTTTGACTAAGATCTTTGATTTCATTAATCTCTATATTTCCAACTATTTCACCGTCTAACTCAATCATCCAACTATAACGGTCATCGTCATCAACCATATTTTCGAGGTGCTTAACTTCGTCTTCTACTGTCATTTTTGAAAAATCAGCTCCAAGATACTTCGTAACTTCATCTTTGCTAATCCATTGTATAGTTACAGGAGCATATTTTGGATCGGGTTTTATGAGACGAAGTTTTTTAGTTATATCGTAAAACGGTATATCAATATCTCTAGCATACATAATACACTTACTTTACCACATGTTAGATCTTAAAATTAGAGCTAAGCACTCAGACTAGATGTGAGTCTGGCCAGGTGCGTCAGTGTTTTAATTGTCAACGCTACGCCAAATATATCTTGGAACACCTGCTCGAACTACTACTTGACCTCTGTAATACACTGCGAAAAGCCGCCTTTTTCGATGCCATCTTCAATAAAATTCCAACTTACGATGAAATAAAGTTTGGAACTCACAAAAACAGCCCGCTACCAGATGTAAACGAGCTGTTTCGTGTCCAGATGGATAATAATTCCTTTGATGGTGACCTTACCGGGAATCGAACCCGGATTGCCAGGATGAAAACCTGGTGTCC
>ERZ772958.636-NODE-636-length-15368-cov-5.363482_pt1 | contig 15368 bp, 13 predicted proteins | sample MGYA00580681_ERZ772958 | MGnify/ENA primary metagenome ERZ772958 (study PRJEB29015, sample SAMEA2738089) | human oral metagenome | biome: human oral; feature: human-associated habitat; material: saliva | place: China | collected 2275 ...
CGAGCCAACCTGGGCCAATCCTGCCCACCACGAGCACAGTCCTCCTCGGCACCCTCAACAAAACTCGTTCCCGGAGCGAAGCGGGCCGCCGCCGACCTGAGCAAGCGTGAACGGGCGAGACGCTTGTGAGCAATCCTCAAGACATACACCCCAGCGGGATTCATGCCAGGTGAGCTCGCAGGACTCCAGGAAACGTCACGCAGCCGAAACGCCTCTACCACGGGAGCCGGTCAAGCAGACGCAAACAAAAGCGGGCGGCCCCGAGAAACTCGGCAGCCGCCCACTCACGCCCATTCGTCACCCGCCCACGAGCGGGCAGGCAGTCATGCGACCAGGCGTCCGGGCCGACAACAGCCCAACCAAGCCGCCCCGCGCACCGCCCCCGCTTCAGGAGCGGCGCAGGCGCAGGACGATGAGGCCGGCAGACAGCAGGATCGCGGCCACGGACAGCACGCCGATCGCCACACCCGTCACCGGCAGCCACCGCTCCCGCACACTCTGGGCCGAAGGCCGCTCAGCGGCGCTCGTGCGCCCCTTCGCGTCCTGGCTGCCGCCAGCACCCACCACGACCTCGTTGTGGTCGCTGCTCCCAGCCCCGCTCGAGGACTGCGAACCGGCGCTCGCGCCGTCCGGCACCGAGCCGCCGTTGGAGGACGGGGCCCCCGCAGCCGGGCCCTGCTGAGGCTTCGCCTGAGATGAAGCCGACGCCGAGGCCTCCGGGGCCGGCGTCGCAGCACTCCCGCCGCCGGCACCCGCACCGCCGCCAGCGCCAGCGCGCTGCTGCTGATCCGCCGGGGCGGGCGCGCCACCAGCGGGGGCGGACCACTGCGGGCGCGCCACCAGAGCCACCTCGGCCATCGTCTGCGCGTCCAGGGTCTGCGCCTGGGCGGTGCCGGTCGAGGCCCGCACCACCTGGTTGTTGCCCACGTAGATGCCGACGTCGTAGACGTTCCCGAACACCGTGGACTGGGCGGGAGCCGAGCCGGACTCGCCTGACTCCCCGGTCAAGGGGTTGGAGAAGAAGACAATGTCCCCGGGGCTGATCGAGCCGTCCGTGTTCATCCACAGGCGCCCCTGGGAGTGGAGCCAGCCGGCCAGGTCGTCCGGCTTCCAGCTTCCGGAGAGGTCCTGGCCGACGTCGGCCCGGTAGCCGACTTGAGTGTTCTGGTCCGCCGCATACGTGGTGTGCGAGTAGTCCCAGCCGGAGAGGACCATGCCCACCAGCGCCGAGGAGGTGATCGCGTACGGGGCGGAGCCGCTGGCACGCACATTCGCGCCCGACAGCGGCGTGGGCCGCGACGCGTCCGACACCAGGGAACCGCCGGCGTTGACGAAGGACTGGGTCCGGGCCACGACGTCGTTGGCGGCGGCACCGTCCGCGCCAACGGCCGGGCCGGCTGGGAGCCCCTGCGGCACGGCCCACTGACCATCGGCCAGCATGACCGAGACGGCACCCAGCGCGCCCTCGGGACTCGTGCTCTGCACGTCGTAGGTCAGGCCACCGCCGTCGCCGGGCGCCTCGTCACCGAGGGTGGTCAGGGTGCCGGAAGCCCCGCTGGCCTGCGCCATCTCAGCAACCGTATTAAATGTGCCGCCGGAGGTCGGCTCGGCCGCCACCGGAGCCATCACGGGGAAGCTCAGCGAGGACGACAGCACCACCGCGCCGGCGAGGCCGACCAGCCTCGGGGCGCGTCGACGCACAGTCTTCTTCACTGTTACCAACAGTCCTTCCACGTCACCCGCCGGAAGAGGGCATCCACCGGCGACCTACACTTGTTATCTTAACGTAACGTACGCGACTCCGACCACCTTGAAAAGGGGGAAGATCGCAGTTCCGGGACCCCTTGACCGCCGTCTGACGACGGCGCCCAGGCGCCACATCCCGTTATTTTTCCGTCTGACCCTCAGGTTGCGTCAAGGTTGACCTGGATCAGTCAGCCCCCGTAGACCTCAGGGCGCAGCGTACCGATGAACGGGAGGTTGCGGTACCGCTCGGCGTAGTCCAGCCCGTAGCCGACGACGAACTCCGTAGGAATATCGAAGCCGACGTACTTGACGTCCACCTCGACCTTGGCGGCGTCGGGCTTGCGCAGCAGCGTGGCGATCTCCACCGAGGCCGCACCGCGTGAGGACAGGTTGCCCACCAGCCAGGACAGGGTCAGGCCGGAGTCGATGACGTCCTCAACGATGAGGATGTGCCGGTCGGTGACGTCGGTGTCCAGGTCCTTGAGGATGCGCACCACGCCGGAGGACTTGGTGCCCGAGCCGTAGGAGGACACCGCCATCCAGTCCATCGGGGCGCTCATGTGCAGCCGGCGAGACAGGTCCGCCATGACGTAGACGGCCCCCTTGAGCACGCCGACGAGCAGAGGGTCACGGCCCGCATAGTCCGCGTCGATCTGCGCGGCCATCTCATCGAGGCGCTGCCCGATCTGCTCCTCGGTGATGAGAACCTGCTGAAGGTCCGATCCCATGTCCGTGGCGTCCATACGCCCTACCTTCCTCATGTGTCGTCATGGCTGCGCGGGCTCACCGGGGCCGGGGAGGCCACCGGTCCGCGCCGACGCCATAAGCCTGCCACAACGGGCCCCGGCCTGACACGTCAGCTGACGCGACGTACCCACACGTCGGGTCGGGCGAGCTCAGCCGGCGTGGGCAGCAGCTCGGGATCGGCCCACACGGCGTTGAGCCCCTCGTGCCCGATGCGGGTCACGACGCTGCGCACGAAGGCGGCGCCGTCGGCGTACTGGGCCTCCTTGGCCTCCAGGCCCATGAGCCGGTGCAGTAGGAGCGAGCCCAGTCCGGGCCCGGGGCCGATGCCGCCGTCGGCCGCGCGGCTGCGCGAGAGCACGGCCCGGAGCCGGTGGACCGAGGGCATCCGGTTGGGGTGCACGTCATCGAGGACCACCTCGGCGTGCCCCTCCAGGAAGGTGAGCGCGGCCGCCAGGGAGGCGACCTCGGCGCGGTCCGTGACGTTCATCAGACCCTCGAGCACCCGCCCTCGGCCGGCGCGCGCCGCAAGACGCACCGCCCGGCCTCGCCGCGGCCGCCTCCCCCGCTCCTGCCGGCTCCCGCCGCCGGCGCTTCGGGCACCGTCGGCACTGCCGTATGCGGCCTCAACGACGGCGCCGATCACCATGCGCATGGAGTCCGACAGGTAGGGGCCGAGCCAGGGCGCGGCGGCCAGCTGGACGGCGTGGGTCATCTCGTGCAGGCAGACCCAGGCGGGCAGGTCGAGCATGTCCAGGTCCATCTGGCGGCGCACCGCCAGCACGTTGGGGGCCACGAGCAGCAGGTGCGGCGACGCCGCCCCATCCCAGCCTTCACCTGTTGTCACGTCACGGGCCGGCGCGGTCCCGGACGTCACGACATCGTCGCCCTCGCCGGAGGGGTAAGCCGGGCCGGCGCTACCGCCCCCGTGACCGCGGGTCCCGCTCGGGGCCGCGGGCACCACCTGTCCCAGGAGCCGGGTAGCCAGCAGGCTCATCGCCCCGGCGACCTCGGCGGCCCCGACGAGCTGGATCGCCTCCGAGGCCGGCGGGGCGGGCACCTGCTCCATGAGGCCGCGCAGCGCCCGGGTGGAGGCGCGCACGAGCCCGGCCCGGTCGACGACGCTCACGCGGGTGGTCTCGGCGACCTGCTGGGCCGCTCGGTTCAGGCCGGTGATCCTGGCGACCCAGGCCGGTGCCTCCTGGGCGGAGCGGCGCAGGACCGCCACCGAGCTGGCGCGCGCCGAGCGCGAGGCGCTGGGGCCCGCCGGGATGAGCGCGGTCAGGCGCTCCACCGTCCGCCAGTCGACGAGTCCCGCCGCTGTGCCCTGGGTCGTCACCGTGACACCTTTCTCGCCGAGTTCACCAGGCTGCCTGAGCCCCTGCCTGTCGCCGCTGCGCCGAGCACGCCGCGCCCCTTACGAGCATCCGCACGAGGCCAGGGGCGCCACGAAGTGGTTGTCGATCGCGGCTGCGGCCGCAGTTGCCCCACCGCCGTTGGTGGGGAAGCCGTTGGTCATGACCGCGAAGGCCAGCTGGCGCCCGTCGGCGGTGGTGACGACCCCGGCCAGGGAGGCGGTCTGCTCCAGCGAGCCGGTCTTGGCGCGCACCGTGCCGGCCGCGGCGGTGTCGTGCAGACGCTTGCCAAGGGTGCCGTCCAGGGCGCCGACGGGCAGGTCGGCGATGAGGGTGCGCCCGGCCGAGCCGCCCTCGCCTCCGGCGGCCTTGGTCATGATCTGGGTCAGGAGCCTGGCGGGGACCTTATTGCCCTTGGCCAGCCCGGAGGAGTCCAGGAGCGTCACCCCGGAGGTGTCGAAGCCGTCCTTGCTCAGCTGGGCGAGCACGGCCTTGGAGGCCCCGGCGAAGTCGGTGGTCTCCTTGGCATGCGCGGCCACGAGCCGCCCCTCGACCTCGGTCATCGTGTTGTCAGAGGTCTTGAGCGACACGGAGAGGATGTCGGACAGCGGGGCGGAGGAGACCGAGGCCACCTCCCGGGCGCTGCCGGAGGCTGCGGCGCGCGTCGGCTCGCCGTCGACCGTGATGCCGGCCTCGCTCAGGTGCTTGGCGAAGGCCTGGGCGGCCTCCATGGCCGGGTCATCCGGGTAGCCCTGGTTCTGGGTGGCCGAGACATTCACCATGATCGGCTGGATCTTGGCCACGTACTGCTCGTTGCCGGCCTCCCACTTCTCGTTCCACTGGGGGCCGGTGAACAGGGTGTCGTCCAGGCGCAGGGAGACCGACGTCACCCCCTGCGACTTGAGCTTCTCGGCGGTGGCTCGGGCGAGGTCGCCCAGGCCCGCGTGGCCGGCCGTGGCGCTCGGGTTGCCCTCGTTCTCGGCCAGCAGCACGTCGCCGCCGCCCACGAGGGTGAGGGTCTGCCCCTCCAGGACGGCCTTGGTCTGGAGGGTGTGGCCCGGCCCCATGGAGGACAGGGCGGCCCAGGCGGTGAGCACCTTGTTGGTGGAGGCCGGCGTCACCCCGGAGGAGGCCGAGCGGTCCAGCAGCTCCTCGCCGGTGGCGACGTCGACGACGGAGGCCGTCACGTTCCCCCCGGTCAGGGCGGCGTCGGAGACCACGCCCTGGATGTAGCCGTTCAGGGCATTCTTGGAGGGCGTGGGAGCCCCCTGGTCCAGGCCGGAGGGGGCGGTGGTCTTGGCGCTGGGGGCGGCCGGCGTCGGGAAGGGCCGGGGGGCGACGTCGGCGTAGGCGACCGTCACCGGGCCGGGCAGCAGGTCGAGAGCATCGCCCAGGCTGTAGTAGCCGCTGAACACCAGCAGGCTCGCCGCCGTCAGGGCAGCGGTCTGGACCTTGCGCATACGTCCTCCGGACTGGGTTGTGGACAGGCTGGGACGGCCTGTATATCAAGTAGGTGGGGCGCCCAGGAGGTTACTGCCACCCGTGCACCGACGTGCAGAGTACGCGTTTACCGGCCTCAGGCGCTGTCGTGCGCCACACTAGTGCCATCAATACCCGCCCCGCCGGATCGACGCCGACCACCAGGCGCCGCTCCAGCGCCCAACGAGCTGAAGACACGAGCGAAGGAGGCTCCCCGTGGAGTTCGACGTCACGATTGAGATCCCCAAGGGCAACCGCAACAAGTACGAGATCGATCACGAGACCGGTCGAATCCGCCTGGACCGCATGCTCTTCACCTCGACGCGCTACCCCGACGACTACGGCTACATCGACGGGACCCTCGGTGAGGACGGCGACCCCCTGGACGCGCTGGTCCTGCTGGAGGAGCCGACCTTCCCCGGCTGCGTCATCCGCTGCCGCGCGCTGGGCATGTTCCGCATGCGCGACGAGAAGGGCGGCGACGACAAGGTCCTGTGCGTGCCCAGCGCCGACCAGCGCGCCTCCTGGCGTACCGACATCGAGGACGTCTCGGAGTTCCACCGCCTGGAGATCCAGCACTTCTTCGAGGTCTACAAGGACCTCGAGCCGGGCAAGTCGGTCGAGGGCGCCCACTGGGTGGGCCGCGAGGAGGCCGAGGAGGAGATCCGCCAGTCCTTCCAGCGCGAGGCCGACCGCGTCGCCCGCGAGGGCCACTGACACGCACAGCCCGAGTTGGCGGGGCGGGGCGGCATACGCGCTCCGCCCCGCCCCCGTTTTAGAGGCGCACCGCGTAGGGCATGACGCCGGAGTAGCGCATGGAGGTGACGCGCACGGTCATGCCGAAGGTCGGCGCCTCGATCATCATGTCGTCGCCCAGGTAGATGGCGACGTGGTAGATGCCGGACTGGCTGCCGTCGGAGGACCAGAAGACCAGGTCCCCGGGCTGAGCGGCGTCGAGCGGAACCAGGGAGCCCTCCCCGTACTGCACGCGTGAGGAGTGCGTGAGCTCCACACCGGCGGCCGCGTAGGAGACCATCGTCAACCCCGAGCAGTCCAGGCCCGCAGCCGACTCCCCGGCCCACACGTAGGGGGTGCCGAGGTAGCCCATGGCCGCGTTGATGGCAGTGGAGGCGGCGCTGCCGGAACGCGACGGCGCGGGCGCAGGCTCCGGGGCCGGGGCGGGTGCGGGTGCGGTCTCCTCTTCGGCCGCCTCGGGCTCCGGCTGGGAGGTGGTGGCGGGTTCCTGGGCCGAGGACTGCTGGCCCGGGCTGGGCCGGCTCGCCTGCTCCTGGGGAGCGGGGGCCGACTCCTGAGGCTGGGCGGCGGCCTGCTCGGCCTGCTTCTGGGCGAGGTCGGCGGCGGCCTTCTCCGAGGCCGCCTTGGCTGCGGCCTGGGCGGCGGCCTCCTCGCGGGCCTTGCGCTCGGCCTCGACCTGGTTCTGGTACTTCGTCTCGAGCTCGACGGTGGTGTTGCGCTGCGCGGCCAGCTGAGTGATGAGGCTCTGGCGGTTGGTGCGGGTGGTGGTGACGGCGCTCTGGGCCTCGTTGGCGGCGGTCTCGGCGTCGGTCTTGGCGGTCTCGGCGGAGGTCTTGGCGGCCTCCTTGGCCTTGACCTTCTGGTCGGCGATGGTCTGCATACTCGTGGCCACCGCCTCGAGGGCCTCGACGTTCTGGACCTTGGCGTTGTTCTTCTCCCCGGCCCGGGTCAGGGCGACGTCGGCGTCGGCCAGGTCCGCCAGCGACTCGCTGGTCAGGTACGGGGTGAGCGGGTCGAGCGGGTTGCCGCTCTCCTGGTAGGTCTGGACGACGATCGAGCCGAGGTCGGAGCGGGCGGATACGGTGCTGGAGGTGGCGGCGTCGGCGTTGGCCTGGGCGGTCTGGGCGTCCTTGGTGGCCTTGTTGAGCTCGTCGACGGCGGCCAGGTAGTCCTCATTGGCGGCCTGGGCCTTGATCTGAGCCTCCTCCAGGTTGCTGCTCTCCTGGGCGAGCCGGGCCTCCAGGGAGGCAATGGAGGTGGAGGTCGAGCGCTCGGAGGCCTTGGAGCGATCGATGTCGCTCTGGTCCACGGGGTCGGCGAGCACCGACGGCGCCAGGGTGCATGCCAGGGCCACGACTGCGGTGGCGACGACACCGTGTCCGTGCCGTCTTGAGGGGATCGGGCTCACAGGGGTTCTCCGTCGTGATGGGGCTGAACGTGAGGATGACGCCTCACCCGGGGACCGACGTCGGCCCGCCGTCGGGATCCGTTCCGCGGAATCAGGGGGCGCGGAGCGGATCAGGGGACGAAGACGGCAGGCAGCGTCAGCCCGGATGCGACAAAGCCACACTAGTCGCTTTGGCCCCATCTGAAAACAGATTTCACACTATTCACAATCGTAACTTACGCCCCTGTAGTTAGGGGGTTGTGCCTGCATTGGCGGGGCTCCCAGCGGTCGTCATATGTCTGTGATCGATATGGCATCCAGCACAAATGACCGTTTGTGCAGGTCATCGCGGGTTTAAACGGCCGGATCGTCGCTTAGGCAAGGCAGTCGACGGCGCCAACCCAGTCCCACAGCAAGGGGGTGCCGCGAGGGCGCCGCACCGACGCCGCACCCGCACCGAGCTCTCACCGCGGCCGCATGGCGGACGCCCGTTTGGACCACCTGCGGAGGAAACCGCTAAAGTCGGAGCATGTTCCGTCGTCCTGAGGCCCTTCGGCCGGACACCCCCACCACGGGGCGAATGCGCAGCTGACGCGCACGCCGCCGTTGGCCCACGTGCGCGTCCCCGCCCTCGCCCGCACCATCGCAGAAGTTGCAGCAACGGTGACGGCGGACGACCCAGCAGCACGACGCCTCGCCCCTCCTGCTGCCGGACCGGCTCCGACGCCGGCCCCAGCGAGCCCCAGGCAGCCGCCCACCAGCGCGCCGCAACCGCCGGCGCGAGGCAGGCACCGTTCGTGACGCTGACATCGCCGCCGGTCACCGGGAATCACCAAGGAGCCCTCATGACCGACCAGCACCCCACCGCCCCCGAGGCCGCCCCCCAGAGCACGCAGCCGGCCCCCTCCCCCACCAGCCCGGCGGGCTGGCGCTTCGAGACCAAGCAGGTCCAGGCCGGGCACGACCCCCTGGCCGAGCCCGCCCACGCCCGGGCCATTCCGATCTACCAGACCTCCTCCTACGTCTTCGAGTCGGCCGAGCAGGCGGCCGCCCGTTTCGCCCTGAGCGACCTCGGCCCGATCTACACGCGCCTGAACAACCCCACCAACGACATCGTCGAGCAGCGGATCGCGGCACTGGAGGGCGGCGTCGGGGCGCTGCTGACGTCGTCGGGGCAGGCGGCCACGACCCTGGCCCTGGTGACGCTGGGCGGGGCCGGGAACAACATCGTGGCCTCGCCCTCCCTGTACGGCGGCACCACGAACCTGCTCACCCACACCCTGCCGCGCCTGGGCATCGAGACGCGCTTCGTGGACGAGCCGGGCGACCCGGCCGCCTGGGCGGCGCTGGCCGATGAGCGCACCGTCGCCTTCTTCGGGGAGTCGATCCCCAACCCGCGCGGCGACATCCTGGACATCGAGGCGATCGCGGCGGCCGCGCACGAGCTGGGCATCCCGCTGGTCGTGGACAACACGGTGGCCTCGCCCTTCCTGACCCGCCCCTTCGAGTGGGGCGCGGACATCGTGGTGGCCTCGGCAACGAAGTTCCTGGGCGGGCACGGCTCCTCCGTGGCGGGCGTGATCGTGGACTCCGGCAGCTTCGACTTCGCGGCCCAGCCCGAGCGCTTCCCGGGCTTCAACACGCCCGACGAGTCCTACCACGGCCTGGTCTACGCCCGGGACCTGGGGGTGGGCAGCCCACTGGGCGCGAACCTGGCCTTCATCCTCAAGGCACGCGCAGAGGGACAGCGCGACCTCGGCTTCGCGCTGGCGCCGCACTCGGCCTTCCTCATCGCCCAGGGCATCGAGACGCTCTCGCTGCGCATGGAGCGGCACGTGGACAACGCCCTGGCGGTGGCCACCTGGCTGGAGGGGCGCGACGACGTCGCCTCGGTGCGCTACTCGGGGCTGGCCTCCAGCCCCTACTACGAGCGGCACCGCAAGTACTGTCCGCGCGGGGCGGGCTCGATCCTCACCTTCGACCTGGCTGGTGGGCGTGAGGCGGGGGCGGCCTTCATTGACGCCCTGAGTCTGTTCTCCAACCTGGCCAATATCGGGGACGTGCGCTCGCTGGCGATCCACCCGGCCACCACGACGCACTCCCAGCTCGACGACGCCGGCCTGGCCGCGGCCGGGATCAGCGCCGGGACCGTGCGCCTGAGCGTGGGGATCGAGCACATCGACGACATCCTGGCCGACCTCGAGCGCGGCCTGGCGGCAGCCCGGGCCGTCGGGGCGGGCGAGCCGAGCGCGGCGGCCGGGGCCTGAGGCGGTCTGTCATGAGTGCGACCACGTCCTCCTCCTACCCCGTCTCCAGCGGCAGCACCGAGACCGAGCCGGCCGCCTACGGCGTCGGGACGGCCTCCTCCAAGCTGGTGGACCGCAAGGCCGGCTCCCCCACGGGCGCCTGGCGGCCCGGTGACGAGCCGGGGCGCCGTCGGTTCCTGGAGATCGGGGACCTGCCCCTGGAGTCCGGGGAGGTCCTGCCCAACACGGTCCTGGCCTTCGAGACCTGGGGGGAGCTGAGCCCACAGCGCGACAACGCGGTTCTCGTGTTGCATGCCCTGACCGGCGACTCCCACGTCACCGGCGAGGCGGGGCCCGGGCACCCGACGCCGGGCTGGTGGTCGGACCTGGTGGGGCCAGGGCGGGCCATCGACACCGAGCGCTACTTCGTGGTGGCCGCCAACATCCTGGGCGGCTGCCAGGGCTCGACGGGGCCGTCGTCGACCGCGCCGGACGGGCGCCCCTGGGGGTCGCGCTTCCCGTGGCTGACCACGCGCGACGCCGTCGAGGCCGAGTCGCGCCTGGCCGACGCCCTGGGGATCGAGGTCTTCCACCTGGTCATCGGGGCGTCGCTGGGCGGGCACCGGGCGATCGAGTGGGGGGTCACCCACCCGCAGCGGGTGCGCAACCTGGCGCTGGTGGCCACCGGCGCCTCGACGACCGCCGACCAGCTGGCCTGGTGCCACCTGCAGGAGCTGGCGATCGTGGCCGACCCCTTCTTCTTCGACGGCGACTACTACTCCCACTCGGTGGGTCCGGTGCGGGGGCTGGGGCTGGCGCGGGCGCTGGCGCACACGACCTACCGCAGTGCCGCCGAGCTCGACGAGCGCTTCGGGCGGCGCCACCAGGGCGAGGAGGACCCGGCGGTGGGCGGGCGCTACCAGGTGGAGTCCTACCTGGACTACCACGCCGGCAAGCTGCTGGCGCGCTTCGACGCCAACACCTACCTCATCGTCACCCACTCGATGATGGTGCACGACGTCGGCACCGGGCGCGGCGGCATCGAGGCGGCGCTGGCGAGGGTGCAGGCGCGCACGCTCGTGGTGGACGTGGACTCCGACCGGCTCTTCCTGCCCGCCCAGGCCGAGGAGCTGGCCGGCGGTATCCCCGGCGCGAGGCGCGAGACGATCAGCTCCCTGCACGGGCACGACGGCTTCCTCATCGAGGCCGAGCAGATGGACGAGATCCTGCGCGACTTCCTGGCCGGCGCATAGACACCGACACAAACCGACAAAAACTTCAGAAACGACCCGGAGCCGCGTCGTTTCTGAAGTTTTTGTCGAAGTGTGTGGCACGCACCGCGACGTTGGGGACCGAGCGGTCGGGCCATCAGGGACCGAGCGGTCGGCCTTCGGCGACCCGCCCGACTTTGCAGAATCGAGATGTTCCGTTACCTTATCGTGAGACGTCTGACATCTGTCGTCTACATCTCCTGTTGAAGGCAAAGCCGCCTCGGCTCCTTAGAACGGAACACCTATGACATCGCATAGTCCTTTTTCCCGGAGGCGCCTGCCGGCCCTCCTGGGCTCCCTGCCACTGGCCGCCACCGGCTTGATCGCCGCCGCGCCCCCGGCGCACGCCGTCGCCACGTCTGACGGCCTGGCCGACGTCACCATCACGCAGGTGAACGCGCCCGCGGACGGCCTCTACTCCGTCGGCGACGTCATGACCTTCAACATCACCCTCACCAACACCAGCGGTGAGGCCCACTCCTACGCGCCGGCCTCGACGAACCTGTCCGGGAACGTCTCCAAGTGCCGGTGGCGCAACGTCCCGGCCGGGACGACCAAGACCGACTGCACCGGCCTGGCCACGCACACGGTGACCGCCGAGGACATCAAGGCCGGCGGTTTCACCCCGCAGATCGCCTACGAGGTCAAGGCCGTGGAGTACGCCGGTAAGGCCCTGAGCACCCCGGAGACGATCAAGGGCGCGACGAGCCCGGTCAAGGCCAACTCGCTGCGAGTCGAGTCGATCACGCCGTCGTCGAGTAAGGAGAACTACAAGCTGGGCGACACCGTCACCTACACGGTGCGCGTGCGCTCGGTGTCGGACAAGACGATCAACGTCGCCACCACCGAGTCCTCCTTCGACGACCTGGGCCGCCAGTGCCATTGGGGCGGCCTCAAGCCGGGCAAGGGCGCCGTCTACAACTGCAAGCCGCTCACCCACACGATCACGCAGGCCGACGTCGACGCCGGCCGCTGGACGCCGTCGATCACCCTGACGGCCACCGGCACCGACGGCGCCGCCCTCCAGACGCTCACCGCCTCCGGCAACCCGATCAACGTCGTCGGCGAGCACCCGCAGGCCACGCCCGCGCCGGCGCCCGACGCGAGTACGGAGCTGCCGGCCTCGATGAGCCAGGCCCAGCACGTGGCCCCCAACACGGCCACCGACAACTACCGCATCCCGGCGATCACCACCGCCCCCAACGGGGACCTGCTCATCTCCTACGACGAGCGGCCGAAGGACAACGGCAACGGCGGCAGCGACGCCCCCAACCCGAACCACATCGTCCAGCGCCGCTCCACCGACGGCGGCAAGACCTGGTCGGCGCCCACCTACATCCACCAGGGCACGGAGACCGGCAAGAAGGTCGGCTACTCCGACCCGAGCTACGTCGTCGACCACCAGACGGGCACGATCTTCAACTTCCACGTCAAGTCCTACGACCAAGGCTGGGGCGGCTCGCAGGCCGGCACCGACCCGGACAACCGGGGCATCATCCAGGCGGAGGTGTCGACCTCCACGGACAACGGCTGGACCTGGACGCACCGCACGATCACCGCAGACATCACGAAGGACAACCCGTGGACCGCGCGCTTCGCGGCCTCGGGCCAGGGCATCCAGATTCAGCACGGCCCTCACGCCGGGCGCCTGGTGCAGCAGTACACGATCAGGACCGCCGGCGGCGCGGTGCAGGCCGTCTCGGTCTACTCCGACGACCACGGGAAGACGTGGCAGGCCGGCACGCCGATCGGGACCGGCATGGATGAGAACAAGGTCGTTGAGCTCTCCGACGGGTCCCTCATGCTCAACTCGCGCGCCTCGGACGGCTCCGGCTTCCGCAAGGTGGCCCGGTCCACCGACGGCGGGCAGACCTGGAGCGAGCCGGTGTCCGACCAGAACCTGCCCGACTCGGTGGACAACGCCCAGATCATCCGAGCCTTCCCGAACGCCGCGCCGGACGACCCGCGCGCCAAGGTGCTGCTGCTGAGCCACTCGCCGAACCCGAAGCCGTGGTCGCGCGACCGCGGCACCATCTCGATGTCCTGCGACGACGGCGCCTCCTGGACGACCAGCAAGGTCTTCCACGAGCCCTTCGTCGGGTACACGACGATTGCCGTGCAGTCCGACGGCAGCATCGGGCTGCTCAGCGAGGACGCCCACAACGGCGCCGACTACGGCGGCATCTGGTACCGCAACTTCACGATGAACTGGCTCGGCGAGCAGTGCGGCCAGAAGCCGGCGGAGCCGAGCCCGGCACCGTCGCCAACAGCGGCACCCTCGGCGGCACCGACGGAGAAGCCGGCCCCGTCGGCCGCGCCGAGCGCTGAGCCCACGCCGGCACCGGCACCGTCCTCCGTGTCTGAGCCGAGTGCTGCGCCTGAGCCGAGCAGCGCCCCGGCTCCGGAGCCCACGACTGCTCCGAGCACGGAGCCCACGCCGGCCCCGGCGCCGAGCTCCGCGCCGTCGGAGAAGCCGGGTGCGCAGCCGAGCTCGGCCCCGAAACCGGGTGCGACGAGTCAGGCGCCGTCGGTGGTGAACCCGAAGGCGACCGCCGCGGCAACCCAGTCGGGGAAGCCGTCGTCGAGCGCGAGCCCGGCACCGAGCCGAAGCGCGGCGGCGACATCGAAGCCGGGCATGGAGCCCGATGAAATTGATCGGCCGTCTGACGGCGCCATGGCGCAGCCGACCGGTGGCGCCAGCGCCCCGAGCGCCGCGCCGACGCAGGCGGCGAAGGCCGGCAGCAGGCTGTCTCGTACGGGGACCAACGCGCTGCTGGTCCTGGGCCTTGCGGGTGTCGCGGTTGTCGGCGGGTACCTGCTGCTGCGGGCTCGCCGCTCGAAGAACTGAACACGCGATGAGCCGGTCATCCGGCTCTGAGTACTGACTGAGGGGTGGGACGCCGGCACGTCCCACCCCTCAGGGCTGTCCCGCGCGGTGGCGCTGACCGCCTCAGCAGCGCGGCCCGGTCTTCCTCAGGCGCAGAACGCCCGGAGATGTCCATATCGGATACAAAGGCCCAGAACGGGACAGAACCGGCGAGAAGAAACCGCATGATTCCAACGTTTCGTTTCCTGGGCCGGCGACATCGGGGCTCCTTTGTATCCGATTTGGACACCGGCTCCTTCCAGCACCTCGGCAATGCGGTCAGGTTCGAGGATGAGAGTCGGTGAGAGCCTGTTCGTATGCGTCGAGCAGACGCCAGGTGTTCTTGGGTGAGCGGAAGAGGTGGGCGGTCTCCTGCCGGCTCGCGTACTCGTCGGCCGGCATGAGGACCGCACGGCCGTTACTCGAGACGACACGACCGCCTTCACTATCAGTAGTGGTAGCGAACTTGGAGAATCACCAGGTCATCACCAGCAACGAGGTACACGAGGCGATGCTCGTCAGTGATCCTTCGCGACCACGCACCTGAGGCGCCGTACTTGAGCTGCTTGGGTTTCCCGATACCTCCGAAGGGATCGCCAAGGGCCGCATCAATGAGCGTGTTGACCCGTTTGAGGATCCGGCGGTCCGCCTTCTGCCAGTGCTGATAGTCCTCCCAAGCGTACGGGTCCCATACGAGACGCATCAGTCCTCCCGGTCGAGGTCATGCATCTCCGTCTGGCCCGCACGAGCCCGGTCATACGCATCAAGAAGGCGTCGCGCGTTCTCAGGTGATCGGAACAGGTAGGCGGTCTCCTGCCAAGCAGCGTATTCGTCGGCGGGCATAAGAACAGCACTGCCCTTACGTGAAACAATCTCAACGGCGTCATGATCGGCGTTGACCCGCTCGATGAGCGGGTACAACGTCTTGCGAGCCTCGCTTGCACTGATCGACATGAGAGCACCTCTTCTCTCTGGTGGTACCAGAGTACGGTACCATCCGACACGATAGGCTGTAGTCTCTCTCACTCCCTCACACGGTCCGAGCAGCCACCTACTGGACCTCAACGACCTCAGGAGCATTCACCAGGGCACTTCCTGAGAGGGGCTAACACTGAGGAAGTGTGGATGATGTCGAGCTCATCGACTACCACTGACGCTGACCGGATCGACCCGATTCACCCGGGTGAGGTCCTCATGGAGGACTTCATCGAGGGGTTCGGGATCACCTAGAACCAGCTCGCCACGGCCATCGGCGTGCCCCCGCGCCGCATCAACGAGATCGTGCACGGCAAGCGCGGCATCACTGCGGACACTGCTGTAAGGCTGGCCAAGTACTTCGGCGCCTCTGCCGAGCTCTGGATGAACCTGCAGAGTCACTACGAGCTCAGGATTGAGCGCCGGCCCCTGCGCGAGCAGCTCGACAGCATTGTGCCGCTGCAGTCGGTGGCGTAGACGCCGCAGACGTCATGCGCGACCGACGCTCATACTCGGCGAACGGGTACCTGCTGCTGCGGGCTC
>ERZ772958.641-NODE-641-length-15231-cov-4.862414_pt1 | contig 15231 bp, 17 predicted proteins | sample MGYA00580681_ERZ772958 | MGnify/ENA primary metagenome ERZ772958 (study PRJEB29015, sample SAMEA2738089) | human oral metagenome | biome: human oral; feature: human-associated habitat; material: saliva | place: China | collected 2275 ...
AATAGAGGGAGTGATTTTAGAAAGCGTGAGAAAACATGATTTACTTTGATAATTCAGCGACGACCAAGCCCTATCCTGAAGTACTTGAAACCTATATGCAGGTGGCTTCAAAAATTTTAGGAAATCCATCTAGTCTCCATCGTTTGGGAGATCAGGCAACACGAATCTTAGATGCTTCCCGCCAGCAAATTGCGGATTTGATTGGCGCAGACTCACGTGAGATCGTGTTTACTTCTGGCGCAACAGAAGCAGATAACCTTGCAATTAAAGGTGCAGCGCACTTTTATCAAACAAAAGGTAAGCACATTATTACTTGCAAAACTGAACACAAAGCCGTATTGGATACTTGCCGTCAGTTAGAGCGTGAAGGCTTTGAAGTCACCTATTTAGATCCAGAAGAAGATGGTTTAATCGATCTTGAGAAATTTAAAGCAGCATTGCGTCCAGACACAATTGTTGTGTCAATTATGCATGTGAATAATGAGATTGGCGTGATTCAAGATATTAAAGCAATTGGTGAGCTTTGCCGTGCAAACAAAACCATTTTCCACGTAGATGCAACACAAAGTGTAGGTAAAGTCGAAATCAATCTTGCGGAATTACAGGTTGATTTAATGTCAATGTCTAGCCACAAATTGTACGGACCAAAAGGGATTGGTGCACTATATGTATGCCGTAAACCGCGTGTTCGTTTAGAAGCGATTATCCATGGTGGCGGTCACGAACGTGGTATGCGTTCAGGTACATTACCTGTACACCAAATCGTTGGTATGGGTGAAGCATATCGCATTGCAAAAGAAGAAATGGCTACTGAAATTCCACGTATTCGAGCATTGCGCGATCGTTTATACAATGGTCTTAAAGACATTGAAGAAACTTATGTAAATGGTTCAATGGAACACCGCGTAGCGAATAATTTGAACATCAGCTTTAACTATGTTGAAGGTGAGTCGTTAATGATGGCATTACGTGATATCGCAGTATCTTCTGGTTCTGCTTGTACGTCTGCAAGTCTAGAGCCATCTTATGTATTACGTGCATTAGGTCGTAATGATGAATTAGCACATAGCTCAATTCGTTTTACGCTTGGTCGTTGGACCACTGAAGAAGAAATTGATTACACCATTAATTTAATGCATGGTGCAGTAGCGAAACTTCGTGAATTATCCCCACTTTGGGATATGTTCAAAGAAGGGATTGATTTAAATACTATTGAGTGGGCAGCCCACTAATTTTCAAGGCGGCTTGGCCGCCTGATAGCAACTTATTTAGGAAAGGAAAAGAATATGGCATACAGCGAAAAAGTTATCGATCATTACGAAAATCCACGCAATGTTGGTTCAATGGATAAAAAAGATAATTCTGTGGGCACCGGCATGGTGGGTGCGCCAGCTTGCGGTGATGTTATGCAGTTACAAATTAAAGTAAATGACAGCGGTATTATTGAAGATGCAAAATTCAAAACTTATGGTTGTGGTTCTGCGATTGCTTCTAGCTCTTTAATTACCGAGTGGGTAAAAGGCAAATCTTTAGATGAAGCAGGTGCAATCAAAAACAGCCAAATTGCGGAAGAACTTGAATTACCACCGGTAAAAGTTCATTGCTCAATCTTAGCAGAAGACGCAATTAAAGCCGCTATTGCTGACTACAAAAATAAACAAGGTAAGTAATCAAAAGTGAGGTCGAAAATAACCGCACTTTATACTTAATATATGAGCGTCGAGAAATTAAGCTCTTAGAAAGGTGCAGTTGTCATGACGTTAGAGAAAAAAATTGCGATTGCTAGTGTGGCATTATGTTTGCTTACATCACTTGCATTTTCCATTTATTTGGTATTTGTAGCTTCCTATTTGGATGAAGCAGAAACTTCAGTTCGGATTCAGATATTTTTGGGTATCCTAGCTTTGTCTTGGGGAGCAATGATTGCATCGTTTATTTTATATACGAGACTACGTAGTGCAGCAGTATCAGCAGCAGCTTTGCTTGCATTTGCTATCTATGTGCTACTTATTTATTTATTTGTAAAAGATAGCGTTTCAGGTGACGTATATATCTGGCTTGCATATTCTGTTTGGTGTGTGGTTTGCTTTGGATTATCAATTTTAATAGTGCTATTTAAGCCGACAATTTTTACTTGCTCAGCAAAATCAGCATTTTTCTCAACACTCGTTATCAACGCAGCTTCTTTATCAATTGTGATACTTTAGACTATGTAGGAACAATTTATGTCTATGACATTAGAGAAAAAAATTGCTATTGCTAGTGTGGCATTATGTTTGCTTACACCACTTGCACTTTTGCTCTATTTTGAGTTTACAAATTCCTATGAGATTACCTCACTTCGGATTCAGGTGTTTTTTGAGATCCTAGCTTGGTTTTGGGGTCCAATGATCGCATCGTTTATTTTATATACGAGATTACGCAGTGCTGCTGTAACGGCTTCAGCCTTATTGGCTTTTGCTCTTTATGCATTACTTTCTTGTTTACTTGCAAAAGATGGCGGTTTAGTTGGTGAATTTATCTGGCTTCTATATTCTGTTTGGGGTGTGGCTTGCTTTGTATTGTCAAGTTTAATTGTGCTCTTTAAGCCTGCAATTTTTATCCGCTCCGCAAAATCAGCATTTTTCTCAACACTCATTATCAACCTATTGGCGGCACCTTTAGCAATAATGATATTTAAAACTATGTAGGAATAGATCATGTCTATAACATTAACTGAAAAAGCAGCAGAACGAGTTCGCACTTTTCTTGAAAATCGTGGAAAAGGCATTGGTTTACGCTTAGGTGTGAAAACATCAGGTTGTTCGGGTTTAGGCTATGTGCTTGAATTCGTGGATGTGCTCAATGATGACGATCTTGTTTTTGAGCAGCATGGCGTAAAAGTCATAGTCGATCCAAAAAGCTTGGTTTATTTAAATGGCATTGAGCTAGATTACGTTAAAGAAGGCTTGAATGAAGGCTTTAAATATAACAACCCGAACGTGAAAGAATCTTGTGGTTGTGGTGAAAGTTTCCATGTTTAAGGAATAGAAATGACCAATCCTTTTGCTATTTTTGATTTGCCCGTTGCTTTTAATGTTGATCAAGCCCTTTTGTCTGAACGCTATTTAGTGCTTCAAAAGAGCTTGCACCCTGATAATTTTGTTACGGCAGATGCGCAAGAACAACGTATCGCAATGCAAAAGTCGACAGAAGTTAATGATGCATTAAAAACCTTGAAAGACCCGATTCTACGTGCTGAAGCAATTATTGCGTTAAATACGGGAAAAGCACAGGATTTAGAGCAAAAGAGCACACAAGATATGACATTCCTAATGCAGCAATTAGAATGGCGAGAAGAACTCGAAAACATTGAGCAAAGCCAGGATGAAAATGCGTTAGAATCCTTTGCGAAACGCGTTAAAAAAGAAACCAAAGAAATGTTGACCGCACTTGAAGAACAACTAAATGAGCAACAATGGTCAACTGCTGCACAGCTCTGTGATAAATTACGTTTTCTAAAAAAATTGGCGGATGAAATTAGCCAAGTAGAAGAACGTCTATTTGAATTATAATCTTGAGGGCGTTTAATACGCCCTTTTCACTATTGATAAATGGGCAGCTGCCCTCATACTAATGAAATCCGATTATGCAAACTTTAGAACAACTGACTGATGCCTCAAAATCTGCTTGGGGAACTATTTCCCAATGGATTGAGCACGCTCGTAATCATTGTGATGTGATTAAAAAAGATCAATCTAGTGCAGAACGTGAGCTTTTCACCATGCAAATGCCCACTTCTTCTCCAATGGGCGCGGTCATCTATGAAACTGGCGGCATTTTAATCCATCATGGTTGGTTGCGTATATTGGGGTCAGGCAGTTTTAAATTACCACGTGGATTAATGGACTGGAATTTCAGCAAATCCTTTAATCAATCAGGTGATAAACCAAAATATTTGCTTGTTGCGGACGATGTCATTGGTGGTTATTTTGCTTTAAATGGTGGCTCTTTAGGTTCTAATCTTGGCAAGATTTATTATTTTTCGCCAAAAGACTTAACTTGGCATGATTTAAATTTTACCTATACGGATTTCTTGGCTTGGGCATTAAATGGTGATATTGAGGCATTTTACCAAAATCTGTTTTGGCAAAATTGGCAAGAAGATGTAAAACAACTCGATGGTAATCACATGATTGTTTTTACACCCGAGCTTTCAGAAGATAAGACGACTGATATTAATCAGCGTGAACGACGCGAAGTCAACATTGAAACCCATTACAATGCAAGTTTCACCGAACAAGATAAATTTGCACAAGCTTATTCAGTGGCATAACGAGCCCTTAACGAATTAATTATTAGAGATAAAAAGAGATATGGCATTACTCCAAATTGCAGAGCCAGGACAAACGGCTGCACCACATCAACATCGTCTTGCGGTAGGGATTGATTTAGGTACAACGAATTCTTTAGTTGCCGCTGTGCGTAGCGGTCAAGCTACCATTTTGAATGACGAACAAGATAGAAGCCTTGTGCCTTCAGTCGTTTACTATGGTGAAAATGAAAAACTTGTTGGTACAGAAGCATTTGCAAAAGCTGCAATTGATCCTAAAAATACGATTATTTCTGTGAAACGTCTAATTGGACGTAGTCTTGGTGATGTGCAAGCTCGTTATGCTAATTTGCCCTATGAGTTTGTGGCAAGTGAAAATGGGTTGCCATTATTGGTGACGCATCAAGGTAAAAAAAGCCCAATTGAAGTCTCTGCGGATATTTTATCTCGTTTAAATCATATTGCTGAACAGCGCCTTGCAGGTGAGCTTTCTGGCGTGGTGATTACCGTACCTGCTTATTTTGATGATGCTCAACGCCAAAGTACGAAAGATGCAGCACGTCTTGCAGGGTTAAATGTATTACGTTTATTAAATGAACCCACCGCTGCAGCAGTCGCTTATGGCTTAGATAGCGGAAAAGAAGGCGTCATCGCTGTTTATGACTTAGGCGGCGGTACCTTTGATATCTCAATTCTACGCTTATCTAAAGGTGTATTTGAAGTCTTAGCAACAGGTGGGGATACCGCTTTAGGTGGTGATGATTTTGACCATTTAATTGCCGATTGGATTGTTGAACAAGCGGGTATTCAACCACAAAATGTGAATGAGCAACGTGAACTTTTAAGTTTAGCCACACAAACTAAAATTGCTTTAACGAGTGAGCAAAGTGCGGTCATTTCTTGGCGCGGATTTGAAGGTGAGTTAAGTCGTGAGCAATTTAATGAATTAATCCACTCATTGGTAAAACGCTCTTTATTAACCTGTCGTCGTGCATTGAAAGATGCACATGTTGAAGCTGAAGACGTGCAAGAGGTGGTCATGGTTGGTGGTTCAACTCGCGTGCCTTACGTACGTGAGCAAGTGGGCGAATTCTTCGGTAAAACACCATTAACCTCTATCGACCCAGATAAAGTAGTTGCCTTAGGTGCGGCAATTCAAGCGGATATTTTAGTGGGTAACAAAAATGACAGCGATATGTTGTTACTCGATGTGGTGCCGCTTTCTTTAGGTATTGAAACCATGGGCGGTTTAGTGGAGAAAATTATTCCACGTAACACCACGATTCCAGTGGCTCGCGCGCAAGAATTTACTACTTTTAAAGATGGTCAAACTGCGATGACGGTACATGTGGTACAAGGTGAACGTGAGTTGGTGGATGATTGCCGTTCCTTAGGTCGTTTTACGTTGCGTGGTATTCCGCCAATGGTAGCAGGCGCGGCCCATATTCGTGTGACTTATCAAGTGGATGCGGATGGCTTATTAAGTGTAACCGCCATGGAAAAATCCACAAAAGTCCAAGCATCGATTCAAATTAAGCCTTCTTATGGTTTAACGGATGAAGAAGTAACGGCAATGATTAAAGCTTCTTTTGATAATGCACAAGATGATATGCAAGCCCGTGAATTAGCCGAGCAACGTGTTGAGGCTGATCGTGTGATTGAAAGCGTGATTGTGGCATTACAACAAGATGGGGCTGAATTATTAACCGAGGCCGAATTCCACCAAATTGAAAATGCATTGAAACAATTAATGGATGTAAAAGAAGGAACAGATCGTCATGCTATCGTTCAGGGAATCAAAGCCCTTGATGTCGCGACTCAAGAATTTGCGGCAAGACGAATGAATAAATCCATTAATCAAGCGCTGACAGGTAAATCTGTATCAGATATTGAGCAATAAAGTGCGGTTATAAATTAACGAGTTTTTTATATTGAGGAAAGTAATATGCCAAAAGTGATTTTTTTACCGAATGAAGAATTCTGTCCAGAGGGTATGGTAGTTGATGCAGCAGCAGGTGACAACTTATTAGAAGTGGCACATAATGCGGGTGTGGAAATTCATCACGCTTGCGATGGCTCTTGCGCTTGTACAACATGCCATGTAGTCATTCGTGAAGGGTTTGATTCATTAAATGAAGCGAGCGATCAAGAAGAAGACATGTTAGATAAAGCATGGGGCCTAGAAATGGATAGCCGCCTTTCTTGCCAATGTGTCGTGGGCGATGAAGATTTAGTGGTGGAAATCCCTAAATATAATATCAACCATGCGAATGAGGCGGCTCACTAATGAAATGGACTGATGCACAACTTATTGCAGAAGAGCTGTATGATCGTAATCCTGATTTAGATCCTAAAACGGTACGTTTCACGGATTTGCATAAGTGGATTTGTGAACTAGACGGTTTTGATGATGATCCAATGAAATCTAACGAGAGTATTCTGGAAGCGATTTTGTTGAAATGGTTAGATGAATACGAGTAATCGATTAGATTAATAAAGCGAGCTGAGAGGCTCGCTTTTTGTTTTGAGAATTCATTCCAAAATAAAACCGCACTTTATTACTAAAGTGCGGTTATTTTTATCGTTGTTTTTAATTATTTTTTCTTCGCGTATTTTAAGGAGTCAATAGCAACCGCGAGGATGATAATGCTACCTTTAATGATATATTGCCAGTAAGGGTTTACACCGATGTAAGTTAAACCGTAGTTAATAACGGTGAAGATGATAACACCCGTGATTACACCGATAACAGTACCCACACCACCAGCGAAAGATACACCACCAACCACACAAGCGGCAATCGCATCTAATTCATACATAAAACCAAGGTTGTTGGTTGCACTACCGATACGCCCAGCTTCTAACATACCACCGAATGCATAGAACATACCTGCAATCATGTAAATCACAACAAGGTTACGTGCTACGTTTACGCCCGATACTTTTGCTGCTTCAGGGTTACCACCGATAGCAAAGATATTTTTACCGAAGCGTGTTTTATTCCACATTACCCATACTAAGAATGCACAAATCGCCGCATAAATAGTGATGTAGGATAATTTGAATGAACCGAGTCTAAAGAAGCCTTGTGCGAAGTTAGAGAAAGATTCACTGAAGCCTGCAATTGGTGAGCCACCTACGCCATCATAATAAAGTGAGTTGAAACCGTAAACGATGATCATGGTACCCATGGTTGCAATGAACGGGGTTACATTGAGATAAGCGATAACTAAACCATTCACTAAGCCGATTACAGCACCTACCGCACAAACAGTCAGGATAACGACTGGAATAGGAATTTCACCTAAATCCGGGAACACGCGGTTCATGTTTTCCATTGATTGTAAGAGGGTAGCAGAAATAACCGCTGCTAAACCTACTTGGCGACCGGCTGACAAGTCGGTACCTTGAGTGATAAGCAAGCCTGCAACACCTAGCGCGATAATGAGGCGAACGGATGATTGAGTTAAAATGTTACTAAAGTTGCGAACATTCAAGAATGTTGGATCTTGTGCGATGATGATGCCAAGTAAAATCAACAACACAAAATAAATCGCATTTTGTTTTAAGAAATCGAATGATTTATTTTTTGGTAAGGCACTCATAATTTGTTCCTTTATGATTTATAAATATTTTGCGGCAAGTTGCAAAATTTCTTCTTGAGACGTTTTTGCCGTTTCAACGATGCCGGCAACACGACCATTACTCATGACCAAAATTCGGTCTGTTACGCCTAATAGTTCCGGCATTTCTGATGAAATCATAATGATGCCTTTATCTTTTTTAGCGAGTTCTTGAATGAGCTGATAAATTTCAAATTTTGCCCCAATATCAATACCACGAGTTGGTTCGTCGAGCATTAAGATATCTGGTTGGGTTAAAAGCCAACGGCCGATAATGACTTTTTGTTGGTTACCACCAGAAAGCGATCCAATTGTTGTTTTGTGAGAAGGTGTTTTCACGTTCATCGCATCAATCACCCATTGAGTATCGCTCGACATTTTTTTGTTGCTGAGCAATTTCCATGGAGTGAGGTAAGATTTCATATTTGAAATCAAAGAGTTAAATTCAATACTTAGGTTTGAATAAATCCCGGTTGAACGACGTTCCTCAGTCACCAAAGCAAAACCGTGGTTAATCGCCTCAAGTGCGGTATGATTTTTCACGATTTTTCCATTGAGCTTGATCGTCCCTTCTTTTAATTCGCGTACACCAAAAATGGCTTCCACAATATCGGTTCGTTTTGCACCAACAAGACCTGCAATACCTAAAATTTCACCTTTGCGTAAATTAAAGGAAACATCTTGAATAGAAGGTTGATTCACCGCAGTTAAATGTTCCACTTCAAGCGTGATTTCTTTTGGTACGTTAGTTCTTTCAGGGAAACGTTGTGTTAATTCACGGCCTACCATCATTGAAACAATTTCTTCCATGGTGGTGCCTTTAACTTGAACGGTATTGATCCATTTACCATCACGAAGAATGGTGATTTCATCACAAATTTTGAAGATTTCATCCATTTTGTGTGAAATATAGATAATGCCACAACCGCGATCTTTTAATTTTTGAATAATTTTGAAAAGATGTTCCACTTCTTTTTCTGAAAGTGAGGATGTTGGCTCATCCATAATTACGATTTTAGCGTTATAAGAGAACGCTTTCGCAATTTCGATCATCTGCATTTGTGAAACGGAAAGTTTGGCCACTTTTTCTTTTGGATCAACATCAATATCCAATTCATCGAAAATCGCTTTGGTATCACGATACATTTTGGCGTGATCCACAAAAGGACCTTTAAGTGGGTAGCGACCCAACCATAAGTTATCCATTACACTAGTTTGACGCACCAAGTTAAGTTCTTGGTGAACCATTGAAATCCCATTTTCAAGGGCTTCTTTTGATGTTTTAAAATCAACAGGTTTGCCTAAGAATAAAATTTCACCTTCGTCTTTTGCATAAATTCCGAAGAGGCATTTTAATAATGTAGATTTACCCGCCCCGTTTTCGCCCATTAAGGCATGAACAGAGTGAGAACGAACTGTTAGATTGGCGTGATCAAGGGCTTTTACACCGGGGAAAGACTTACTGACATCCGTCATTGTCAGTAGTACATCACTGTCTTGGGTTTGAGTTGTCATATCCAACCTCATCAAAAAAGGGGAAAGGGAATTTGGGTTTCCTTTCCCCTAAAATTAAAGAAAAGCAATAGATTTTCTTATTTTAAGAATTCACTTAGGTTATCTTTATCTACACCAACATAAGGGATACGTACCACACGGTTTTCTAATTTCCATTGTGTACCTTCTGTTGCTGCTTTACCGTTAGCAAGGTTTGCAGAAAGTTGAACAACTGCTTTACCTTGGTTAACACCATCGTTTAACACAGTACCAGCAATTTCGCCTTTCTTAATTAATTGAAGTACTTCTGGTAATGCATCCACACCAAAGATTGGTAATTTTTTACCGTGTGCTTTGGTTGCTTCTAATGCACCTAACGCCATACCGTCATTGTTTGAAATAATCATTTCAATTTCGTTAGCTTTAGAGCTAGATAACCATGCATCCACTTTATCTTTAGCCATTGCCGCATCCCACATACCGGTATCAATAAATAATTGCTCAGTTTGGATACCTTTGGCATTTAATTGCTCAATCACATATTTAGTACGTGCTTCTGCGTCTGGGTGGCCTGGTTCACCTTTTAATAATACATATTGGATTTTACCGTCTTTGTTTAAGTCGAAGGCTGGCATTGCTTTCCATTGTTTCGCAATTAAGTCACCTTGGATTAAACCTGATTCTTTCGGGTCTGTACCAACATAGTAAGCGTGATCGTAGCTACCAATTGCTTTTGCACCTGGGTCTTTATTGAAGAAAACAACAGGAATGTCATCTTGTTTGGCTTTCTTAATAACAGTTGAAGCTGCTGCTGGGTCTACTAAGTTAATCGCTAAAGCTTTTACACCTTTAGAAAGCAAACCATCCACTTGGTCATTTTGAATAGATTGTGCATTTTGAGAGTCATTCATTAATAACTCAATGCCGCCAAGCGCTTTCGCTTCTTTATCGATTTCTTTACGCATTAATGACATGAAGTTGTCATCATATTTATAAATGGTAACACCAATACGGTTATCGGCTGCGAAACCTGAAGTTGCTGAACCTAAACCGATTGCTAAAGCGACTGCACTTAATACTGCTGTTTTTTTCATAAAAACGCTCCTATGTAGAGAAAGAGATTTTATTGTTGATTTTTATATATCAAATAGAGGAATGTTGCGTACATCTATTGCAACTGAATCCATCATAACGAAATCAAAACTGTTAATCTGTGATCAAACTCACATAAATGAAAACGATTACATAGCAATGTTTAAATTTGTGATCTCCATCACGGTTTTATTGCATTTTCTACGGAAAAACGTCTCACCAATGTTGGATTAAATTGAACAACAGTCGGTGTGACAATAGACGAATCGACTAAACTTAATGCCAGTTTTGCCGCGTAATTTGCCATTAAATCAATTGGATATCTAATTGTAGTGAGTTTTGGGATTAAATATCGAGCAATCGGCATATCATCAAATCCCACAATGGAAAATTGTTTCGGGACTTTGATATTGTTTTCATTTAAAACGGAAATTGCACCTGCTGCCATCGTATCGTTATAGGCCACTACAGCGGTTAAGTTAGAGTTGTAGCTTAATAAATCAATCATGGCCTTTTCACCACCTTCAAAATCAGGTGAATTATGCACAATGGCTTGTTCTACAATAGGAAAGTTATGCGCTTCTAAGGCCTCTAAGTAGCCTTCCTTACGTTCTGTTTCATCTAAAATACCGTGATTGGAACCAATATAGGCGATGTGCTTATGACCATAACGAATCAGCATTTCAGTGGCAAGATAGGTACCTTGGCGGTTATCAAGGCTGACGCAACGATTTTCATAGCCTGCAATCACGCGGTTAATCACCACCATACCGGGTACATTTTCTAAATAATGCTGTAACTCTTCGTCAGAAAGGGCTTTGGAATGAACGACCAGGCAACTACAACGCTTGCGTAGCAAGGTATCAATAGCTTCACGCTCTTTTTCTGCATGATGGTATCCAATGCCGATCAAAATCGTTTTTTGATGCTCTTCAGCGACTTTATCGACCGATTTAACCAAGATAGCAAAGAACGGATCCGTTACATCGGTAACCACCACGCCAATGGTATCAGTATTTTGTACTGCCAGAGCTTGTGCGTTTGCATTGGGTTGATAATTTAAGACTTCCATCGCGCGTTGTACTGAGTAACGGGTTTTTTCACTCACAGATGGGGAGCGATTAATCACCCGGGAAACAGTGGCAACCGACACGCAAGCTAATTCAGCAACATCTCGAATTGTAGGCATAACAGGGCTCTCATTCATTTTTTCATAGCAATTATCATAGTAAATTTGAATAAAATTGAAAGCGGTTACTTTCAAAAATGCTACATTCGTCACAAAAAAGTGACTGAATGAGCGGCTTATTTCCTGATTTTGTGATAATGATCACGGTTTATTTTTTTTAATTTGTTATCTTATGAGAAAATTTTTTGTAATCGTTTACATTTTGGAGCAAAAATATGAGCGAAACCGTATTTGAACCGACAGATCATCCACATCGTCGTTATAATCCGTTAATTGACCAATGGGTTTTAGTCTCGCCACATCGTGCTAAACGTCCATGGCAGGGGCAACAAGAAAAAGTGAGTGAGGAACAAAAGCCAAGCCACGATCCAAATTGTTATCTTTGCCCGCGTAATAAACGTATCACTGGCGAACCTAACCCGGATTATCATAAACCTTATGTATTCAAAAATGATTTCTCGGCTTTATTGGAAGATACACCAGCGCCAGAGCAATCAGCCGATCCTCTTTTCCAAATGAGCCAAGCTCGTGGTGAAAGCCGTGTTATTTGTTTTTCACCAGATCACAGCAAAACCTTGCCATTATTGACCGCACTTGAAATTGAAGAGGTGATTAAAGTGTGGCAAGAGCAATTGCGTGAACTGGGTCAAAAATATCAGTGGGTACAGATTTTCGAAAACAAAGGTGCGGCAATGGGATGTTCTAATCCCCATCCGCACGGACAAATTTGGGCAAATAGCTTTTTACCAAATGAAGTTGCACGTGAAGATGTTGCTCAACGAAATTATTATGAAAAACACGGTTCGGTACTTTTAGTGGATTACGTTCAAAAAGAATTAGAGAAAAAAGAACGTATTGTGGTGGAAACCGAGCATTGGGTTGCGGTGGTGCCTTATTGGGCAGTGTGGCCGTTTGAAACCCTGTTGTTGCCTAAATTGCATGTCAAACGCTTAACAGAATTAACTGAATCTCAAGCTAAAGATCTTGCTGTGATATTGAAAAAACTGGCAACAAAATACGATAACTTATTTGAAACGTCTTTCCCTTATTCGATGGGCTTCCATGCTGCACCATTTAATGGTGAAGATAACGAACATTGGCAGCTTCATGCACATTTTTATCCACCATTGTTGCGTTCTGCTACGGTTCGCAAATTTATGGTGGGCTATGAAATGCTAGGTGAAAGCCAACGTGACCTCACCGCTGAACAAGCTGCAGAAAGATTACGTGCCTTAAGCGAAGTACATTATAAAGAACGTTAAGAAATTCTTTCCCTCTTGAGTTAAGAGGGAGTGTGAAAGATAAAGGAAAATAATATGACTCCAGTCCAAAAATCCCAACACATTTTTACTCAAAAATATAACAAGCAACCTGAACTGACCGTGTATGCGCCAGGTCGAGTGAACATTATCGGCGAACATACCGACTACAATGATGGCTTTGTAATGCCTTGTGCGATCAATTATGGTACAGCCATTGCGGGATCAAAACGTGCTGATCATATTTGGAATGTTTATGCCGCAGATCTTGATCTTGAGGATACCTTTTCTCTTGATGAAGATTTCCCTCAAAGTGAGCAAAAATGGGCAAATTATGTGCGTGGTGTCGTGAAATTTATTCAAGAACGTTGCCCGCAATTTAAACAAGGCGCTGATTTAGTGATTTCCGGAAATGTGCCACATTCTTCCGGTTTGAGTTCTTCTGCTGCTCTTGAAGTAGCGACGGGTAAGTTCTGCCAACAACTCAGTGATTTACCTTTAACACATACAGAAATTGCTTTAATTGGCCAAAAAGCTGAGAACAAATTTGTAGGTGCAAATTGCGGGAACATGGATCAATTAATTTCCGCTTTAGGACAAAAAGATCATCTCTTAATGATTGATTGCCGTAGCTTAGAAACACAACCAACACCTGTGCCGAAAGATGTTGCTGTTATTATTGTGAACTCAAATGTACCCCATGATTTGGTGACGGGTGAATACAACACACGCCGTTGGCAATGTGAAAAAGCTGCAGAATTCTTTGGTGTGAAAGCGTTGCGTGATGTGTCAGTAGAAGAATTTCAAAAAAGAGAAGCAGAATTGACCGCACTTAATTCTTTAGTGGCCAAACGTGCACGCCATGTAGTGACCGAAAACCAACGCGTACTTGATGCCGTTGAAGCCTTAAAACATAACGATTTAACAAAATTAGGTGAGTTAATGGGGCAATCTCACGAATCAATGCGCGATGATTTCGAGATTACCGTGCCGCAAATCGATTATCTTGTTGAACTTGCTCAATTAGTGATTGGTAAAACCGGTGGCGCGAGAATGACAGGTGGTGGTTTCGGTGGCTGTATTGTTGCCCTTGCGCCTCATGATAAAGTTGAAGAAGTGCGTAAAATTATTGCTGATAATTATGAAAAACAAACGGGTTTAAAAGAAGATTTCTACGTTTGTACAGCCTCACAAGGAGTGAGTCTATGCTAGAAAAAACGGCGTTCAATGCACCAGATGGACAGCCTTATCAACTTGTTCAACTCACCAATTTAAATGGCATGACTGTACAATTTATGGATTGGGGAGCCACTTGGCTTTCATGTAAAGTCCCGGTGAATGGTGAGTTGCGAGAAGTGTTACTCGGCTGCAAAGTGGAGGATTATCCTAATCAGACCGCTTATTTGGGCGCAAGCGTAGGGCGCTATGCGAACCGTATTGCTAACGCTAAATTTGAATTAGGTGAGCGAACAATCCAGCTGGTTGCGAATCAAGGCAAACATCAATTACATGGTGGTAAAGAAGGCTTTGATAAACGCCGTTGGAAAGTGGAAGAGTGCGGTCAGAATTTTGTGCGTTTTTCCCTTGTGTCTCCCGATGGTGATCAAGGTTTTGAAGGTAATGTACAAGTTAATGTACTTTACACTCTGACCGATGAAAATAGCGTAAAAATTGAATACGAAGCAGAAAGTGATAAGGATACAGCACTGAACTTAACGAACCACGCTTATTTCAATTTAGAAAATGCGGAGCTTGGCAGTGATGTGAGAAATCATACACTACGCCTTAATGCGGATTTCTATTTACCGGTTGATGGTGAAGGCATCCCCAATTCACCACTTAAGCATGTGGTGAATACCAGCTTTGATTTTCGTGTGGCAAAACCAATCGCACAAGATTTTCAGCAAGGCGATCAAGTGGTGACAAAAGGTTACGATCATTCCTTTATTGTCAATAAAGCATGGCAAAAACCTTGTGTATTATTGACTTCCCCTAATGAAGATTTAAGCCTTGAAGTGCTTACATCCCAAGTGGCGTTACAGGTTTATACGGGAAACTATCTTGCTGGCACTCCAACTCGTGAAGGTAGCACTTATCAAGACTTCAGTGGAATTGCCCTTGAAACTCAATGTCTTCCCGATACCCCTAACCATCCCGAGTGGCAAAATTATGGCGGTATTCAAAAAGCAGGTGAGCGCTATTACCAGTGGACAGAGTTTAGGTTTAAGTTAAATAGTTAACCTATTTTATAATCTTATTAGA
>ERZ772958.648-NODE-648-length-15191-cov-16.985135_pt1 | contig 15191 bp, 13 predicted proteins | sample MGYA00580681_ERZ772958 | MGnify/ENA primary metagenome ERZ772958 (study PRJEB29015, sample SAMEA2738089) | human oral metagenome | biome: human oral; feature: human-associated habitat; material: saliva | place: China | collected 2275 ...
TCAGAAAGGCGTTTGCGTACGACAGGATGTTTGCGGCAATCGTGGTGGTGTCTGCGTTGTCGCTGGTGTTGATGAAGCTCGTAGAACTTGTACAAAAACGTGCACTTCCCTGGGATGCATCTCAGGATGCCAAAGAATCTGCACGATAACTTTGACGGAATTCAAAGAAAGAAGTGATTACGCGCATGAACACATTTAATCGCAAGGGTATAACAAGAAAAGGCTTTCTAACTGCGATGGGTTTCTCGACAGCAGGACTTTGCGCAGGTTGCTCGCTTGAACAGCCGTCTGCTCCATCCAACGCTGGCGAGAAAAACGGTGGCACTACAGAGATTACGTTTGCTCTGGACTACACTCCAAATACCAACCATACTGGCATCTATGTGGCTCAGGAGAAGGGCTACTTTGACGAGGTTGGCCTCAAGGTAACTATTCAGCAGCCACCTGCCGATGGTGCCGATGCGCTGATTGGTGCTGGTGGCGCACAGATGGGCGTTACCTACCAGGACTATATTGCTAACAGTCTCTCATCTTCTAATCCGCTGCCATATACTGCGGTGGCCGCTATCATTCAGCACAATCTTTCGGGCATTATGAGCCGTGAAGAAGATCACATTGTTCGTCCGCGTGACCTTAATGATCGTACCTACGCAACGTGGAATCTCCCTGTTGAACAGGCTACTATCAGGTCTGTTATGGAGTCTGATGGAGGAGATCCCTCAACACTCAAGATGGTGCCTTACGAGGTAGATGATGAGGTATCTGGCCTAAAAGCAAAGATGTTTGATGCTGTTTGGGTGTATGAGCAATGGGCTGTTCAAAACGCTCGTGTTCAGAACTTTGCGTACAACTACTTTGCGTTTGCAACTATTGATCAAAACTTTGACTACTACACCCCGGTTATTGCGGTAAACGATGGATTTGCAAAAGAGAATCCAAATGCTGTTAAGGCATTTTTGAGTGCTACTAGAAAGGGTTACGAGTTCTGCGTCTCTAACCCTGATGAAGCAGCAGAGATTCTACTCAAAGCCGTTCCAGAACTTGACGCTGACCTGGTCAAAGCTTCTCAGAAGTTCTTGGCTGCCAAATACATTGACGACGCCGAGAAGTGGGGTGTTATTGACTCTGCCCGCTGGCAGCGTTTCTACACCTGGCTTAATAACCAGCAGCTGTTAGAAAATAAGATTGATCCATCCGCAGGATTTACTAGTGAGTACCTTGGATAAGAAGCTTACTGACATAACAGAAGGCGCTGCTGTGGACGCTTCTGGCGAGAAAAGCCTAGGAGCTGCACCTGCATGCGAGCCACAACAGGACGCGCCAGCACTTGAGGCGCGCAACCTCATGCTGGTCTGGGGAAACGGCCAGGTAGTTGCTCAGGATATCTCAATTGAGCTGCAACCTGGCACCATTACCTGCTTGGTTGGTCGCTCGGGCTGCGGCAAGACAACGCTGCTCCATGCGCTTGCAGGACTTTTGCAGCCGCAGGAGGGCAGGGTGCTGTTGCATGGCTCTGACGTCACAGGGCATCCGGGACACATCGGCTACATGCTCCAGAAGGATTTGCTCATCCCAAGCAAGCGCATCATCGACAACGTAGCGCTTCCGCTTGAGCTGAAGGGCGTCTCGCGCTCTGAGGCACGCGCACGGGCCCAGGAGATGCTGGAGCGCGGTGGACTTGAGCGCGTGGCACAAAGCTGGCCTCACGAGCTCTCAGGCGGCATGAGACAGCGCGTTGCGTTCCTACGCACGGCGTTCATTGGCTCGGACATTATGCTGCTGGATGAGCCCTTCTCGGCACTAGATGCTCTCACACGGCGAGAAATGCGTTCTTGGCTCATGTCTTCTGTGAAGGAGTTTGGCCTCTCCGTACTGGTGATTACGCACGACGTTGATGAGGCGGTTGCCATGGCTTCTCGCATTTACGTGATGGCGGGAAGTCCCGCGCAGGGCGTGGTAACCAAGATTGTGGGCGTTGTTGAGCCACTGGGCTGCGCTGATGCGGTGGAGGCAGGTTCTGCTCAGACTACTGACCTGGCATCGTTTGATTTGAGCGAAGAGTTTTTGGCTGCCAAGCGAGAAGTGCTTTCGTTGCTGGGGTAGTTGCCTGTGTGTTGTTGCGGGTGCGCGGGTTTCTCGCCTTTGATTTGATACAGAAAAAGACGTGAGAGTTTGCCTCTCACGTCTTTCTTGTTAGCTCGATTTGCGTACGCACAATTTTGTTTGTGAAGCTAATTTGTGTAGCTTAATTACTCGCTGAACTCGAGGAATGCGCGGTATCCACGATATGCCTCAAAGATGTCGGCCTTGTTTGCAATCTCCCAAGGTGCGTGCATGGAGAGAACAGGAACGCCGCAGTCGATGACATGCATACCGTATTTAGCCAACATATATGCGATAGTTCCGCCGCCACCAGCGTCAACGCGGCCAAGCTCAGCGGTCTGGAACTGAACGCTAGCGTTGTCCATAATGCGGCGAATCAGCGCAACATACTCGGCATCAGCATCGTTGGAGCCAAACTTGCCGCCGCTACCAGTGAACTTGTTGAATGCAAGACCGTGACCCATGATAGCGGAGTTCTTGATTTCAAAGCTACCCGTAAAGCTAGGATCATAACCAGCAGAAACATCGCTGGAGAGCATGTAGGAGTTGGCCATGCAGCGGCGCAGGGAAAGTGGAGACTCAAAACCGGCAAGCGCCAGGACCTCTGCCATGATGTTCTCAAAGAAGAGGGAGTTCATGCCAGTAGCGCCAACGGAGCCAATCTCTTCCTTGTCGGTCAGGATGGTGACGGAGGTACGTGCAGGAGTGTCGCACTCAAGCTGGGCAATCAGGGAAGGGTAGGAGCAGCTGCGGTCGTCGTGACCATAGCCCAAGATCATGGAGCGATCAAAGCCCATGTCACGAGCAGGACCTGCAGGAACAATCTCAAGCTCAGCGGAGAGAAGATCCACTTCCTCAATGCCGTAGAGGTTCTTCAGGATGTTGATGACGTTAGCCTTAACAGCTTCCTTTGGCTCGTCGCCTTCTGCATCAGCGGGTTTCTCGCCATTCTGGCCCCAAACAAGTGGACGATTGCCAACAATTAGGTCAAGCATCTCGCCCTCAATAACCTTAGAAGCAGTCTTACCAAGCTGCTCAGCGCTCAAGTGGATGAGAAGGTCGGAAATGCAGAAAACAGGGTCCGTTTGATCCTCACCTACGCATACGTTTACAACGCTACCGTCTTTAAGTGCAAGAACGCCGTGAATTGCCAGAGGAATGGTGACCCACTGGTACTTCTTGACGCCGCCGTAGTAGTGGGTGTCAAGGGTAGCAAGCTCGTTGCGCTCCTCAAGAGGATTCTGCTTGACGTCCAGGCGAGGAGAGTCGATGTGAGCGCCAAGAATGTTTAGACCCTCTTCCAGGGATTTGGTGCCAATCTGGACAAAGATGACGGACTTGCCGCGAATGTCTGCGTAGACTTTGTCGCCAGCCTTGAGGGTTTTACCTGCTGCGATAGCGTCAGAAAGCTTAACGTAACCTGCAGCCTCGGCAAGCTTGATAGCGCTTGCGGCGCACTCGCGCTCAGTCTTGTTCTCGGAGATAAACTTTCTGTAGCCCTCGGTAAACGACTGGAGTTTGTCCAGGTCCTCCGAGGTGTACTTTTTCCATGCGTTTGTGGTTTCCATACCTATCCTTTCTGTAGCAAGCTCAGTGTGAGCTGCTGCTTATTGTTGTTGCTGTTAGGTGTGCCGTGGAGGCCGCGCTGAGACCGCAAGTGCTCCGGCAGTTGCTGCGGCTGCTACGACGGCAGTTGCTGCAACGGTAGATGCTGCGACCGCGACTTAGTTGCCTCCGTTGGAGCTGTTTGAGCCAGAACCACTGGATCCGCTGCTAGAGCTATTGCCGGAGCCGGAGTTCTGATTGGAACCAGAATTGCTGTTTGAGCTGCCCGTTCCGGAGTTGTTACTAGAAGAATTACTCTCAGACGAGCTGCTTGAGCTGCTAGAGTCGCTGGTCTTTTCCGTGCTAGACGAGCTGTCGGAGCTGGTGGTCTCTGATTTCTTGGAGTCAGTGCTCTCCGAAGAGGAATCCTTGGAATCAGTGGACTTGCTTGACTCGTCGGTCTTCTCGCTAGAAGAGCTGGAATCGTCTTTCTTATCCGTCGAATTGCTGGTATTCGTAGTTTTTTCCGTCACAACTGGGGTTGTGCTGACCTTTGGTCCCAAGCCAGATCCGTCGGTGATATAGCTGAGGAACATTGCATAAAGAATGACGGCAGAAATGGTAAAGATAATTGAAATAATGGTCACGATAGTCAGCGCTCTTACGCGTTTGCGAGAAAGCTTTGGCGTGCGATTTACCTGCGAAGACTGTCCTGTGAGAGAGTCAGCGCTGGGATAATAATCGCGAGAAGGTGCATATTGTGCTCGAGGCATATATTGTGTGCCTTCAAGTGTTGTTTGGCTGCTGTTTGGATATGCCTGCTGGTTATATTCATCGTTGTCGCCAGCGCGGAACTTATGCGTGGAACGCCTGATGACGTTCTGGTAAATCTGCGAAGCAAGCGCCGAGGCGGCGGCACCAACGGCCACTCCGATAATCGAGCCTGCAATACCAATCTGGTTTGACAGTACAAACGCAGTCACCGCGGCAAGCGATGTTGCCAAAATTTGGGTAATTGAGACGTCCTTAAGAAGGCTGGGCTTCTCGTCCGTTGCCTCATCTGTAGGCTGAGCAGGCGAAGCTAATCGAGTTTTGTCTGCATCAAAGTGCTTATAGCTCACAAGATGCTCCTTTCTTCGAACTGATAGCCTACCTCATTTTTGTGAAGATGTAATGTTTCGTCGCTAAATCGCAACATCAGAGGGCATTAAGTTTCATCCAACACACAACTTCAGTGTCGGAAATAGCGAGAAGTTCTGTGAGTAACTAAGCGATTTTCTTATGCGCGGGTTTCTCGCCCGAGAACGCGTCGGATTTCTCGCGATGTTTTGTTAAAAACGACCGTATCAAAGGTGATGAAACAAGGTATCATTTATATGTATCAGTTTTCCGTCAAACGGAGGTTTAGCATGCTTGTAAGCGCAAAAGCCATGCTCCAGAGTGCCGAGAAGGGTCACTATGGCATCGGCGCATTCAACGAGAACAACCTTGAGTGGACCGCAGCAATCCTTGATGCAGCAGAAGAGCTTCAGTCTCCTGTCATCATTCAGTGCACTAGCGGCGCAGCAAAGTGGCAGGTAAGCTACCGCGTTGTTGCAGACATGGTTCGTCGTCTTGTTGAGGACAAGAACATCACCGTTCCAGTTGCTCTTCACCTTGACCACGGTTCATACGAGGATGCATTCAAGTGCATCGAGGCTGGATTTACTTCCATCATGTACGATGGTTCTCACGAGCCTGATTTTGAGACTAACCTTAAGCGCACCGAAGAGGTCGTAAAGGCAGCTCACGCAAAGGGTATTTCTGTTGAGGCTGAGGTCGGCGGCATCGGCGGCACCGAGGACGGCGTAACCGCTAAGGGCGAGCTTGCTGATTCTGAGCAGTGCGCAAAGATTGCTGACCTGGGCGTTGACTTCCTTGCATGCGGCATCGGCAACATTCACGGTATCTACCCAGCTAACTGGGAGGGCCTCTCCTTCGACCAGCTCAAGGCTATCAAGGAGCGCGTTGGCGATCTTCCACTTGTTCTTCACGGTGGTACCGGCATTCCTGTAGAGCAGGTTCAGAAGGCTATCTCTATGGGCATCTCCAAGATTAACGTCAACACCGATCTTCAGCTTGTCTTTGCTGAGGCAACCAAGAAGTACGTTGAGGCTGGCCTTGTTGACAACGGCAAGGGCTACGATCCTCGTAAGCTCCTGAAGTCTGGTCGCGAGGCAATTGTCGAGCGCACCAAGGAGCTCATCCGCGAGTTTGGTTCCGACGGTAAGGCTTGGAACTAACCGGCAGCATACGCTGGGCGCGCATCGAAGCGACGCACGCTCGCAGCTAGTTAAAGCAACGGACCTGGATTTTCTCCAGGTCCGTTTTTGTTGGGCTGGCATGTGCGAAAGACGTGCACCCAGCACGTTCTTCTCGCGAGATACGGGTGTGCGGTAGATGCACCCTAATGCGCGCCTGAAAAGTGAAAAGATTCGGTATATTTTGCCTAAACTTGGCAAAGAATCTGTGGATTTGCCTGATTTTGTCAAAGATTCTGTGGCCGTTTTACAGATTCTTTGAACTTTTTAGGCAACTTTTGTGCAAGGAAGATTAGTCTTCTCGCCTCAGTACATTCTTACAGCAGAAATGAAAAATGCGAATTTGGCGCAAATTTAATTTGACCGAAATTTGACCGAGAATACGTCGCAGGGAAGGTCTAACGCCGCTAGCTGGACATTTAGTGGCAATGATTTTCTGACAGGTTTGCCTGACCTGCAGTTTTACAAGAAATGTCACTTATCTACAATCAGCGACATAAGTTGCAAGTTTTTCTTAAGAAAATACTATGTATTCATGGAATTTTATCTATCACATACAACCGCTCTACAATTATTCCGTGCTATGAGAATTAAGGGTCACGGATTGATTTACCATGACTCTTCGAGTACCGGAATTCATACAGAGTTTTTAACTTTAGAGCTTGGTCAAATCAAGGAGAAGGTATTTTCTAGCTTAGGAATAATGCTGACTGAGCCAATTGAGTTGGTAGTCGACGAGAAGAAAAATACCTACCAATCGAACAGAATAAGATTTCACACTTCGTCTCATTTTGCACAAACTCCGTGTATGGAGTTGAGTCTTGGTACATCAGCGATTAAAGTGGCGTCACCTTTTGAACTCATGATTGAAATGGCCCAAGAACAAACATTACTAGAAACAGTGATGCTAATTTCAGAATTCCAAGGTAGGTATGTTATCGACCCGTCTACCTCTGAATTGAGATCTAATTGGTATGATCCAGTTTTTCAAAAGGTAGACTTTGAGCGTTATTTATCCTCAGTTTCTAGATGTAACGGAATAAGAAATGCAAGATTAGCATCATCGTATTCTTTTGATAATGCTGCTTCTCCAATGGAAGTCAAACTTGCTCTTCGCGCTTCTCTTCCTGTGTCTGCAGGTGGTTATGCAATTCCTAAGGTTGAGCTAAATAAGGAAGTAAGGATTCAGCAATTAAAGAGCAGAGTACTTACAGAGAAAATAAGGGCTATCGATCTATTGCTTTCAAAGGATAACTACGATGCAGACACAAATAAGCAGGCAGCCATTGAATACAATGGGTCCGTACATGAATTAGCAGATGTTTCAATGCGTGACTATCAGCGTAATAACGAACTCGTTTCAGCTGGCATAATGGAATTTGTTATTGGAAAAGCTGAGTATGATGACATCATTTTTATGGATAACATGTTTAACTCAATTAGAAATCAACTTGAAATTCCAAGAAGACATACATCGTCTGATCGCAGAAAAATAGAAAGAGCTAAAAGAATCAAATTGTGGAGTGAATTAGAAAAGCTCTTCTAAATTCAGAACAAGCGAGTCTGTGGCCCTTTTAAGTTGCCTGAAAAGTGCAAAGAATCTGTAAATCTGACACAGATTCTTTAATGAAATCAGGCAAATCCACAGATTCTTTGATGTTTTCAGGCAAAATTTACAGATTCTTTGCAGAAATCAGGCTCGCACTCGACGCACATCCAGCGCGCATTCAGTACGCATTCGACGCACCCAGCACGTCCTTCTCGCGAGAAACCCGGTGCACTCCAAGGTCTTCTCGCTGTGCACGCCCCACCGCACACGACAATAAAACCGCAGCTTAAACTTTTACTCAGCGGTAGGGTTGTCGGCGGGGGAGACGTGCATGTTGCCTTCGTTACGGGCAATGTCTGCGAGCGTCTTGCTGTCCAGGAAACTGGAGGTCATGCGGCCAAGGTCGCGCCAAATGTTGATGGTGGTGCAGGACTCCATCTGGGGACAGAGGGTGGTGTTTGTGCAGCTCAGGCAGCTAGCAGGCGCAAGATTACCCTCGGCTGCGCGAAGAATCTCGCCCAGCGTGTAGTCCTCGGGTTTGCGCGTGAGGCGATAGCCGCCGCCCTTTCCGCGCAAGCTCTCGACGTATCCCGCCTTGTGCATCAGGGCAATGACCTGCTCAAGGTACTTGCGCGAGATGTTCTGGCGCTCGGAAACGTCGCCCAGCGAGACCCATCCCTCGTGAACGGCCAGGTCAGCCATTGCGCGGAGTGCGTACATTCCCTTTGTAGAGAACATTCCAGCCACGGCTACTCGCCGTCCTTGGCACGCTCGCTATCGGCGCCGTCCTCAGCGCGCTTACTTTCGGTGACGTCCTCGGTGGTAGACGCGCCGGCTGCGGTAGAACCGCTGTTGTGGGCCTCAAGCATCTCCTCGAGCGTATGCCATGCCAGCTCGGCGCACTTAACGCGTGCGGGCATGTGAGCGATGTCGTGCAGAATGTTGGCATCTTCCAGCTGGTCAAGTACAGCCTCGTCGGTCTCTTCTCCGCGAATCATGCGTTCAAAGAGTTTGCAAAGCTCAATGGCCTCTTCTGGGGTGCGGTCAATCATCAGGTCGCTCATAATATCGGCCGAAGCCTGAGAGATTGCGCATCCGCTGCCCACAAAAGCAGCCTCGGCAATCTTTCCATCCTGAATACGCACGGAAAACGTGAGCTCATCGCCACAAGAAGGGTTAACGCCCTCGTGGGAGACAGTTGGATTATCCATCTGGTATTTGTAATCGGGGTGAGAAACGTGGTCCATAAACTCAGCGTTATACAGGTCGTTTGCTGCCACTTATTTCAACTCCTTGTTTTATTTGTTGCTGACCGCGCTGCCAAAGATCTTCCATACCTGGTTAAGACCCTCGATAAGCTGGTCAATATCGTGTTTATCGTTGTAGAACGCAACGGATGCGCGGCAGGTGCTGGACTCGTGCAGCTCAATCAGAAGCGGCTCGGCGCAGTGATGACCAGCGCGAATGCAAACGTTATTCATGTCTAGGATGCTCGAGACGTCGTGTGGATGAACACCGCGCACGTTAAACGCCACAGCGCCCACATGGTTTTGTCCCAGCTTAGAGCCAACGATGTCTACAAAGTCCAGCGTGCACAGTTGCTGCACCAAGTACCTAGCGAGAAGTTCTTCTCGCTTCTCGATTTTTGCCATGTCCAGGCCGTTGAGGTATTCGATAGCGGCGCCGGTAGCATAGATACCTGCGGCGTCCTGCGTGCCAGCCTCAAACTTCTCGGGAACAGGAGCCCAAACGGCACTGGTTTCGGTGACGGAATCAATCATCTCGCCGCCGGTAAGGAACGGTGGCATGGCATCAAGCAACTCAGCGCGACCCCAGAGCACGCCAATACCCATAGGTCCACACATCTTGTGTGCCGAGAAAGCCAGCAGGTCACAATCAAGATCGTGCACGTCAAGAAGGATGTGGGGTGCGGATTGGGCGGCGTCAACAACCATATAGGCGCCCATAGTGTGCGCGCGCTTGGCAATAGCCTTGATGTCATTGCGGGTGCCCAGTACGTTGGAGACGTGTGTGACAGACACAATTTTGGCGCGCTCGGTGATCTTTGACGCAATCTCTTCTGGCGTAATCTGGTACTGCGAATTCATGCGCAGGTACACCAGGTTAGCGCCGGTAGCTTTACAAATCTGCTGCCATGGGATGATATTGGAGTGGTGCTCCATAATGGAAATGACCACGTCATCACCTGGCTTGAGCGCATAACGACCAAGGCTTGAAGCAACTAGATTAAGCGCCTCAGAAGTGTTGCGCGTAAAGATAATCTGCTGGCTTTCTGGCTTGCCGTTTTTATCGACAGCTCCAATGAACTTTGCAATTGAAGCACGAGCTCCCTCGATAGCTGCGGTTGCTTCCACACTCCAACGGTACAATCCGCGCAGTGCGTTTGCGTTCATGGTCTCGTAGAAGGCAGACTGCGCCTCAATAACCGCATGGGGACGCTGAGAAGTAGCAGCGCTGTCCAAGTAAGCTACCTCAGGGTTTGCTGCCAGAATTGGAAAATCCGCCTTGTAAGGGCTATCGGTAATCTGAGCAACTTCTGCGTCGGTCATTACGCGACACCACCTTTGCTGGAATCGGCTTCAGCGTCGGAATCCCTGCCATCGCTGCTAGTCGCATCGTCGCTAGCTGCGTCGTCACTAGCTGCAGCTTCGTCATAGTCGTGAGCAATTTCTGCACCCAGCTCAGCCTCGCAACGCTCAACAGCCACGCGGTGGGAAATCTCCTCAGGCGCGTTGATGATGGCGTCTTCAAAGAGAGCGCGTATAAACAGCTGCTCAGCAGCCTGGCGAGAAAGTCCTCGAGCTGCAAGGTAATCAAGCTGCTCAGGGGAGACGGATCCAATAGTAGCTCCGTGGTTACCAGCAACATCGTCCTCATCGCAGAGAATAACAGGCATGGTCTTGTTGACAACGTCGTCACCAAGAATCATGACCGTTTCAATCTCGTTGCCCTGGGCATCCTTTGCACCGCGGACAAGATCGATGGTTGCGCGAAGCGTCTTCTTAGCTGCCTCGTTAAGGACGCCGGACTCGGTGAGCTGCGCGCGCGTAGAGGTACCACGCATGCGTACCAGGTGGTTAATATCAAGCGTCTCTTCGTGAGTAGCATGATAGCGATTGTTAAGGTCAAGGCGAGCTCGAGCGCCAACTAAGTTGGCGGTGAGGCCAAGACCGATGGTTGATCCACCCAGAGCGTACTGCTTAACGTCAACAGCAGCGTCCTGGTGAATCTCAAGGCCAACGCTTTCAAGGTGCTGCTGGCCCTCATTGACGCCAAGCATCTCAACAAGGTGCAGCTTGGCACCAGCCTCAACCACAATGCGGGTGAGCGCAGCGCTGGTTGGAAGCGCGTCGCCGGAAGCGTTAGCGTCGTCGCCTGCAGGTGCGTCGCCGCCGTCGCTCGCATTGCCTGCAAACGCTGCGATGACTACGGTAGCTTCAGCACCTTCGCGCACAATGATGCCGGTATTAGCACACTGATTTTGAGCTGCAGAAACGGCAACAACAATAGGCTCTTCTCGCCTGGCATGAGCGGGAACATTATAGAAATCAGACTTAAAAGCCTGGGACTCTACGTAGTCAGTTACCTCTTGACCCATTCCACACTCAATACGCTCAAAAAGACGAGGTAGAGGCAGGTATACTTTGCCTGCATCAGCATGATTAGGGACGGTAACTGACAGTGAGTTAGCGCGTAGACGGTTCCATGTCTGAGCTGCAGGAACGTTGGCGCGATTAATCAAAACGTTATCCATTAGCCAATCGCTCCTTCCATCTCAAGTTTGATTAGGTTGTTCATCTCAACGGCGTACTCCATAGGGAGCTCCTTTGAGACAGGATTTGCAAATCCATTTACTACCATGGTGCGAGCTTCAGCCTCAGAGCAACCGCGGCTCATCAGGTACAAAACGGTGTCGTCAGAAATGCGACCAATAGTTGCCTCGTGTCCAATCTGGGCAGTTGCATTGCGGACATCCATCTCTGGGATGGTGTCGGAACGGCTAATGTTGTCTAGCATTAGAGACTGACACGAGAACGCTACGCGAGCGTTTTCTGCTTTGCGGCCAACAGTAACTGCAGAGCGGAAGGTGTTGACGCCGCCGTCCTTGGAGATGGACTTGGTGTCAACGTTTGCCGAGTTATTGGAGCCGTTGATAATGACTTTGCAGCCTGTATCCAGGTCCTGTGTAGCGCCTGCAAAGGTAATACCGGTGAACTCGCAGTTAGAGGAATCGCCGTTCATGATGGTGGAAGGGTAGAGGTAAGAAACATGGCTACCAAAAGAGCCCGAGACCCACTCCATCTTTGCGTTGCTGCCAATAATGGCGCGCTTGGTGTTGAGGTTGTACATGTTCTTGGACCAGTTTTCGATGGTCGAGTAACGCAGACGAGCACCGTCTTTAACAAAGAGCTCAACAGCTCCTGCGTGGAGGTTTGCTGCATAGTACTTAGGTGCGGAGCAGCCCTCAATAAAGTGCAGGTCAGCACCTTCCTCAACAATAATAAGCGTGTGCTCAAACTGGCCAGCACCCTGAGCATTCAGTCTAAAGTAGCTCTGAAGTGGGTAGTCCAGGGTGACATTTTTAGGAACATAGACAAAAGAACCACCAGACCATACGGCATAGTGAAGAGCTGCAAACTTGTGATCTGTTGGAGGAATCAGCTTGCCAAAGTACTCTTTAACAACAGGCTCCCACTGCGGATCATGCAGAGCATCCTCAATGGTGGTGTAAATAACACCCTGCTCAGCAACTTCCTCACGCATGTTGTGATAGACAATCTCAGAATCGTACTGAGCACCAACACCAGCAAGACTCTCTGCCTCTGCCTGTGGAATGCCCAAACGATCAAAGGTATCCCTAATATCCTCAGGTACGTCGTCCCAGCTATTTGCCTGCTGAGTCTTTGGCGAGACATACGTGGAGATATGATTCAAATCCAAACCTGCAATAGAAGGTCCCCAGTTGGTAGCCATCTGGCGCTGGTGATAGGTTTCCAGGGCCGACAACCTCATCTGGAGCATCCACTCGGGCTCTTCTTTTTTCTCGGAAATAGCACGCACAATTTCTGGCGTAAGGCCATCATCGTAGCGCTCGTAACCCTCTTCGGACTTGGTGAAGTCGTAGAGCGAGCGGTCTACGTCAGCGACCTCAGATCGCTTCTTCTCGCTCACTAGTTGGCACCGCCCTCATTAGACTGGTTCTCAAAACGCTCAAAGCCCTCGTGGTCAATCTGGTTGATAAGGTCAGCAGGACCGTCTGCCACCAGGTGACCTTTAACCATAACGTGAGTGCGGTCAATCTCAAGGCGCTCAAGAATGCGAGTGTTGTGAGTAATGATGAGCAGCGAGCCGTCGCAGGTCTCGCGATAGGCCTGAATGCCCTTTGAAACAACGGAGAGTGCGTCAACGTCCAGGCCAGAGTCTGTCTCGTCGAGAATGGCAAGTTTAGGCTGGAGCAGCAGAAGCTGGAGCATCTCAACCTTTTTCTTCTCGCCACCAGAGAAGCCAACGTTAAGCTCGCGCATCAAGAAGCCCTGATCAAGCTCAAGCTGATCAGAAATTTGACCAACACGCTGACGGAACTGACGAGCGGTCATCTTAAGCTCAGGGCGCATCTGTGTAATGGTACGCAGGAATGAATAAAGAGGAACGCCAGGAACCTCAACAGGTGCCTGGTAGGAGAGGAAGATACCCGCAAGGGAGCGCTTATCTGCAGCAAGCTCAGTTACGTCCTCGCCGTTAAAGATAAGGGACCCATCGGTGATCTTATAGGTAGAATCACCCATAATGACGCGGCCAAGTGTTGATTTACCTGCGCCGTTAGGTCCCATCAGAACGTGAGCCTGGCCATCACCAATGCTCAGATCAATTGAATGCAGGATGGATTTCTCCTCGGTACCTGCAGAAATTCCGTTTACACGGAGTAGCTCAGTTGCCATAAATCTCTCTCCAAATATCTCTACGTGCAAGCACGTGATACGTTTGTGACTAGCAAGTTTGGGCAGCTCTAGGGCGAGCAAAACCTTGTGCTAGTACGGTTTTGTGGCAAAGACAAACGCCAATGTCACCGATGTTTTTGTCATACCCCAAAATCCGCTAATTCATACTAAATGGTAGGAATTAAAAAGCAACCCTCACATACGCACTTTTTCACGTTTTCTAGAAAATAATCGGATTTTTTCATAGGTTTCAAAAGTTATAAAACCTTTTCTGCGCCAGAGCTGTCTCTCATGGGTAAACTAGAAACATCTATCTTTGTAACAAGGAGGATTCATGGGTCAGAGAATTCAAGGTACCGAAGATCTTTACGGCGGCTATATGCGCTCTTGGGAGCATATGCAAGATGTTGCTCGCCATCTGTTTGGTACTTATGGCTTTGACCGCATTGAGACTCCTGCACTTGAGCAGGTAGACACCTTTGTTCACGGCATTGGTGAGTCAACTGATGTAGTACGCAAAGAGATGTTCCGCGTTTTTTCAGGCGCGCTACTTGATGATCTGCTAGCTGCCGGCAATGAGTCCGGTCTTAAGCCTCGTCAGCGTATGGCTATGCGTCCTGAGGGAACTGCTGGTGTGGTCCGTGCTGCCGTTGAGCACAACTTTGTGCCACAGGGAGGAACTCCTGCAAAACTTTGGTACGCCGAGTCAATGTTCAGGGGAGAGCGTCCTCAGAAAGGCCGTCTGCGCCAGTTCCACCAGGTAGGTGTTGAGTGGCTTGGAGCCTCTGATCCAGCTGCCGATGCAGAGTCCATCATCATGTTGATAAAGTTTTACGAGCAGATGGGTTTCTCGCCAGCTGATATGAAGCTTATGATTAACTCCATGGGTGATGCGGAGTGTCGCCCTGCATATCGCGAGAAGGTCAAGCAGTTCATTCTTGATCACAAGGATGAGATGTGTGAGGACTGTCTTGAGCGTGCGGAGATTAATCCACTTCGTGCGTTTGACTGCAAAAACGAGAGCTGCCACGCGGTTATGAAGGATGCCCCGCTCATTTCTGACAACCTGTGTGATGATTGCCGCGCTCACTATGAGCAGGTCAAGGCATATTTGGACGCTGCTGGTATTTCGTATGTTGAGGATCCAACGCTTGTTCGCGGTCTGGATTACTACACACGTACTGTCTTTGAGGTAGAGATACCAGACGCTGGCGTTGGCGCTATCGGTGGTGGCGGTCGTTATGACGGTCTTGTTGAGCTTGAAGGCGGAAAGCCAACCCCAGGCGTTGGATTTGCTGTTGGCTTTGAGCGCATTATGCTGGCGCTGGAAGCTCTTGGTGTTGCAGCTGAGCCAGCGGCTCCAAGCTGCGTGTATGTTGCTTGTGCAGGCGCCGAGCAGACTCCTGTTGTATTTGATACCGTGTTGTCATTGCGTGAGGCTGGCATTAGATGCGAGGCTGATCGTACTGGTCGTTCGCTGAAGGCTCAGTTTAAGCAGGCGGATAAGATGGGCGCATCGCTTTGCGTGGTCATTGGTCCAGATGAGGTTGAGGCTGGTGCGGTAACCCTTCGTGATATGGAGTCTCACGATCAGGTACAGATACCTGCTGACCAGCTTGTTTCTGAGGTTATCGCAAGACAGTAACAGCTAACAGTTTCGATTCCTGAAACCTCTCATGTTGAACTGCCTCCCATTTCTTGGACACGAGAAATAGGAGGCAGTTCAAAACACAC
>ERZ772958.656-NODE-656-length-15064-cov-4.869345_pt1 | contig 15064 bp, 13 predicted proteins | sample MGYA00580681_ERZ772958 | MGnify/ENA primary metagenome ERZ772958 (study PRJEB29015, sample SAMEA2738089) | human oral metagenome | biome: human oral; feature: human-associated habitat; material: saliva | place: China | collected 2275 ...
GGATTCGAACCCTGGACCCACTGATTAAGAGTCAGTTGCTCTACCAACTGAGCTAAGAGTGCAAATGCAATTGCATTGTTTCCTCGTTACGGGTGCAAAATTACGCACTTCTGCGTAATTGACCAAGTTTTCTCCGCGTTTTTTGATGCGAAGGGGTGTTTTTTTCGAGATTGGGCATTGAGCAAGGGAGCTCCCCGGGAGGAGGGGCTTGCAGATGGGTGCTAATCGCGGCGGAAGAGGTCGCGCGTGTACACCTTTTCCTGCACATCATCCAACTGGGCGTCGTAGCGGTTGGCGATGATGGCTTGGGCTTGGGCTTTGAAGGCGTCGAGGTCGTTCACCACGCGGCTGCCGAAGAAGGTTTCGCCGTCTTGGAGCGTGGGTTCGTAGATGATGACGGTAGCGCCTTTGGCTTTGATGCGCTTCATCACGCCTTGGATCGAACTTTGGCGGAAGTTGTCGGAGTTCGACTTCATGGTGAGGCGGAAAACGCCGATGACGCACGGGCGTTCGGCCGAGGGACTGAAGTCGCCGTTGTGCTCGTAGTCGTAGTAGCCGGCCATTTTGAGTACGCGGTCGGCGATGAAGTCTTTGCGCGTGGCGTTGGAGTCGACGATGGCGCGCACGAGATTTTGGGGCACGTCCTGGTAGTTGGCCAAGAGTTGCTTGGTATCCTTTGGTAGGCAATAACCGCCGTAGCCGAACGAGGGGTTGTTGTACATGTCGCCGATGCGGGGATCGAGACACACGCCGTCGATGATTTGCTGGGTGTTGAGTCCTTTCATCTCGGCGTAGGTGTCGAGCTCATTGAAGTAGCTGACACGCAAAGCGAGGTAGGTGTTGGCGAAGAGTTTCACGGCCTCGGCTTCGGTGGTGCCCATGAAGAGGGTGTCGATGTCGGGCTTGAGCGCGCCTTGTTGAAGGAGGGCGGCGAAGGTGCGGGCGGCCTGATCCAAGTGTTCGTCGCCTTCGGGACGGCCCACAATGATGCGCGAGGGATAGAGGTTGTCGTAGAGGGCTTTGCTTTCGCGCAAAAATTCGGGCGAGAAGAGGAGCTTGCGGCAGTTGAGGCGCCGGCTTAATTGCGCGGTGTAACCTACGGGAATGGTGCTCTTGATGATAATGACGGCATGCTCGTTGACGTTCATCACTTCACGCACCACACTTTCCACGGCTGAGGTGTCGAAGAAGTTGCGTTGCACGTCGTAGTTCGTCGGAGCAGCTACCACTACGAAGTCTGCTTCCGCATAAGCTTTTGCCCCGTCGAGGGTGGCGGCCAGGTGAAGCGGTTTTTCGGCGAGATAGCGCTCGATATATTCGTCTCGTATCGGCGATTTTCGGTGATTCACCAAGTCTACTTTCTCGGCCACGACGTCCACGGCTGTTACTTCGTGGTGTTGTGCCAAAAGGGTGGCGATGCTCAGGCCGACATAGCCTGTACCGGCAACGGCGATGCGATAGGTTTCCATGATCCTGTGTTTGAAAAGTGGAAAGAGTTAGTGCGGGGTGGAGGAAGTGGGCCAAAACGAAAAAAAGTAAGTCCTCGGCGGAGAACTTACTTTTCTGTTTGGCTTCCCTGGGTAGTGCCTACGGGAATCGAACCCGTATGTCATGCGTGAGAGGCATGTATCCTAACCATTAGATGAAGGCACCGAGGTGCGGAAGGTGGGGGATTCGAACCCCCGGTACGGTAACCCGTACGTCAGTTTAGCAAACTGGTGGTTTCAGCCACTCACCCAACCTTCCAAGGAGGGCGCTTGTTTGTCAAACGCAGTGCAAAAGTAGGCAATACTCCCCAATCTTGCAAGCTTTCGACCAAAAAAGTTGAGAAAAACTGCATTCTACGGTCTTCTCGACGCCGAAGTTCGTATCTTCGTGTGCAAAAATCTCATTTTCATGCAGCACAGATCCTCTGTTTTTGAGTTGACTTGTGCGCCGATTTCCACGGTGCGCATCGGGTTGGTTGGCGCAGGTCAGCGCGGGCGAGCCACCTTGTCGCGCTATGCCTATGTTGAGGGCGCGGAATTTCGTGCGGTGGTCGATCCCGATCCCACAGCGGTCGCGTCAGCACTCGAATTGCTGAGAGAGCAGCGGCGCCCCCTCCCCGAAACTTCGACAAACGCGGAAGCCTGGCGCGAACTTTGTCGCCGTGAGGACATAGACCTTATTTATATATGTACTGATTGGAGTAATCATGCGGCCATGGCCGTCGAGGCGATGCGCTGCGGCAAGCATGTGGCGGTCGAAGTGCCGGCTGCCACGACGGTGGCCGACTGTTGGGAGTTGGTGCGCATGGCGGAAGCCACGCAACGACATTGTTTCATGACCGAAAATTGTTGCTACGATTGGTTTGCGCTAGCCACGCTCGACATGCACCGCCGCGGCGTTTTCGGCACCATCACCCATTGTGAGGGGGCGTATCTCCACGACTGGAGTGCGCTGTTCGCCGGAGACCATGCGGCCGCAGCGTTCTACCGCGCCGGTTGTCGGCACGGCGGGAATCCCTATCCCACGCACGCCATCGGTCCCATCGCACAACTCCTCGGTTTTCATCGCGCCGACCGTATGATGCGGCTCTCCTCTGTCACCGGCACGGCCGCAGGCCGCAAGAGTTTGTTGGGACATGCCAACCACACGCTTATCACCACCGAGCGCGGGGTGACGATCTTGTTGCAGTTCGACGGCACCACGCCGCGGCCTTACAGTCGCATCCAAGGCATCAGCGGTACGAAGGCTTTTGCGCAAAAATACCCCCTTCCGCTGTTTCAAGACGCTGACGGACTGCGCGAAGGCGAAGCCGCGGAAAATTTTCTCCGTTCCGTTGCCGATTCGCCGGCCTATCGCTTGTGGTGTGAGGGTGCGGAACGCGGAGTGCCCAACGCCATGAACTATGCGATGGATTGCCGCTTCATTCACTGCCTGCGCCACGGTTTGCCGCTCGACATCGACGTCTATGATGCGGCCGAATGGTCGTGTTTGGCGGAACTCACCCGACTTTCGGCGCAGCGCGGCGGAACGCCCGTCGAGATTCCCGACTTTCTCAACGGCGAAATACCGCAAGCTCACCGATAACTTCCACCGACTCTCCGGTAGTTTTCTCCGCCCCGTCGATAGCTCTCTCCGGCGCATCGAGCGTTCTCTTCGCCCCGCCGTTTCTTCGCTGCCATCCATCGCGGCTTTGCGCCGCCGCTCCGTTCCCTCCCACTTGCCTACCCGTTAAACTTCCTCTTTAAACTCCCTCTGTTATGCCCAATATCGTTTTTCTCGACAGTTTTGTACTCAACCCCGGCGATCTCGATTGGGGAGCGCTGGCCGCACAAGGCCAACTCACCGTCTACGAGCGCACGCCGAGTGCGGAGGTTGTGGCGCGTGCCGCCGAAGCCGAAGTGATCATCCTCAATAAAGTGCGCATCACGGCCGAAATTCTCGACCGTCTCCCCCGTCTCCGCTTGATTTTGGTCGCCGCCACCGGTTATGACGTCGTGGACGTCGCCGCCGCCCGCGAACGCGGTGTCACCGTCTGCAACGTGCCCGCTTATGGCACGCTCGCCGTGGCGCAACACACCCTCGCCCTGCTCCTCGAAGTCACCAACCGCGTGGGACATTATGCGCAGCTGAACCGCGAAGGGTACTGGGCGCGCAGTCGCGATTTCAGTTTGTGGGACGAAGCCGTCGAAGAACTCAGCGGCGTGCGCGTTTCCCTCATCGGTATGGGCAACATCGGGCGTAAGGTCGCCGAACTCCTCCGTGTGCTCGAAGCGGAAGTGTGTGCCGTCACCTCGCAAGACGAGTCGACGCTCCCGACCGGCGTGCGCAAAATCACCCTCGACGAAGCCTTTGCCACCTCGCGCATCGTGTCGCTCCACTGCCCCCTCACGGAGCAAAACCGCGCTTTCGTCAACGCGTCGCTTTTGGAACGAGTCGCCCCCGGATTGATTCTTGTCAACACGGCGCGCGGCGCACTGATTGACGACATCGCGGTGGCCGAAGCCTTGCAGTCCGGACGTCTCGGCGCCTACGCCTGCGATGTTCTCTCCACCGAACCGCCCGCGGCCGACCATCCCATTCTCTCCGCCCCCAACACCTACGTCACGCCCCACATCGCGTGGGCAACTGCCGCCGCTCGCGGCCGCATCGTCCGCATCATGGCCGACAATCTCAAGGCCTTCCTCGCCGGCGCGCCGCAAAACGTGGTGTCGTGAGGGGGCGTTGCTCGCTATCGCAGTTGAGTGCCGTCCAATATGCAACTGCTGCGTTCAGACGGTAGTTGTTTCCCTCCTCCTTTTAAGAAAGAAGATCCGCAAGACGCGCTGTTGTCAAACAGTAGTCTTGCGGATCTTTTTTAGTCCGGAGTCTCACTCCTCGGCCTCTTGTTTTTTCGTGGTGAAACGATAGGTGAAGCCGATTAGGAAGTAGCGGCCGTAGGCCGTGTCGTAAATGCGTTCGATTGACGTTTCGTTGAAGTTGTGGGTGATGCCGCGGTTGTTGTTGAAGAGGTCGTGTCCACTGAGTGAGACCGTCAAGTTCTTGCCCTTGAGGAAAGCCCGCGTGAGGTCGAAATTCAGCTCATGCTCGGTGCGGCGATAGTGCTGCGTGCCCCGGTAGTCGATGTGACTCAATTGATAACGCAGGCCGAGATGGAGGTCGAAGGGCAGCTCGTATTCAAGGTCTACCATAGCCCCGGGCTCGAATTCGCGCTGGCGGTCGTAGATGGGGTTGGGACTGTGGGTGAAACTGTAAGAGAGGCCGAACGACGATTCCACAGAAAGTTTATCGCCGTGGTATTGAGGCCCAAAACCAAAGGCTATCGTGTGCATGAACAGCTCTTCGGGGCGTGCATCGGCGAGCGAACCCGCCACATTGAAGTTCTGCCGGCGAACGGTGCTCTGTCCGGCGTTATAACCGAGGACGAAACGGCTCGCATAGTCGAGCGATTGGACAAAGTAGAGATAGGAACTCGTGTTCCAGGCCCCCGAGATGTTGACCGGCTTCGTCGTGGTCACGCCCGTGGTGCGGTCGAACGCGGTGAGTTGCGTCGTTTCGTTGGCCGTGGTGGTAAACATGATACTCGCATAGAGTTGGTGGCGTTTCGTCTCTTCGCCGCGGTGCTGTTCAAATCGATTTTCGCTCCTCAGTGAGAAGTTGTGCGTGACCTTGTTCTTCAGATCCGGGTTGCTGAGGTGCACATTTTGCGGATCGGCGAGATCGGGCAGCGTGATCTGCTCCGTGATGGAAGGCGCACTCGTGCGGAGGTCATAATGGAAAAAGAGTTTACTCGAGCCTGGCTTCCATACAGTTTTGGTCGAGAAGGCGGGCAGCGTTTGTCGGCGCGTGAGGTGCTGTGCCGGAAAACCGCCTTTCTCGAAATCGTAGGACTCGTTCTCGTGTTTGAGCGTCATGTCCACCGACGCGTACCATCGATCGGCGGTGTAGCGGAGAAAGAGCGTTCCGCTGTGCGAGGTGGAGTTTTGCAGGGTGTGGCGCGTGATCTCATTTTCGCGAGCGAGGCGGCGCCAGTCGGCGATGCCTTCGGGCAGCCGGGCGAGGAGGGGGAGGGTGGCGTCGAAGGTGGTGGGCGCGCCGCTCAGGCGGTTGAGCAGGAAGCCGTCGGTGTCCATCCGGTTGTGGAGGTGCGAAAAGGCGTAGCGCGCCCCCGGCACAAAGTGTTTGCCCACGGGCCATTGCAGTTCCAGCGTCGAACTCAGTTGGGTGTTGCCGGTGGCATTGTTTCGGTAGCGGTGAAGCAAGTGGGGCAAGTTGTTCGCTTGGGGGCGGAAATAGTGGTAGCCGTCGAGCGAGAAGTTGTCGGACGTTGTTTCTTCGCGCCTCAGATACGTTTGCCAAGTGAGGTTCGCCCCTTGGGAGTTGAGTTTCTGGTTGACCATGAGCAGTTGGTCGACGTGTCCGAGCGTGTTTTCGCCTTGTCCGACCGACCGCGTGCGGGTTACGGCGCCGAACATCGCGGCGCGCAGCAGGTTCGGGGCGAAAACCGAATCGAGCGGGGCATATCCTGCGTTGAAGGGGTTGGCGTTCCACGTCGCGCCGCGCCCGTTGTTGTCAGAAGTGGTGCGCGAGCGCCATGCGTTATTTTGATAGAACACGTAGGTGGTCGCCGTCGGTCGCCATGTCAGGAAGAGGTGACCCGCCACGCGCGTCTCGTGTGAGTGGGGGTGCTCTTCGGTCGCGTTGTAACTGCTGCCGCTGCTGAGCCTCGTTTCCAACTCCGTGTAGCGGGTGTTGCGCCGCGTGTTGTTGTTATAGTCGCCCGTGGCCTCGATCTTCAGATAGCCCGCGGCGTTCTCGTCGCTCTTGTTGCGCCAAAACAGGGTGCCGCCCGGCGAGTGGAAGGCATTCTTACCGGAGCGATAGACGTTGAAGGAACTGACCGATCCGTCGCCGTTGTACCAGAGTTCTTGGTTCGTGTTGTTGGCATTGCCGAAGAGCGACACGCGGTAGCGGTCGGTGAAGGTGTTGGCATAGCCTCGGGCGCTATAGAGGTCGGGCGTGCCGCCCGAGAGGTCGGCTTGCCCCGTCCACGTGCCCATGTATTTCTTGCGGAGCACCACATTGACCACCTGCTCGCGCGAACCGTCGTCGAGCCCCGTCACGCGGGCCAGTTCGCCGCGTTGCTCATAGGCTTTCACACTCTTGACGATGTAGGCCGGCAGGGCTTCGAGCGCCATCGAGGGGTCGTTGCGCGAAAAGTCGAAACCGTTCACCAGCAGCCGATCCACGGGCTTGCCCATGTAGTAGAGCTTTTTCTTCCGAATCTCCATGCCGGGCAGTTTCTTGAGCGCATCGCCGAGGTTGGCGCCGTCTTTGAGTTTCACGGCGTCGAGGTCGTAGATGACGGTGTCTTTGCGGGTGATGAAGAGTAGGCGCGTGGTTTTCACCGTGGCTTCGCGCAGCGCGTGCGCCTTCGTGCTGTCGGTGCGCACGGAGTCGGCCGAGGGCAGCGGGGCGGGGGATTTCGAGTGGGCTTGGACGCCGAAGCTGAGCAGGACGCCCCAAACCGTGAACGCAATTCTCAGTAGCATTTTCATGGTCGGGCTTGATTGATAGGTGGATGTATGATTACGACCGCAAATATATTACTTTTCGTTGAAAAATTACCCCCCCCTCCTTTTTTTTGTGAAGGCACCCGTTTTTTTTCTCCCATGGGGGCTTTGTTTGCCGCCGTGTCGACTCGAAATGCGTTCGTTCCGGTGGAGAAAAAAGGGGCGAAAATCCGCGAAAACCGGGGGCCAAGGGCAGAAACCACCCCACTTTCTCCGAAAAACTACAGCGAAGCGCAAAGAAGAAAAACACCTTTCGACGAGTTTTCGACCCCGAAAAGGGGTTAGCTCAAAATAAAGCACTAAATTTGCGGCGCAAAAGAAATATACTACACACAGATAATCTCATGATCAAATCTCAGGACATCAAGAAAGGGGTTTGCATCCGCATGGACGGCAAACTCTATTTCTGCATCGACTTCCTCCACGTGAAACCCGGTAAGGGCAACACCATCATGCGCACCACCCTCAAGGACGTTGTGAGCGGCCGCGTGATCGAAAAGCGTTTCAACATCGGCGAAGCGCTCGAAGACGTACGCGTGGAACGTCGCCCCTATCAGTACCTCTATCAGGAAGGTGAAGACTACCTCTTCATGAACCAAGAAACCTTCGACCAAGTGCCCATCGCCCACGATCTCATCACCGGTGTGGACTACATGAAGGAAGGCGACGTGGTGACGGTGGTCAGCGATGCCTCGACCGAGACGATTCTCTACGCCGAAATGCCCATCAAGGTGGTGCTCCGCATCGACTACACCGAGCCCGGTCTCCGCGGTGACACGGCAACCAACACGCTCAAGGACGCCACCCTCGAAACCGGCGCCAAAATCCGTGTGCCCCTCTTCATCGAAACCGGCGAACTCGTGGAAGTCGACACCCGCGACGGCTCCTACCAGAACCGCGTCAAGGCCTAAACCGCAGACCATCCACTGCAGAAAATAGCTACGCTCGGCATGCTCAAAAGGCATGCCGAGATTTTTTTTGAGAAAGACCCACCAAGTGAAAATTTCGCAACCCCCGCTTGCAGAAGCGCGGCGAAAGTTGTACTTTTACGTCGTGTAACCCCAAAAATGCGCCCCATGACGCCCATTCAACTCATCGCTCGGCGGTTGAACCTCCGCGAAAAACAAGTAGAACAAACCATTGCTCTCCTCGACGAAGGAGCCACTATTCCCTTCATCTCCCGCTATCGCAAGGAAGCCACCGGCGGAATGGACGAAGTGGCCGTGGCCGCCGTGGCCGAACAGCATCGACAGCTCGACGAACTGCAGCATCGAAAAGCCTTCGTCATCGAAACGATCGAGGCACAGGGCGCACTCACCGACGAGCTGCGCAAGCGCATTGACGAGAGCTGGGACCCCACGGAAGTGGAAGACATCTACCTGCCGTTCAAACCCAAACGCCGCACCAGAGCGCAGATGGCGCGCGAGAAAGGACTCGAACCGCTCGCACAGCGCCTGCTCTTGCGCCCTCAAGATGACCCCGAACTCGAAGCCGAAAACTTCCTCAACGACGAGGTCGACACGCCGGAGGCGGCCTTGCAGGGAGCACGCGACATCATCGCCGAGCAAATCAGCGAAGACGAGCAGTCACGACAAACCCTACGCCATATTTATACGCGCGAGGCGGTGATCACTTCGAAAGCCGTGAAGGGAAAAGCCGACACCCCTGAAGCCGCCAAATACCGCGACTACTTCGATTGGAGCGAACCCCTCAAGCGCTGCACTTCCCACCGCCTGCTGGCCATGCGCCGAGGCGAAAGCGAGGGCGTGTTGCGCGTTACCATCACCCCTGCCGACGATGATCGCGCCACCGAGCAAGTGGCGCGCCGCTATGTGAAGCCCGGAACGCGCGCGGCCGAACAAATCGAACTGGCAGCCACCGACGCTTACAAGCGGCTCCTCCGCCCGAGCATCGAAACCGAGTTCGCGGCCACGAGCAAGGAGCAGGCCGACGAAGAGGCCATTCGCGTTTTCGCCACCAATCTCAAACAATTGCTCCTCGCACCGCCCCTCGGACAGCGTCGCATCATGGGCATCGACCCCGGTTTCCGCACAGGGTGCAAAGTGGTGTGTCTCGATGCGCAGGGCGCCTTGCTCCACAACGAAACCATTTATCCCCACCCGCCGAAAAACGAAACCGTGCGCGCCGAACAGGCTTTGCGCCGCCTGCTCAAAGACTACGCTGTCGAGGCGGTGGCCATCGGCAACGGCACCGCGGGACGCGAAACCGAAGAACTGGTGCGCGCCTTGCACGTCGAGGGTGTGGAAATCTTCCTCGTGAGCGAGGACGGGGCCTCGGTCTATTCGGCCTCGGCCACAGCGCGTGAGGAATTTCCCGACTACGATGTCACCGTTCGCGGAGCCGTTTCCATCGGACGCCGACTCGCCGACCCCTTGGCCGAATTGGTGAAAATCGATCCCAAGGCCATCGGCGTGGGACAATATCAGCACGACGTCGATGCCGGCGCACTCAAACGCTCGCTGGATCAGACTGTCGAGAGTTGTGTGAATGCCGTGGGCGTGAATCTCAACACCGCTTCGGCCCACTTGCTCACCTATGTGAGTGGACTCGGCGCATCGCTGGCCAAAAAAATCGTGGAATATCGCACTGCGCACGGCCCCTTCGGCTCCCGCCGCGACTTGCTCAAAGTGCCGCGGCTCGGCGCAAAGGCTTTCGAACAGTGCGCGGGCTTCCTGCGCATCGTCGACGGGCGCGATCCGCTCGACAACACCGCTGTGCACCCCGAGCGCTACGACATCGTGCAGCGCATGGCCGCCGATGCCGGCATGGACGTGCCGGCACTCATTGCCGACCCCGAAGCGCGCCGCCGCTTGGACCTCAAACGCTACTGCACGGCAGAGGTCGGACTGCCCACCCTCACAGACATCTTGGCCGAACTCGACAAACCCGGACGTGACCCGCGCGGCAAAGCCGAGGTCTTCTCCTTCGAAGAAAGCATTCATTCCATCGACGATCTGCAAATCGGCATGATCCTGCCCGGCGTGGTCACCAACGTCACCAACTTCGGCGCCTTTGTCGACCTCGGCATCAAGGTGAAAGGGTTGGTACACGTCTCGCAACTGGCCGACCGCTTCGTGCGCGATCCCAATGAGGTGGTGCGGGTGCAACAACAAGTGCGCGTGCGGGTGCTCGAAATCGACGAAGCCCGCGGGCGCATCGCACTCTCCATGAAAAACGTGGAATGAACAGCCCATGGCCCGACGACGTATATAATATAGTTGCCTATGACCGACGAACACTACATGCGGCGCGCTCTCGATGAGGCCCGCGCCGCCGCCCAACGTGGCGAAGTGCCGGTGGGCGCTGTGGTGGTGTGCAGAGACTCCATCATCGCCCGCGGACACAACCTCACCGAAACGCTCAACGACGTCACCGCACACGCCGAGATGCAGGCCGTGACTGCGGCGGCCGGACACCTGGGAGGGAAGTATCTCAACGAGTGCACACTCTACGTCACGGTCGAACCCTGTGTGATGTGTGCCGGCGCACTCGGCTGGGCACAAATTGCGCGCGTGGTCTACGGAGCCGCCGATCCCAAACGCGGATTCAGCGTCTTCGCCCCGCAGGCTTTGCACCCCAAAACCCAAGTCACCGCGGGCGTGCTCGCCGACGAATGCGGAGCGCTGATGAGCGAGTTTTTCAAACGGAGAAGGTGAAGTCGCTCTCGCGCCGTCGCCACTGATGCACTTGCCCATGGCTCTTCACAACGAACTGGGGCAGGCCGGCGAAAATGCCGCCTGTCAATATCTCATCGAACGCGACTACCACATCGTGGAGCGCAACTGGCGTTGTCACCCCTTGGAAGTCGACATCATTGCCGACGATTGGGGCGAACTCGTCTTCGTGGAGGTCAAAACCCGCAGTGACGACCGTTGGGAGGACCCCGCAGCCGCGGTCGACCGCTACAAGCAGGAGAGCCTCTCCCTGGCCGCCATCGCTTACATCCGTCGCCGCCGATTGGGCAACATCCCCTTTCGGTTCGACATCATTACCCTCGTCGGCAGCGAACCGCCCTTCCGCATTCGTCATTACATCGACGCTTTTTCCCTCTGTCCGCCGCGCAATGCCTCCACCGCTCATGAACCCGACCACCGCTTCTTCTGAACTTCCCGCCCATTGGCATCGGCGCCACTTCGACGAGGTGACTTCCACCATGCAACTCCTGCACACCGATCGGCTCGCCGACGGAGAAGTGCAGCTCGTCACGGCCGATTTCCAGACCCGCGGCCACGGACAGGTGAACACCGTGTGGGAAAGTGCGCGCGCCGAAAACCTCACCTTCAGTTTCGCTTTCCGCCCCCGGCATGTCGCGGCCGCCGAGCAGTTTCTGCTTTCCGAAATCACTTGTCTGGCAGTGGCGCACACGCTCGATGCTTACACCGAAGGCATCAGTGTGAAGTGGCCCAACGACGTCTATCACCGCGATCGCAAAATTTGCGGCATGCTCCTGACCCACACCCTGCATGGGGCGCAAATCGCCGATACCCTCGTCGGAATTGGTCTCAATCTCAATCAAAAACGTTTCGAGAGCGGCGCGCCGAATCCCGTTTCGCTCTGGCAAATCATCGGGCGCTCCGTCGACCGCGAGCAGGTGCTGTGTGATTTCGCCCGGCGGTTCGAGCTGCTCTTGCAGCGCATCACGCAGCCTGACCCCGAATGCCGACTTGCCCAACGCCGAGCGCTGCACGCCGAATACCTGCGGCGGCTTTATCATCGCGAGGCGGCCTATGATTACGTCGACGTGGCGAGCGGCCGACGCTTCTCGGCCCATATTGTCGACGTGGCCCCCTCCGGCGAAATCACATTGCAAACGGCCGACGGTGCCCTCCGTCACTATTATTTCAAAGAGGTGCGCTTCGTCGTTCCTCCTTCCCCTGTTTCTTCTCCCGTCGCCCATGTCTGAGCATCGTGCCATCCTGCGCATCGCCGTTCCTTCCATTCTTTCCAACATCACCGTCCCGCTGCTCGGGTGGGTCGACACGGCCATCGCCGGCCACCTCGGTTCGGCCGATTTTCTTGCGGCCATCGCCATCGCGAGTGCTCTCTTTTCTGTCACTTATTCCCTTTTCAATTTTCTCCGCATGGGCACCGGCGGGCTCACGGCGCAGGCCTTCGGAGCCGAACGCCGCGACGAAACGGCGCTTTTGCTCCTGCGTGGGTTGGCCATCGCCGGCACCATCGGCACCCTCCTCCTCGTTTTTCAAACGCCCCTCCTGCGCCTGGGACTTTCGTTCATGACGGCAACGCCGACGGTCGTTGCACACGTCGCTACCTACTTTCGGGTGCTCATTTGGGGCGCACCGGCCATGCTCAGTCTCTATGTGCTCAATGGCTGGTTGTTAGGCATGCAAGATGCGCGCACACCACTGTTCATCGCCGTCGTGCAAAACCTGCTCAACGTCGCGTTGAGCCTGTTTTTTGTCCACGTTTGCGGATTCGGACTGGCCGGAGTGGCCGGCGGAACCCTCCTTTCGCAGTGGGTCGGACTCGCCTTGGCACTCTGTTTCGCCCTCCGTTTGCTCCATCGCCAAGCGGTGAAACTGCGCTTCGCCGCGGCCTTCCGCTCGATCGAGGCCTGGCGATCGTTCTTCACCGTCAATGTGTTCATCTTCCTCCGCACGCTCTGCCTCGTCACGGTCATGTTCTCCTTCACGGCCTTCGGAAGTCAGCGCGGGCCGACCTTACTTTCGGCCAATGCCGTCTTGCTCCAATTCTTCACCCTCGTGAGCTATGTCATGGATGGCTTCGCCTACGCCGGCGAATCGGTGGGCGGTCACCTTGTCGGGGCAGGCAGCGTGGAGCGTTTCCGTCGCTTGGTCGGCGCCCTCTTCCTTTGGGGCACGGGGCTCTCCCTCCTTTTCGCACTGGCCTATGCCCTGGGCGGAACGGCGCTCATTGCACTCTTCACCGACGACGTCGCGGTGCGCCGAGCTGCCGAAACCTTTCTGCCCTATGCCGTCGCCATTCCGCCGATCAGCATGGCAGGCTTTCTGCTCGACGGGCTTTTTGTGGGCACCACCGCCACTTCGGGCATGCTCATCGGCGTGGCCGCCGCGGCCGCGGGATTTTTCACCGTCCACACCCTCTTGCCCGCCACCTTGGGCAACCACGCCCTGTGGATCGCTTTCCTCACTTACCTGGCCTTGCGCGGCATCGTTCAGGGACTCCAGCTGCCCGGCATTGTCCGCCGCAGCTTCGCCCTCACAGCGCAGACCGCTCGCCGCTGAGGCCTTCTCTTTGCCACAAATCATCCATTCACTATATGAAATTCAAACGCATTCTCCTCAAACTCAGCGGCGAAAGCCTCATGGGTGCCCAAGGACACGGCATCGACACCCAACGTCTCAACGAATACGCCACCCAGATTCGCGAAATCCGCGACATGGGCGTGCAGGTCGGCATCGTCATCGGAGGTGGCAACATCTTTCGCGGACTCAGCGGCGCCGGCAAGGGATTCGATCGCGTGAAAGGCGACCAAATGGGCATGTGCGCCACCGTCATCAACAGCCTTGCGCTCTCTTCGGCGCTCGGCGCACAAGGAGTGCCCAACCGCGTGCTCACGGCCATCCGCATGGAACCTATCGGCGAATTTTACTCCAAATGGAAGGCCATCGAAGCGCTCGAACGCGGGGAGGTGGTCATCATGAGTGCCGGAACGGGCAACCCCTATTTCACCACCGACACCGGTTCTTCGCTACGCGGCATCGAGATCGAAGCCGATGTCATGCTCAAAGGTACCCGCGTCGACGGGGTTTACACGGCCGATCCTGAGAAAGATCCCACGGCTACGAAATTCGACGAAATCACTTACGACGAAGTGTTGCAGCGTGGACTGAAAGTGATGGATGTCACGGCAACTGCCATGTGCCGCGAGAATCATTTCCCCATCTATGTTTTTAATATGGATGTGCTCGGCAACTTGCGCCGTGTACTGGAAGGCGAACCCATCGGCACGTACGTGCACGATTGAAATACGTCGTCCTACTGACGCCGATCCTATTTTCGGAGCGCCGCACGCGAGACTCAATGGGCCTTGTGTGTGGCGCTCCTTTTCGTTCCCAATAGCCCTCCCTTTTGCCCTCTCGCGTACGCGCGCGCGTCAGGCGGTTTTCGTTTTTAGCCTTCACTCCTTCACCCGTATGCCGCAAGTGGTTGTGGCACAGCGCGTAAGGGGTGAAGGCTTTAGTTTTTTTAGGTTCACCGCGGCGATAGATGGGGTTCACGGTGGATGAAATAGGGGATTTGTATCTAATTTGTTGATAGAGAGGTGGTTGTGCGATATGTGAAGGCTTTTTCTCGTTTTCCTTCACACCTAATATGTTGATGCACAGTGAATTGCAGGAGGTGGGTGAAGCGGTGAAGGCAATAAACGAAAACCTCCTGACGTGCGGGTGTGTGCGCTCGTACGCATACGTGCGTGATGCGCGAGGGTGCGCGCGTTCGTGCGTTAATTGGGGAGAGAGTTGGAAAAGTGGGGAGGAATGCAAGAGAAAGTGGGGAGGGGTGAAGGTCAGGGAGGAATGAGGGACGGAAGGGGAGTAGATCCGGAGAGGAAGATGGAGGAGGGGGTGAGTGAAGAGGAAAGCCCGAATCGGAAAGAGGGTCTTGTTCTGCAAAAAGGGGAGTGCGGAGGAAAAAGGGAGGGGCAGTTCCCCGAAAAATCGCCAGAAATCGGATTTGAAGCGGGGAAAGCAAGAAAAAAATGGACTACGCGGGGCAGAAAACGAGCGTGCTCCCTCGAAAAATCGTCCGAAATCGGATGCAAAATGGGGAAGGGCAAGAAAAATGGACTACGCAGGGCAAAAAATGGGAGCGGTTCCTCGAAAAATCGCCCGAAATAGGGTTCGAAATGGAGAAAAGCAAGGAAAAGGGAGATTTTGGGGCGAAAAAGGTGGGGTGGGGTAGAGGTGGAAAAATGGGCTTTACTGCCGATTTTGCAATGCTATGAAGTGGCAAAATGGGCGCAAATGAAATTTTCTCGCATT
>ERZ772958.657-NODE-657-length-15064-cov-4.344393_pt1 | contig 15064 bp, 7 predicted proteins | sample MGYA00580681_ERZ772958 | MGnify/ENA primary metagenome ERZ772958 (study PRJEB29015, sample SAMEA2738089) | human oral metagenome | biome: human oral; feature: human-associated habitat; material: saliva | place: China | collected 2275 ...
TACTCTTCTATCACATTCCCTTGACACATTTCTACTTCCGTGTTATTGTAACAGATCGTATTGTCGCTACAGGATGCGTTTATCGCACAAAGAACATTACATCCACGGCGAGAAGTTAAACAGCATTCTACGATGGAAGAAAAACCTCCTCGGGCTTTCCTTCTATTGTAGTTTCCAGAGCAGGAATCACAATAGAACGTGTAATCTTTTGTTTCATAAGCGTGAGTTATTTAGAGTAATGAGTTCTCTTTGGAAAATGGGAAGAGTATAGCCTAGGCAACCTAAATCAAGACTATAATTCCAGTATTGAGGACGATTAGGCAAATGAGTGGGATATGTAATCCAATCTTCAAGAGAAGGTTTGAAATCATCTAAGAGCTTGATTTCATCTACATATTGGTACAAGTTGGAATAGTACACAGCCATGTGTTCCTTGCTTGCACGGCTTAAATGAGAAGCCTCACGATGTATGGCTTGCAAGAACTGAAGTGGGTATATAGTGTTATAACCTTTATGCCTATTGTAAAGTTCACGACATACGACATAGGCAATGATTCCTGCACTCCCATAATATAAGGTTTTATCATCAAGTAAACGCAAGTTCACAGACTGGATTTCGTTATCTATTTGAAGTAAAATACTTTCATCAATATCATCGATTAACTGATTGGCATATAGGTATATAAATCCCCATCCAATTCCACTGAGACCATGATAAAAGTTGAAAGGTAGCTGATGATTTGATACTGCAACTTTGATTGATTCCAACCACTCATTCTGAATAGTCAGATCTACGACCTTATTTTGCTTGTTCCAAAGCATCAGCCATATCAGACTTGCCATCTTACCATCAACAATTCCATAACTACTATGATGTCGTTCCTGAATATATTGAGTTATTTGCAGAGAAATTTCCTTTCGTCTATCCATAGCCACGATACGCTGTATTGACATCATCGTATTCATATTCATAATCTGTTGAGTAGAAACTGTGGTAATACTCTTGTGATACTCCTTTTGTTTTACTATTCGATGCTTATTTTTAAGAAACAAAGACCATGCCTCTTTGAAATCTTCTGGTCTAGCTATGGAGCAACAGCTCAGTACCCAACACCACATAGTTGTAGAGAGCAGAGTATAAGCGATCAACAAATAGTTGTAGACAAAATTACACTGAGAAATTTTATAAGGAGCATTATCCCGATAGATGTGTCCAAAATCATGTTTTTTCAATAACACACAACGTCCTCCTTCTGTCCAGACTTTGAAGCTGATATAAACTTCATCAGAACCATAATGCTTTAATCCCTCTAGCCCTTGTAGATAAGTCCAATAGCGTTTGCTTGTTGCATAGCCAGCACCTAACACACATGGTATATTCTGTAAAGTTGCTTGTTCTTCTTTCTGAAAGTAATTCCATTCGATGCCTGGAGACAACGCGCCTTTATCAAAAGTGGCATAAGCGCCATAAACAGGGGCAACATCCTTTAATTCGACAATTCTTCCATCCTCTTTTTTCCAAAGCTGTCGCGTTTGCATACATAGTAGTTGACGATCATTTTGAGAGAGCATCGTTACTATATCATCCAGCCAAAGTTCGTTGTAGACGCGCATATGAGCATCCAGTAAAAGAAAATAAGGGGTTTGGCTCAATTGCACACCTAAATCTCTTGAAGCAGCAACTCCAAGACGACTTTTGTTTAGCCAATAATGTACGCCATAAGGCGTAAGTAGTGCAGCATAGTCCTTTCCATCTGTGGACATATCGTTAATCACAATAATTTCCACTTGATTAGCAACATACTGACGTATAGATTTCACCGTTTCCACAACTTCATTCCCTTCATTTAAGAATGGAATAATAATTGTTAGTTGGCATTGTGAATCAGATATCACAGGCTTTTTGTAAGCTATATTGCTTTGGTGGCAAATCCATTGAGCAAAGCACGTCTTCACCTTATCAGCTACACGCTTCATAAGTAAAGCATGTTTACTTGTCGCTTGCTGTGGTGAAAGTCGGTATCTTATGCTTGGCCAAGCGACGACAGCCATTGGCACGTTCTGTATAGCGCATTGTGTCCAAAATCGATAGTCTTCCGCGTATTTGAATTTAGCTTCGTAATAGAGCTTCTTTTCTCTAACTATGGAGGTTCGTAGAAATGACGTAGGGTGAATTATAGGATTTGCATAGAGCAAATCCTGATGAGAGACCAAGAAATCAGAGTCATAAGAACAGATTAACTCATCAGAATCAATATAACAAGCAGAAGTAGCCAAAATGCCCACCAAAGGGTTAGATTCCATATAATAGTACTGATTCTCTAATCTATGTGGCAACATTATATCGTCGGCGTCCATTCTAGCAATATACTTCCCCTTTGCTTCATGGAGGAGGAAATTAAGTGCTGCAACATAGTCGTGATTATTACAGATTAGACGAATTCGCTCATCATTGTATGAATTCACTATTTCTTTACTGTCATCAGTAGAACCATCATCCACAATGAGCAATTCAAAGTCAGTAAAGCTTTGAGACAATATACTTTCAATACACTCACGCAAGTACGACGCTGCATTATACATCGCCATGCAAACTGAAATTTTAGGCTCTTTGTTCATGTCAGTATCTAATTTAACGTCGAAACATTCAAAAGAAATTGTCCTTATAACCTTTCACTTCAATGAAGAATCAAGCCATTAAGTATCGATTCGTTTATGAGGCTTATGATATACGGTTATAGGCTATTTGTTATGTGCATATGGCAAAGGTAGGGATATGGATTTAAATGACCAAACCTTTTTTCAACTTTTTTCTAATAGGAGCAAATTTCTTGCTTTTTCCCTATTGTTTCCTATTTATCATCGCTTATTGGAGCGCACCTTACTAGTCCTTATTTTTGCTCTTTAGCAACTATATATCAAACTAATAGCATCATTATGGACAACAAACACACAGACGATTATGTGCTGGTCTTAGAAGACCGCACGGAGGTCAAAAACGAGGCGGAAGTGGGCAAGCTCTCCGTAGTCTCCGACATCGATGAGAAAGGGAAGCTTAAAACAGCCCCAGCGGAGGAAGTACAACAGAGTAGCTTTCTCAAATTCAACAACAGAGATGGGCTCTTGAAGAACTTTATGACGAACTTTCTCAAGCAGTTCAACGAGCCGAAACGCTTCGGCTTGTACAAGGTGCTGGCGAGCAACGTCGAGCAAGGCGTAAAAAATTTAAAAGAAGCACTCCAAAACCGAGATATACCCGAGAACAAACAGCAACTTGAGACGGCTCAAGTACGCTTCGGTGACTTTCTTCCTCAGCAGAAGAACGCGACAGCCATCAATCCCGAACAGATTGATTGGAAGTTACTCGAAACACTCGGACTCTCTCGGGAGAAGCTGGAGCAAAGCGGGGAACTAGACAAGATGCTCTCGTGGCAAAAGAGTAAGCTCCTACCCATCGCCGTTCCCTTTGGCGACAGCACCGTTTACACAGAAGCTCGCCTAGCTTTTCGAACGGACGAAAACGGCAACATTGGGCTTGCTGTACATTCCCTGCGTAAAGAGCCACAACTGGATTTCCCTTATATGGGGCATAAGTTTTCGGCTGAGGAGAAAGAGACACTGCTTGCCACGGGAAATCTTGGCAAGATAATTGAATTAGCCCCCAAGAACGGAGAAACCTTCTCAGCCTACATCTCCATCGACCCTCAGACGAACGAAGTGCTTGCCCTGCGTGCCGACAGAGTGTCTATTCCCAAGGAGATAAAGGGGGTAACGCTCTCAGACCAGCAGTATAAAGATCTTGTAGAGGGTAAGGCGGTGAAAGTGGAAGGAATGACTTCCAAGAACGGCAAATCCTTTGATGCCACGCTTCAAGTCAATGCCGAGAAGAAAGGCATCGAATTTATCTTTGGTGATAAGAAGAGTTTGCAGGAACGCAAGGCACAACACCAAGAACAAGGACAAAAGCAAGGCGGAATTCCTCGTAAACTCTGTGGACTCACGCTCTCCGACAAACAGCGCGAATCCTTGAATGCAGGTAGCACGCTCTATCTCAAGAATATGGTAGACAAGGAAGGCAAGAGCTTCAATGCCTATGTCCGTATGGACATGGAGGAAAACCGCCCACGCTTTTACAAGTGGAATCCTGATAAGAAACAAGACAAGGGTAAGGTTGAAGCCGTAGCCGAGGAAAATAAAACTCAGGTTGCTGTGAACAATCACGGCAAAACCAACGAAGCCACGAAAGACCTCAAAGAACCGCTCAAATCCCAACAAACCCAACCCACAGAAGCGCAGCAAGCCAAGCAAGAACAAAAAGCAAAGCGCGGTCGCAAGATGTAACCTATAACCTAATCAATAGAATCCACTATGATAACTTGTATCATTGCCGAAAAGCCCTCCGTGGCGCGTGACATCGCGCGCATTGTTGGTGCAAATCGTCGAGAAGACGGCTTCCTGGAAGGAGCCGGCTACCTTATCACTTGGGCATTCGGTCATCTCATCACCTTGTCAATGCCCGAACAATATGGCTATGGAGCTTACAAAGCAGAGGAACTCCCCATCGTTCCACAGCCTTTCCAGCTCATGGTGCGCCAAATCCGCAAAGGCAAAGACTTTGAAGACGACCCAACCGCCCTTAAGCAACTCAAAATCATCCGTTCCTGTTTTGAAAAAAGCGACCAAATCATCGTAGCCACCGATGCCGGACGAGAAGGAGAACTCATCTTTCGCTATATCTATGGCTACCTAGGTTGCCAAAAGCCCTTCCGGCGACTTTGGATTTCGTCCCTCACCGATAAAGCCATCCGAGAGGGACTCGCCCAGCTCAAAGCCGGAAGCGCGTATGATGCCCTTTATCTTGCAGGCAAAGCACGCAGTGAAGCCGATTGGTTAGTCGGCATCAATGCCAGTCGAGCATTGTCCATCGCTCGACGCGGAGCCTATTCACTAGGTCGTGTGCAAACACCCACACTAGCCATGATCTGCCGTAGGTATTTGGAGCATCAAGGATTCTCGTCCGTCCCCTTTTGGCGATTACAAGCCATTGTACAGAAAGACGGTGTCCTTTTTCAGACCACTTGTGCAGAGGATTTCGCTACCGAGGGAGAAGCACAGACCGCTTTTGCTACGCTAAGCCGTCAGTCCTCCTTGGTAGCCACCTCTGTCAGTCGCAAGGTTGCAGCAATGCCCCCACCTTTGCTCTATGATTTGACAACCCTTCAAAAAGAAGCCAATCGCCAACTAGGATTTTCAGCAGACAAGACCCTTTCTCTGGCACAGTCCCTCTATGAAAAGAAAGTAACGACCTATCCCCGTACGGGCAGTCGTTACATTAGCCAAGACGTCTTTGAAGAAGTCGATAGTTTGCTGCAGAAACTCGGCCCATCATTACCGCATCCACTCAATCCTCACTCCGTAGACGACAGCAAGGTGACCGACCACCATGCCCTCTTGCCCACAGGAGAAGGAAATGCACAGACCTTGTCATCCGATGAAGCAGCCATCTATCAAATGATATGCGCACGCTTTGTGGCAGCCTTCGCCCCCAATGCCCAAGAAGAGCGTATGCAGATAGAACTAACTGATGGCACTCATCGCTTTGTCTGGCGCGGTAAACAAATTTTGTCGCAAGGATGGAAAGCCTATACTTCCCAAGGAGAGAAAACACAATCCGATGAAAGCGAAGAAGCCAAGGAAGAACTCCTCGCCGAGCTTCCCAATGTGCAAGAAGGAGAGAAGCTCCCACTTGACCACGGAGCAATTACGCAACATAAGACCAAGCCAAAGCCCTTGTTTACAGAAGCTACATTGCTCTCTGCGATGGAAAACGCAGGTCGAGAGATAGCAGACACCGACACTCGCAAAGCCATCAGTGATTGCGGCATCGGTACACCGGCCACACGCGCCAGTATCATCGAAACCCTCCTACTTCGTGACTTTATCCGCAGAGAAAAGAAAACACTCCTCCCCACGGAAAAAGGCTTATCCGTTTATGGCATCGTCAAAGACCAACGCATCGCCAATGCAGAAATGACGGGTAATTGGGAACTCGCCCTCTCTGCCATCGAAGCAGGCAAAGCATCAGCCGAGGACTTCTCTACACGCATCAAGGACTATACCGCAGAAATCTGTCGTGAACTCCTTGCTTTACAAATAGTGCAACCCCAATATCCCACTTATCGTTGTCCAGTGTGCGGTAAGGACACCGTGGGCATCTTCCCCAAGGTGGCGAAGTGCAAGAGTGAAGGTTGCGATTTCCACGTCTTTCGCGAGATATGCGGCGTCACCCTCACCGAAGCGCAGACGAAAGACCTCCTGACGACCAAGCGCACAACTCTCATCAAAGGTTTTCAGAGCAAAGCAGGCAAGAAATTCAATGCCCATCTCGTGCTTCGTGGCGATGGTTCCACCGCTTTTGAATTTGACAACACCACATCTAAACCCAAAGGTAGGAAGTAAGCCATAAAAACGTGGGAGATTTCATCAAAAAAGTCCGAGCTTTTTTAGAAAATCTCCCACGTTTTCTTGAAAACAAGCCACATTTTCTGCGCCCCCTCCCATATCCTTTACCCTCCATTCAATTCTCTCATTTCTTTACTATGTCTTACAACAAAAAAGCTGTATTAGCAGCCAACACAGCAGCCATAGGTCTTCTCCTTCGTTTGGAGAAAGAACAACGCACCGCCACAGAGGAAGAACAAAAAGTACTGCGCTCCTATCAAGGTTTTGGCGGATTGAAGTGCATCTTAAACCGAACCGATCAACCCGAAGACATCCGCTATTGGGCAAAGTCCGAAAAAGACCTCTTTGCACCCACTTGCGCACTCAAACAGCTCATCTATCGAGAAGCCCCCAGTGCCGATATGGCTAAACGCTATTGGGAGAGCATCAAGGCAAGCGTCCTCACCTCCTTTTATACCGACACACGCATCGTCAATGCCATTGCCGACTCCTTAGAGAAACCAGGTGTAACCTTTCGCACTTGCCTAGACCCTTCCTTAGGAATGGGTGCATTTGCCGAAACCCTCGCCCCACACGTAGGTCGGGTGGACGCCTTTGAAAAAGATTTGCTCACCGCACGCATAGCCCAAAGTCTACATCCTCTAGGGCAAAGTACCATCTTTGTGCAGCAAGCCCCCTTTGAAAGTATAGAAGAACGCGCAGAAGCCGATAAGTATGACCTTATCGCCAGCAACATTCCCTTTGGTGACTTTATGGTCTACGATAGAGCCTACAACAAAGGACAAGACGTCATCAAGAAAGAATCCACACGCGCCATTCACAATTACTTTTTCATCAAAGGACTCGACAGCATTCGCGAAGGAGGCGTACTAGCTTTCATCACCTCACAAGGCTTATTAGATGCCCCACGCAATGAAGCCTTCCGCCGTTATTTGATGGAAAATAGTAAACTCATCTCTGCGATTCGACTGCCCGGAGGAATGTTCAGTGAAAATGCAGGCACAGAAGTTGGGAGTGACCTCATAGTCTTGCAAAAACAAAGTGGAAAAGGCATTGCAACATCGGATGAAGAAAAGTTTGTGCAGACCGTTGCAGTTCCCAAAGGCGATGGTTTCTCAATAGCATTCACACACAGTGCGCTCTTTGAAGGCAGTTGGGAAGACATCCAATCGCATACCATTGCCACTACTCGAATAATGGGAACAGACCCTTATGGCAAACCCACGTGGGAGTATCAATTTGAGGGCGGAATTCAAGAAATGGCTGACAGTTTGCGTGAGCAACTCTCACACGATATAGAAAAACGATTTGACCGCAAACTCTATCACACAGGCGTTGCGATGAGTGAAGAAGAACGCCAAGCCGAAGCCGAAAAGAAACTGCGAAAACTGGGTGTGACCGCAGGATTGTCAGGGCAGAAAGAACAGAAGGAACAATCAACTCCACAAGAAGAAAAGGAAGCAAACGATGCCTACAACTTGATGCCCAAGACCATTCAAAAGCAACTCCCCAAACTCTATTCCACACAAAAAGAACTGGTTGGCGATAAAACAGCGTATGCACGCTATTTCTTTCCGATGGGCGCTTACACCGCCTACCTATTAGAATACGACCCCAAGACCCGAATAGGTTTTGGAGCCGTAACGATGGGTTATGGTTGGGAACTTGGAAATATGTCGCTCGATGAAATGCAAGAAGTGAAGGTACACGGCTTGGGTATAGAACGCGATTTGTATTTCACGCCCTGCAAACTCCACGAAATAGAAGAACTAGAAGACTTGGTGCAAGGACAATTCACCAAGGAAAAAGTACAGATAGAAGAAGCTATTGCGGAGGAAATAAAGGAAGAGATTAAGGAAGATACAAAGGAGCAGGAAGAAGCAGAGACGCAAGAAGAACAAATGACTCCGCAAACAGATATTGCAGAAATAATCTCTGAAGAATCCGCTCCCGAAGGTGTGCCTACATTAACCCTATTCCATCAATATGAAGAGAAAGCAGAGAAGCGACCAGACGTGGAAGCCCCACGCGAGATGAATGGGCAAACTGTTTATTTCGATGACGACCACCATCCCATTGTAGAAAGCAACAATGATCAGGAGTATCTGCTCTTTGCTCCCGAGGAATACACGCTGTGGACACAAGAAGTAGAGCGCGTCAGTGCAGAACTAAAAGCCAATACCCCCAAGAAGGCAACCGCTAAGACGCAAACAAAGTCAAAGACAAGACCACAGACAACCGCTAAGTCCAGGAAAGCCACGCAAAGCACGACTTCCGAGCCTTCGCTTTTTGACTTTGTCAATGAAGACACCACGCTAAAACCACAGCCCATAGCGGAGGTGAAACAAATCTTTGATGCCAATCCCCGACCATTTCTTTCTGCCCCCGACAGTCATCTGCGTGATGGCTCAATTGTGGTGCAGAAAGGACAAGTGGGCTATCTCTCCGACCTCAAGCGACAACCCACCTTTCATCCGATGGACTTGCCCCTCACGCAAATCACACGCCTGAAAGCCTATGTGGAAATCCGTGAGTGTTACCACCGTCTCTATGATTATGAAGCCACCAACCACGCAGAAGATAAAGAAGAGCGTGAGAAACTCAATCGCTTGTACGATAACTTCGTAGCACGCTGGGGAGCACTCAACAAAAAAGCCAATACCGACCTCATCAAGATGGATGCCACGGGAGTAGAAATGCTATTTCTGGAGCATTCCGAACAAGGAAAGTATACCAAAGCCGACATCTTCGACCATCCCACAGCCTTTTCGACCACAGAACTCACCATTGCTTCCGACCCCTTGGAAGCACTTGGCGCATCCCTCAACAAATATGGCAGTGTAGAACTCAGTTATATGTCTTCGCTGCTCCCCGAGATGGAAGAAAGCGATATCATCTCCGCTCTCGAGGGACGCATCTACTATAACCCAGAAATCGAAGGTTACGAAGTAGCAGACAAATTCATCTCAGGCAATGTCGTTGAAAAAGCAGAGCGCATCAGTTCTTGGCTCTTAGACCATCCCGACCATGAAGAAGCCCAACAAAGTTTGGCAGCCCTCATAGCCGCCAAACCCACTCCTATTCCCTTTGCAGAATTGGACTTCAACCTTGGTGAACGCTGGATACCCGCAGGCGTTTATGGACAATTTGCCACAGAGTTTTTCGATACAGACCTAAGGGTAGGCTATCATCCCAACATGGACGAGTATACCATCGGTTGCGACCACAAGAACGGCAATATCTTGCACAAATATGCCGTGCAGGGAGAGTTTCGCAAATACGATGGTTTGCATCTGCTCAAACACGCCTTGCATAACACCATTCCCGACATCAGCAAAAGCAAGGAAGTCATCGATCCCATCACCGGAGAAGAACGCACCATCAAAGTGCGTGATGGAGAAAAAATTCAACAAGCCAATAGCAAGATTGAGGAAATCAGACAAGGATTTGTGGATTGGTTAGGCAGACGTCCCGATAGTTTCAAAGAACAGTTGGCTAATCGTTACAACGAACTCTTTAACTGTTTCGTTCGTCCAAACTTTGACGGAGGGCATCAGAGCTTCCCCAACTTAGACCTCAAACGATTAGGTATTCCAGACTTATACAAGAGTCAGAAAGACGCTGTTTGGATGCTCAAAATCAATGGCGGTGGCATCTGCGACCACGAAGTAGGAGCAGGAAAGACCCTCATTATGTGTACAGCAGCCTATGAAATGAAGCGATTAGGGATAGCCAACAAGCCCATGATTATAGGACTAAAAGCCAATGTCTTTGATATTGCCGATACTTTCAGAAAGGCATACCTCAATGCGCGCATACTCTATCCAGGTAAAGATGATTTTACCAAACAAAATAGACAGCGCATCTTTGCCGACATCAAGAATAATGATTGGGATTGTATCATCTTGACCCACGAACAATTCGGAATGATACCGCAGGCTTTAGAGGTGCAAGAAGCCATTTTCCAAAAGGAGAAGGACTCCATAGAGGAGAACTTAGAGGTTTTGCGTAATGAAGGCAAAGACATTTCCAAAGCTATGCTCAAAGGCTTGGAGAAACGCAAACAGACGCTCGAAGTAAAACTGCACGAGATACAAGACAGTATCGCCGAACGCAAGGATGATGCGGTGGATTTTAAGATGATGGGCATCGACCACCTCTTTGTAGACGAAAGTCACCAGTTCAAAAACCTCATGTTCAATACTCGACACGACCGTGTTTCGGGACTTGGCAATCCCGATGGTTCGCAACGAGCCCTCAATATGCTCTTTGCCATTCGCACTATTCAAGAACGCTCTGGTAAGGATTTGGGAGCAACATTTCTCAGTGGAACGACAATCAGTAACTCGCTAACGGAACTTTATCTTCTCTTCAAATACTTGCGTCCACAAGCTCTCGAGAAGCAAGGCATCAACAGCTTTGATGCGTGGGCAGCCGTCTTTGCCAAGAAGAGTACAGACTACGAGTTTTCCATCACCAACGAAATCATTCAAAAAGAACGCTTCCGTACCTTCATTAAAGTACCTGAGCTTGCGAGTTTCTATGCGGAGATATGTGATTTCCGTACTGCCAAAGATATTGGTATCGACAGACCCGAAAAGAATGAAATCTTACACAACATACCACCGACACCCGAGCAGGAAGTTTTTATCGACAAGCTGATGGAGTTTGCCAAGAGTGGCGATGCAACACTTTTGGATAGAGAACCCTTGAGTCAAAAAGAAGAAAAGGCAAAGATGCTTATCGCCACGGACTATGCGCGCAAGATGAGCCTAGACTTGCGTATGATAAGTGAGGATAAGTACAGTGACCACATTGATAACAAGGCTTCGCACTGCGCCAAGATGCTCAATGACTACTACCAAAAATACAATGAGCAGAAAGGTACACAGTTTGTCTCTTCTGATTTGGGAACATACAAGGCTGGAGAATGGAACGTGTATTCAGAAATCAAGCGCAAACTTGTAGAAGACTACAACATTCCAGCCCACGAAATTCGCTTTATCCAAGAGTGCAAGAATGAGAGAGCCAAGAAAGCGATGGTAGATGCGATGAATCGTGGAGATATCCGCATCATCTTTGGTTCAACTTCTATGCTCGGTACGGGAGTAAATGCGCAACAACGTGCCGTAGCCATCCACCATTTGGATACTCCTTGGCGACCTTCAGACCTTGAGCAGCGCAACGGACGAGCCGTGCGCAAGGGAAACCTCATTGCCAAGGAGTTTGCAGATAATAAGGTAGATGTAATCATCTATGCCGTGGAGCGGTCATTGGATAGCTACAAATTCAATCTGCTGCACAACAAGCAGCTTTTCATCAATCAATTGAAAAGTAACACCCTTGGCGCAAGAACCATTGATGAAGGCTCGATGGATGAAGACAGCGGAATGAATTTTTCCGAATACGTAGCTGTACTTTCGGGCAATACCGACCTCCTAGAAAAGGCAAAGCTCGACAAGAAGATTACCGCTTTGGAATCAGAGCGCAAAAACTTCATGAAGGAGCGCGATTCGGCTTCGGGAAAACTTTGTGAACTTCAACATTCTGTAGATTTCCATTCCTCACGTGTGGCAGAAGCCCAAAATGACCTCGCACAATTTGAGAAACGGGTGGTGCGTGATGGCGAAGGTAATGCGGTCAATAAATTAGACATCAATGGTGTTTCGGACAGTAGCGATATGAAGGCAGTGGCTGCGCGCTTGCAGGAAATAGCCGAAAAAGCGCGTACGGAAGGAGAGCATCACAAGATTGGTACGATTTATGGTTTTGACATCTTGGTCAAAACAGAGAGTTCGATGAAAGACCTTTTCCAAGGCTCTGTCAATCGATTCTTTGTCAAAGGAGAGGGTAGTATTCTCTATACGCACAACAACGGCAAACTAGCCAATGACCCCAAACTAGCTTGTCAGAACTTCCTCTCTGCACTCGAGCGCATACCGAAAGTCATTGCCACCCACGAAAAGGAACTCGCCAAGGCTACAAAAGACATTGACGTGTACAAAGCCATCTCCACCGGAGTTTGGAATAAGGAGGATGAGCTGCGCAGCATCAAAGCCCAAGCAGCAGAACTTGATCGTAAGATTGCACTAACCCTCAATCCTCCCTCGGAAGAGAATATCGCGAAAGAAGGGCAACAGACAAGGAATACGCAGGAGCAGAGCGGACAGCACCAGAGCATCGGAAATGGGAATACCGCTGGTTCTCCATTAGATGCTTCAAAGACTTTAAAGTCTGCTTCCACCTACGCTCAAACTTCTACTACACCAAAGGAGGAAAAACAGGATATCATGAGCAAAGTAGTGTTCAGTAGACCGAAGATGAGATAGTGTTTTCCCCTTTCTTCACTTCTAAGCCCTTATAAAATGAAAAACGCCCCTCAAGTATGCTGTCTTTCGACGCGCCTGAGGGGCTTATTCGTTTGATGTTACTTGCTTAAGCGTTCTAGGAACTCTAGCATTTCGTGTATCTGTGTGTAAGAGTGCAAGTCTTCAGGAGTTTCTTGAGCCAGTTGCAAGAGCTGGCTCGCATAAGAAACAGCGCGAGACAAATCGCCATGTGCAGAAAGATACTGATAAAGCGGTATTTTCTTGAAGTACTTCTTGCTCTTTTCATAATTAGGGAGGTATCTACGCAGGTCTACAACCACCTCTTCATAGCTTGTATAAGTCTTAGAAGATAGCTTCGGCAAGAAATGCAATAAGAACCAAAACTCAGTACAAGGATTGGTTTCAATTACTCTAATTCCTGCTTTTTCAGCCTTGATTTTAGCCTTTTGATAAATAGGCATTTCCGAAGGCTTGCTATGCATCACATCCATATCTACCAAACAGATAACCACGTCATACTTTTCCGCAACGCATTGAAGAGCTTGCTTGAAAATATAACGCCAATCCGAATGCTTCGGAAAGGTCGGTTTCATTTGAAAGGGGTAGCGTTTAGCCACACGGAGAGATTCAAGATAAAACCATTCTGTTTCTCCCTCTCCTATAATCGCTATACTCTTCTTTGCCATAACTTAGTCTCCATTGATGTCTATATATTGAGAACCTACAAATGGCAAACGAGCCAGTTTGTTTTGGCGGTAAGCGTTGTAGGGAGAAACATTCTTGTGCAAACCATATTGGGGTAAGCGAGTCAAACGACTTGCTCCATACTCATCTTTCTCCGTAAACCAAATCGTGTCTCTGCGAATGAAGTCTTCATTGAGAAGATTCAAATCGTGGGTGGTAAAGAGAATCTGTGAAGGTGTTTCGCTACTAGCGATAAAGGTACGAACGAAATAAGACAATAGTTCGTAGTGAAGACTAGATTCGATTTCATCAATTACCATTATACGCTCTTCATGCAGCACTTTATAGAGGAGAACGGAGAGCATCAACATCTGGAATGTTCCTGACGACTCTACGCTTTCTGGTAGTTGGAATGTACCTTCCGCTGTGCGATGAGTGAAGACGAATTGCTCTTTATGAAGCACGCCATCTCTTATCCAATCTAATTTCGCACCTTCAAGTAAGGGAAGAGAAGAAAGAATACCTCTTATTGTCTCATTGATTTGTACCTCTTCATCTTCTATCTCAATATCTGAGATATTGAAATCTGAGGCTTGCAGAAACTTCTTAGCAAAGTCCTTCACAGCACCATCTTGGTCATTACGGAGCGTTTCCCTAACGTACGACGCCAAGGAAGATGGAGAAGAAATTGGTAAGAATAATTGCTCTGAGAAGAAGCGATATACATCATTCAAACGAGATACTTCTACATTACTTTTGCTCCATGCTGCCATTACTGACATATTGGGAATCGTATTCCCCTCTATTGCCGCAGTACTTTTCTTACTTAGCTTCAGATAAGTACCCCAAGCGATTTCAACGAGGCCTTGCTCTGCATTGTAGGTCCTATCATATAAAACAGCAGCACGACTAGAAGGGTAATACACCAAGCGTTCTTGATAGATGCGCTGGCTATCGACCAAGAGCGAAAGAGAATACTTTTCAGTTCCGATGTAGAAGGTTAGTTCAAAGGAAGACTTTTCTTCTTTGGAATGCGCATCAAGCAGAAAAGGCACGACATCCACTGCCTTTGTCTTATCCTCTGTTGGCAGGCACATAATTGTGCGAAGCGTATCAAGGGCATAGATCAAGTTTGTTTTACCCGATGCATTCGCCCCATAAATGATCCCTATCTTAAGTAAGCGCACTCCTTCCTTTACTTCAACCAAATACTCGTCTGACATAAAGCTGTCGCTCGTTGGCTCGAAGCTATATGTCACAGGCTGTCGGAAGGAAAGATAGTTTTGAACAGTGAATGATGCTATCATAATCTACATACTTTAGTTCACTGCAAAGGTACATCTTTTTCGCTAGAACAAAGAATGAAACTGAGATAACCGTACAAATTAAACGGTATTTTCGTTTTCAGAACTTATAAACTCCATTCAAAGAAGCTTTTCTTGCCTCGTTCATCTGATACTATTTTGTGATCTAAATGCCAGTATTTACATCACACTTTTAGTTTCCATTCATAGAAGAATTCTACTAACATTCCCTCCAGCAAGTCCTGCATCGTCGCGATAGCCATGTAGCTAACGGAAGCAAAGGCT
>ERZ772958.661-NODE-661-length-15003-cov-5.006222_pt1 | contig 15003 bp, 6 predicted proteins | sample MGYA00580681_ERZ772958 | MGnify/ENA primary metagenome ERZ772958 (study PRJEB29015, sample SAMEA2738089) | human oral metagenome | biome: human oral; feature: human-associated habitat; material: saliva | place: China | collected 2275 ...
GCCGCTGCAGCCCAGCGTTTCGCGATGGAGCAGGCACGCCTCGTCTCCCAGTCAGACATTGTTGGCGCTGCTGACGTTAACGAGGTGATGCAACAGATCGCCGAACATCCCCAGGAGATGTTGGATATCCTCATCAAACAGCTCGCACGCAACCCACGCCTGCTCGAGGACGAGAGCCTGGCCCAGCTGGCTTCCATCCTGAATCGCAACTCCCTCCAGCTCGGCCCAGCCCAGCAGCAACGCGCACCCCTCCCCCACGGCGAAGCGTAGCGCCGACTTCCCCTTCGGTCACCGACGTGCTTGCGTTGGACGGGTTGGGAACACACCAATCACTACCTCGCCACTCGCACGTGGGAGGCAGCTCGGCCTGACGACCACCTATGCGTCCGCAGGATCTTCCCGGCTGACGTTGATCGTGATCTCCTTCGTCCGCCGCAGGTGCGGGATCGCATAACGGGGGTCGAATTGCGATAGCGGCGTGTACGCGTCATAGACGTCCAGCCCGCGACCGAGGTCGATGACCCAGCCGGTGTCGGTCGTAATGCAGCGGTCATGGAAGTAATCAACGATGCTCCAGTCGATCACGATGCCGAAGGGCTCCCACGATTGCTGTAGTTGCTTGAACGTCTCTTCCTGCCGCGAGCGATAGATGTCCTCGTCGCTGGCGCACGTCTCGATGACAATGTGCGGCAGCTTCGCGACATCGGCATTCTGGATCAGCTGCAGCAGTATCTCGTGCACGTTTCGAACCTGGTGCGTCTGGCGCAAGTACGGGTCACGGATCCGTATCTCAGCCGCATCGAACAGGTACGGGAGCAGGATGTCCGGCATGGAATTACCCATGCTCGGCTCGATCTTGTAGCGCTTGGGGATGGCGCGTGCTTTCAACAGGGCTCGACGGTCAAAGACGGGCGAGGCCGGCTTATTGTCTCCGCGTGCATCGACTACAACGTCCGACCTCGGAAGACCGTCGGAAAGCTCTTCGCCACCCCGTTGACCGCTCCCCCGCTCATTAGCGTCGCTGTGCGACGTGAAGTACTGCGGGTAATCCAGCTCCTCCTGAGTGGGCACCGTGCACGCACGCGCAGCGTCATAGCGATCCTGGTCCACGCGCCCGAGCATGTACGTGAAGTGAGAGCCGGACGCAGCCATCGTGTCGTCGAGTCGGATGATCTGATCCTTGACGCGCTTACGCCCCTCGATCGCGAAGCGGAGCAACTCCTCGAGTTCCTCAGGCTCGCCATCGCGTGCCGGGAAGATGAGTTTCGCCAGTCCCGAGAACGTCTTTCGCACAGCGTCCTGATCGCGCTTGGACATCGCCGGATCGAGCGTCGCGAGGGTATCCAGGTCACCGGAGTAATCCAGGGTACGCAGGTGCCGCAGCGCCTCCGCCAGGTAATCGACAATGAGCCCGTACCCGCGCGAGAAGAGCTCGGGCCGCACAATGTCCACTTCCCATCCGGGCAGGTAGTAGTGGATGCGGTCCATGTACGCCGTGTCGTGATACGCCTCGGGCAGGGCCTCGAAAAGGTCGGCGCTGGCCAGCATCGCGGGTACGGTCCGCGTCGTGTTGCCGACGAAGACCATCGAGGCCTCGGCCGTGATCGTGCTGTCGCCGCGCGAGAATGACTTGTTAGCAAGATAGTTCTTGAGCGTGTCAACCAGACTGCGCTCCACGCGCTTGCGTCCGGCAAATTCATCGAAGGCAACGACGTCCCAGTAGCCAACCAGGCCGATGCGCCGCGTCGCGTTATTGACGAAGAGCTTCGCGAGCGTCACCTCGCCGCCCGACACGAGGATGCCGTGGGGCGAGAATTCGGAGTAGATGTGTGATTTTCCGGTGCCCTTGGGACCCAGTTCGACGAGGTTGTAGTTGCGTTCGACGTAGGGAATGAGGCGGGTCAGCTGGAAGAGTTTCGAGCGTCGGCTGAGCTTCGCAGGGTCAAGGCCGACCGAGGCGACGAGCAGGTCGATCCACTGGTCGGCGCTGAAAGAGGCACGCCCCGTGCAGTAGCGGCCGAAATCGAAGCGCGGCAGCTGGATAGCTTGAAGACGGGAGACGATCCACGGGCTGGACGCCTTCGCGCCGGTGTCTCCCGTCGACACGTAGGACATCTCGGCTATGCACCAGACGCCACCGGTCAGGAGGCGGTCGTTCTCACGAACGGTCTTGTCGGATACCAGCGCGTTGGTGACCCCGAGATTTTCGAAGGAGGCGTTGTACCGGTCGCGCGTGTCGTCGAGACTGACGGAAACTTTGTCGATGATTCGGTATTGTCCAGCTTCGTAGATGCGGGACTTGATGAGCTCGGAATCTCCTCGGTTGACGTAGTGCTTGGCGAGGATGCGACGGACGCTCTCTATTCCCTCGTCGATGGCTTTTTCGCTCGTGGTCGCACAGTACTGAGCGAGCAAGAATTCGAGCACGTAGGAGGGGACGATCGCGTTGCCCTTGACCTGGCCGACCAGGTCCTTGCGGACGACGAAGCCGTCGTATGCGCGCGCGGCGATTTCCTCGTACTCCGTGAGCTTTCCTCCCTCGCTACCCCCGATCAGAGACGAGGCCGGGGAATCCTCGCGCTCTAGGGCTTCTTCGGGCGAGATGCTCATAGGTCGAATCCTCCGAATCCTCCGAACCCGTTGTCGTTGAGCGTCAGCTCGTGGGTGGCGACGGCCTGGCCGACGACTTGTCCGTGAACAGTCTTGTAGGCGACGATCCGGACAGCCTCGCCGGAGTGTCTCTGCAGCACCCCGTCGAAAAGGATGAGTTCGCTGCTCTGCTTGAGCGACACCTCGGAGCGCTCAGCCGCGTCCAGAGTAAGGACTCGAGTGCTCGACAGTTGCTCACCCGACATGCTCTCGAGACCAATCGTGATGGCCAGAGGGCGTCGTGTCGGGCTGATGGGCTCCTGTTGGATGACGCGGGGGCTGAATCGGTTGACCTTGAGGGACGTATCGTCGTAGTGCAGGGCGATACCGACGTCTCGGACCTCCTCAGCGCCACCACTGCCCACCGACACCTCGATGACGGGGGTGGTAATTTCCTGGAGGGAGGCTCCGCCGTGGACGAAGCGGTTTCCGCGGCCCTGGATGCGGATACGACGTGTGCCGTAGGGCAGGGCGATGCTCGGCCCGTCTGTCAGGCCGACACTCGTTGCATCGAAGGCGACGAAGTCGTCCGTCGACTCCAGGTCCTTGCCGAGGACGTAGCGGCGCTTCTTCACGGAGACGGAACGCCCGCGCGGAACGCCACCCTGCTTCGCGGTGTCGTCGTTGGCGGGCTCGCTGTCCTGGAAGAGGAAGCCGTGGTCGGCGGTCACGAGGATGCGGGTGATATCCGCGGAGATGAGCTTGCCGACGAGGCCGGAGAGCTCGTCAATCGCACGGTTGACGGCATCGGGGGTATCACTTTCCGAGGCCGCGTGGTCGCCGATCGCGTCGATGACGTCGTGGTAGATGTACACGGCGGAGGCACCCTTGAACTTCGAGCGCATCGACTTGACGGAGTCGCTCGCGAGCTCCTGATAGGTGAACGCACGCCCGTCGGCGCCTTCGAGGATTGCACGACGCGCATCGATCCCGGACGTCGGTCGGCCGTCGGCCTCGACGATCACTTGGTCTTTGCCACTCACATGAAGGGTCAGCTCTCGATGCGGGAGCAGCGCGGCCATGCCGAGGGCGGTGATCGACGGCAGCATCGTGTACCAGGGGTTCACGTCAACCGCGCCGCGTCCGAGGGAACGCAGGTGGTCGGCGAGCTCGACGCCGACCTCGTATCGGAGGGCGTCGGAGATAATGATGACGGTGCGCCTGTGGGAGCCGGCGACGAGGAGACGGTGGAACGAGTCAATGCGCCCACTGGACGAGGGCACGGCGATATCCCATGTGCGCATGGCGCGCAGGGCGTCGTCCCACGTGCGCGAGAGAGGGCGCAGGTAGTCGTCACGGTACGCGTTTTCGACGTGCCGGTCGAGGCCGGTGAGGACGTCGTCGACGTGAACGGCTCGGGAGGCACGCACGTAGTGGCGGTACTCCTGGTCGATGGCCCACAGGCCACCGTCCAGGTCCGTGTAGCGGGCGAAGCCCTCGGCTGCGTCCGAGAAGGCGATGCCCGGGAGCGCACGCAGGTGGGTGAGCAAACGCGCCCCCGCCCGCGCTGCATCCCACAGCGCCTCCGTGTCGTCAAACCAGAGCCCTTCGCGGCGCCTTCCGCGCTGTTCTTCGACCTGAGCGACGCCGACGGATCCGTCGATGATTCCGCGGACGAGGCGGGAGATGAGTTCTCGGTCCACGCCGGGCGTGGTCGTGTCGATGAGGAGGGCGTCGGTAGCCGCATCGCGCAGGGCGGCGCTGGCACCGGTTGCCTCGTCGACGCGCCTGGCCCACCGGCGGGCATCGTCTCGCGTGGCCACGTCACGGGTCCACATGCTGAAGTCGCGCTGGGCGGAGTTATGCCGGTGGTCCCAGCCGTTCGCGTTCATAACGAAGAGCCAGGTCATGAGCGCGTCGAAGGTGTGTTCGCCGTCGTACCCCCAGATGGCGTGGGCACCTTCCCAGAAGTACGCGTCGAGGCCCCACTTGAGGGCGTCGAGCGAGTTGTCCTGCATCATGGAGGCGAGCTTCGCGAAGAGGACGGAGAAGGAACGCTGCTGCGTCTTGAGCAGGACGGCACTCATCGCGGCGAGGAAGGTCTTGCGGTCGGATCGCTTGTCGGCGTCGCTGATGGTGCCGAGGTGCTTCTTGAGGTCGGCGACGCGGGCGGTGGAGTTGAAGAAGGGGGCGTATTCGTCGATGACTGCGGCCAGGGCGGGGTCGACGCCGAGTTCGCGCACGAGGAGGGTCGAGGCGTCGGCCTTGAATGTGGGGTATCCGCAGCGCACGTCGGCGAGGAGGTCTTCTTCGAGGGGCGGGAGCTCGCCTCCGCGGTAGAGAACGTAGCGGGACTTGGTGTCTTCGGCGAAGATGCGGAGTTTGGTTTCGAAGAGGTTGGCGTTGATGGTGATGAGGGTGGCGCCGTCGAGCAGTTCTCGGACGGTGTCGAGGTCGTCGGCGTATTCGCCGTTACGGTCCAGCCACGTGACAATGCGCCCATGCTCGAGCAGGGCGTTCAGTTCCTCCGCCAACCGAGAGGCATCGATTCCGCTCATTGTGCGCCTCCTCCGAGTCGGTCATGCAGGTCCGTCAGGCGCTCCAGTGCACGCCTGAGGCTATCGCTTTCGACGGCCGCACGCTCGATACTCCAATAGTGGTTCATGAGGTTTTGCAGGTGCCCCTTGTAGGCGGGACCAAATACCAACTTGCCACCTTCACGAAGTACAGCATCCTTGAATTGAACCTTTTGGAACAGTCGCAGCAGATGGTCTTTAGGCCGGGAATCGCACGGCCTGACACTCGCTATGGGCCGCTCGCAGAATTCTGCGACTCCCTGCCGGTCCGCCAGGATCCACGACTCGATGCACTGGTCGACGATCCGGATGAGCAGATCAGGCGACTCACCGGGAGTGTGTTCGACGAGTTGCGCTCGAAGGGTCACGGGGCATCCCTCACCGTCCCGATCGAGGTCGCGGAAAATAACGTAAGGATGAACGCGGGCGACTTCCCAGTAGTTCTTGAGATCCCTGTCGATCACGCCCTTGCCGTTGACACTCCTGACGAAGAACTCATGATCGGCCCATCCCGCCGCATGCATGAGAGCGTTGATAACCGGTTCGTCCGTTTCCCCTTCGACGATGACCCGGGCGAAGACGTAGCCTCCCATCGCTTACCAGGTTCCCAGCGGAATCGTGCGGCCGTTGACAGCGTCGATGCCCTCCGACTTGGGAAGGCCCGAACTAACCACGGCTTTAATACGCGGGTCGTTCGACTGCGAGAGCAATTCGCCTCTTGTCTCACCGTTCTCCGAGCGCAGCATCAGGACCTGGCTGGGAAGCACCAGCTCAGAGTCAATGAGTTCCGGCGAGTGGGTGCTGATGACCATCTGTACGTCGCGGTTCATGGCGACCTCTGCCAGGAGCGAGGGGAGCGATCGGACGACGGAGGCCTGCAGGCAGGTTTCGGGTTCTTCGATGAGGACGACGCTCGTGTCGCGCGGTAGCGTCGCCAGGTCGAAGAGCAGGCCGAGCAGGCGCAGTGTTCCTTCGGAGAATTGCTCGTGCGAGTAGACGCCGGTCGCACCGCGCACGGGGGTATCGCTGTAGAAGACGAGCTCTGTGCCGAGTCCCATGCGTTGGTAGGACAGGTTCGGGATTTCCGGGACTACCGCGGCCATGATCGGACGAATACGATCGACCACAGCATCCAGCTGCTGGTCCGAGAAGCGCCCCGCGTGCTGGAAGAAACCAGTCCCATGGTCCGGGTCGTAGCGATCGGCCCGCTCGAGCATCTTCTTGGGATTCGGGTGAATGTACCGGATGCCTGCGAGCATCTGGCAAATACGCGAGGAGATTCCCGCTTCTCGGTTCTCTCCTTGATCTTCTGTCGCATCTTCACCGTCAATAGTAAGTTTCTCACCTTCGACGAATGCGCAGTCCATCACCGGAAACTGCGTCTCAGGCTCCTCCTCGGATTCACTCGGGGGCTGGGCCACCGGTAACCTTGCTATTTCCTCCCAAGAAAACGATCGCGGCCGAGCCTCAACCATAGGATGCAGTATTCGCGGTTGATCGGCCTTCAGCAACTCCTCGGGAATTCCCTTGATCGACGGGTGCAAGCGTATTCTTCCAGTGGAAAAATCATCAATCACTCTCACCTTACGCAGGGACAAGACATAGGTAATCTGCTGCGCATCGACCTCCGCTACCACGGCAAACGATGCGGAGTCTGTTCGCGTGTGAAAGTAGCGCTCCGGGCCTCCTAGGTCCTCCGAGGCAGCCACCAGTCCACGCCGCGCGACATCGCTCAAAAAGCGCAGGGCGGCCAGCAGGTTGGTCTTGCCAGATGAGTTCGGGCCGACGACGAAGAGACGCGAGGACAGGTCGAACTCGATGTGGGCGAAGTTGCGCCAGTTCGTGATGGCGATGTGCGTCAGCTTCACGTCGCGTCCTTTCGTTGTCATCCCGGATATCTGTCCAGTGTCCCACGGTGCGGGAACGCTGTCATGACCACCACACGTTGTTCTTCTTGATTTCCCCGCGGGCCCACTTCAGGTCAGTCGCAATTCCCTTCTTGACTTCCGTCGTGGCGGCACCGATTGCCGGCTGCGGGAGGTCCTTCAGGTCCGAGCGCCAACCGTAGGCGAGCTTGAGGCGGTTGATGCGCACGCCGTCGTCCAGGTCCAGGTGGATACGGCGCTGAGCCAGGGGCTGCAAGACCGAGTCGATGTAGCCCTGAACCTCCGCGATCGTCGCGTCGATCTCCGCACGCTTCTTATCGATGCGGGCACGCTCGCGATCGGCCTTCCTATCGTCGCCAGTCACGGCGTCGCGCTCGCGCCCAACAGCCTCCGATTCGGCCTTGAGGCGATCGACGAAGGGGGCCGCGTACTTGGTGAGGACCTGTCCGACTGTGTCGGGCGTGTAGCGGTGCAAGTAGATGAGCGCCCGGAACGTACCCCTCGGTGACTCGAGGGACCAGTACACGGGGCGACCACTGTAGTCCTTCTGATGGTCGGCGGTGAAGGACTTCGTCATGTAGTCCTCGAGCGCGCGATCCGGATCCGCAGGGATCAACGGCGGGACAAACTCGGCCGTGTTGCTGCCAGACTTCGCGGCCAGGCAGCGAGTCAGGAACTCAATGTTGTCGCCCAGATCAGAGGCACCGAAGACAACACGCAGCACGGCCTTCACGCGGCGCGAGGCGTCGTCGTCGAAGGCACCGCCGGTGACGGGGATGATGCCGTCGTCGTCGGGCTGGAGGCGCGGCTCGGCGACACGAGCACGGAAGTCGTCAAGGGACGAGGCCTGATCGGCCAGCACGAGGCCGGGAATGTCGACGCTGTAACGACCCATCGTGACACCGATGGCCCAGGAGATGAGTTCGCGCGCGCTGCGCTGGTAGTGCAGCCAGCGGTATTCCTCCTCGCTGCGCTCGGGCGTTCCCTTTGTGGGAGCGAAGGCGAACCGCGGGTTGTAGGTGAGGGAGACGCGTGAGAGGGGGACATCGACCTCCACCTCATCCACGAGGTCGTAGGCGTCGGCCCAGTAGCGGTTGTTCTCCGTTTCCAGGCGCCGAGCTTCATCGGCCGTCTCACAGCTGCGGCAGTACCAGTCGTCGAAGGCATTCTGGAGCAGCGGGTGTCCGCCGCGCAGGTAGGGTGGGCGGGCGAAGTCCCACGAGGTCTCCCGAGCGTCCCAGTCGTCGCGGAAGATGTCGATCAAGCGCTCAACACCTGTCGAATCAAAGGACTCGGGTTCAATCCAGGGAAGGTTCTTCACCTGGCCGACTTCGAAGTGCGTTCCAGGTGCCATAACAGCAAGGAATTTCGTCGAAATTATCGAGTTGGTCATTGAAGCAATTTCGAGCAGTTTGTCTCTTCCAGCAACGATGACAGGACCGACGTCGTTCGGTGTAGTTCCCTCACCAAAGAAACGAACTGAGAGCTCACCCGATGAAACCCGCGACCAGGAAACACAGGGCCGGAAGTAGCAATCGATGTTCTGCGGGCGCGAACGCTGCTTTCCAGTCTTTGGATCAACGAGTGACTGGATCTCTCGGCCATCTTCTTCCCAATTGACAACGTAGTCCTGGTTGCCCCACCACTTGCGGTACTCTCCACCCTTGTTGTGCGGGAACCAGCGGGCACCACTCGCCTTGGCGTCCTCGCGGTCGCGGGCGCGCATGTAGGAGCGGTCAGCGCTTACCTCGAACCACTGGCGCAGGAAGCGCTCGTTGTCGGCGGTCGCAAGCCCTTGCTTCGCGGGCGCCACCTCTCCCAATGGATGTCGGAAAGCCTCGAGAAGACGATCTGAAAGATCACCCAAGAAAGCACAATCAGGCATCTCTCGGATGCGGCTTCTGGAAAGCAAATAGCAATCCTCAGCCATTTCAGCTGCCTGTACGGCTCGTCTGAGGCGCTCAGTCCGTATTTCATCTGATGGAGACTGCGCAGTTTCACTCGCTCGCATAAAACGAATGGAGTAATCAGACGTATTGGAACCCACCACATACACAGTCGTCGCGAAGTCGAGGGCAATACCGGCAATACCTCTACCGAGATAGGCAACATAGAGGATTTGAGCAGCGGACAGAATCAGCGAACGGAACTTCTTAAACGTAACGGTCATCATCCAAGAGTTCAACGACAAGATTCCGCATGCACCACCCCTTGCAACGAGGGACAGCGAACGTTCCATGAACATCGTCGCAAGGTCTTGGTACGAACGAGAGTACTGTGACTTCGCATATTTCTTCAGCGAGTCGTCTGCCTTCTTCATGCTGAGATAAGGCGGGTTCGCGATCAAGGTCGTGTAGCGGCCGTCCTCGAGGATCTCGCACATGTCGGCGGCACGCAGCCACTCCTCACAGTCCGCGCCGCCCAGCACCTGCTGTCTCTCCCCCGCTTCAATGCGGCGCGCGATCTCGCGGAACAGGGTAGACGCACCCTCGGGCACGCGGATGAGAGAACCGTAGGTGTCGGCATGACGGAGCCGCTCGATCAACTGGGAGATACCGAGGGAGACTCCGTCTCCAGAGGCATCCGCGATCTCTGCGGGGCTCAGCTCATCGAGTTTCACGGACTCGACGTGAACGATCCTGGGCCCACGCCACGAGGTCTCGCCAGCCCGCTGGCTCTGACGCTCGATGCGCCCCAAGAAACCTGGATCGTGCTCGACGGCCTTCATCGTCAGGGCGAAAAAGGCAAGCTGCGCCGCGCGTCCATCCACGTCCGCACCATGCAGGTTCTTTTCCAGGATCAGACGGGCGATCCGTCTGGTCGGGTATCCGGCCTCAGCGTACATCTCCCACAGGACGTCGAAGGCGTAGGTGAGCATGTGCCCGGAGCCGCAGGCCGGGTCGATGACGCGGAAATCCACAGGGTTGGCGATCGCCAGGCCCTGATCCTTCTGGCCCTCGGCCGGGGTCACCAGATACTCAAAACGCTCCCGGAGCGCCGAGTCCGGGTGAGCGCGCAGCCACTGCATCCCGAGCGTGTTCTCCACCAGGTAGCGCACCACCCAGTGCGGGGTAAAGAGCTGCGTGACGGGAGCCAAGGTGTCCTTGTCGATCTTGGCCTTCGACTCGTTGATTTCCTGCTTACGAGCGGCGATGTAGAACTGATAGAGCCAGCCAATCACCTCAACGTCCATGCCTCCAGAATCGTTGGGGCCGATCGCCGCCACGATATCGGCACGCACAGACTCACCAGCTGACAGCAGGTCCGTCGGCGGAACAAGGTTCGTCCAGTCGTCCGCCTCGGGGAATACGCCCGGCATGACCCGGTGCCACGAGGTGAAGTACTCGCGGAGCAGCAGAACGTATGCATCCAAGTCTCGGTTGTCGAACAGCAGCTGCGCTACTCGCGCTCGCGCGCCCTCTCCGATGTGGCGGTCGAAGTCGCCCCCACGAGCGCGCTGCACGCACTCTGGCACGCCTGTCCCCGATCCCTCCGCCGGTGAGACGACTCCGTAGTTGCCCGAGACCCCTATCGCATCCATGTAGCGCAGGGCCGTGAGGCGATTGAACCACGAGTAGGCGACCACCTTCGCTGCACCCAGCACCCAGTTACCACCGGCCTCGGCATGCTTGTCAACAGCCTGGGTCAGGCGAGCACGGTCGGCGTCGCTCAGAAGCGGATCGGCCATCTTGCGCTCAATCGCCGCCACGGACATCTCAATGAGGCGCTCGCGTGAGGCGGACGCCAGAGACTCCAACGCTGAGGTATTCATTACCTACTCCTTCAGGGGCGCAGCTGCTTGCCATCGTTCACAGCCGCGAGCATCTGCTCACGAACATGCTCGACGTACTCGTTGACCTGATCCGGCGTCGACAGGAGGCCGTTCGTCTTCGGCAGCAGATCCGCCAGGCGCACAATCTTCGGCCTCGGGGCCGGCTCCGTCGCCTCGTCCGCGTCCGCTCGCTCCGCAGACGTTGCCGACGCGATCAATGCGGCGTAGAGGTCGTCCACACACTGATCGAGCTGGCGGCCGATTTCCTCCGCATGACCCGGCTTTGATACCGAATTCACCGCAGCACAGAGCCGCTCCATTTCAGCATTAACCCGCCGCTGAGCACCCTCCGAGGCGGCCTCGAACTCGGCGGAACCTCGAATACCCGCCACGGCCTCGTCGATGCGTCGCAATACCTTATCGCGCTGCGCCTGTACCAGCGCGCGACGCGCCGCGTCGATACGCCGAACCAACGGCGCGATCTCCTGCGTGCGCACGTACAACCTCGAGTCACCCGCGAGCTTTCGAAGCTCACCAATTGCCTGCTCGCCGTCCTCCGTGAGTTCGAAGAACGACAGGCTGTCCGCCTCCGCCAACGCGTCGCGAAGCTCCTGTTCATGCTCCTCCACGAACTCCCGGTAGGACATGAGGAAGTCGTCGACAATCTCGATCAGCTCATCGAATCCGCCGCGGATCTGCGGGGCAAGCATCTCCTCTTCGGTGTGCTGCGTGGTTGTGAGCGGTGTCAGCAGGTCGATGGCCTCCGCGACCTCGTCATCAAAGCTGTACCAGTCGGACCTGTATCCCTTGAGCAGCTTCACCCACTCGGCCGCCTTGCCCTCAACCGCGCGGACGCGCGAAGGGCCATCCTGCGGGGACTCACCGGGGACAAACTGGCCGACAAAACGCTGGAAATCCGCGAGCGCGGCGCGATCCAGGTACTTCTTTTTCTGCAGCAGCACCCGCCCCTGGCGGGTCACGTCGCGCAGGGCGCCCTCCAGCTCCGTGCGAGCGAGCGGCCTGTCGTTCTCAAGGGCCTCGAGCAGCTCCAGGCGAAGGGCCGTCGCCACGATGGCCAGCACCGCGTTCTTGTCCCAGCCGAAGGGGGCTTGACCGTAATACTCGATCGCGTTCTTTACGAACACGTTTTGGCCGTTGAGCACGCGCGCCTGTTCTACCCACTGGGTGCACTCGCCCGCGAGACTCTGCGCGATATCCACGCCCGGGTCGACGTCCAGCGTCGCGTCCTCCTGATCGCGCAGGAAGGATGCGATCTGCCCGTCCTTGAGGTTCGCTAGTGGCTTCACATCCTCGATACGGGGATAGACCTGCTGGGCCAGGCGAGTCAAACCTAGCTCAATCACGTCCACCGGTGTCTTCGCCGTCCCCGGCTTCACTTCCTGCCCGTCGACGAACAGCGAGGCACGCATGAGCGCGTCTTTCACGGCCTCGCCGATCAATTGACGGCGCTGCTCGTTGTCTTCCTTATGCCTCAGGATGATGTGCTTACGCAGGCCCGATGCGGCGCCCGCCTGGCGCTTCACGTATTCCTCCGTCTGACAGAAGACTCGCACGTCCTCGAGGATCTCGGAGCTGATATCCAGACCCAATGAGAGGGTGTCATGACGGACGACGCTCTCGTGGCGGATGCTCTCCTCGTCCAGGGAGGACTGCGGCGTGGACACCGAGATTACCAGCGGCTCGGCCTGTTCGCGGCGCCCATCGACGAACAGGGACACGCCCATGCGCCGGTTTGTTCCGGGATACACGAAGCTCGTCGCGGAGGTACCGACATGCCTACGGATATCCGTGCGCAGCAGATCCGCGACTTCCCGGGACTCCACGATGATCTGACTGATCTCGCGACGAACTTCCTTTTCTTCGTTCGTCATGTATGCGAACGTGCCGTCCGCCTGACGCTGCACGTATACCTGATCCGACAGGATGCGAAGCGCACGCTCAACACGTGTTTCCAGATCAGTCGCATCCTGATCCAGTGACCGGCGCAGCAGGACCGCAATATTGCGCGGATACGCCTGGAAGGAATCCACGTAGCGGACGAGCAGGAGGACCTTCAGCACGCTCATCGTGAAGGAGTCGCTCGTGCGTGAATCCTGGGCAGCGCGTCCAATATTGTCCTTCACGTCGGACTTCAGCATCGCCGCGATGCCATCGTAGAAGCGATCGAAAGACGCGACCGTGCCCAGCTCGTCCTCCGTCAGCTCCTGCGCGATCTGCTGACAGACACCGAGGAGCGAACGTGCACCCACCGACGAGTGACGGCCCGTGAATAGGTCGTTATCCGACAGGCCTCTCATCGCCTGAGTGAACATCTCGAACTGGTAGTCCACGAACGGATACTTGGCGACGAAGCTATCCCTCGTCAGGTAGTTGTCGTACTTCTTCGTCTTCACTGGGAAACGGAACATCGACGGGAACCCCGCGCCGAGACGCTGCCACAGCATGTCCAGGTCTTCCGCCCCCTGCTCACTCTTTGTCAGCAGTCGGCGAGCGATAACGTCCGTGACCTCCTCCGTCGACAGGCTCACCTTGATCGCGAAGCGCCCCTGAATCTTGGAGAAGTCCGTGCTACGGCGCTCGTTCATCTGCGCCGTAATACCACTCAGTTCCTCCTGCGAGGTCACAAAGACCCAGGCGCGACCGGGGCAATGCGTCGCCAGCTGCTCGGTGATGGTCTGCAGGTTCAGCATCAGCTGCGAATCATCGCCGATGAACTGCCCGACCTCGTCGACAAAGAAGGCGATGCGCTGGTGAGGCCCCTGACGGTCAAGCCACGAGGCCACGTCCTGCGCGAAGGCCTCGGCCGACAGGTTCATCTGCTCCCGATAGCTGCGGAAGGGCTGATCCACCTGGTGCCCAAGGCGGGCCAGGGCCTTCGAGACAAGCGCCTCCGAGAATACGGTGTTGACGCGCCCGACCTCCCAGGTGTGCCCAGCCTCCTCCTGGTAAGCCTCGCGGAAACGCGCCAACTCTCCACGATCCTCCAGGTCACGTTCGAGCGCGCCGACCCCTAGATCCTTCGAGTACAGGCCGCGCGCCTCAAAGTAGACCTTGTAGAAGACCTCGATCATTGCCGATCCGCGCTCACGCGTCGACTTATCATCCTTGGCGTCGATATTGAAGAGCACCGCGCGCGTGGGCGTATGCAGGCTCCTCTTGAGGTCCGCGATAAGTGTCTCGTCGCCTGCGACCTTCTGTTCGAAGGCTCGTTCGACATCTTCGCGGGTCACCGGCTGGCTTCCTGCCTGCTCACCCAGCAGGTAGGATAACATCTTCAGCAGGTGCGACTTACCCGACCCAAAGAAACCCGCAATCCACACGCCATTCGACGGAGCATCGACCTGATTCCACGCATCGACGATCCGCGACAGACCCTTGCGGATCTCGCTGGTCATGACGTACTCGTCGACCTCGGAGGCGACCTTCGAGACGTCATCAGCCTTGATGACACCGTCGATCGACCGGAATATATCCTTCGCGTACAGACCCTTCATGTCCATGCGTCACACCTTTGTCTTTCAGTTCGCCGACGGTTCTAGAGTAAGCGAGAAGTCCACCAAATCAAAAGCCCGGTAGTAGTTGTCCTGGGAGATTTGATCGAAGAGGACGAGCGCCGAGTGGGTGGACGGCGACTGGTGGTACGACCCCGGGAAGGTCACGACCAGCGGCACGCGCCCGAGCAGGGGCTGCAGGCAGTTCAGCAGCAAATGCGTGCGCACGAGCGGAAACAGATGTTGCACCCCCGAGAGCAGGACGGCGTCAACGCTATCCTCTCCCCCGGCCTCGTCCACAGCCTTCTTAATAGCGGGCGCGAGCAAACCCTCGACGTCGATTACCTTGCTCAGCGCATCCCGGAAGGTCTCCGGAGGCAGCGTCTTTTCCATCGCCAGCATCTGATCGAAAAAAGGGGATCCCTTCCAGATGTCCACCGCGAGGGCAAAGACGTCGATATCGGCCAGGTGGTAGCGCTCCTCGCGCAGGCGGCGACGCAGCCGCGAGAGCTCCTCGTCGACAGTCGGCTCCCATTCCGGCTTGTAGCGCAGGACGAAGAAAGGGACCTCGTTGCCCAGGCCCTCCATCTTCTTGAAGCGTTCCGACGTGAGCACCCGGAAGGCGCAATCAAAGGTCTCCCTGAGCGAATCCAGATACGCCCCACGCT
>ERZ772958.663-NODE-663-length-14995-cov-50.996386_pt1 | contig 14995 bp, 10 predicted proteins | sample MGYA00580681_ERZ772958 | MGnify/ENA primary metagenome ERZ772958 (study PRJEB29015, sample SAMEA2738089) | human oral metagenome | biome: human oral; feature: human-associated habitat; material: saliva | place: China | collected 2275 ...
TCAAAGTCAACCTTGCCGAACCGCTTGCCAACGGCGGCCTCGTTTACCAAACCGATGCCTATCATGTGAATCTGGCGAAAAACCACCTTTGGGCTGCACCGCTCGATGGCGCGTTGGCAGCAAACCTCAGCAACAAGCTCAACCGCCTCAATCCGCATCGCACCTTTGTGCCTGCTTCACGCAGCCAAAGCAGCCAAACCCTGAAAGTCTATATCGAAGCCTTCCAAGGCAGCTATCAGGGGCAGACTACCATCAGCGGTTATGCACAATGGCCGGACGGACGCAGCAAACCGTTTAACGCCGTCACGCCGCAACAAGGCGACGGCTATACCGCTATGCTCGAATCATTGGAAAACGGTTTGTCACAGGTTGCCGATACGATTGCCTATTAAACCAAAAGGCCGTCTGAAAGATGTTCAGACGGCCTTTTTCATGTTTCAAACATTCATTACAATGCGCGGTCAAAATACAAAGCCACGCCGGAACGCTCACTCATCGCCAACAAATAATCCATCAATTTTTGCGGCCATTGAATACCGCGCACAACGGTCAGGTTGCGCAAAATAGGGAAAGTCAGGATATCTTCCAAACTAATCTCACCGCCCAAGCCCTCGCCTTCGCAAACCAGCGCTTCCAGTTCGGCCAAGTCTTGATGCAGACGCTCCAGATATTGCGCCGTTTTGTTCAGATTAGTCTCGAAATTGCCGATACTTTTCTCTTTTTTGTCGATAAAGTATTTTTTCGCTTCATCGGTCTCAAATTCAGGCAGACTGATTTTGACCATGCGCGGCTGTACCAATTTGTTATTGTATTCGCCCACTTTGTCCAACCACGCCTGAACCTCGGGACGAACCATTTCTTTCAGACGGCCTTGACCGATGTAACGGACAATATCCAAACTCTCGCCCATAAACGAACCGTCTTCTTTTTGCAGAATCGGCACTTGTTTTGAACCAATCATGCCAATCGGCGTAGCTTCGTCATCGTTCGCCAAGACAATTTCTTCCACCGCCACATCACGCAAGCCGAAAATCATCCGCGCACGGACGCAAAACGGGCAATGGTCGTAAATATATAGTTTCATTGAAATGCTCCTTAAAATTTCAAAACGGTTAACCATAACACCCAAGGCCGTCTGAGACAAGGTGTCCTGAAACATAGTGCCACATTCGCATACAAATCTAGGGCTGTCGGAAATAAACTGTTACAATGGCAACGTTTTTATCAAAAAGAAAAAAACGCACGCCATGACCACTATTCGCCAAACGCCCCAAACATCGAGTGCAACGCTGGAAGGCTTACTCGCTTGGTTCGACGGCTATGTTGCCGCGCTGCCCGATTCCGATAAAAACCTGATTCAGACGGCCTTTGACTTAGCAAAAGAACATTACCCTGCCGATGCCCTAACGACTTACGGCGAGCCATTGCTGGAACATTTCCTCGGCTCGATGCAAATCGTCAGCGAACTCGACCTTTTGCCCGATGCCGTGGCCGCTACGATTTTGTCCGATATCGGCAAATACGTTCCCACTTGGCACGAATTGGTTACCGAACGCTGCAACAGCACCGTTTGCGAGCTGGTCAAAGGCGTGGACGAAGTACAGAAACTGACCCAATTCGCACGCGTGGACAGCCTTGCCACACCGGAAGAACGCGGCCAACAGGCCGAAACCATGCGCAAAATGCTGTTGGCGATGGTTACCGACATCCGCGTCGTCCTGATCAAACTGGCCATGCGTACGCGCACCCTGCAATTCTTAAGCAATGTTCCCGACAATCCTGAAAAGCGCGCCGTTGCCAAAGAAACCCTCGACATTTTTGCCCCGCTCGCCAACCGCTTGGGCGTGTGGCAACTCAAATGGCAGCTCGAAGATTTGGGCTTCCGTCATCAAGAGCCGGAAAAATACCGCGAAATCGCCCTGCTTTTGGACGAAAAACGCACCGAGCGCCTCGAATACATCGAAAACTTCCTCAATATCCTGCGTACGGAACTGAAAAAATACAATATTCATTTTGAAGTTGCCGGAAGACCGAAGCACATCTACTCCATTTACAAAAAAATGGTGAAGAAAAAACTTACTTTCGACGGCTTGTTCGACATCCGTGCCGTACGGATTTTGGTGGACACCATACCCGAGTGTTATACCACGTTGGGCATTGTTCACAGTCTCTGGCAGCCGATTCCAGGCGAGTTCGACGACTATATCGCCAACCCGAAAGGCAACGGCTATAAAAGTTTGCACACCGTCATCGTCGGCCCGGAGGATAAAGGCGTGGAAGTCCAAATCCGCACCTTCGACATGCACCAATTCAACGAATTCGGTGTTGCCGCCCACTGGCGTTATAAAGAAGGCGGCAAGGGCGATTCCGCTTACGAACAAAAAATCGCTTGGTTGCGCCAACTCCTAGACTGGCGTGAAAACATGGCCGAAAGCGGCAAAGAAGACCTTGCCGCCGCCTTTAAAACCGAGCTGTTCAACGACACGATTTACGTTTTGACTCCGCACGGCAAGGTCCTCTCCCTGCCTACGGGCGCTACTCCTATCGACTTTGCCTATGCCCTGCACAGCAGCGTGGGCGACCGTTGTCGCGGCGCAAAAGTCGAAGGACAAATCGTACCGCTGTCCACACCTTTGGAAAACGGACAACGCGTTGAAATCATTACTGCCAAAGAGGGGAACCCTTCCGTCAACTGGCTCTACGAAGGCTGGGTCAAATCCAACCGCGCCATCAGCAAAATCCGTGCCTACATCCGCCAGCAAAATGCAGATACCGTGCGCGAAGAAGGCCGTGCCCAGTTGGACAAACAGTTGTCAAAAATTTTCCCCAAACCCAATCTACAAGCATTGGCGGAAAAACTCGGCTTCAAAAAAACCGACGAACTTTATACGGCCATCGGTCAGGGCGAAGTTTCCAACCGCGCCATCCACAAAGCCTGCGGCGCGCTGAATGAACCGCCTCCTGTACCGATTGATGAAACCAATATCGTCAAGCAGTCCAAAATCAAAAAAGGCGGCAAAAACGGTATTTTGATTGACGGCGAAGACGGCCTGATGACCACGCTTGCCAAATGCTGCAAACCGGCACCTCCGGACGACATCATCGGTTTCGTTACGCGCGACCGCGGTATTTCCGTCCACCGCAACACCTGCCCTTCTTTCCGCCACCTTGCCGAACAGGCACCTGAAAAAGTGTTGAATGCAAGCTGGGCAGCACTGCAAGAAGGACAAGTGTTTGCCGTCGATGTTGAAATCCGCGCCCAAGACCGCTCCGGTTTGCTGCGCGATGTTTCGGATGCGCTGGCGCGTCATAAACTCAACGTTACCGCGGTGCAAACCCAATCGCGCGATTTGGAAGCCAGTATGCGCTTTACTCTTGAAGTCCGCCAAGTCAACGACCTGCCGCGCGTATTAGCCAGCTTGGGCGACATCAAAGGCGTTTTAAGCGTAACGCGCTTGTAGTTCTCATTACCCAAGCAAATATAAAGGCCGTCTGAAAGCAATTTTTCAGACGGCCTTGTAAGTTTTTAAAACGCCAATATCTCCACGCCTCAACTTATCTTTCTTAAAAAGCCAGCCGTTGGCCTTAGCCGTTTCAATATATAACCCCCTCTTCTATTCTTACAACCAGTCATTATTTCCTACCGGCATCATTCTCAGGCAAACTTATTATCTTCATGATAAACAAGATATTTCCAATTTAAGGGAGCCTCATGGATACACGAGATTTGTACCCTCACGAGATTTTGCAGGAAGCCATCGGCAAGAGCTGCGCCAAGTCCGAGTTCAGCATCAAAATGTTGGTGATTTTGAGTTTTTTAGGCGGCGGCTATGTCGGCTTCGGCTATCTTGCCTGCCTGCGCGTCATCAGCGGCATTCCGGCCGAATGGAACGGCCTGGCCGCCCTTTTGGGTGCATCCGTGTTCCCGATTGCACTGATTTGTATCTTAATCGGTGGCGGCGAGCTGGCAACAGGCAATATGATGATTATGGCTTTGGGCAAATTGACCGGCCGTGTCAGCACCTACAAACTGGTACGCAACTGGCTCATCGTCAGCTTGGGCAATCTGGCAGGCGCCGTTGCCATGGCCTATTTCCTCGGCCACTACGTTGGCCTGGCAGAGGGAGCGGCTACGGCGAAAACCATTGCCATCGCCGAAGCCAAAGTTAATATGGACTTTGGCCGCGCATTCGTCTCCGCTGTCGCATGTAACTGGATGGTGTGCATGGGTATTTGGTTCTATTTCGGCTCACGCCATACTTCAGGCCGCATTTTGGCAACTTGGTTTCCGGTCATGATCTTCGTGTTAATCGGCTTCCAACACTTTGTCGCCAATATGTTCATCATTCCGGCCGGTATTTGGGCGGGCGCAAATGTCAGCTGGGGTCAATTTTTCTACAATATGATTCCCGTCTTCTTAGGTAACGTCCTTGGCGGATCGTCTTTTGTTGCCGCTTTCTATCTCTTCGCTTATAAACATTTGTTAAAAGATGATTTTTCTATTTAGTTCAAACCGACGCACTACCCCGTATTCATCAGAAATACGGGGTAGTGCCGTTATCAGGCCGTCTGAACAGCTCCTTTTGTGTCGCATAATTACGCTTTTTCTCTGCGTAACGTTTCATTTATAGGAAAGATAGTTTCATTGCCTTTCCTTTTCTCCAATTTAAGATAATTTTTGCAATCTTTTGTTTTCAAATGACTTCCCCTCAAAAGCACTACGATTTTTCATAAAGCCCGTGTTCCATGCTTTGCAAAACAAAAAATTTACTGTATTCTGAATTTAATTATTTACAATTTAATATGGATTGGTTACATATCCTATTGTATTTGAAAATAATTTATCCTGACTCTCTCGTGAAAAACAGGATTTTTAAGCTGTATTTTTATTAGAAAAAAGTTTGGGTACGAATTGCTTGCAATTTCAAAACCCGTATTTATAAGTTAGATGAGGAATAAGTACATGAATCCCATGTATATCACTTTCGCGATCTATTTGGTCGCCGTATTACTGATCGGCCTCGCCGCCTATTTTTCAACACGAAACTTCGACGACTACATTCTCGGCGGCCGCAGCTTGGGTCCGTTCGTGACCGCGATGTCTGCCGGTGCTTCCGATATGTCAGGTTGGCTTTTGATGGGCTTGCCAGGTGCCATTTACCTGAGCGGTTTGAATGAAGCTTGGATCGCCATTGGTCTGATTGTGGGTGCATACCTCAACTGGCTTTTGGTTGCAGGCCGTCTGCGCGTACATACCGAATACGCCAACAACGCGCTGACGCTTCCTGATTACTTCTTCCACCGTTTCGGTGCCGGCGGTCACTTGATGAAAGTGGTTTCTGCACTGATTATCTTGTTCTTCTTCACTATTTACTGTGCTTCAGGCATCGTAGCCGGTGCTACCCTGTTCCAAAGCCTGTTCCACGGTATGTCTTACACTCAAGCCATGTGGCTGGGTGCCGGCGCTACCATCGCCTACACCTTCTTGGGCGGTTTCTTGGCCGTAAGCTGGACCGACACCCTGCAAGCTTCTTTGATGATTTTTGCATTGGTACTGACTCCTGTAATGGTGTACTTGGGTTTGGGCGGCGCAGATCAAATGAACGCAGCCATCCAACAAGTTGCCGCTTCTACCGGTAAAGAATACGGCAGCCTGTTTGCCGGTACTACTTTCATCGGCATTATCTCTACCGCCGCTTGGGGCTTGGGCTATTTCGGTCAACCACACATTTTGGCCCGTTTCATGGCTGCCGAAAGCGCTAAATCTCTGGTTTCTGCACGCCGTATCGGTATGACTTGGATGATTCTGTGTATGGCCGGTGCCGTGGCTGTCGGCTACTTCGGTATCGCTTACTTCGGCGCCAACCCTGCCCACGTTGACGAAATGAACGGCAACCACGAACGTATCTTCATTGCTTTGGCTACCCTGCTTTTCAACCCTTGGATTGCCGGTATTATCTTGAGCGCGATCCTCGCCGCCGTAATGTCCACCCTGTCTTGCCAATTGTTGGTTTGCTCCAGCGCGATTACCGAAGACTTCTACAAAGGCTTCCTGCGTAAAAACGCCCAACAAGCTGAATTGGTATGGATTGGCCGTCTGATGGTATTGGCGATTGCTGTAATTTCTATCCTGATTGCTTCTGACCCTGAAAGCAAAGTATTGGGCTTGGTAGCTTACGCATGGGCCGGCTTTGGTGCTGCATTTGGTCCGGTTGTTATCCTGTCTGTTTTGTGGAAACGCATTACTGCCTACGGCGCACTCTCCGGCATGATTGCTGGTGCGCTGACTGTGGTTGTTTGGGCTGAGTGGATTAAAAAACCTGCTTTGGCCGCACAAGAAACAGGCTTCTCTACCGTTTATGAAATCGTTCCCGGCTTCATCATTTGTACCCTCGTGATTGTTTTGGTCTCCCTGATCGACAAAAAACCTTCACGCGAATTGCAAGAACGTTTCGAAAAAGCAGACGCAGAATACCGCGCCTCTAAATAAAACGTTTTCAGACGGCCTGCATGATTCCGTGCAGGCCGTCTTTACGAAATAAACTGTTTCAAAATAATCTGAGCCTTATCAGAAAAAACAGCAATTTATGCGGATGCATCTTGTATCCGCATCATAATTTTATTACGATATTACTATCCTTCAGAATGCCTGTTTTAGCAGTCTTAATTCAGGCCGTCTGAAATCATGAAAAAACCTTTGGAGAACATAAATAATGTTTAACTTCGCTTTTCCAACACAAACTCCTCTGCGTCAAGCTGTAACTGATGCCTACCGCCGCGATGAAATCGAGGCCGTTCAGGATATGTTGCAACGTGCACAGATGACCGACGAAGAACGCAATGCCGCCTCCGAGCTTGCCCGTCGTTTGGTTACTCAAGTCCGTGCCAGCCGCACCAAAGCAAGCGGCGTAGATGCCTTGATGCACGAATTCTCTCTCTCCAGTGAAGAAGGTGTTGCACTGATGTGTCTGGCCGAAGCCCTGCTACGTATTCCGGACAATGCAACCCGCGACCGCCTGATTGCCGACAAAATCTCCGAAGGCAACTGGAAAAGCCACTTGAACAACAGTCCTTCCCTCTTCGTTAACGCGGCTGCATGGGGTCTGCTGATTACCGGCAAATTGACCACCAACACTTCTGAAAAAAACATGGGTTCTGCCCTGAGCCGCATGATCAGTAAAGGTGGTGCACCTCTGATCCGTCAAGGTGTGAACTACGCAATGCGCCTGTTGGGCAAACAGTTTGTAACCGGTCAAACCATTGAAGAAGCGCTGCAAAACGGTAAAGAGCGCGAGAAAATGGGTTACCGCTTCTCTTTCGATATGTTGGGTGAAGCCGCATACACCGAAGAAGATGCCAACCGCTACTACAACGACTACGTTCAAGCCATTCACGCCATCGGTAAAGATGCCGCAGGCCAAGGCGTTTACGAAGGCAACGGTATTTCCGTTAAACTTTCCGCCATCCACCCTCGCTATTCACGCGCCCAACACGAACGCGTTATGAGCGAACTGTTGCCACGCCTGAAAGAATTGTTCCTTTTGGGTAAAAAATACGATATCGGTATCAACATCGATGCCGAAGAAGCCAACCGTCTCGAATTGTCTTTGGACTTGATGGAAGCTTTGGTTTCCGACCCTGACTTGGCCGGCTACAAAGGTATCGGTTTCGTTGTTCAGGCCTACCAAAAACGTTGTCCGTTCGTTATCGACTATCTGATCGACCTGGCCCGCCGCAACAACCAAAAACTGATGATCCGTTTGGTTAAAGGCGCATACTGGGACAGCGAAGTGAAATGGGCTCAAGTAGACGGCATGGACGGCTACCCAACTTACACCCGTAAAGTCCACACCGACATCTCCTACCTCGCCTGCGCACGCAAACTCTTGGATGCGCAAGATGCCGTGTTCCCACAATTTGCCACCCACAACGCCTACACTTTGGGCGCAATCTACCAAATGGGTAAAGGCAAAGACTTTGAACACCAATGTCTGCACGGCATGGGCGAAACCCTGTACGACCAAGTGGTCGGCCCGCAAAACTTAGGCCGCCGCGTACGCGTGTATGCCCCGGTCGGCACACACGAAACCCTGCTTGCCTACTTGGTACGCCGCCTGTTGGAAAACGGTGCGAACTCTTCTTTCGTGAACCAAATCGTTGACGAAAACATCAGCATCGACCGCCTGATTAAGAGCCCGTTCGACACCATCGCCGAACAAGGCATCCACCTGCATCCGGCATTGCCTCTGCCGCGCAATTTGTATGGCAAAGACCGTCTGAACTCTCAAGGCGTAGATTTCAGCAACGAAACCGTATTGCAAAACCTGCAAGAAAAACTCAACCAAGCTTCTTCCGAAGACTTCCACGCCGCTTCCATCGTCAATGGCGAAGCGCGCAATGTGGGTGAAGCACAACCTGTCCGCAACCCTGCAGACCACAACGATGTTGTCGGTACTGTCAGCTTTGCCGATGCCGCATTGGCTCAAGAAGCTATTGGTGCAGCCGTTGCCGCCCTGCCTGAGTGGAGCGCCAAACCTGCTTCAGAACGCGCCGACTGCCTGCGCCGTTTTGCCGACCTCTTGGAACAACACACGCCTGCATTGATGATGTTGGCCGTCCGCGAAGCCGGTAAAACCTTAAACAACGCTGTTGCCGAAGTACGCGAAGCCGTTGACTTCTGCCGCTACTACGCCAACGAAGCTGAAAACACCCTGCCTAAAGACGCCAAAGCTGTCGGCGCAATCGTTGCCATCAGCCCATGGAACTTCCCATTGGCCATCTTTACCGGCGAAGTGGTTTCTGCATTGGCCGCCGGTAACACCGTTATTGCCAAACCTGCCGAACAAACCAGCCTGATTGCTACTTACGCCGTTTCCCTGATGCATCAAGCCGGTATTCCAACTTCTGCGCTGCAACTCGTACTCGGCGCAGGCGATGTCGGCTCTGCCCTGACCGGCGATACCCGCATCGGCGGCGTGATCTTCACCGGTTCTACCGAAGTAGCACGCCTGATTAACAAAGCACTGTCCAAACGCGACGACAACCCTGTCCTGATTGCCGAGACCGGTGGTCAAAACGCGATGATTGTGGACTCTACCGCCCTGCCGGAACAAGTCTGCCTCGACGTATTGAACTCTGCCTTCGACAGCGCAGGCCAACGTTGTTCCGCTCTACGTATCTTGTGTGTTCAAGAAGATGTTGCCGATAAAATGGTCAACATCATCAAAGGCGCAATGGACGAATTGGTTGTCGGCAAACCAACCCAACTGACCACAGACATCGGCCCTGTCATCGATGCTGAAGCCCAACAAAACCTGTTGGCCCACATCAACCGAATGAAAGGCGTAGCGAAGGCTTACCACGAAATCAAAACTGCTGCCGACGTTGATAGCAACAACTCTACTTTTGTTCGTCCAATCCTATTTGAATTGAACAACTTAAACGAGTTGCAACGCGAAGTGTTCGGTCCTGTATTGCACGTTGTCCGCTACCGCGCCAGCGAATTGGATCAACTCATCGACCAAATCAACGCCAAAGGCTATGCTTTGACCAGCGGTGTACACAGCCGTATCGAAGGTACTGTCGAACACGTCCGCGACCGCATCGAAGCCGGCAACATCTATGTTAACCGCAACATCGTCGGTGCCGTTGTCGGCGTACAACCTTTCGGCGGTCACGGCTTGTCCGGTACCGGTCCTAAAGCGGGCGGCCCATTCTATCTGCAACGTTTGGTTCGCACTCCTGAATGGATTGCGCCAACACTCAGCCGTATTGGTCAAGCAGACGAAGACGCGCTCAAACGTTTGGAAACTTTGGTTCACAAACTGCCGTTTGATGCAGAAGAGAAGAAAACTGCAGCCGCAGTTTTGGGTCACGCACGAGTTCGCACTCTGCGCAAAGCCGAAACCGTATTGGTCGGCCCGACCGGCGAACGCAACTCATTGAGCTGGCGCTCTCCAAAACGTGTTTGGGTACATGGCGGCAATCTGCTGCAAGCCTTCTCTGCCCTGACCGAGCTGGCAGCCGCAGGCATCCAAACCGTTGTTGAGCCTAACAGCCCGTTGGCTTCCTACTCAGCCGATTTGGACGGTTTGTTGCAAGTCAACAGCAAACCTGAAAACGCAGGCATCAGCCATGTTGCCGCTATCGAGCCTTTGAGCAGCGAGCGCAAACAAGAGTTGGCCGGCCGCGACGGTGCGCTCATCCGTATCCTGCCTTCCGAACAAGGTCTGGACATCCTGCAAGTATTTGAAGAAATTTCTTGCAGTATCAATACTACCGCTGCCGGTGGTAACGCCAGCCTGATGGCAGTTGCCGACTAATCGTAGCCAAATCAAAGGCCGTCTGAAATTCAGACGGCCTTTTTTTTATCTGTTTTTATTTACATTTTTGCCGGATATTCGCACAAATCATTAATCAAACATTTGCTGCATTGCGGTTTCAAAGCCTTACATGTATAACGGCCGTGCAAAATCAACCAATGATGGGCATCCATCAAAAATTCTTTGGGAATAAAGCGCATCAGCTTGTCTTCAACTTCGCGCACATCCTTGCCGGGCGCGATTTTGGTGCGGTTGGCCACACGGAAAATATGGGTATCGACCGCCATAACAGGTTGCCCGAATGCAGTATTCAACACCACATTGGCTGTTTTACGGCCAACACCGGGCAAAGATTCCAAAGCCTCTCGGTCGGCAGGTACTTCACCGTTGTATTTCTCCAGCAAAATACGGCAAGTCTGCATGATGTGCTTGGATTTGGTTTTGTAGAGGCCTATGGTTTTGGTGTACTCCATCACGCCGTCCAGCCCTAAATCCAACATGGCTTGCGGCGTATTGGCAACGGGAAAGAGTTTGGCAGTCGCTTTGTTCACGCCGACATCAGTTGCCTGCGCGGACAGTAAAACGGCGATAAGCAGCTCAAACGGCGAACTAAAATTCAACTCGGTAGTAGGATGAGGATTGGCAGCGCGGAAACGCTCGAAAATTTCTTGGCGGATTTGTTTGTTCATTGTTTGGATTATTTTTTATTGGTGCAGCAATTATAGTGAAATCATGCTGATACGGCTACTTTAAGTAAAACAAGGCCGTCTGAAATTGTTTTCAGACGGCCTGATTTTATAAAAGCATTGCTATTTTAAATGCGGTTTACTTCTTACTCAAAGTCAGCCCTGTCCAGCCAAACACCAGCGTCAGAGCCAAACTCAAGTAGCAGAAGAAGGCATAAGGCAGGTATTCCCAAACAGGCACGCCCAAGGCATGGCTGATGAATACGCCGCAGACGCTCCAAGGCACCAACGGGTTGATGACCGTACCCGCATCTTCAAGCGTACGGGCAAGGTTGCGCGAATGCAGACCAAGCTTGTCATAAACCGGCTTAAAGGTTTCACCGGAAAGCAGGATACTTAAATATTGCTCACCAATCAGGAAGTTGACACCGACCGATGTCATGGCGACGCTGAAAGTAGCGCGTCCGGCATTGGTCAGGAACGCACGAATGGCTTCCAGCAAAGACGGAATCACACCAATGCTGAATAACAGGCCGCCCAAGCTCATGCCGAGTATCACGATGGTTTGCGTAAAGAACATGCTTTCCAAGCCGCCGCGAGAAATCAAACGGGCAATGTCTTTAAATGCTTCACCTTCGAGTTTGTATCCGCTGTAAAACCACGCGCCCAGCTGTTTCAAATCAGGCGTACTGTGAAAGTAAGTCACAATTAGCGCCACCATAACGGTAAACAACATGGCCACAATGGCATTCACGCGCATCAGGGCAAGGACAACCAATAAAACAAACGGAATCAGCGAGTAGGCATGCACCAAACCGGTTGCTTCCAATTGCGCGCGGAAAGCCTCGACGCTGTTCATGTCATGTGCGGCAACATTGGGCAAGAGCCACAACATCAACGCCGCACTGATCAACCATGCAGGCACAGTGGTGTACATCATGTTTTTGATGTGCTCGAACAAATCAATGCCGACAATCGAAGCGGAAATACCGGTCGTATCGGAAAGCGGCGACATTTTATCGCCAAAGAACGCACCCGACACAATCGCGCCTGCCGTCATCGCCATATCGGCATGAAACGCAGCCGCCATACCTATAAATGCCACGCCGACAGTCGCACAAGTCGTCAAACTGCTGCCGATGGAAATACCGATGATCGAGCAGAGCGCAAACGCCGAGAAATAAAAATAAGTAGGCGAAATCAATCCGAAACCGTAATACATCAGCGTCGGAATCGCACCACTCATCATCAGCGCGCTGACCATCAGGCCGATAAAGAAAAACAGATAAATCGCGCCCATGCCCTGCCCGACCGCGCCTATCATACCGTTTTGCATGTCTTGATATTTCAAGCCGCGCATCAAACCGTACAACAGCAAGACCACAATCGCCGTCACAATCGACATATGCGGCAGCCATTCAAGCGAAATAATCGTGTAACCCATTGCCGCCACCAAAGCCAAGGCCACAGCGATGGCCTCAAAGCGCGGCATATTAAGTAAGGATTTGAAAGCAAACATTGTTCTTTGCCTTTTTAATAAGTATTTAACAGATTTTAGCATAACAGGCCGTCTGAAACCCGATTCTCAGACGGCCTGCCTGTTATTTTATAAAAACAGCTCCAGCAAAACTGCGACACTTTCTTTAAAATATATCAAATTATTAACATTAAATACTTTTAAATTAAAATAAATGAAATTTTATTGCTTTTTAAAACATCCATCATGCAAAAATGCCACCACTTGCTCGACCGTTTTACGGTTAAACAGCATACCGCTATGGCTGACAGGTAAAACGACATGATCGCGCATATTCGGACAATGCGTTTCGCTAACCAAAACCGTACCATCATGTTCGCCATGCAAACCTAAAACACGGCCCAGCCCATACGGTTTATTGCCGGCAATACTGCCCAACTCAACGCCCTCTAGCAATTCAGGCATACTACCGTCCAATGCGCCTTTATACGAGCCGCCCAATACCGGCTTTTGCAAACCCATATTGAACACACGTTGCGCGGCACGGCTGCCTTGATGCGGCGTACCCATGGTAACGATACGGCCGCTGACTTTATCCGGATATGCAGCCGCAAAATTACGCAAGACCAACCCGCCCAAACTATGACCGACAAAGTGCAGCGTTTCATCAGCATGGTTCTCATCAATCCATCGCGCCAAATCTTCAACATGTCGGTTCATCGAATGCAAAACGCTGTAATAATCGAACAGCGCAACTTCAAAACCTTCTTGTTCCAGCAAATACGCCAGCGGTTTCATTACCCATGAATGCATGTGCAAGCCATGCAGCAAAATGATTTTGGCCATTTTTTCCTCCTGTCATTTAAATCATTATGCCACAAAGTAAAAAGGCCGTCTGAAATCCCATAAGGTTTCAGACGGCCTTTTATCATGATGAATCATTCGTCAGCTTTGTAGCCTTTTATAGCAAAGAAGACGATGTATACATAACAAATCGCCGATACAACGAAAGAAATCATCAGGCCGTAAGTATCCGCTGCCCAACCTTGTACCACAGGCACAACCGCACCGCCGACAATCGCAGTACACAATACGCCGGAAGCGCTGCTGGTGAATCGGCCCAGACCTTTGGTTGCCAAAGAGAAAATCGTTGGGAACATGATGGAATTGAAGAAGCCGATAGCCAACAATGCCCACATTGCAACATCTGCACTGGCTTTACCTGCCAACATAGAAACACCCAACAAGGCAACAGCAGCAGTAGCGTTAAATGCCAAATAGCGGTTAGGCGCAATTTTCGCCATGATGGCAGAGCCTAAGAAACGGCCGACCATTGCACCGCCCCAGTAGAACGACAGATATTTTGCGGCAGATGCGTGGTCCAAACCTTTCAGATAGCCCAACACGCTGACCAATAAAGAACCGATGGATACTTCCGCACCGACATAACAGAAAATACCGGCCGCACCAAAAACCAAATGACGGTATTGCCAAACACTGTGTTTGCCATCATGGTTATGTTCGCTCTCTTCTTCGGCAATTTTACGCGCATCAGGCAAACGAATCATTTTGACAAACACAGCCAAAATAATCAGCAAACCGGCCAAACCTAAATATGGAATTTGAACAGAAGAAATTTGCTCGGCTTTGCTGACAGTTTGTGTCGCATCAGCCAAAATCAGGAATGCGCCGATTTGCGGAGCAATGGTCGTACCCAAGGAGTTGAATGCCTGAACCAAAGTCAGTGTTGCAGATTCTTTACCTGGTTTGGACAGCAAAGTCACATAAGGGTTACCCGCCACTTGCAACAGCGTTACACCTGAAGCCAAAATAAACAGCGCACCCAAGAAAGTAGGATAAGAATGGCTGCCGGCGGCAGGATAGAACAACAGACAGCCAATGGCAGTCAATACGAAACCGCCAATTACACCGTTTTTATAGCCGATTTTGCCGACAAAATAACCCATAGGAATCGACATAATTGCGTAAGCAGTAAAGAAGCAGAACTGAATTAGCATCGCCTGAACATAAGTCAGCTCGAAAATATCTTTCAGATGCGGAATCAAAATATCGTTCATGCAGGTAATGAAACCCATCATGAAGAAGAGTGTGGTCAAGACGACCAGCGCAGGAGTATGATTTTGTTGTGAATGCGCAGACATGATTTGCCTTTCGTTTTGTTAAGACTCGCCAAAAATGAGCTGAAAGCAGTTCATTAAACTTAACACTCATTAACGGCCGTCCGTATCATACTGATAATCCGTCACTTTGAAAACTATTTTCCGACATCTGACTACATCGCCTTTAAGCCGTTTAATTTTAAAAAAACTAATAATATTGGTTTTATATTTTGATGTTTTGAAAAATATAGGCATAATCTCCTTTTAAACCTTGCTATTTCTTTTTTACAATATCACTTGATGCAACTCAAAACATGCCCCTTCTTTACGCTTACCTTGCCCTGATTGCTTCTGCCTTCACCTCGGCCACACTACTTCCAGGTACATCCG